>WOYI010381950.1_pt1 | contig 55524 bp, 57 predicted proteins | sample 6423411 | NCBI WGS metagenome assembly WOYI01 (sample SAMN13441803, study PRJNA592873) | oil field metagenome | biome: oil field; feature: oil-well bore; material: oil-contaminated soil; isolation source: oil-contaminated soil from oil-well borehole | place: Germany: Wietze | collected 2016-10-18 ... | reverse complement strand
GATTTTCAAAGAACAAATTCTACGATGTTATGGCACCTTTTTTTGTCCACGATGTTGTGGCACTTAACAAGTAGCTAACGGAAGGTGGCTGGTGAATGGTGAGCAATAAACACTTCCAACACTAGCCACCAACCTTTGTTCAAGAGTCACTCTAAATTTGATACTCCAGAACAATAGAAGAAGGTGAAAAATTTAAAACTTTTAAATCACTCTTTTGTCCTTGTTGTTTTTAGCGATTATCCGGTAAGTTGACTATCCGTGTCGTTTTTCTGACTGATCACTTTATAACTTTTAATAGTATCATTTGCCGATGCAGAAGCTGGAAAAAATTTTGTCCAGTATTTCATCATTTATTTTTTTTCCGGTTATTTCATCCAGACTATCCAGAGCTTCACGCAAGTCGAAAGCGGCGAATTCAGCAGACATGCCATTGGCGATGCTTTCCTTCGCGTTTTGAATGTTTTTGAAGGCTTTTTCTATTGCCTGTTTATGACGCAGGTTGGTAATCATCACACTGCCGGCATTTACATCTTCGCTGCTGACAGATAAATCCGTAATTGTGTTTCTCAATTCTTCCAATCCATTGCCTAACTTTGCTGAGATTTTCAGAATTTTTGTTTCCTGCGAAAATAGTTCTTTAATAATATTTTCTTCCCATTTCCGCGGCAAATCAATCTTATTAATTGCGACGATAATATTTCCCGATGTGTTTTTATCAATAATAATTTTATCTTCGTCTGTCAGCGGTTTGCTTATATCCAGCATTACAATGACAACGTCAGCGTTAGCTAAACTTTCCCAGACAAGAGATATTCCTTCTTTTTCTATCGCGTTTTGCGGCTCTCTTATTCCTGCGGTATCAATTAAATGAACCGGAACGCCGTTGATGTTGATTGTATCCGTGATCAAGTCGCGTGTTGTTCCCGGAATATCGGTAACAATAGCTTTTTTCCTGCCGGTCAGGGAATTGAGCAGGCTTGATTTTCCGACATTTGGTTTGCCGGTGATTATAACGTTAACACCTTCGGCGTACGCTCTTGCCGAACTGTATGACGAAAGAAGCAATTGCATCCTTTCTAATGCCTGATTAATTTGCGGAGGTGTTCCCGTGATTTTTTCTCCGGATGTATCTTCGGTAAAATCGATGGCCGCTTCCAGCAAAGCCAGCGCGTCAATCAAAAGAAGGCGCAGGTCTTCTATTTCTTTGGAAAGCGATCCTTTTAACTGGGAAAGTCCCATGGCATAAGCTTTTGCCGATTTGGCGCAAATCATTGCCGAGAGCGCTTCCGCCTGTGATAAATCAAGGCGATTGTTGAAGAAGGCGCGCTGGGAGAACTCTCCGTGGCGAGCCAGGCGGCATCCCCGTTCCTGTAGTTGTGAGAGAATGGACTGGATAATGATTGGATTGCCGTGGCAGTTTATTTCTATAACATCCTCTCCCGTGAAGGAGTGGGGCTTGCGCATGTAAGAGATTAAGCCTTCGTCGAGAATAGTTTTGCCATCGGCAGAGACTATATCGCCGTGGTATAAATGATGGGATTTCCACGGACAGCTTCCATTGGAGGGCTGAAAGATGAGACGGGCGATTTCGAGAGCTTCGGGTCCGCTGATCCTGATTATTCCAATTCCGGACAAACCGAAAGGAGTCGCAAGGGCGGCTATGGTATCCTGGAGGAGCACAGTAGAACACTTCCCCTTTATGTTGTGATCGTCAAATTATCCCGTATAAACCGGGTATAATATTCCGTAGCTTACCGCGGAATCTTTTTCCAAAGCTTGCTTAGGGTTCATACCCGTGATTTTTTTTCTCTGACGTGCCTGGTATTGCCTGTTCTTGCAGGAAGAATAACAATTTTTCTAAATTTGCCCTCGCCGCGGCTTTGTGTAATCAGCGAATCATCTTCTTGCAGTACCATGTGGATGAGGCGCCGGTCATGAGCATTCATATGGCCGATCGATACAGGCTTCATGGTTTTTTTTACTTTTTCCCTGATTCTTTCCGCCAAACCAAGCAGAAATTCCTCTCTTCTCTTCCGGTATTCTCCGGAATCGATCATGATCATTTTATGGTCAGTATGAAGTTTATTGATGGCTTTGTTCAATATATATTGAAGAGCATCAATATTCTGGCCGCGTTTGCCTATGAGCAATCCGCTGTTATCACCTTCAATGTTGAGAATTATTTTTTCCGCCGTTTCATTAACAGTTACCTGGCATTCCAATGGTATCCTCTGCAAAATGCCTTCCAGTAAATCCTTTGCTTTTGATGCGAGTATAGCGCTGGCAGTAGAATCATAAATGACGGCAGGCTCTGCCTGCTCTTTCGGTTTGTCCGTCATAATCTTTTTTTCAGGTATAACTTCTTTTTCAGTTATAACCTCTTTTTCAGGTTTCACCCGAGGTTCTATTTTAAACTCATTTTTGACTTCCGGATGATCCGTGAAAGAAAAATCGATATTCAGAGAAAGCAGCGAAGCTCTTATCCTGGCTTTTTTGGAAAACATACCCAGGAAGCCTCCGCTTTCTTCTGAAATAATTTCAATATTTAATTTTTCCCGCGGTACGCCAAATTCGCGACAGGCTTTTTCTATAGCCTCATCAATTGATTTTTCTTCTATTTCTAACGTTTTGGAATCCATCTTCAAACCTCTTATCAATATATCAATCAGCGAATTTTTTATTAATATAAATTTGCTGTCCGATGCTTAAAACATTATTTAATAACCAGTAAATAACCAATCCTGACGGAAAATTTAAAAATATAAAGGTAAACACAATAGGCATAATCAGCATCATTTTTGCCATCATGGGATCACCCGTAGTGGGGGTCATTTTCTGTTGAATAAATTGCGTTGCGCCCATGATAATCGGTGTAATGTAATAAGGATCTTTGGCCGATAAATCCTGAATCCACCAGAACAATGGTGAGTGGCGCAGTTCAATGGCATAAAGGAGTGTATTGTACAGGCCGATAAACACCGGAATCTGAATTAACATTGGCAGGCAGCCGCTAAGGGGGTTGACCTTATGCGCCTTATATAGAGCCATGGTCTCCTGGCCGAGTTTAGCCTGATCATTTTTATATTTCTCTTTTAACTCAACCAGTTTTGGCTGAAGTTTTTGCATTTCCTTCATAGATTTGTAACTTATGTTACCCAGCGGCCAGAAGATAAGTTTGATCAGAATTGTCAGTATGATAATGGCAACACCGTAATTGCTGACATACTGATACAAAAATTTGATGAAAATCAGTAAGCCAATGGAAAGCCATTTTAGTCCCGGTATGAATGAATCAAACTCAATAGCTTCTTCTAAGGATATGCCCTGTTTCTTGAGAAGAGTGTAATCCTTGGGACCAATAAACAAGGAGTATTTCAAAGAATCCGACTGGTTCGGCGGGATAACACTCTTGGTTCCTTTAATTTCTACAGAGACCATGTTATTTTTGTCTTTGGAAATATTGATACTGGTCAGTGACGGATCTTGCGGTATAACTGCCGCCATAAAATATTTATTCTCAAATCCACCCCAGGAAACATCAGGGCCAAGACTTGTGTCTGTTGAGATATCCGAAACTTTCTTACGCTTGATGGACTTGGAGACATAGGCGACAGGTCCTTCATTACTATAGCGGTCTTTTTCTTGTTTTGGGTCCGCATACTCATACCAGTTTAAATGAGGTGTTTCGGTTACCGGCGAATTAGTCAGGTTGGATATTTTTACGTCCAGTGCGATTGAATAATTATCCGGATTAAAAGTAAAAATCTTTTCTATTTTCAGTCCATTAAAAGTACGGTAAAAAACCAGACGATTTTTTTCTTTGGATTTTTTCATATCCAGGCTGGTTAAATCAACATCATATACGGAATCAGCGGCAATTTCAGGAGCCGAATCGGGAAAGGTGATTGCCAGCGGATAGGGCATTGATTCATTAACTGTTATAAGCTCTATCGGTTCGTTGCTTTTTGCCTTGGCCGGTTGCTTCGTGCCGGTTATGGAATTCTTAATTGCAGGATAAATATCACCAGTACATTTTGTACATTCTTTCTTATATCCTTTGAGCTGAAACGATTTAACGGCCGCGCCCCTGGTGGAAAAGATCGCCGTGTAATTTTCAGTTTCTACCTTGATATCTCTTGGCGCAGCTTCTTTTTTAGCGGCAGTCTGTTTAATTGCGGATTTTGACGCTACCGCCGATGCCGGTGTCGCCGGTGTTTTTGCATCCGTATCTTTGCTGATTTGTTTTGATTCTTGAGCCGGAGTTGCCTGTTTTTGTACCGGTGGTTTGATAAAAAATAACTGATATATCAAAAGTACGGCAAGTGACAGGACTATGGCCATAATTGTCCTTTTATCCATTTAAAACCTCCAGTTTCATTTTACTTGGCGGGATCATAACCGCCGGGGTGCAGGGGGTGGCAACGAAGAATTCTTTTTATGCCCATGTACGTTCCTTTTGCCGGTCCATGCAGTTTAATTGCCGAGATGGTATATTCGGAACATGACGGATAGAATCGGCAACATGGAGCAAAAAAGAAAGGTGATACGCAGATTTGGTATAAACGAATTATGGTAATAAGAAATTTTAACGAAATTGTCTTGAGCATAAATTATATATTAGTTTTCTGTGTGAATAGTTCAGTCAATTCTTTGCATGCTTCGGGATAAGTTAGGGGGGGCATATTTCTTCTAACCATGATGACGACATCGTATCCGGCGGGAAACAAACTTTTATTGAGGCGAAAATATTCTTTGATCAATCGTTTGATTCTGTTTCTTCTTACGGCGTTTCCCGCTTTTTTGGTTACGGTAAGTCCCAGCCTTCTAACCCCATGAGAATTACTGCATGTTATGGCTGTAAAGTGTTGAGAACTTCTCCACACCCCCTCTTGGTAAATAGTTCTATATCTGCTATGATTAGTAATCCTTTCCAATTTCCGGTAAGATTGTTCTTTCATGCATACCGACGGCAATCATTAAGGTACCAAGGCCCTGAATTTTTTATACGGCTAAACGTTTTCTTCCTTTAGCTCTTCTGCGACTTAAAACTTGCCTTCCGGATTTTGAGGCCATACGAACGAGAAAACCGTGCGTCTTCTTTCTTTTGGTATTTGTTTTGTTAGTTAATGTCTTTTTCATGGTTTATCCTCTAAAAGTGATGAAATAGTTTTTAAATCATAGTAGTATTTATTTGTCAAGATTAAATTGGTATTATAAACATGTCTTGAAAGAAAGATAAATCAAGTGTAAACTTAAAAAAGGCCGGAGAAGATCAGATGATCGCTGGCAGAATTTATCTGCTGGAGGAAAGTCCGAGCTCCACAGGGCAGGATGGTCGCTAACGGCGACTGGGGGCGACCCTAAGGAAAGTGCCACAGAAAATATACCGCTTGGCGTATACGCCAGGTAAGGGTGAAAAGGCGAGGTAAGAGCTCACCGCTTTCCTGGCGACAGGAAAGGCATGGTAAACCCCATCCGGAGCAAGACCAAATAGGAGAACGTTAAGGGCGGCCCGCCCGATGTTCTCGGGTAGTGTCGCTAGAGGCGTGAGGCAACTTACGTCCCAGATGAATGATCATCACCGCGTGCAGGGTAACCTAAGCGCGGAACAGGACTCGGCTTACGATCTTCTCCCGTGCCTGTTTTTTTTGATATATTGTTCAGAAACAGAACAATTATCCGGGCATAAATAATCTCTTTTCATGGGCTGTTCAAAAGCTTGTCCCGTACTTGATACGGGATGTTCAGATGCAAGGCGCGCAAAAAACGTATCGCGAGGCGTATATAGTTATATTATTATTGCGTTCCCCTGCGGGAATGCGCTCCCGGTCAACAGCCCATAATTACAACTGCTTTCCTCTGTCCTTTGCCTCCTTATAAATCCGCCACATACACAGACCAATTGCCAGGAAGAAAGAACACAACATAAAATTAGGTGTGGTTCCCAGGATTTCGTCCACGAGATAGCCGATGAATAAGAAAAGAAAAGAGGACAAAACCATAGCAAGACCCCATGCCGATAACATCAAAATTCCACTTAGTTTGTTGAATTTATCCAGGTTTTCCTTTGGTTTTCTTCCTATCTGATAACCCTTCATTTCACTCAAGCCACATCAAAATATGAACATGAAAACGCGTTTAACAAATTTTTATACCTGGCCAGCGGTTACTACACAGGCGTTATTTACTCTACCTGGATAAAGCTTATAAATCTTTTTATAAGATCCATTCCCAGTTCTGTGAAGATGGCAATTAATATAACGAAAAGAATAAATACTATGATCAATTCGCGGTTACGTATTTTTTTATATTTTCTTTTTATTATCCAAAGAACGATGCAGCCTATAACTAACGCGATCAGATGCGGCAAATAGTTCATTTCGTCCTCCTTATGCTTTGAAGTAAAATAATAATAATTCATATACAAACTATGATAGTTTGTATATGAATTATTATATATTGTATTTGATTAAAAGCTATTTTATTTTTTTGAAAAAAAAAGGCCGAATCGGAATTCGGCCTTTTTAGTTGATTCATTAATTTAAAATTAATTATTTGTCATCATCGTTGTCGTCGAAGTCACCGACTTCGGATCCTTCGGGAATCTTCGCCTCTAACGAACGACTGATTCCACGAACCAAAAGCAACATAATGAAGAACAAAATAATCATGGAGGCGATAAGAATAAAGATGACTGTCGCAGTCCATGCTTTTGATTCCTTTTCAATGTTTTGAGATAACTTCGTCGCTGCTTCATTATATTTCTCAACTTCCAGTCCCAAGCCTATCCAGCCAAAACCGGCAGGTGCAGGAAGGTTTGATGCATAAAACTTAATCGGTGCATAAGCAACAAACTTATTGATTCCGCCAAATTTGTACATTAATACTCCCGATTTTCCTTGCGCAGCTTCCTTCGTGATTTTTAATATATTGGGATCCAAGAAACCTAACTGGAACATGTTCAGCGCTTCTGTACCATTTTTGGCCAGTTCTGCTGCGTTTTGAGCCGAAAGAGTTGGAACGATTGTTCCATCATGGTTGAGTCCAACAATATGAAAATCACTGGGATGGGAAATCATAAAACCGCGGTTGTCTACCATATAAGCATAATTACCGGTAGAAGCCTGGGTTTCAAACACCCTTTCCGCCTGCGTAGGAACAAGGTGATCGGTAAACTCGGCCAGATGACGGTAATCCAACGCCAGTGTAATTATACCGGCGAAGCCACTTTGATTGAATATCGGCGTCGCAAAACGGACAATCCCGTCAAATCTTTTCCCCTTTTCAAATGCTGCCTTATCGACATAGTACCCTTCTACAGGGGAAACATAAAATTCACCTTTGTTCAGATTTTTTGTCTTAGCAAAATAAACTTCATTTTTATATGTTGTATTGGCCGGATTGCTGACATTAACCAGTTTTTTCGATACCTGACCATCAACGATTTTGATTTGTTCGTTGCCGTTTTTGTCAATCAGAGTCATTTCTTTGTACAGCGGGATTAATAACTGCTGTATTTTACCGTCAATTTTGACCCAGACAGGTTTTTTATTTTCAGAAACAAACTGCTTGTATACAGCTTCTGTTGAGGGAATGATTGTTGCGATTTGTAAATCTTTATTACATTCCATGAGGAAACTGGCAACTTCGTTTGATGCGTTGACGGCTCTAGCTTTTATATCTTCCTGAACTTTGCTATCGAGTACGTTAACGGTTCTCTCTTTTATAGTAACCCCCAGCTTAAACATGCCGTTGGCAATTAAAAAAGCCATTAATGATAAGGGGATTACGATAAGCAGGAAGAACACGCTTCCAATACTAAAAGACCGCTTATCTTTATTAGTTTTTGACATTACTATTTCCCCCTAACCTTTGTTATTTTGTGTTAAATTAATTTTTATTAACCCAAAAAATAACGCATGTAAGGGTTAGCGTAGAGAAGAACCAGAGAAATAACCAGCGCGTAAATCGCGATGGACTCAGCCATGGCCATACCAACCAGCATGGTCATCATGATTTTTCCCTGAACGCCCGGATTTCTTCCCACAGCGCCGCAAGCTCCACTGGCCGCTGTTCCAATACCCAAACCTGCGCCGACGGCTCCAATACCAATTGCCAAACCTGCGGCAATCATTGCTCCCACTGCAAACATAGCTTTGGAAGAAAGATCGCCGGAAGGAATAGCCTCTGCCGCGAAGACAACCGGAGTTGCCATAAGCAGAACTACCGCTGATGTAAATGCTGTCAAGATTTTTTTACCGAATTTGTGTAACATTGTTTGTCTCCTTTCATAATAGTGTTTATTATTACTTCGTATTTCCATAACATAAATGAGCAGTCAAGGGAAAGAGAAATAATTTAATCTTTACTTGCTTAACGCATATTGCATGACTTATGCCATTGCTTTAATATAATAAAATTATTTATCGATGTTTTAGCCGAAAAATGCAGTTAATAAAAAAATATCGGCCTAATTTATTGAGATTGTTATATTTAAGAATACGACAAAAATGAAAATATTTCACGGGAAAAATATCCGCAAGTTGTTTCTGCAAACTTAAAGATCACGAGAATTTACAGCCGGATTTAATGTTTTGTTAAATGAGTTGTTATAAAACATTAAAATATATTGTACTGAGATTCATCTTGAAAGTGCATAAAAACATTTTCATCCATTGGATTATTACGATTGTTTTTATATGCGGGCACTGAATTTGCTTTTATATTTCTGTTGAAATTTTTCACTAAGGCCGTTAGTATAAAAAAAATTTGTTAAATAAAGTACTACTCTATATTAAGGATGATCATGCAGGAGCTTTTAACAGCAGTTACTTATCCTATCGTATGGCTTGTTTGTTCTCATTTTTTAAAAATTGAAAGCGGTTTGGCAAAACTTCTTATTTCACTTACGGCAGCAATTCTGGTTTATGTCCTGATAGGCATCAGGCTTTCTCACAAAGAAGATAAAAAGGACAATGAAGATAGGTGACTTTTTTCGGCAGGATCAATAATCTAATCCATAAGGTCTTGGAAGCCCGCATTCTATTTGCGAGTGCCGCGGTAATTATCCTGATTCTACTTCTGGCGTTAACAGTGAACAGCGCCCGTGAGAAAGAAATGGTAGAACTCTTCAGCCACCAGCAATTTGCCCATGTAAAAAATACTGCAACAAGAATGACCGATGTTTTACAGCAGGTTGAAAAAAACATCGCTTTATTTTCGAACTTCAAACCTGATCTGCGAAAACCTTCCGGAGAAATGGATCATTATTACAAAATACTGTCTGCCGGCTGGGGAAACACTCTGAATGCAATTGTTTTTTTTGATGCGGCGGGCAAGGTAAAGGATATTTATCCGCCTAATATTCCTGTGTTGGTGAATTTATCCGATCACTTTAAAATTATCCGAAATCAACAGAAATCTTACCTTGGTCTGGCTATATCGGAGCAGTGGAATGTGACCGGCCTGAAAGACAGATATCTGATAATCGGGTGTCCTCTGCAGGGTCAGGACGGTAATTTTGCCGGAGCGTGGATAGTGTCTTTTTCTTTGACGGCGGTTGTCGATAAATATGAAAAACAAGCCAGATACAATGAAATGGGAGAAGTATGGCTGGTAGATGAAAAACAGCAGATAATTGTTCATAACGATCCGGCATTTATCGGGAAAAGCATACAGGATCTTTTGAGTAACGATAAAGGAACACCTGTCGATCTTTCATCGGACAATGGTGATTACTTTGAAGCTATAGTTCGCCAGAGTGATAAAAAACAGCAACGCAGCGTGGTCGCTTTTCATCCGTTGCAGGCTGGAGATAAGAAATGGAATCTTTGTGTTATAACTCCGTACAGTCAGGTAATTTCGCCCGTCCGCAAAACTTTTGTTTATACGCTTTTTATTTCATTTCTGCTGATTCTGGTGGTTATTGTTTCCGGTATATCTTTTGCCTACAAAGAGGGCAAGAGGCTGCGCGTCAAGGAAGGGAAGAAGAGGCTCCGGGAACGGGAGGATTGGCAGGAAAAACTGCTGAAAGAAAAGAAAACAATAGAAGGTATTATTGAAGGTTCGCCCATTCCCAGTTTTGTTATTAACAACGAACATAATGTTATATTGTGGAATCGCGCCTGCATCGAACTCACAGGTTATTCCGCCGAAGAGATGCTTGGAACCAGTGATCATTACAAAGCTTTTTATTCAGTTAAAAGGCCGCTGATTGCTGATTTGATCATCGATAATGAGTTGGCGGATTCAAGCAAGTATTATGGCACAAAGAAAGTAAAAAAATCCGAGCAGGTATTGGGCGCTTATGAAGCAACAGATTATTTTGAGAATGTTGGAGGCCGCGGACGTATTTTGTATTTTCTGGCCGCTCCCATCAGTGATGAAAAAGGTAAGATTATAGCCGCGATTGAAACACTGCAGGATATTTCGCGCGAAAAAGAGATGACAAAAAGTTTAAGTGAATACGCCGAGACAATGCAGAATGAATTGATTGAAAATATCGAACTGCGACGGCGGATTGAGGATTTATATAATTATCTTCAGACAATAATTACAAGTTTACCGGATAAAATTTATGAAATAGATGAAAACGGCATCATCAACTATATGAGCAGTGATCTAAAGAAAGGAGGGACCCAAGCCAGTGATTTCAAGGGAAAATATTTTATAGATTTTGTTACCCCCGGATACGAAGAAATCGTTTTGTCCAAATGGCAAGATGCAAAAAAAGGTATTTATGACTCCTATGAAATTGAAGCAACGGGTAAAGACGGTCGCAAGCATAATCTTCTGATTACAACTTCTCCTGTTACAGGGACCAGTCATTTCATATTGGTGCAACGTGATATAACCGAATTTAAAAATCTGGAGAAGGAGCTTTATGAAAGTCAAAAACTGTCAGCTTTGGGACAGTTATCGGCGGGCATAGCCCATGAGATACGCAATCCGCTTTCTTCTATAAAAATGAGCCTGCAAATACTGGCAAAACGCATGAATCCCGAGGGTAATGACTTAAAAAGGTTTAGAATTGCGGAAAAAGAAGTGGACCATCTGGAAATGCTGGTCAGTGATATTTTAGCCTTTGCCAAGCCGGTGGAACCGAAAAAAAGCCCTATAGCATTGTCGAAGATTCTGGAACAGGCAATCGCTTTGTCGGAAAAAGGAATCACAGATAAGAAGATTGAGATACAGACAGAGTACAATGATATTCCTCTTGTGACAGTTGATGCGCATATGATGGCTGACGCGTTCCTGAATATTATACGTAATGCGGTGGAAGTATCGAAGGAACACGGCAAAATCATAGTTTCGTTGCACTATTTTGATGAAACTCGTCAGTCGGTGGCTGTGGAAATTAAAGATAACGGAAGTGGAATTGATGCGGAGGATATGCCGCATATATTTAATCCTTTCTTTACGCGTAAAAATTATGGTACCGGTTTGGGACTTTCTCTGGTAAAGAAAATAATTGATATTCATCAGGGAACTGTTGATATATCCAGTAAGAAAAATGAAGGAACGAAGGTGCTTGTCATTTTGCCTTTGGGAACCGAGAGTGTCCATTCACTCGTTACAAGTAATGAATAAGGTAATATCTTATGCCGAGTATTCTTGTTATTGATGATGATGCTTCCATTGCGGAAACACTTGATCTGTATCTTACCGAAGAAGGTTATAAAGTCCATACCGCGCTGACCGGCACTGAAGGCTTGAATAAATACGTGCAGGAACAACCGGATGTCGTCATTCTGGATATTCGCCTTCCGGATATTGACGGATTCACCGTTCTGGAAGATCTCAAAGAAGAAAATGAAAACGTCAAAGTCATCATGATCACCGCTTTTCACGACATGGAAACGACCATTAATGCGATGAAGAGCGGCGCTTTCGATTACATTCACAAACCGGTCAATGTTGATGAACTGGATCTGGCGATCAAAAAAGCCCTGAAATCCCTGGAGATGGAAAAAAAGATTGACGGACTTTTGATGGAGCCGTCCCGAAGTTTCCGCATCGGGGATATCATCGGCACCGGCAATGAAATGCGGGATATTTTTAAAACCATCGGCACGGTATCGCAAAGCCGCACCACCGTCCTGATTCAGGGAGAGAGCGGCACAGGCAAAGAATTGATTGCCAAAGTCATTCATAGCAATACCTCACCCGACGAACCTTTTATCGCGGTCAACTGTTCCGCCATTGTAGAAACCCTGCTGGAATCGGAATTGTTCGGCCATGAAAAAGGATCTTTTACCGGCGCTATCGCCCGAAAACTGGGCAAATTTGAGCTGGCACGATACGGTTCTGTTTTCCTTGATGAAATAAGCGAAATGTCCGTCAACCTACAGGCGAAGCTCCTGCGTGTTTTACAGGAAATGGAATTCGACAGAGTGGGCGGAAAAGATAAGGTCAAAGTCAACGCCCGGATTATAGCCGCGACCAATAAAGATTTAAAGACTCTGGTTAACGAAGGAAAGTTTCGAGATGATTTGTATTATCGCCTGAATATCGTGTCCATTACTCTGCCGCCGCTGCGCTCGCGCCGTCAGGATATTCCGCAATTAATTGATTATTTGCTGGCCAAAATTAATCTGGATCTGCACAAGAAAATTATCGGAGTTTCCGGCGAGGTGATGGAAATATTCATGAATTATAACTGGCCGGGCAATGTCCGGGAACTGGAAAATCTGCTTGTGCGCGCCTGTGTTGTGGCCAAAGCGCAGGTTCTGGGAGTCAGTGATTTCCCCGAACTGGGCAAAGATGAATCACCTAAATTGCCGGTCGATACGTCTGCGGATTTATTTAAATCACCGGAGCCGGGCAAATTTTTAACCCTCGACGAAGTGGAAGAACGCTACATTAGAAAAGTCATTAAAGAGACAGATAAAAACAAAGGTGAAATTTGCGATATATTGGGGGTTTCCAGGCCGACGTTGGAGAGGAAACTGGAAAAGTATGGCATCACCTTTGAGCGTGAATGAGGGCTGTTGAAAAGCACTGATCTGCCCCGATACAATCGGGATTGCGCTGCAAACCCCGCCGGAAAAGATAAAAGGATAAAAGGGACAGATTTATTTTTTATTCTTCCTCGATCGTCCTTGTGCTTCTGAAATGCATTAGATTGCTTTGACATTTTATTTTATCTTTCATGTATAACGCCCGGCTGAGCCGAGCCTGTTACAGGCTTCCGCTCCAGCCGATTGTTCCCGAGCGCGAGTCAGCGCGCGAGGGAATAATCGCGCTCGGCTCAGCCGGGCGTTCCCGAAGCGCGCAGCGCTTCGGGAACAATTAATATACCAACTTTGTTTTTTCCCGATTTTCGGAGGAATTATTACTCTTTTTTGAGAAAAATGCAAAGAAAAAAGTGCTTAAAAATCAAATGAAATGAACTTTCGCCGTTGGATCTCATTAAAAAGGCCTCATAACCTTGCAACGGTTATGAGGCCTTAAGTTTTTTAGATTTTAAAACTATTACATAATTATTTTGTCTTCACCATTTCGATGACAGCCTCAATCCTACGGTTCTTCTGCTTACCTTCCGTCGTGTCATTGCCGGCAATCGGCTTATTCGGTCCATAACCGACAGCGGTGATACGGGACGCATCAATTCCGAAATTGTCGATCAGGTATTGTCTGACGCTGTCGGCACGGGCCTGAGACAACCGCATATTTCTTTCCGGTTCATTGTGGATGTCAACGTTATCGGTATGGCCTTCGATTACAGCCGTAGCTTCGGGATTCGCTTTCATGAAATCGGCTACCTTTTTGATGTCGTTATCATATTTTTTCTTAATATCGGACTTGGCCGTATCGAATTTCACATTGAGCGGCATGGAGACCTTTTCCGGCATCGGTTTCTCAACCTTGGGAGCTACTACTTCCACCGGGGGAGCCGGTTCTTCAACTTTGGGGGTGACCTCTTCCACTGGAGCAGCGGGTGCTTCTGCCGAGGGAGCAATTACTTCCACCGGAGCGACGGGTTCTTCAACCTTGGGAGGAGGAACATAACCTTTTTCCCACCATTGCTTAGTGGTACCATTAGCAGCAGGGGCTTCAGTATTGGTTTCATTAACAGATGTCGTTTCTCTACCTGATGTGCGCACCGGAAGCGCTCTATTTCTTCTTGCGTTTGATGAAGTTTCCTCGTAGGCCAGACCGTATAGAAAACTGGTAACAAAGGGCTTGGGGCCAGTCGTTTCGGATGACCAGACGAAACTTCCGCTGAGGTTTATCAGCTTAGTTAGATGATAGCCATTGTTTCCGAAAATTGAATCGTCGTACAATCCTTTTAGCTCACTCTTGGTCGGCATCCGCCAATCTGTGAACCCGCCACCTCTGTAGTTTTCGCAATAAGATTTGGCATCCGTCCAATTTATATTACTTCCATTGTCCTTAGCTGCCCACATCAAATTCGTTTTCGTATCCAATATCGTCCCGTTATCATAGGCAATAAAACGGCTGTCTTTTCCAATATTTACTGCGTTGGAATACTTTACCGTAATGAAAATTACTGATAAAATAGCAACTACCATTAGAGCTACCATTGTTCCTAATGACTTTTTCATTAGTTGTTACCTCCTATGTTATTTGTTTGTTGACTGGCTTTCCGGTAGTGCCACTGTATTTAATCATTAATTTTTATAATCTTGCATAATTTTAAGAATTCGTCAATTAACAAGTTTAGGAAGTTTATCAGTATAGGAAATAGCTTCTCAATGCAAAATCCAACGCAGCATTCTCAGTCGTATAGTATTCCGATTCGTTATGATTGTTTTTCAAATTTTGATTTATCCGCGCCGCAGACAGGGCATGTCCAGGAATCCGGTAAATCTTCAAATTTTGTTCCGGGAGCAATTCCGTTATCAGGGTCGCCGTTAGCTGGATCATAAACATAACCGCAGACACTACAGACATAACTGGAAGAAGGCTGCACCGCGGCTGCAGGTTCGTCTTTAACGTAGGTAGGAGCTGTTTTCGGTGATTTCCCTCCTTTGACCTTTTGGTAATAAGCGTAAGTCATGGGTTCGGCATCGCTTACCACGTCGCAATCAACAATATTACCGACAAAAATTGTGTGTGTGCCGCAATCCATTTCTTTTTCCACTTCCACTTCAATATAGGAAACTGTATTTTCCATAACGATAGGAACTTTTGTCGTTCCTGTTTTTGTTTTTATGTTTTGCAGTTTATTAACATCGCGCCCGCTTTTGAAGCCGAAAAGACCGATTAAAGTCATTGGCGTCGCTTCGGACAAAATTGAGACGGCAAATTTGCGGCTGAGTTTTATCAATTCATGAGTGTAGTTTTCCTTGTTTATACTTATAGCTACTGTTGCCGGGCTGGATGTGACCTGAAACATGGCGTTGGCAATCTGGCCGTTAAACTTACCTTTCTGGCCGGAGGTGACGATATATAAACCGTAACTGATTTTATGAATTGCGGCTCTGTTCATTATTATTCTCCTCATCTTAAATTATACAGTTGCGCAACTTTATAACGCAAATTCATTTTCAACGCCATTAAAAAACGAAACGCGCACATTTTTTCTTTTGACAAAAGAAACCTTTTCTTATATTTGACTACAGTTAGCGGAAATCGTTGTATTATCGTACTTTTAATACGGAAAGAGAAAAATAATTATGAAATATCAGGAATTTTTAAAGCGCGATCATTTTGACTTTGAAGAACTTCTCGCTTTTTCTTATGGCCGGCTGATAACCGATCCTCCGGAACATTTTGACGCGAAGCTTCCTGCTCCTCCCTTTCTTATGGTTGATCGCATATTATTGATAGAAAGCGACGGTAAGCAGGGAAAAATAATAGCCGAACAGGACATCCGTTTGGATGCATGGTATTTTCAGTGCCATTTTTCAGGCGATCCGGTACAGCCCGGATGCCTGGGAGTGGACGCTATATGGCAATTACTTGGTTTCTTCTGTGTTTGGAAGGGTTCGCTGGGTACGGGCAGAGCGCTGGGGTGTGGCGAGGTAGCTTTCAACGGCCAAATTCGCCCGTTTAACAAATGTGTTCGTTTTGAAGTTGATGTGCGGCGTTATTCTCTTTTGAAGGAATCGGGTGCGAGCATAGTAATAGGCGACGGGCGTATTTACATAGATAATGAGTTGATTGCGACTGTTGGACAGGCGCGTACGGGAGTATTTAAGAATATAGCCTATCAGGATTATCCGCTTCATTCAAAACATTCTGTCGGCGGAATTATGGAAAGATAATCGGGCCGGTAATCAGGAAATATTTTGAATATAATAAAAAAAGCGGCGCTTCATTTTGCCCGTAAAGAATTTTGCAGGAACGCTATAAATGAACGTGCTGATTTAGCCGTTTTAAGACAGAAGCATACTCTACCCGAAAAAATCGGCATTTTTTTAATTGTTTTTAGTTTTATTATGGTCATACCGTCATTCTTTATAGTAGGGTTAATTGCCGCTGATTTGAAAAAGCCAATGGTTGGTATTATCGGAATCCCCGTGGCTTATGGCATTTCCTGGCTGATTACGATATTGGGTATGTATCTTATCGGACCCCGATATGTAAAAGCGCTGGGACGTTGGATTACCAAGGTAGTGCTGGAAAAAATTCTTGGTGATGAAATTAATACTGTAAGATCAAGCCCCATAAAAGATTCGGGAAATGATATAAATAAATGAAGCGGACCTGGTATGGTCGCTGGATAAAAACAGGAGTGTTATTAAATGAGTCAGATTGAAATAATGGTAAGTGAACTTAAAGTTAAAATCATTGAGACGCTGGGGTTAATTGACGTTGGGCCTGAAGACATAAAAGACGATGAAAGGCTTGTGGGCGGCGATCTGGGGATTGATTCCATTGATGTATTGGAACTGGTGATGATGATTGAGAAAGACTATGGCGTTAAAATAGAAAACAAAGAACTGGGCGTAAAGGTTTTCGCTTCCGTGCGCGCTCTGGCTACTCACATTTCGCAGAATCAAAAGACTAAAGGTTAGGTTTCATCTCACACGAAAATATAACCCGTAAAAGTATAGCGCGTTTTTACTCTTATTATGAAAGTACTGCTAATTTCGGCAAATACTCTGAGAATTCCATATCCGGTATATCCGCTGGGACTGGATTATGTGGCCGGTTCTCTGGATTCACGTTACCAGACTAAAATTGTTGATCTAAACGATTTTACCAGTCCGGAAAGTCTGGAAGCGATGATCAGAGAATATTCTCCCGATTTTGCCGGAGTATCAATCAGAAATATTGATAATACTGATGTGCTAAACTGCCGGAGCTTTTTACCGGAATATCAGAATTTAGTGCGTCAGATAAGAACGAATTCCAAGGCAAAAATAATTCTAGGCGGCAGCGGTTTTACCATTTTCCCTGTTGAGTTCATGCAGGCGCTTGATGCCGATTATGGCATTGTCGGCGAAGGCGAAAGACTTTCGCAGCTTCTGGATGCTTTGGAGAAAAAAGTGGATGTTGAAAAAATACCGGGTGTTTTGACAAAAGAAAAAACGGATATCGTTTATGAGCCATATAGCGGCAAGATTAACAGACATTTCGATCCTGCCAGTCCGCATACAAGTTTTTATCTTTCTTATGGTGGCATGCTTAACCTGCAAACTAAGAGAGGTTGTCCGTTTCAATGCAGTTACTGTACTTACCCTCATATCGAGGGTGGCCGGATGCGCTTTTATGAGCCGCGTGAAATAGCCCGCAATGCCCGCGAACTGCAGGATGCCGGCGCCAAATATATTTTTATAACCGATTCCGCTTTCAACGCCAGTTATGATCACAGCTCTCAGGTTGCCAGGGCTTTTATTGAAGCGGGAGTGGCCATTCCGTGGGGAGGCTTTTTTGTTCCCACCGTTCCTCCGGCTGATTATTTTAAACGCATGGCTGATGCCGGTTTGACGCATGTGGAATTCGGCACGGAATCTTTATCAGATACGGTACTGGCCAATTTGCACAAACCTTTTACTTCCAGTGAGGTTTTTACTGCGCATCAGCAAGCGCTTGATTCAGGGTTGCACATTGCTCATTATTTTTTGCTGGGCGGTCCCGGTGAAAATAAACAGACTCTGCAAGAAACATTGACGGGAATCGATAATCTGTCAAAAGCGGTTTTTTTCTTTTTCTGTGGTGTCCGCATTTATCCGCACACAGCCTTATATGATGTAGCTTTGCGTGAAGGTCAGATTGCTGCTGGTGCAAATATCCTGCCGCCTGTATTTTACCGCTCGCCGGGAATAACCGCTCCGGAAATTATGAAGATGGTGGAGGATAAGGCCAACGGCCGTCTGAACTGGCTTATCGGCGCAGGAGAAGCCAAGGCTACACGCATCTTGCCGAAACTCTACAGACGAGGATTTACAGGCCCCCTGTGGGAGTACCTTATTCAATAAAGACGACTTTGCAATTGTCATTTCGAGGAACGAAGAGACGAGAAATCTTTTTTTAAAGAAACAAGATGTCTCCCTTCGGTTCGACATGACAAATGGGAAAAAGGTCATCCATGAAAAAGATGTTGTCATCCTTAAGTCCCGCTCAAAGCACAGGAATCATCCTTTTATCTTTAGCCGCGGTTGTTTTTTTTATAAACTCACTGCTGGCGGTGGCCATTGCACTTTTTTATATTATCCTTTGTGTCGCGGCCTCTTTTTTTCCGCAGAGCAATTTTTACCTGCCGGTAATCAACCGCGGCAATACAGGCCAGAATCTGGTTGCTCTAACTTTTGATGACGGTCCGGCCCAGCCGACAACAAAACAAATACTGGCGTTGCTTGATAAGTATTCAGTAAAGGCAACTTTTTTTGTTTCCGGTGTCAATGCTTCAAAACACCCGGAAATAATCAAAGAAATAATTGCCCGTGGTCATACTATAGGCAATCATTCTTTCCATCATAATCCATTTTTAATGCTGGGAAGTTACAATTATCTCTATCAGGAAGTGTCCCGGACTCAGGAAGTTCTAAAAAATATGGGCGTAAAAGTTCTGGCCTTTCGCCCACCGGTGGGAATAATCAGCCCCAAACTGCCTTCGGTTCTTAATAAACTGGGGATGTTTTGTGTAACTTTCAGCTGCCGCGCTTTTGATGCCGGCAATCGCCGCATTGGACATTTAGCCTCTAAAATACTTAAGAAAGTAAAGGCTGACGATATTATCGTCCTTCATGACATACCGCCGCGCAAAAAAGAGGATAGCGATATTTTATTGCCGGAGATTGAAAAAATATTGCAGGGACTTATTGGCAATGGTTTAAAAGTTGTTCCTCTTTCCAAATTAATCGACAGAAAAATAAACTAAGGCTGTTGACCGGGAGCGCACTCCTTTTACGAGGAAGGCGTGCCCCGGATTTTCCGGCGGCTCAAAAAAATATTTACATACATAAAATATGGTATAGTATGATCAAATAATGCAGAACGTTACGTTCTTTAAACAGGAATATATTTAATATGAAAATATTGAAGCAATTTTTTAATTCTTTAAGGTGTGTATTTATAAACACGTAGATTATTCTTGTCATTTAATTTAATTGACAATAATAATCTATCATTAGTTGAAGACCAGAACTTCGCTTTCCGCTTGAACTTTGGGCAGTCTGATGTTTTCTTCTTTGATGCCTTCAAGATGTAACTGAATTGCATCAAAAATATTTCTTTCAGTTTCATTTTTCGTTCTTCCGGTTGCGATACATCCCGGCAAATCGGGAGCATAAGCGCTAAATCCGGTTTTTGTTTTTTCGAATACTACAAGAAATTTTTTCATATATTACCTCTCAATTTTTATCTGAGCTTGTTTTAAGATACTTCCCAATGTTCCAGGAGCTATTTCATCGGACATTTTATGGCAGGCAATGGTTACTAATCCCTTCTTTATCGGATGTTTAAATTGTTTGTGACTACCCTTTTGTCTTACTTTATACCAGCCATCTTTTTCGATCAACTTGATAATTTCTTGAATTTTCATTTTAAGAATATACTATCATAATACCTGTTTTTCAAATAATTTATTGACGTTGTAAAAAAATTTTGATTGAAAAAACAATCAATGATATAAATCTTTACTTTTTGGCGCGTATTTAGTTAAGACAATAGCCAATGAGGTATATTTATTGGGCAATCAGTGGAGTTTACTAAGAGAAATAAAAACAACTAATGGTAATAATATTGAAGCTTTGGCGGATGTGCCGGCTGATTCCCCATGGTTTTCCGGTCACTTTCCAGGTGAGCCGATTCTTCCGGGAATAGCTTTAGTTTATATAGTTAAACAGGCAATTATTGAAGAAGCGCTCAAGAAAGGAACACAGCTTCATTTACATTCGCTCAGAAGGATCAGGTTCACTCAGCCGGTAAGGCCGGGGGATAAATTATCGATAAGTATAAATTCTGAAGATACGGGCGATGATATTTTATTTTCTTTCAAAGTAATAAGGGAAGAAAACGTTGTAAGCAGCGGCCGGATTGCCGCTAAAAAAATAAATGGATAAAAAATAAATATAAATATTATTGTAAGGAGGGTTGTGATGCCTGTAAGTCACGATATCAAAGGCATTATACGGCACGTGGCCGAAATCATTATTGATGAGCTTAAACTGGAAGATGTTACCGCGGATACATTTAATCCGGATATGGATTTGGTGGATGAACTGGGCATTGACAGCATGGATCTGGCGACTATCGCTTTGGTCTTGCAGGATGAATACAGGATTACAATAGATGAAGACGATTACCCCAAATTAAAAACCATTCGCCTGATTTCCGAATACATTGAAGAAAGACTTGCCACAAAATATTAATTGATAAAAACTAAGAGGTTTATGCAGGTTAATCGTAAAGTGACTCCGGAATCAACCAAACCTAAATTTTCCGAGCTTTTAGCCGAGCCGGAAGTCAAAAAACGCTGGGAAAAGGTGAGGAAATATTTTTTTCTGCGTGAATCAACTTACGATATGTCCAATCGTTGCAATATCCGCTGCGATGGCTGTTATTATTTTGAAGGAGAAAAACAATTCGCCAAAGAGACCGGTGATGTGGAAGCGTGGCGCGAACTGATGCGGGTGGAGAAGTCACGCGGAATTACTTACGTTGTTTTGGCAGGAGCGGAGCCTTCTCTGGTGCCGGAATTGCTGGATGTCTGCTATCAGGAAATGCCGCTGGGCAGTATCGCCACTAATGGATTTAAAAAAATACCGGAATCGGTTGGCTATAAACTGCATATTTCCGTCTGGGGCAATGATGAAACCAGCCTGAGAATCAGAAAAGCTAAAAACCTCTTGAAAAAACAGATTGAGAATTATGAAAACGATTCGCGTGCTGTTTTTGTTTATACCTTCACGCGGGAAAATATAGATGAGGTGAAGGAGGTTGCTGCTGAACTTGTCGCCCACAATTGCAAGCTGACCTTTAATGTTTTTTCCGCGCCGGTGGGTTACACGGGAAATCTGCGGCATAATGAAGAATCTCTCGGGTGGACAAAGCAAGTGATGATAGAGCTTTTGAAAAAATATCCGCGGAACGTTCTTTTTTCCGTTTACAACGCGGTGGCGCATACGCATCAAAAAGGTTTGCATGACCTTTACGGTTGTTCCTATCCCCGTCAGAATCCTTCGCAGGATATCGGATTGGGAAGGTCTTTCCGGCAGTACAGGACAGACCTTAACTGGGACAGGTCTGTTGCGTGCTGTGTGCCGGATACGGATTGCGTGGATTGCCGTCATTATGCCGCCGGTTCCGCGGTGGTCACGGCGCGCCTTTACCGTCACGTGAATAGTGTGGATATTTTTAAATCCTGGCTGGATTATGTGGATACTTATCTGGCCGTCTGGGTAATGAATTACGAGAAGGGCGAAAATCTTTGCAATAAAATTTTAGAACCGCCGCACGCGGCAGTATAGTAAATATAAAAGTGTCATTGCGAGTCCCGACCCATCGGGACGTGGCAATCTTGAAAACAAGATTTCTCCCTACGGTCGAAATGACATAAATCGAGGGCAGTATTAATGAACACAGTCAGCTCCCTGCTGGATAAAGAATGGCACGAGAGATACAGGCGAATTTCCAATCTTAATATCCGCAGTTCCATATATGATGTGACCAACCGCTGTAATTTGCGCTGTAAGGGGTGTTTCTTCTTTTCTTCGGGAGAGCATCAGGCTGCAACCGAAGAAATGGATATAAAAAAGTGGGAAGAGTTTATCGACCGCGAAAAAGAACGTGGAGTGAATCTGGCGATTCTGATCGGCGGTGAGCCTACTCTCTGCATGGATCGTGTCGAAGCTTTCTACAAACGCCTGCCTACGTATTGCGCCACCAACGGTCTGATTAAGGTTCCCCGGGAAAAGTTTCCCGATATGATGGTGGGAATTTCCCTCTGGGGCAACGGTGAAGACGAGAAGGTTCTCCGCGGGCGCGATACCTTTGCCATCTCCAGCAAGAATTACGAAGGGGATGCCTACACCTATTATCTTTATACGATCACACCGCGGCAGTTGGGAAAAACTGAGCCGGTGATTAAAAGAATTGCCGATGTCGGCTTAAAAGTGCATCTTCAGCTTTTATCGAATGATGAAGGCGTTGACGGCTTTTCGTGGCGCGAAGGGGAGCTAAAAGATCTGCGCTATGAAATGGACGAGATGCTCGATCATTATCCGCAGACGGTAATTTCCTGCAAATACTATCATGAAATTATAACCACGGGGAAAATGATGGGAAGGAGCTTCGGCTGGAACGAATGCCCGTCGGTTACGGAATCGCTGGATAACAGAACAAATCGTCCCCGTCGTCTGATTCATTTTGCCCGCTGGGCTTCCGATTTAAAAACAGTTCATCGCTGCTGCACATCGGCAACACGCGATTGTTCCACTTGCAAGGACGGCGCGGCGCACATGAGCTGGGTCATGGTCAACAAACGCGAACATTTGAAATCCACCAAAGATTTGCAAAACTGGATTGAAGTTTATGAAATGTTCGCCAAGCTTTACCACTTTATTCCTTGGTAATATCCGATAAATTTTGATATTGCATCAAGAACACAGATTTCTCCCTGCGGTCGAAATGACATGGCGAATTTTAGTACGTAGGGTGGATGAAGCAAAGCGCATCCACCGATGTTAGAATAATGGTGGAACCGTCCCGATGCAATCGGGACTTGTTCCATCCTACAGCCAGAACTACATTGTTTTAGAGTTATTATGAGTCCAAAGAAAACATTAATATTGGGTTATGACGCCGTTTCTTCACTGGGGACGGATCTGGATAATCAATGGCAGCGGGCTCTGGCCGGAGACTGTGGGATAGGAAATCTTACCAGATTTCCTCTTAGCGAAAATTTTCCGGTACGCGTAGCCGGTGAAGTTGCGGAAATTGATTCCCGTCCGTATCCTTTTTTACAGCCACGGGAAATGGCGCACTGGACTTCACCGATTTTTAAATATGCCCTTCTGGTAGTGCATCGGGCTCTGGAAAAAAGCGGGATCGCAATCACGAAAGAAATTGGGCCACGTGTGGCGATTACTTTTAGCACAGCGGTTGGTGGTTTAGATGCAGTTTTACAAGCTGATCGTCTGATGATTAAAGAAGGGAAAATGCCTCATCCTTTTACCAATCCCAATTCCTGCATAAATATGGTCGGCGGCAAGGTTTCCATTCTTACTGGAGCGACGGGGCCGATTTGCTCAACGATTACGGCTTGCGCTACCGGAATTACTTCGCTTATAATCGGCGAGATGCTGTTGCAGAGGAATATGGCTGATGTGGTGATCGGTGGTGCGGTGGATTTCCCTCTCGTGGAGCCGATTGTCGCGGGATTTGCCACAATGAACGGCGCCTATCGTCCGAAAGAAGGACAGCCGGAAGAACAACCGGAAAAAACCAGCCGGCCTTTTTCAGTCAACCGGCGCGGGTTTGTAGTTTCCGAAGGAGCGGGTTGTATCATTCTGGCAACCGATGAATTCGCGAAAGCTCATGGGCTTAAATCAAAAATAGAAATGGCCGGATGGTCAATGACATCCGATGCCAGCCATTTTGTTTCGCCCAATTTGACAACGGTGCAAAGATGCATTGGGGAAACTATAAGCAATGCCGGATTGCAGGCGAAAGACATTGACGCAGTCAATGCGCATGCAACATCCACAAAAGTAGGGGATAAAGTAGAGGTTGATGCCCTGCACAATATTTTCGGCAAAAATATTCCACCTGTATCGGCGAACAAATCTCAACTTGGTCATGCGATGGGCGCGTCCAGCGCCATTGAAGCCATACTGGCGATGGAAGGAATGATTAAAGAGACTTTACTGCCTACAATAAATTATATTCCCGATGAGGAAATTGATATTGATTGTGTTGCTGAAGGTGCGAGAAAATTAAAACAGGAATTTGTGCTGAAAAACGCGTTTGGTTTCGGCGGGTGTAATTCCTGCCTGATTTTTCGTAGAATTGAGTAGGATAAATTGTAAAATATGAAAGCTCCCAAAAACAGAAAAGTATTTGTTGTCGGTTACGGCGCGGCTACCCCGCTGGGAAGCACGTTTGAAAAAACGTGGAAAAGAGCAATTAAAGGTGAGGCAGGTTTTCGCAAAGTAACCCGCTGTAAAGTCGAATCAGCTTGCGACATAGTCGGAGAAATACCGGACTGGTGTCCTTTGGAGCTTGATTTTACCGACGCGAAGGAAGTTTATAACTGGAACGCTGCTTTTGTGATTTTAACAATGGCGGTTTGCAAGGAGGCTTTGCAAAATTCCGGAATTGAGATTGATGCTCAGATCGCGCCCAGGATGGCCTGCCTCATCGGTTCGGCTATTAACGGCTCCGATGCTTTTCGTGTTGCCGTGCACGATCTGGAACACCGCGGGCCTCTAAGAGTAAGTCCATATCTTCTGCCTAATTTATGCGCTAATCTTCCCTCCGGCAAAGCGGGAATGTTACTGAAGTTCACCGGACCGATTTTTTCGCCGCAGGGCGCCTGCGCTTCCGGAAATCACGCTATGGGCATCGGAGCAAGAATGATTAGAGACGGTGATTGCGATTTCGTTCTGGCCGGCGGTGCCGATACTCCCATTCTACCCGAGATTATTCACGGCTTTGCCAATATGAACGCCACGATCAAGGTTAATCCCAAAGATCGCGCTTATGATAATCCGGCGCTGGCATCGCGCCCTTTCAGCGTTGACCGCAAGGGATTTGTTCTTTCGGAAGGCGCAGGTGTTGTTGTCCTGGCGGCGGATGAAGTTATCAAGTCCTACGGTTTGAAACCAAAAGCTGAAGTTTTGGGTATCGGATGGACATCAGACGCTCATCATTATACAAGCCCCAACATGACGACAATTGTCCGTGCCATCAAGGAAACAATTGATGATGCCGGTTTAAAACCGGAAGATATTCAATATGTCAATGCCCACGGCACTTCCACGCCCAAAGGCGACAGTACGGAAGTAAAATGTCTGAGAGAAGTATTCGGCAGAAAAATAGAAAAGATTCCGGTTTCCTCGAACAAGTCCCAGTTGGGACACACGCTGGGTGCGACTGCGGCTATTGAAGCAGCCTTGACTATTGAAGGGATGAAAAAAGGCATTATCCTGCCCACAATCAATCATGAACCTGATCCGGAATTTTCTGATATTGATGTAGTGCCCAATGAAACCCGCAAACATAAATATGAGATTGCTCTTTCCAACGCTTTCGGCTTTGGTGGAACAAATTGCTGTGTTATTTTCAGAGGAGTATAGAAAATGCGGCCCAAACCTTTTAATCCGGAAATATACAATAATGACGAGCGTTATGTGCGCGACCTTACCACAGGTCTTGTCTGGCATCGTTCGATGTACAGAGTTTTGTATATTGATACGGATCGCTCGCAGGTGGTTTATCATTCCAATTATCTGCGTTATTTTGAATTCGGCCGGACATCGCTGATGCGTGATATCGCTTATCCGTACAAAGAAGTCGAGGAAAGCGGCTATGTTTATCCGATTTTCGATTTAGGCATCAGCTTTTATCAACCCCTGTATTACGATGATCTGATGTATATCCATACGCGGCCGGTAAATCTGGAGCGTGTGCGTTTGCAGTTTGATTACCTGATAACGCATGCGGAAAAGGGACACATCATCTGTACTGGTTTTACAAAGCATTGTGCCTTGAATCTGTCAGGCACTCCCGTGGCCGTAGATCATAAAACGGTTCAATTATGGAAATCATTTCCGGCTTAAATCAAAAAAAAAGGTATTTCCGGGATATAGAAATACCTTCGTATCTAAGGGATCACCATTTGGAAGGAAAAGTGATCCTGCCCGCGGTTGAATCCCTTATTGTTTTGGTTAGAGTTGTCAAAACCAATTATCCGCAGATGGAGATAAGCTGTCTGAAGAGCGCAGTCTTTTCACGTTTTTTGACAATTATTCCGAATATCGAACGCCAGCCGGTATTTGTTGATGTAGAAAATTCCGGAGAGAACGTTATTGCCGCTTCACTTTTAACATCCATAAAATCAAAAACAGGAACCATCAGTCGCGAAGTCGAACATGCCCGGTTAGAGTTTTGTGTCGCTGGTCCAAAAGAGATTTGTACTCCTCCTTTTCATGTGGTGAATAAATTGAAAGGCGATTGTATCAGCGTGCCTTCAGCGACTATTTACAGAGAACTTGTTCCCTTCGGCGCCGCTTATCAAAATATTATCGGAGATTTATCGGTTTCACCTGAGGGCGCTCTGGCGTATATTTCGGGAGGCAATAATGAGGCTGATGAAGATCTGCTGGGTTCTCCCTTCCCTTGGGATGCTGTGATGCACACTGCCTGCGTTTGGGGTCAGCGCTTTGCCGGCATTGTTTCTTTCCCCGTTGGATTTGAAAAAAGAATAATTTATCAGAAGACAAAAAAGGGAGAGGAATACATGGGACGCGTTGTGCCTGTGAGTATAACCAAGGAATCGCTGCTGTTTGATGCGTGGATTTATAAGGATGACGTAATGTGTGAATATATCAAAGGCGTCAAGATGAAGGATGTGACGAAAGGGCGGATATGTCCACCGGATTGGATTGTAGTGAAGAGTGAATGGTGAAGACATTATTAATTTGTTTTTTTGCTTACCTTGCCGGATCTGTAAATTTTGCCATTATTTTTTTTAAACTGACCGGGAAGGAAGACCCCCGCCTAAGTTTCAGCGGCAACGCCGGAACAACAAATGTTTACCGTCAGGCGGGAATAGTATGGGCGACAGTTGTTTTTTTGCTGGATATCGGCAGGGCAATAATAATCGCGTTTTTAGCGATTTGTTTTTTAAAAGAGCCGTTATTTCCCTGGGCGGGGTTTTTTCTTGTTTTGGGAAACAGTTTCCCTTGCTTTCACGGTTTCCACGGTGGGAAAGGAGTGGCCAACTATTTAGGATTTACGATTCTTGTCGCGCCCTGGGCGGCAATAATAGCGGCGGGAATATGGCTCGTTATTTATGGGATTGTCCGAATTACTTTTATCGCATCATTTTTTATGGTTTTTATTCTGGCTGGCGGACAAGCTGCAAACCTTAACTGGCAATTCAGCGCGGTATTAGGCGCGCTGGCAACTTTTTTACTTATCTTATTCAATCACAGAAAAAATATTATCAACTATAGGGAAACGATGGGGAAAAGTTCCGAATGATCTATCTCTAATATTCTATTATCTTGCAAAGAGTTCAAATAGGGAAAACTACTTGTAGTAATTTCTGTCAGCCATTAAGTCTCTCGTTAAATTCTTCCGGTGTGAAGCTGTATTCCTGAGTTCCGTAACTTTCCACTGCAAAAGAAGCGCAGACGCTACCCATCAGAGCGCTTTGCTCAATATCTTTTCCGTGAGCCAGACCGCTGATGAGGCCGCCACGGTAAGAATCTCCGGCGCCTGTCGGGTCTACCACCTTCTTTGCCTTGAAAGCGGGAATAGCGATTTCATTATATTGTGTGGAAACCTGAGAACCCGACTCTCCCATGGTGGTTATAATTGTTCCGGCCATTTTCAATAAGGCTTCCTTCTTCAATCCGGTCTTATTGATGATCAGACTTAGTTCGTAATCGTTAACTATTAATAATCGGCATCCTTCTATGACCTTAATCAAATCATTGGAGTTCCACATAGGCAAAGATTGCCCGGGATCAAAAATATAATCGATTCCTCTGGCTTTGCAGTCGCGCGGATAATTAACCATGTCATCGAAATTGCCGGGAGAAACTATGACTATTGTTTCCTGCGGATGAAATTTGTCGAAGTCTAATGTAGATTGATATTTCATCGCTCCGGGATTGAATCCTGTTATTTGGTTATCAGCGCGGTCGGTGGTAATATAGGCGCCGGCTGTAAATTCATCGGCGATGATTTTGATGCCTTCCGTGGATATGCCGTTTTTCGTGAGCCACTTAAAATATTTATGATAATCATGACCGATGGTGGCGCAGATGAGAGGATTTTCGCCCATCAGCTTAAGCGCGTAAGCAATATTGCCCGCTGTGCCGCCATATTTTTCCTTCATGCTGTTCACCTGAAAACAAACGTTGAGCATGTGAATTTTGTCAGGCAGAATGTGGTCGGAGAAATGTCCGGGGAAATCCATAATTCTGTCATAGGCCAGAGAGCCGGAAACAATAATATTCATAATTTAACTCAATCCTGTGCAATTATTTTCAAAAGATATAGGGAATATTAATCCCTGTGTCAATGACATTATTGGGAAATATTAACACATATTCTGTTTGATGATGTCGGAGGCCACAGCATGTACCTTATTCATGGCAGTTTGCATGTCAATTGTACGCAGCTGCCGGTCTTTCATGACAATTTTGCCGTTGATGATGCTGGTTTTTACGTCCGCGCCACGTGCGGCATAAACGAGCTGAGAATAACAATTATAAAGTGGCGTGAGGTGCGGTTGATTCATATCCACCAGAATAATATCAGCTTTTTTACCTTTTTCTATGGAACCGGTCAGTTTATCCAATCCCAGCGATTTGGCTCCACCTATTGTTGCCATTTTGCAAACCGTTTCCGCGTTCATGACCGTGGGGTTTAACGAATTGACCTTATGAATCAATGCCGCAGTGTTCATTTCCCGAAACATGTCCATATCGTTGTTGCTGGCACAGCCATCCGTTCCGATTCCAACAATAATTCCTTTTTTCAGCATTTCAGGGACAGGGGCGACACCTGATGCCAGCTTCATGGAGCTTTCCGGGTTATGAGAAACCTTCACGCCCAGATCGGCAAAGACAGCCATATCTTCTTTGGTAAGCCAGTTGCAGTGAACGGCGACAGTCTGTTCGTCCAGAACTCCCAGATCGAAAAGGAGCTGCACAGGTTTTTTGCCGTAAAGATTCAGGATAGTGTCTGTCTCGTCTTTATTCTCGAGTAGGTGCATCAGGTATAAAATACCATTTTCACGGGCGGCATCCTTTACCCGGACAAGTGTATCGGGAGAACAAGTGTACGGAGAGTGACAGAAATATGCCGGTGTAATCATTGGCGCATGGGGTTGCCAGCGTTTAACGAAACGTTTGGCTGCTGCCATCATCTTGTCGGCCCTGGTTTTATCCGACATGAATACATCAGCAAAACCCTGTGACACAACAGCGCGCATTCCAACGGTGCTTACTGCTTCTGTAATGGTACCTTCAAAAAAATATCCGTCACAAAAAGTTGTCGTTCCGGAAAGAATCATTTCGGCCATGGCCAAAATGGCGCCGTCGTAGACCATTTCTTTGTTGACGAAATTCATTTCCGCCGGCCAAATATGCTTACTCAGCCATTCCATTAACGGCAAATCGTCAGCCATGCCGCGGAAGCAAACCATCGGTATATGCGTATGCGTATTGACTAAGCCGGGCATAACGATGCAGCCGGATGCATCGATCGTTTCTTTTGTATGGAGGATGGAGCATCCCCTATCTGTATTTTTGCCCGCCGCTACAATAATGCCGTCTTTAATGCCAACCAGGGAATCTTCAATTATTTCCATTCCAGCGGACATGGTTATCAGTGTTCCGCCGGTGATCACTATATCCCAATTGTTTTCTTGCATCGGTTATTTGATTTTATTTATTAGCCCCGGATACTGTAAGGGTTGCAGTTTTACTTCCTGAAATATTACAGGTAGCGGTTGCTTCCAGTATATCGCCTGTCACTGCTTTTACTTTATATGTATAAATAAAAGGAACATCTTTCGGCTGAATATCATAACTGGTTGTGCTGACAACAGCGGAGTTTTTCTTGATCTCCACAGTTTTAATGTGATGAAAACCGGGGAATGCGGATTTGTGTGTGATTGTTACTGTCAGAGTTTGCGCGTTGGAAGCATATTCGATTTTTACATCCTTTGGTGCGTCGGCATAAGAAATTTGCGGAGAAAAACAGAAAATTGTTAAAGCAAGTAATAACACTCCAAAAATTAGATTTGATATTATGATTGTTCTTTTCATGGCAGACCTCCTTAAATTTAAATTCAATGATTATTTGGTTTGGAATGATAATATATTAGCTGGTTAAATAACAGCAAAAAAATAAGTTATTGAAAAATTGTATTCATTTAGCTAATGTTAGACATCCAAAAGCTGGAGGTGTTTATGACTGCATTACTTCTTGCCCGCATTCAGTTCGCCTTTACGATAGGCTTCCATTTTCTCTTTCCGGCTATGACGCTGGGGACAGCCCTTATCATCCTCATCTCGGAAACGCTTTATCTTATTAGAAAAGACGAGACTTATAAAAAGATAACTGATTTTCTGGTCAAAATCCTGGGCTTGATTTTTGTAATTGGAGCGGCAACCGGCATTGTTATGGAATTTTCCTTCGGCACGAACTGGTCAGGCTATTCGCGGGCGGTAGGTGATATTTTCGGGCCGATACTGGCTGCTGAAGGAGTGATAGCTTTTTTTCTGGAGTCGGTCTTCCTGGGAGTGCTTCTTTTTGGCCGCAACAAAGTGTCCCCAACATTATACTGGCTTTCTGCTTTGCTGGTTTTTATCGGTGGTCATATTTCCGCTTTCTGGATAGTGGTTGCCAATTCCTGGATGCAGACACCGGCAGGCTACTCGATCAATGAAGCAGGGAAAATCGTTCTGACCAGTTTTACCGCAGCCGTGTTTAATCCATCAACAATCATCAGATTTTGTCATACCGTAATGGCTTCTTGGATAACCGGTGCGGTAATGGTAGCGGGCATCGCCGGATATTACGTCAGAAAAGGCCTGCACGGCGAGACGGCCAAGACAATGCTGAAAATCGGTATAATTCTTTTTGCTTTGACACCGCTGCTGCAACTGGCAACAGGGCATATTCATGCGATTGAAGTCATCAATATGCAGCCGGAAAAGGCGGCAGCAATGGAAGGCCATTTTAATACGACCAGGGGAGCTCCCATCTACGCTTTAGGATATGTTGATGAACAAAACCAGAAGACCTATGGAATTTACATTCCCAAAGGATTGAGCTTTCTCTACAATTTTGACTGGAACTCCGAGATAAAGGGATTGAATGATTTTCCGAAAGAAGATTGGCCACCGGTGAACTTTGTGTTTCAGAATTATCATATCATGGTGGGAGCCGGAATGTTGATGATTGCTCTGGGTCTTCTGGGAGCTTATCTGCTCTGGAGAGGCAAACTTTACGAGAACAAGCCGTACCTTTTCATTTTGCCTTTTTTGATACCTCTGCCGCATATCGCTCATGAAACAGGATGGATAGCGGCGGAAGTGGGCCGTCAGCCCTGGATAATCTATAAATTGATGAAGACCGCCGACGCTGCTTCAGTAGTGGTCACCACGGGAGAAATAGCGTTCAGCCTGATTATGTTTTGCCTGATTTATCTGCTTTTGGCGGCAATGTTTATTAAAATATTCCTAAAGATTGTTCAGAAAGGACATTTGACATAATTAATCTGTCTGCATAGAGTTTATTCTGGAGGCAAAGTAAATGGAAAATATACAGAACTTTCAAAATCTATGGTTTTTTCTTATTTTGATATTGTTTGTCGGCTATTCTCTTCTGGATGGGTTTGATCTGGGCATCGGATCGTTGCTTCCTTTTCTCGGCAAAACCAAAGAAGAAAAAGATATACTAATCAATTCCATCGGCCCGGTCTGGGACGGCAACGAAGTCTGGCTGATTACCGGCGGCGGCGCGCTGTTTGCGGCTTTCCCTCATGCCTACGCCACGGCTTTTTCCGGATTTTATATCGCAATAATGTTGGTTTTGTTCGCATTGATATTTCGCGCCGTTTCTATGGAGTTTCGTGCACATGATGAGGCGAGGGCGTTAATCTGGGAAAAGGCTTTCTTTGCGGGAAGCGCTCTGGCGGCGTTGTTGTTTGGCGTGGCGCTGGGTAATGTTGTTTATGGCGTGCCGTTGGATAATAAAATGGAATTTACCGGTAACTTTTTCACGCTGCTTCGGCCTGTGCCGCTAATATTTGGCATTACTGGTTTTGCCGCTATCCTTTTACAGGGCGCCACTTACGCTGTGATGAAAACAGAAGGAAAATTACAGGAAAGGGCTTTTCGCACGGTGAAGATTCTTACCCTGGTCAACTTTGTAACCGCAATAGTATACTTTATTACCATTATTTTTACATTTCAGGATATCCTGTCCCATTGGTTATTCTATGTGGCTATTTTATGCACATTGTTGTGGCTTACGGAAATTTTATTTTCCATTAAGAAGAAAAATGACTCTGCGCCGTTCTGGGAATCTTCCTTTGCTTTCATTGGGCTATGGCTTGTCATTGTCGCGGTTCATTTTCCCAATTTGGTCAAGGCGAGTAATGATCAACTTTTAAACATAACGATTTATAACAGCTCCACCGGGTTGCAGACTCTGAAGTTGGTGAGCGTTATCGCTCTAATCGGAATGCCGATAGTAGTGGCTTACACTATTTTTGTTTACCGTATTTTTAAGGGAAAGACTAAGTTATCCGACCATTATTAACGCCGCTTCCTTCGGTTAACGTCGTTGACACAGCCTGCCCCGGCGCAGGCCGGGGTCGTCGGCTTCCTCAACGTATTTTCATCATGGTTCACAATATCATCATTTGTAGCAAGCGCCGTAACGAAAAGAATGGGAATGTCTGCTGTAGCGTTATTTTCTTTTAAAGCAGCCGCAACATCTTCACCGGGCATGTCCGGCATGAATAGATCAAGCAGGATAATATCCGGTAATTCATTTTCAGCCAGTTCTATTCCATCTTTGCCGTTTGTCGCAACTAATACATTGAACCGTCCATCAAGCATAAGATTTTTCTGGACGAAATAACAAAAATCAACTTCGTCATCAATGATCAAAACCCTTTAAAATGTATGAATTAAACTTCTTCGATTTTTTGGTTTTCCGGCTGGTAAATGAAGTAGAATAGAAATATCGAAATGAAAGCCAGAGCTCCGAAGATAAGAAAAGCGGGCGCATAGGAACCCGTGTTATCGAAAATTTTTCCGGCTAAAGGTGGCGCTAAGAATCCGGCAATTGCATTGGAGAGAAAAAGAGTTGAATATATTGTTCCCATTTTTTCTGTTCCGTAGTGGTTGGCGATTTCAGCGGCATAAAGAACAAGACAGGCGCCATAGTTAAAACCGGCAAACACTACAAAAAGAAAGAAGGTCAGGTCGTTATTAACCGCGAAAGCCGCAGCAAGGCAAACAATAGATGTGCTTATCAGCGATAACAATATCGCCTTTTTCCCCTCCAGAAAGCCGCCTATAATTCCCCATCCTATTCTACCGAGGGCATTAAAAAACGCCAGAATACTAACAGCTGCTCCGGTCACAACTAAACTCAGGTTTAGAGAAAGACCTAATGGTTTAATATTACCGATAGTCATTAATCCTATACACAGGCAGGGGAATATGCCGCATAAAAGTCCCCAGAAGTTACGGTCTTTGAAAAGTTCGATGGTTTTGATATCAGCGGCAATGGATTTGTAATCTTTTGCCTGAAGCGGATTTTGTAAAAACATTGCGGCTATGGGTACAATTATCAAAAAGACCAATCCCATATATTTGAAAATATCCAGCACACTTACTTGATGAGACAATAAATATTCGCCAATCAGGGAGATAATAATAGGGCTGCCTCCATATCCGGCAACGACAATACCGGTTGCCAGACTTTTATGTTTGGGAAACCATTTGACTGAACAGACAATAGGGCAGACGTAACAGATACCCACACCGGTGGCGGCGCAGACGCCGATCAGGAAAAGCAGGGCATGATATGATCCGCTGGAGTATCCGGCCAATATATAACTGCCGCTGAAGATAATACCGCCGATCAAAACAGGAATTCTCGGACCCAGACGATCCTGAATACGTCCTCCGACAAAAATACACAACGTAATTATAAACGAACCGATGCCGAAAATTATTTGTGTCTGGGCAATGGTAAGGCCAAAGTTCTGTTTTAATGCGGGGACAAAAGTGCTCCAGGAATATCCAACCCCCAGGCATATTTGAATCAATACGGATGATATAAGTATTATATATTTCTTCATAAGCCTAGGATTTGGCTTGCACGGGAATATAAGGATTTATTAGATATTTTTGGGCTTCTATTCGGGCGGCACCTTCCCCGCCTTCTACTTCCAATGCCTTAGAATAATACTCTTGGGCCTGATTCCTTTGTTTGCGAATGTCGTGAATCATTCCCAGGCGCACGAAAGCCCAGACTCGAACCCGGGCATTATAGAATGATGTATCCTTGAGAGCATTTTGAAAATACTCTACGGAACGATCGTATTCTTCCTGGTTGAAAAGAATTCTTCCCATTAATTGATTAATTCCCTGACGTAAGTATGAATGAAATGTATTCGGCTGCAGTTCTGTCGCTTCTATCCTTGTTTCATGGAGAAAAATTAGAAAGAATGAGCAAAGAACAAGAAATAAGTTTTTAGATGTTATTATTTTCATAACTTCAACTTTTTCTCATCGGTATTTGAGTAATATAAATATGTTTTAAAAGTTTGCGAACATCAGCCGTCGGCAGAATCGGAGAACTTCTGTTTTCTTTTAATGGACTCCAATGCTCTTTGAGCCGCCTGTCTTAATTCGACAGTATAATACCACCGTATGCCTAAAAAAGATTTTGATTCGACGATTTCTGCAAGGGTTGGTATTGCTTCAGGGGAACCTATCAAGTCAAGAGATGCGCAAATCTTTTCCTGCAACGCTGTCTGATCAATAAGCGTAAGTTTTGGTGGTTTTTTCAGCATATTAAGAAGTGGCTTAACTGCTTCGATACACTTCACCTTGCCCAGCATTTCAATAATATTGAGTTTGAATTGATCCTCTGCTTGAGCCAGCGCCGACAGGAATAACGTTCCCCGTTGAACTCCTCCTATCTGAGAGATGCTTTTAAGTGCTTCCATCTGAACCTTATCATTTTCGTGAAGTAAAAGCGGCTGAAGCATATGGGCACTGGATTCATTGCCGATACGGCCGAGTAAATAAGCCAGATTACGCAAATAATACCATGGCGCATTTTTAGAAATTCGATCCTTAATGGCCGGTATAGCACTTTGTCCCATTCCTATAATGAGATGCATAACACGTACTCGTTCGTGGCTGTCGCTGACATCCCGGACCATATCCAGTAAGTTGTTCAGAATAGCGTTACCAAGTCTTAACAATATTTGATTAGCTTCATTCTGTTTATTTTTTTCGTTGGTGTGATATTCCTTAAAGAGGATCAATCGATTATCTTCTGACGCCAGATTCCGAATTATTACCGAAGATATTTCTCTTACCGGATCATCTTTTTTCAGGGCTCCGGTGTTAATATTATGGAAAACATCCAGAATCGGCACTATTTCGTCAAAGCGTCCCTGCCTGATGAAGATATTCAGAAGTCTTTGCAAACTGATACATATTTTTTCATAGGAGGCGGTTGCTGATGTTTCCAATTTAATCCACTCAACCAGCCGACCTGATAAGCTTCCCACTAATTCGTTCTGGCGTTCGGGTGGCAAAGATTCGATGATTACGGACAATTTATCAGATGCCTGAGAGCGGACCTCGGCATTTTTACTGAACAGATCTTCAACCAGAAGGCTATTGACCTTTTCCACGTCGGCAATGCCCTCGGCGGTTTGATCTTTCGCGGCAGCATCGGTTTTAAATGTGTCCTGCCGGGAAGATTTGTTATCATTAACATTAAAGTCGGAGATGATTTTCTGATCTTTATCCATAGATACAAATACTCTTTCATCAAGATAAACATGCAGAATACTTTTCTCCATCATGATCTTGGGCAGGCCACCTTCGTCTTTCAACTCCTCCGGGTTTTTAGAAAGGTATTTTATAAAAATTCCGAGTTCCTCTTTTTCCAATCCTTTATCAAAAGAAATGCTTTTAATGCCAAAATTGAGAAGGATATTCAATAAGGTTGTAATCTGAACTTTTTCTCTGTCTTTCTGATCCAGGTATTTCCCCCAGATTAAAAATCTTCTTTCTGATTCCGCGATGATTATTGGAGACTTTTGCTCAAGTATATCGATAAGGCTTAAGTGCAGTTTTTCAATAGTGTTTGCAATTGCCGGGCTGGCAGGAGGATAAAGAACAAAATTTCTTATAGCTGTGTGCATGATGCCGAGCGCGCCCAGCATTTTTATTTGTAAATTAGTTTCTAACATTGTTTCCTCCAAACAAGAATCAAGAGATGCATTCACTTTTTAAATAATAAGGAAAGTGCAATTATGTGTCAAGGGAAATAACCGGTAAAATATAATAGCTGTTGAGTGATTTGTAAATTATTGGTTTTGTTTATGACGGATTATCAAATAAAAAATTTTAGTCTATCCTGATTTATTTTCATATTTGAGAATTTCCTCTTCCTTTTCTTTAGGCAATATTTCAAATACGGCTATAACATTTTCGGGTATGGAACGAAGCCTGCCGGTTTGGACATCAACGAAAACCCAATCGGTTTCGCCTTCAACCAGAACGGCATTATCTTTGATACGAATGATTTTATATTTGCGAAGAGATTGTACCCGGCGGAAGTCGGATACCCATGTTAAAATTGCAATTTCTTCTCCAGTAAACGCCGGACGTAAATACTCTATATGATGTGTACGAACAAGCCATGTCGCGCCGACGTCCATCGTGGCTTTTGTGCATCCCTGGCTTTCCAAATGAAGAATGGCGGCATACTGCATCCAGCGTAGATACTCAAGGTTGTTTACATGACCGTTCATATCCACGGCATCTTCGGTTACTGTTAATTCATATCGGTATATTTGTGGCATATTGCTTCTTACTCCTTATTTCATATTAATAATAAATTGACATGATTGATGTTTTCATGCCTACAATAATCAATAACATTTTGCAACTCAGTATGAAAAAACTCTGCTTAGCACGGCGCTTCTCTTTTTTATATATAATGATGGTAACAAGTTAAAAAGTAGAAGTAGGACATTACCGATCAAAAATTGTTTTGAAGGAAACTTATAATTAATGGAGGGCCGAAGAAATGAAAAATGAAAAAGGTGTCTCGACATGGGCTGTAATTCTGATAATCGCGATATTCATCGGTGCCGTTATTTTATGGTCCAAATATTTTGCCAGGCCGATGGCGACGGTTATGACGGGTGGCGCTGAGCAGGCTCAACCGGCGATAGAAAAAGCTCATAAGGCCAGCGACGCAGTAAGTCAAACTAACAAAGTCACTGACGAGGCGGCGAAAAAATTAGGTGATAATATGGAGAAGGAAAAGTAGCAGGTACACAGCGGCTTGTTGGGCAGGCAACGTCAAATTGGTAATCAGACAATGATAATTGACCGCTTCTCTCCACCCTTTCTTCTCATGCCTCTGTTTTCCATCATCTTTTCTATATAATCCCCTGTTGCTACGCAATAGAAATATTACGCCTGTTGAGCAAGCTGGGTTAATTATAAAGAAATCTTACGGTAAATTCACTACAAGAGCGCTTTAAACTGTCTTTTGTCGCTTCACGACAGCATAAAATAATAATATCGTAACTTGAGCTTCATTTTACCGTAATATTAAATTTGTATAAGTTTTCTCAAATGGCTGAAGCTGGGAAAATAAAGTTTCAGGTTGGCGGCATAGACTAAAAAATAACTGCTACAGCATGGCAGGTAATAAAAGATATACAAAAGCACAGCACAACTCTTGTGCAGATCATTGTCAGTATTGGGCACCAAGAGGTTATTCGTATAGAAAAAAGACCGTCTATGCCCGTCCTCTCATGACAAATATTTAATACTTTTCACGGTTTTTCAGTAAAATACAAGGTGGCATTCATGTGGAAAAATAAAATTGTTTCTCCGAAGGAAGTTCTTTCTCAGATAGAACCGGGCATGTCGATCTTTCTGGGTACGGGGATGGCGGAACCACGAACACTGGTCAAGCATCTCATGAATTCGGACACACCAAATCTGCAGGACATGGAATTAATTCAATTGGTGAGTCTCGGTGATACCATACCCATTGATGAAAGATATTCGCGGAAATTCCGGTTGAAGACATTTGTTTCCGGCTGGCTTGCTTCCGAGGCCATCAGCGCTGGCAGAGTGGACCTGATTCCCAGCAGGTTTTCACGGATATCATCATTGTTCAAGTCGGGAGCCATCCATATTGACGCAACCTTCATTCAGATTTCACCGCCTGATGAAAACGGCTATGCCTCTCTGGTGGGGGTGGATGTGGAAAAACAGGCGATGGAAGCCGCCAGTCTGGTTGTCGGCGAGATTAATCAACATGCCCCCCGTACCCTGGGCGATACGCTGGTGCATATGGATGAATTCAATTACTTGGTGGAATCCACGGAATCCCCGCTTTATATTCCCCGCTGGCCGGTACAGGATATTTTCCTGAAAATCGCCGCAAATATAGCAAACGTAATCAAAGACGGAAGCTGTATCTCCTTCGGCATAGGATATTTATATGAAGCCCTGGCCGTGAAACTGGCCGGGAAAAAGAATCTGGGAATTCATTCACCGTTCTTTACCGACGCTTTGATGGATCTTGTCAAGAGCGGAGCGATAACCAACAGGAACAAAAGAATTTTTCGCAATAAGTGCGCCGCGGCTTATCTGTTGGGCAGTGAAGAACTGATGCGCTGGCTGGACTGTAATCCGCTCGTAGAATTCCAGCCAATAGACGTGATTACCGATCCAAAGGTGATCGGCAGCAATGACCGGATGATCGCTATTCTTCCGGCAAGAAAAATCGATCTGACGGGCAACGTCGCGCTGCACACCGGCAAAGGAAACATCACCGCCGGGCCGGGAAACGTGCAGGAATTGTTTATCGGCGCGTCGCTCTCGAAAAAAGGCCGGACTATTTTTGGTTTGCCGAGCCGCGATCTTAAAGGCCTGCCGAACATTTTACTGTCTGTCGATAATTTACCTTTTCAGTTTACCAATCGCGAATCCATGGACATGGTTGCCACGGAATACGGCGTCGCTTATCTGATGGGCAAGACCATACGGGAGAGTGCTCAGGAACTGATTGACATTGCGCATCCTGATGACCGTAACGAATTGGTCAAACAGGCCAAGGAAGCAAAAGTACTTTACACCGATCAGATTTATTTCCCCGAATCAGGACACCTTTATCCGGCCGGGTTATGCTTCTCCCATAAATTTAAAAGTGGTCTGAAGGTCAACTTTCGGCCGATCAAGCCGTCAGATGAAGAAAAAATGCGCGACCTGTTTTACCGTTTTTCGGATAAAGCCGTTTACTCCCGTTATTTCACTTCCATAAAAACGATGCCTCATAAAAAAACGCAGGAATATGTGAATGTTGATTACCGTATGGTAATGTCTATTGTGGGCATTGTCGGTGTTGCCGGTTCCGAAAAAATTATTGCCGAAGCGCGCTATGTGCGGACAAAACAGGATGGGTATGCCGATACGGCGTTTATTGTTGATGAAAAGTATCAGAACAAGGGTATTGCTTCTTATCTTTTTGAATTACTGATTCGCGTGGCCCGTGAAGAAGGCGTCAAAGGATTCACCGCCGACGTTCTGGCAACCAATGATGAAATGTTGAGGGTATTTAAAAAATCACCCTTCCCGGTAAAAATTGTTTTGTCCACCGGCATTTATGAATTAACTATACCATTCAAGACTACATAGCGTATGACAAGGGGAAAGATGTTCGTTGATAAAAATATTCTTTTTCAAAAAACGAGGTATAAATATTCTATAAGATTATTTTCTGGGGAAATAGGGGACGAGGCCTGTCATGGATAGAGGAAAGGAGAAAATATTAACGAAACTCTATTTCGCATATGGTTCAAATTTATGGCTGGAGCAGATGTCCAGTCGCTGTCCAAACCATCGAGTTGTATGTAACGCCATATTAAAAGGTTATCACTGGATTATCTCAGAACGCGGCTATGCAAATGTCTGCCTGTCTTGAAAGTCACGATGGAAGTGGTTATGCATAGTTTGATGTCTTAGAGCGTATCCAGGTAAGCCAGGTCTTTGCTTTGTGTGTTCTTGGTGCCGATGACCCGGATCTGTCTTTTAACACCAGGTCCCGGACTCCAGTACAAGCGTCCGTTGCGACCGAATTCACATTCAAAGACCGGGAAAGCTCCTTTTCTTGTAAAGACTTTGCGTTTAACGGGAACTTTGCTTCCATCCTCATTTATAGTGTGAATCAACTCCTCTGACTGAAGTTGCAGGTTTGTTTCAAGGTCAATAAATCCGTCAATTGCGCGCGAGGAAATCTCAAGGTTTTTGTAGAGTGTTTTAAACCGTTTCGAGGTGTCGATAATCTCTTTTTGTTGTTTATTTATGGTAATCGGCGACGATTCAATTTTTCTTAGTTCTTTCTCAAGGCGACGGACTTCGGTTTCCAGTTCTTCTTTCAATTTGATGTTCTTTTGAAGGTCCTGATCGAGTATTTCGAGCTCTGCCAGCGCCTCGTTTTCCGTCGCACGCACTTTTGTGCCGGCCAAAGCCAAATCTGCTTTAAGTTGTGTTATTTCCGACTGATCCTTCATCTCCCTGGCGGAGACCTCGGCAAGCTTTTCCTGGGCATCCGTTAATTTTTTATTGGCCGTTTCAATGGCCTTCTGTTTACTGATTTTAAGTTCCCTGGCTTCTTTGGTTTTTAACAAATAGGCCCGGTAAGGAAGAAAAACAAAAAGCATGATGTACACAGTCAGAATTCCAATTGACAGCCATGAGTTTCTGGGGATACTCACATTCAGTACCAGTTGAATGCCTTCTTGCAAAGTCCTCTGATTATTTTCAGCAATCCGGGCCATGTCTTCCGGGGAAGCTGGATTCTTTTTTTCATGATCAATATAAGGGCCGAATCTACCGGCTTTTTGGAAATTAAATTGGGGATAGAGCAATCTATTGGTCCTGGTCATGACAAAAATTTCAGCCTGGATTCCGGCTTTTATTCCGTAGCTGGTATCACGGTGTCGTCCGATTATTCCGGCAATATCATCTTCAATGCGCGTTTTTCCCTCCATCAGGAGGCGGGTATCAGAGACGATTGCCTCCCGTAATTCCGCAGACCATTTATGATGAAAAAAAATTTCCAAGCCCTGGAGTGTAAGCAAATAAAATGCAGGCGGTAAAAGGATGCATATAAGAAAAGTGCGAAAAGAAAGATATTTCATATTCTCTTGTAAGTATATGAAATAGAAATTTAGCTGTCAAGAGGATTTGGGCAGGAGGATTCAGGCAAATAAATTAATCATTCTGTAATACCTCTGTAATGTTTTTCAGCTATACAAATTGTCATGTTAAATTATAATAAAATCATCAGTGGAAAGGATTTAATAGGTAATAACTATGAAAAAACCAGTAAGTTGCTTGTTGGTGTGTATTGCAGTAATCATGTATTCGGGAGTTGTCTTTGCTGAATCTGATGTTGAAAAGAGTCTGAAAACTAATTTTTCCGATCTGAAAATTGACTCTGTCGCCTCGTCTCCGGTTGCCGGACTTTATGAAGTTGCGGTGGGGCAGACTATATATTATTATGCGCCCAAGGAAGGCATTCTCATTGCCGGGCAGATGTTCGACAAAACCAAACGGAACCTTACCGCCGATAGAACGCAAGAATTGCAAGCCAAAATTGGGCAGGAAATAGTCCGGAAAGCTAAAGATCTGCCTCTGGACAAAGCGGTAAAGGCAGGTACAGGAAAGCATATTGTCATAGAGTTTACCGATCCGGATTGCCCTTATTGCCGAAAAGCCGCCGAGTTTTTTGAGAAGCGCACCGATGTGACCAAGTACACATTCTTCATGCCGCTACCCATGCATCCCGACGCTAAAAATAAGGTGCGCTACATCCTTTGTCAGCAAGATAAGGGCAAAGTTCTTGAAGAAGTTATGAAAGGAAAGATCGACAATGGAAAATATGAGACATGTAAAAGCGCAGAGGTTGACGATCTGATAAAAATACACGAGTCGGTTGCGGCTAAAATGGGGATATCCAGCACACCATTCTTCATAATTAACGAGACGCCGATATCCGGCGCGGATATACCAAAACTCGAACAGGAGTTGTGGAAGAAAGGTGTTGAAGGCAAGTAGCCGGGACTTTGCCCGTCTTTTGGCAGGGCAGTTTAATGTCATAAAATCTTAATAGGGCATTTATTCTGTTGTAATAAAGATGTGATTTACTCATCAAAAATTAGTGGATTCGGTAACTTCTTAAAGGAACGCCAGAGGCAAGGTGGGGTGGTCACCTTGCCTCTGGCGATTCAATGTACATACTATTCTTGCGAAGGAGAAATATCATGAAGTCGAGCAGTAGGGACAATCTTCCAATATTGAATTATTTTATTGCAATCTATCTCATTATAATTAGCATTCTCGAGTTGATCCGCTGATTTGCTTGAGAATCTCTTCTAGTACCTACTTGCATAAGTTCGTGATTTGTCATTTCGACCGCAGGGAGAAATCTATTTAGTGATCTCGCAGATTTCTCAGTCACTCCGTTCCTTCGAGATGACATCGTTTTTTCTGCAAGTAGGTTCTAGCGTACTACCACTCGGTAAAAGGCTGTGGCGGGACATTATTTGTTGCCCGTGCTGCTTCTGATTTACTTAATGCGCCGGCAAAAACAAGAAATCCTTCCTGAACCCAGAAAGGCAGGGTAATACCCTATAATATCATGTGTTTGTCATTAATTAACAAAAACATCATCCTATTGTCATAATAATGCAATGAAAAACATCTAAAAGCACTCGTGTATCGGATACCGGTTTGAATTATATGTGGGAAAAAAAAGGATTTACAGTCGTCGAGCTCCTCATCGTTATCATTCTCATGGGGATGATTTTAACGGTTACCCTGCCGGTTTCATACGGCATGTATGCAACGTACAATGCCTCTCTGCGCGCTCAGGAAGTCATGGCTTACGTTTCCGGATTACGGCGGGACGCTTTCCTTTATAGTGAACGTAAGGTTCTATCATCGCAGGACGGTAATATGACAGTCGACGGAGAAAAGAAAATATTCAAAGAGATAAATGTCCATATCTCAGAACCTATAATTATTTTTCGGAACGGGACATCGTCCGGAGGCGTCATTGCATTGAACGTGGGAGATGTAGTTCAGAACCTCGTGATTAAATCTCCTCTGGGTGATCTTTCGCTTGAAAGAGGAGAGATATGAGAGAAGAAAACTCGCGGGGATTTCTGGTTTTGGAGGTATTGATTGCCGGCCTTATCCTGACAGCGAGCATCGCCTCCGCCATGTATCTTTTCAGAATGGGATTTGACCACATGGAAAGAGTGAACAGGGTCAATCTTCTGTCGGCAAAATTGTTGCAGGCGGGAAGTCTATTAAAGATTGCAGAACTGGAAAGACATTCCGGAACGGAAGACCTGGGTGATGGTGTAATCATGAAATGGCAGGCACGCCTTCTGGCAAGCGACAAGCAGATTGAAAGGGGAAATGTTTCTCCGGGCGGGATTGCGGTCAGGCAAAATTATTCGCACGATCTGTTTTTATATAGGGTTGATTTTCTTTTGGACTACAAAAGATCGGCCAGGGAGTATTCCATCCATGTTTTCCGTTCCCGTTCTTTGTACCGGCGGTGAGAGACGCACTGTTTCAGGCTATACTCTTATAGAAGTCATTGTGGCGATGGCCATTTTATCGGCGATGCTTCTATTAGGGGGAATGGCCTTGAATCAGGGGTTGAAACAATACCAGGGGCTTGTTGAGAAAGGGCTATGTTTCTGGGATTACGCTCAGAATATCTGGACAGATAAAAGTTTTCATTCAACCATTGATTATTATGTGCATACGAACACAGGCGGCTGGTTTCCCTATTTCAGAGGAAATCAGGAAGGAGCCTCCTTTGTAACGTTGGCGCCTTTTGCCGGGGATCAACCTGTTGTCGTCTGGATAAGAAAAGAAAAAACGGAAGATGGAAAAGAAAACCTTGTTTATTATGAACTCCCCGTTTACGCCAAATCTTACCGGGATCTCGAAGAGGACTTCGCGTCGGGCGCTTATCGAAGGGGCCGATCAATCAAAATTCTCGACGGCGCCGACAGGATTCAATTTGAATTTTACGGATATAATGTCCGGGATGAAGAGCATAAATGGCGCAGGATTTTTGAAGGAACTGAGACTTTACAGCTTCCCCTGCTGGTTCGCATTGACTATATGAAAGGTAATGAAAAAAAAATGTTCATGTACGCGATCCATGTGAATTCTCAGATGAAGCGAGGCTACGCAGGCAGATATGAGCAATGAACGAGGTTCTGTAACAATTCTGATCGCGCTTCTGGCGGCGGTGATTCTTGCTCTTGGCTTGAGTTTCAACTGGCTGGTCAAAGAGCATATCAGATCTTCCGAGAGTCTTCGGGACAAGGCCGAGGCTATCATCAAAACCCGTTCAGCCTATGATACATTCATCTATCTTATGCTTACAGGTCAGATGACGGAGAATAAAATTTTGGTCGCTCAAAGCGGCATTACCAATCTGAAATCAATACCCCTTGACGGATCAGAAGTGATGATCTCCGACGGTGTTTTTATCCGCGTTCAGGACAGCAACGGGCGGCTTTCTCTGACAACACAAACCCCCGATGCCCTGCAAAGACTGGTCAGTAATGAAACAGACCCGGCGAGGGCGGCAATATTTATGGATAGTTTTTTGGACTGGATTGACCGGGATGATCTGGCCCGGGTAAACGGGGCGGAAGCGCCGTATTACAGAAGCCAGGGGTTTCCTTATACTCAAAGGAATTATGATCTTCAGTATATGGAAGAACTGGCTCTGCTCCGGGGCGTCGATGCGGATCTTTATAAACGGATTTCTCCTTTCCTGACGATCATGCCCAATACCGGCTTTAATCCCAATACAGCCGGTGATTCCGTATTGAAAGCTACTTTAAGTATTGATGACAGCAAGGTGGAGAAAATCAAATCTTATGTCGCAAAGAAAACAATAAAAACAATGCCGGAACTGGTCGCCTTAACGGGCAAGATGTTTTATCTGGAAAAACCGGAGGGATGGTTTATGCCTTCATCCTATCTGGATGTTATCGTGCGCACCGGTATTTCCCGGAGCCTCTGTAAAATCAGCACAGGGCTCACGATGAGGTCCGGTACTTTCTATCCCTATTTCATTCACTACTGGCAGGAGGAATAATCCGGTGTCCAAATGGCAAACCGCATATTTAGGCGAGAAAGGAATAGAGATTTACCAGATGACCGCTCAGGGTCAATCCGAACTTCTTTACTCGGGTTCTCTTGAGGGGCTTAAGCCTGTCTCCGGCGGTGGACAGCGGCGGATTCTTATTTTAGGAAGAAGTAAAGTTATCCGTATAAGGAAGCAGTATCCTCCGATGAAGATGGATAAGCTCCTGCGGGCCGTGGAGATGGAAGCGCCGGACCTTTTTCCCATGGTTAATTGCTCTTTTCACTGTAAAATTGCTAAGACATATCCCACACACGTCATTCTTGATGTATGGGCGTGGGAGCCTCTTGAACTTTTAAAAAAGTCTTTTGCCTTTGGTTATGTCATTCCCGAGGATCTTGCTTTTCTTTCTTCGCCGTCCGGGATTTACATCTACCCATACGGATCAATGATCCATGTTATCGCCTGCGGAGAAGGACGATTCATGGATGCAGCTTCATACCCGGCCGCCGGTTTTTCCAAAGTGGATTTGGAGCTGTTCCTGACGGGTCTTGCCGACAGCGAGTCCTCAATCAAGGAAATCAGGTTCTATGGCAATACATCGGTAGATGTTCCGTCTGAACTCATTTCCCGCGTGAAGAATATTCCGAAAACCGATAGCCCGCCCTTCCTGCAATCTCTTGAGGGGTCTTCCATCAAACCATTCCGCCAGAAAAATGGAATATGGCCTCTAAAAAACAGTAGAGAAGTTTTGCTGCGCTTGGCCATTTATACGGTTCTTGCCTATGGACTGATGCTTTATTTGACTCTTCATAATTATGACAAAGCTTTGATGAGTTTGAAAAACAAAATCATGGCAGCCGACAAAGAAATAAATCTTTTAAATCAAGGCGGCTCATTGCAGGGAGACAAAGAAGCGATAAACAATTTCGAGGCAAGAATGAAGGACACTGTTTTGCCCCTGAAAATACTGGATGTTCTGGCTGCTACGCTTCCGGAAGAAAGCTATATAAAAAGTCTGGTGCTCAATAGCGGTATGCTGGAAGTGACGGTGTCGGCCCGTGATCCTTTGATGGTCATTAAGAAACTCAGCCTAAGCGAAAGAATAGGGAAGGTGAGCCTGAAGGGATCGCCAACTAAAGAGCCTTCTACGGGAATATACAGCTTTGCTTTGTCGGTGGAGATAAGGCCATGAAGGAATTAAGCGCGAAGGGGAATAATAATTGGGTGAAAACCATCGGAGTGTACATCATTATCATCCTTGCCCTGCTGCGCTTCCTTGTTTATCCGCTTCATGCGACCCTTAAAGATAGACGGGCAATATTTGCCGATCAGCAGGAAACTTATTTGCTGAAATCACGGCTTCTCCAGCAGGCGCGGCAGACACGTGATTCAGGGGATGTGAAAGACCAGGATAAAGTACGTTCCACTCTTTATCCGCGAGATGTCCGTTTTTCTGATATTCAGGAAGAAATGCTGACGTCCATAACAAAATGCGCGGAAAAAAACGGTTTGAATGTTTTGGGATTCGAAATGCCGGAAGTTGCCGGCAGTGAAAAAATCAGCGAAGTGCCGGTTGTGATCAGGCTTTCAGGCAATGCTGAATCTTTTGTTAAATTGTTAAAAGGCTTTCAGGAAAATAAAAAGACCCTTCAAGTCAAGACCATGGATATTTCCGTGAGCGGCGAGGCGATGACTTTCCTTGTGACAGTCAACGCTTTTCGGATGGAAGTATGATGATCCGTTATCTTTCAGATATGGTTTTTATTGTTATGGCAGCGATTGCCGCTTTTTTTCTGGCGGGGATGCCCCAAGATATGAAGGCGCCTGTGAACCGTCCGTCGCCAATGCGGGCAGAGGTAAAAACACCACCGGGGGTGAAATCAATAGAAGCCGCGCCCCAAAGCAGCGGTAAGGATATCAGCCGGAGAAATATTTTTACTTCATCCGGCAGCTATAAAGATGCCGTTAAGACTGCTGCCATACCGGATAATCCTTATCTTCTAGTCGGCATCGTTCAGGAAGGACCGGTGATGAAGGCTATCTTTCGTGAATACACAGGCTCTGTCACAAAAGCAGCCGTGGGACAGCGAATGATTGACGGATTCCAGGTTGCAGTCGTGCAAAACCGGCAAGTTATGCTCAAAAAAGGAAACGAGAAAAAAATGTTCAGTGTTTTTGGCGCTAATCTTTCATCTGTATCCGGGCAAACTGATGAGAAGAAATTTTCAGATCGTAAACCAATGCTCATCGGCATTCTGGAAGGCGCGGATAAAAAAGCTGTATTTAAAGATCAGTCCGGTAATTTGACCATTTTGGAGACAGGCCGGTCTTTGCCTGATGGTTCAGTTATTACCCGTATTGATTCCCGTTCTGTAAGACTAATCAACGGAAAAGATAAAAAAGAGTTGGCACTTTATGCACAGACGTTTCCAAAAGAGCCGTTTGGGATTGTTCAATCCCTCACCAAGAATAAACCATCTCCATCACCGGTTCCTGTAAGAAGGAGACCTAATCCCCAAAAACACAAAGTGGGAAAGCATGGTCAGGGAGGCGATCAATGATAAAGTCCATCTCACGGTTTGTTATTCTTGCCTGCTTGCTTGGTATATTGCAGTTTCCGATTAAAGCTTTTGCCGCCGATGTCTACACCTTCCATGATGAAGATGGGACAAAATATTATACAAATACACCGGGGCCGGGTTGCACAAAAGTACGGTTTCCTCTTGTAATGAAAAAAGGCGGATCTTCGGCGCGGGCTCACTTCAGTGATCTGAAAATGCGCGACTATGAACCGCTGATCGTTCAAGCCAGCACGAAATATTCAGTTGATTCGGACATCGTTCGGGCCGTCATTAAAGTCGAATCGAATTTTAACAACCGCGCCGTTTCTCCCAAAGGGGCGCAGGGATTAATGCAGCTCATGCCGCAAACGGCCAGAGAATTGGGCGTTACCGATCCTTTTGAGCCGGAGTCGAATATCCACGGCGGCGTCCTGTACCTCAGCAGACTTCTCGATACCCTCAACGGCGATCTTCCATTGAGTCTGGCTGCTTATAACGCCGGATTGGAAAGGGTGATTGCCAGAAAAGAAATTCCGGCGATCCGTGAAACAAGAAATTATGTGCAGCAGGTGATGAGTCAATACTCAAAGTTAAAAGGTTATTAATATGAAAAGACACGTTCTTAAAATTCTATGGATTATGATTATTCTAATGCTTTCCGGTTGTGCCACGGCCCCTTTTTCCTATAAGCCTGTCATTATCGATCAGCAGAGAGAAAAAACTGAGCAAACTAAAGAAGTGTCCAACAATTTAGATAATACACCTCTTGCCGAAACTATCAAAACACAAACTTACGATCAGAAAGCCGCTATAAGACAGCGTCCTCCAAAGCAACCTTTGAATGCACAGAAATTGAAAGCGGTGGAAGGACCGGTATCGATCAATGTTAATCGCATGATGCTGCCGGAATTCGTAATCTATGTTATCGGTGAAACCTTAAAGATTCCCTTTGTCATGGATCAGGCCATGATGGAAGATAAGCGGGTTGTCACGTTTTCCACGCCTCAGCCTATCTCTGCGGACAAGGCACTGGAGATGGTTACCGGCGTGCTGGAAAAATATGATCTTTTTGTGGAAGAAAAGGCAGGCGCTCTTCATGTGATGCAGAAACCATCTATGCCTAAACCAACTATGAATATTCAGTCCGGTCGTGAAATAGACGAAAGCCGGGGCGATGTTTTACAAATTATTCCTCTGAAATTCCTGCGCGTGGCGGAGATTCAATCCCTGATAACCGATCTGTCCAGAGGAAGTGTCCAGATCAAACCCTATGCACGGGAGAATGTTTTAATTCTTCATGGCAACAGCGTCAATATGCAGCAGATCATCGATTTTATCAACTACTTCGATGTTCCTTCTTTGCAGGATAAAAAAATTCTTTTTGTTCGCCTCATCTATTGGGAGCCGGACGAATTCATCGGCCAATTGACAAAAATGCTGGAAGGTATGGGAATTATCGCGGCCAAGACCCCGAAAGAACCCGGTCCGCTGTTTATAGCTATCCGGCAGATGAATGCTGTTCTCGTCATCGCTCCGGATGAGACGACCATGAAATATATTCTCGATTGGAAAAACAGGCTGGATACCGTGGAAGCGGCGGGTTCGGATGAAAAGGCCTACACATTTGCCCCGCAGTATTCACGCGCTTCTGATATTGTCAATTCATTGCTGGCGCTCTATGGCATAGCTCCCCGTTCCGACAATGCTTCGGGCAGGGACGCATCATCATCTGCGAAAGCATATCAGACAACCGGTCAGGGTTTTCAGACGCCGGTTGCCGATTCTCAGGGATCAACATTCGGAAGCTCAATCAGCCAGCCTGCCTCAGGAAAAACAGCTTCTTCCGATGCTTCATTCCATGCGGCTTCACTGCCTTCGTTGAAAATCGCCGCCGACAACAATAAGAATGTGGTCATTATGATCTGCTCGCCCTCTGTTTACCGTCAGCATTTGGGGCTCCTGCGTCAGCTTGATACACAGCCCAAGCAGGTTTTGATTGAAGCGACCATCGCCGAACTGAGTCTTACGGATGAACTCAAGTACGGTGTTGAATGGTATATCAATAATACTATCAATAACGGTCCGATTACCGGAGGAACTTTGGGACATCTCATAGATGCAAGCACGGGAAATCTGGGAATGGCTTTCAATTATGTCACTTCCACGGCGAATTTCAAGGCAATGATCAATGCCCTGGCGACGAAAAACAAAGCCAACATTCTTTCGACTCCTCGTTTGACCGTTTTGGACAACCATGAGGCCGTCATCCAGATCGGCCAGGATGTGCCCGTAGCCACCGGTGAGCAAACCACAGCCGCTTCCACCGGCACCGAACCGACTATCCTGAGGTCGATCCAGTACCGGAGCCTGGGAATCATCCTGAAGGTGAAACCGACGATCAATACGGAAGGCCTGCTTACTCTGGAATTGACCCAGGAGGTTTCCGATTTGTCGAAGAATACCGGAGTCGGTGATTCGCCAATCATTGCCATCCGCCGGATTAATACATCCGTTGTGGCCGCTAATGGTCAAACAGTGGCATTGGGCGGACTGATGAAACAGCAAAAAGGAATTATTGAGAGAAAGGTACCCTTGCTTGGTGATATACCTTTGATCGGCAATCTTTTTAAGGTCACGGAAAATACAGATGACAGAACGGAATTGCTCATTTTGGTGACGCCGACCATCCTGACCAAAACAGATGACGCCACCAAGATTACAGACGAACTGAAGAAGGAAATCAAATGGATGAAGTTTTAAAGGAGTGTCTCTTATGAAAAATACAAAACGAAAAAAAGAAGCCGGATTTACCCTGATCGAAATTCTGGTCGTGGTAATCATCATCGGTTTTATCGCCTCTCTCATCGCGCCCAACATCATGGGACGATTTGAACGGTCCAAGGAAGAAATTGCCAAGGCCCAGGTCGAAATGCTCTCATCGGGAGTCATGTCCTTTAAAGTTGATATGAACCGCTACCCGGCAAAACTGGACGAATTAATCCAGTCGAAAGATTCCAAGTGGCGGGGACCTTATCTTTCCAAGCAGACACTGCCCAAAGACCCCTGGGACAGGGATTATGTTTATAAAGCGCCCGGCGAGCACGGAGCATTCGACCTTTATTCGCTTGGGCCGGATGGAATATTAGGGGAAAAATCAATCAAAAACTGGTGAACAAAACCATGCTGGAGCAACTTCTTAAAGAACATTGTTCGATCAAGCCCGAGATTTTCGAAAGAGCCCGGAAACTTCATAGAGAAAACGGAGTAGATACCGGTCGTCTTTTAGTGCGGTTAGGCGCAATCACCGAGATACAGCTTATCGAAGCCCTTGCCGCTGGTTTAAATCTTACCGTTTATCAGAATGAAGAGATTCAGGATAACGAACTTTTGCCTCTGCTGGAGGAGAAGCTGGATATTAACTTTCTCTTTAGTCACCAGATTTTTCCCCTGAAGGCGGACAGAGCGCGCGGCATTCTTTATGCCGTAACCGACGACCCTTTTCAGCACAGCATCTTTGATTATGTCATGGACAAGACCGGCTGGAAGATTGCCCCGGTTCTGGCGCCGGACGGAACCGTTAAAGAACTGATTCGTGGTTACAGAGGCGATACGGGCCGAGACTTTGTTTCCCTTGACGGCGAACAAGACACGGCAAAACTAAAAGAAATGGCCTTTGAAGCGCCGGTTGTCCAGTTTCTCAATCATCTTTTGGGCCGGGCAGTAGAGTTGCGGGCCTCCGATATTCATATCGAATCGTCGGAACATCGTTACCGTGTACGGTTGAGAATTGACGGCATTCTCCATGAGAAGGACGTTCTGGAAGAACAATTTTATCTGGCGGCCGTGTCCCGTGTCAAACTTCTGGCCAGCCTGGATATCGCGGAAAAGCGTCTTCCGCAGGACGGCAAGTTTTCCACACGGATTGCCTCTCACCTGCTCGATATTCGTGTCTCGACAATTCCCACCGTCAGCGGCGAAGGAGTTGTCCTGCGTCTTCTCTACCGGGAAAAGCTCAGCTTCGATCTGGAAAATCTGGGGATGGAAGCGGATCACCGGCGCATGATTACCGAAGTGATTAAGCGTCCCCATGGCCTGTTGCTGGTGACCGGCCCGACCGGGTCGGGAAAAACAACAACCCTTTATTCCATGCTCACCCGTTTAAACAGCGAGGAACGAAAAATCATTACCACGGAAGACCCTGTGGAGTATCAGCTTCAGGGCATCAATCAGATTCAGGTGAAAAGCGAAATCGGCCTGACATTTGCCGGAGCTCTGCGTTCCATCCTGCGTCACGACCCCGATGTCATCATGGTCGGAGAAATCCGGGACAAAGAAACGGCGGAGATATCCATCCAGTCCGCGCTGACCGGCCATTTTGTCCTTTCCACTCTGCATACCAACGATGCGGCCAGCAGCCTCTTTCGCCTTACGGAGATGGGCGTAGAAGGATACCTCATCAACGCCGCCGTTACAGGGCTTATTGCCCAACGGATTGCCAGACGCAACTGTCCGTTTTGCAGCCGTCCGGATGCGCCTCCCGAATACCTTCTTGAACAATACGCAATACATAACATCAGGAAACGCTTTGCCGATCTCATCCCCGATGGCCCGTCTTACATGAAAGGCGAGGGCTGTCCGCAATGCGCCGGCACCGGTTACCGGGGACGTACGGCCATCTTTGAACTCTTCGATTATACGGATGACTTAAGAGAAGTGTTCCTGAAAACAATGTCGCTGGAAGCCTTACGGCAGGCGGTGTTAGCCCGTCCCGGTTTTCGACATCTTCGGGAAGACGGCATGATCAAGGTGATGAAAGGATTGACCACCATTGAGGAGGTGCTGCGGGTTTGTTAAACGACTTTGCCTATGCCGGTATTGATCAGACGGGAAAAGAAGGCCGGGGCGTCATCGCCGCCGCGGATCGCAAGGACGCGCTCGCCCGCCTGAAAGAGCGAGGCCTGACCGTCATCGAACTCAAAGAAAAAAAAGCGGGCGGGCAGATAACCTTCGCCCGCAGAAAGAAGATCAATAATAATGACACCTACTATATGGCCCGGGAACTGGCCACCCTGTTGCGTTCGGGGATGCAGATCGACAAGGCCGTGGAAATCCTGATGCACTCGGCGGACAAGCAGCAAATGAAGGAAATCCTGTCATTCATCCTGACCCATATCCGGTCGGGTAAGAGCGTCACGGAGGCGTTTCAGGAAACAGGCAAGTTCAGCCAGTTTCTGGTCAACATGATTCACAATAATGAAGAGATAGGACGGCTTCCCGATGCTTTCGACAGCATTGCCCGTTATTTGCGCTTTCAGATTCAGTTCCGGGGGGAGATCAGGGACGCCATGGTCTATCCGGCTTTTCTGGTTGTCACCAGTCTGGTAACTTTCATCATCATCTTTCAGTTCATTGTGCCCCGGTTTCTGGGAATTTTCGGCGCCTCGGCGGCCAATCTGCCGGCGGCGGCCAAACTTCTGTTCGCTCTCAGCAAGTGGCTGAGCCTGCAAAACATGCTCATTGCCGGGTCGATAGTTCCACTTATTTATATTCTGATCAGTCTATATCCGGCAAAATTCCGGCTCGAAGGCCTGCAGGAAAAATTGATCCGTGTGCCTCTGATAGGCAATCTTATCCTGAATCTGGAGCTTTCACAGTTTTCCTATTCCATGCACGCCATGCTGGAAGCGGGAGTCGAATTCATCAAAGCCCTGCGGCTCTCTATTGGCCTCATCCGCAACGCTGGCCTGCGGGAGTCTTTGGAAGCCGCGGCGGCGCAAATCAGAGAAGGAAAAAAAATCGCCGATTCCTTTTCGCAGGTAACGTTTTTGCCGCCCATGATTTCGAATATGATCCGCGTCGGCGAGGAGAGCGGCAGCCTCAAAGAAATTTTTTTCGAAATTTATCAGATTTTTGACGAAAGATTCAAGACCAGCGTCAAGCGCGCGCTGACCCTGCTGGAGCCGGCCATTATCATTGTTATGGGATTGCTCGTGGGGTTTATCGTCCTCACTCTGATCCAGACAGTCATGAGCGTGGGAAGCTTAAAATTCTGATTTGCCTGATTAAAAATAACAAGAACAGATTAAAGTTAAAATACAGCTTTCTTCCTTTTTGTGAAACTGTGATGTCCGGGAAGAAAAAGATTGGAATTTTTACCGATGATGAAAAGACTTTTTATCATATGCGGTTTATTATTAATTGTCTCATAATAGTCTGGACATTGGTCATTCCGGCATGGGCCTAGCCGGAATCCAGAATTGTTAAACTGGACCCCGGCCTCCGCCGGGGTGACGACTGTATTGTCCCTGTGGCTAATGCCGTTACTATTCTTGGACGGTTAATAAGTATATTGCCACCAAATATCCGGGGAAAATTATTTCTGTTGACAGTCTGACAGTTCTTACTTATAATATCAGGTAAGAAATATTTCTGGAGGTAATACAAATGCAATCAACAGTAACAGCCAAAGGGCAGATAACCATTCCCAAACCCATACGGGACGCCATAGGGATAAAGGTCAATGACCGGGTGAACTTTACTCAAAAAGGTGAAATAATTTATATTCAGCCTGTCAAGACTTTGCAGTCTTTTCGCGGCGCTGTTAAGAAAAAAACTTTGGGCTCTTTTGAGATGGAGCGCGCCCGTGCGAAAGCTGCCGTAGCAGATAAATTAAAGAAAGGCAACAAATGAAACATTGTTTTGTCGATACAAATATCTTTGTCCGTTACCTGACGGCAGATGATTCCGCTAAAGCGGACCGGGTGGAAAGTCTGTTAAATAAGGCTGCTGCGGGCGCAGTCAAACTGATAACCTCGGATTTAGTGCTGGTCGAGTTAATCTGGGTCTTGGAATCAGCTTATGATTTGCATCCTGAACAAATCGCGCCAATGATCAAAGCGATTCTTTCAACTCCGGGACTGGCGGTAATCAACGGTGATATCGTGGATAAAGCATTAAACAACTATGAATTTAAAAAAATCGATTTTGTCGATAGTTATATAGCCGCTCTCATGGTGAAACTAAATATCAATGACATCTATTCATTTGATCGTAAACATCTTTCCGGAATTCCCGGGCTGAAAAGGATTGAACCTTAAATCCAGACAGTCATGAGCGTGGGAAACTTAAAGTTCTGAATTGCCTGATTAAAAATAACAAGAACAGATTAAAGTTAAAATACAGCTTTCTTCCTTTTTGTGAAACTGTGATGTCCGGGAAGAAAAAGATTGGAATTTTTACCGATGATGAAAAGACTTTTTATCATATGCGGTTTATTATTAATTGTCTCATAATAGTCTGGACATTGGTCATTCCGGCATGGGCCTAGCCGGAATCCAGAATTGTTAAACTGGACCCCGGCCTCCGCCGGGGTGACGAC
>WOYI011038793.1_pt2 | contig 55527 bp, 47 predicted proteins | sample 6423411 | NCBI WGS metagenome assembly WOYI01 (sample SAMN13441803, study PRJNA592873) | oil field metagenome | biome: oil field; feature: oil-well bore; material: oil-contaminated soil; isolation source: oil-contaminated soil from oil-well borehole | place: Germany: Wietze | collected 2016-10-18 ... | reverse complement strand
CGCTCGTGGCGTTCGCCCGGGTGAGGCACGGGTTTGCCGCACCGGCGTGACCCGGCTAAAAAGAGGCAGTAATTGTCATCCCGGGTCCCGGACGTGCAGTCCGGTTTCCGGGGAGGTGTCACCGGGCGCGGATCTCCTGTGCCACCTTCCGCCCGAGCTCGTAAGCCCGCGCGAGCTCGTCGTCATCCGGGCGGTAGTTCACCTGGAAACCGCCGTCGATCACCTCGATCCCGGCAGCCTTCAGCGCCTCCTCGGCCTGGGCGAACGCCCCACCCATACCACCGTGCGACCCGAATGCGCACCCGATCTTCTTCGCCCCTAACCGGCCGGGCGCAAGCCCACGGAGGTAGCTGAGGAACCCGGCAACCGTGGGAAGAACCTCGTCCTGAAGCGTCGGCGACCCGACGAGGACCGCCTTTGAGTCGAGCACCTCCGTGACGACGTCGCTACGGTGCGTCCCCTCGTACCGCCCGTCCCGGAGGAGGCAGACCCGGACATCGGCGCCTCCGGCCATGACGCCTTCGGCGATCGCCTTCGCCATCATCGCGGTCGAGCCGTGCATGGTGTCGTAGACGATCGTGACCTTGTCTTTTGCGACGCCCCGGCTCCAGTCAGCGTAGGCCCCGAGGATATCGCCGGCATGCGAGCGCCAGATGACGCCGTGGCTCGGCGCAATCATCTTAATGTCGATCCCGAGGCTCCCGACCTCGTCGAGCTTCTTTAAGACCTTCGGCGCGAGCGGTACGATCAGGTTCGCAAAGAACTTCTTCGCGTGGGCCATCGCCGCATCCCTGCCGAGCTGATCGTCGAACCGTGCGGCGCTTGCGACGTGCTGCCCGAAGGCGTCGTTCGGAAAGAGGATGGCGTCCTCGGCAAGATAGGTGAACATCGAGTCGGGCCAGTGGAGCATCGGCGCCTCGAGGAAAGTAAGGGTCTTTCCCCCCAGGTCAAGGGTATCGCCGGTCTTAACGACCCGGATGTTCCAGCCTGTAGTGTCGTAGTGGCGGGCAAGCCCGGCGCGGGCCCGCTCCGTGCAGTAGATCGGGATATCGGGCATCCGCCGCACGAACGCGGGCAGGGTGCCGGAGTGGTCCATCTCAATGTGGTTCACGACGAGGAAGTCGATCTCTCCGGGGTCGCAGACGGACCCGACACGGCCGAGGACTTCGCCCTCGAACCCGTGGTAGGCGCCGTCGATGAGCGCGGTCTTCTCGCCCCGGACGAGGTAGGCGTTGTAGGTCGTTCCCGGGAGGGTGTAGCCGTGGTACTCCCTCAGGTTCCAGTCGATCGCCCCGACCCAGTGGACGCCGGGGGCAAGTTCTGTAGCCATCATTTCTATCACCATGGTTGTTCGTAACAATACGAACGTTCCAGTATATCCGAACAATTGATATATCATCCTTTCGATTTTACTCTATGGAGCACGGGATGAACAGCCAAAGACCCGGGCGGCCGAAAGCAAACCTGGAGATAGACCTGTACTCGACCCCCACGGGGGCGCGTGCGGTCGAGAATCCGGTGCGGCGTGCTATCCTCGCGGCCCTCCGGGAGCGCGAACGTACGTTCGACGAGATCGTCGCCCTCGCCGGGCGGGCGAAGTCGACGGTCTCGGTGCACCTCCAGGAGATGGCGGCGGCGGGCGTGATCGGGTCACGGGCCGACCCGGAGGACTCCCGCAAAAAGATATTCTTCGTCAGCGGCGACCTCGTCGCGAGCGTCTCGCCGGAGGACCGGGTGGCCGATGCGCTCGCCGCCTATGCAGGGGCGTACCAGGCGGGGTCGGGCGACCAAAACGCGTTCTACCGGCTCGCGTTCCGGACGATCCGGGTCTCGCTCATGCAGGAGGGGATCCTCCTCGACCCGCTCCTTTCCCGGGCCGGGGAGCGGATCGGCCAAGAACTCTACCCGGCGGTGGCCGACCCGGAGACCGGAGCCTTCTGCGCGAATATCGCCCGATTCTGGGAGGAGCACCGCCTGGGAAGGCTTGAGATCGCGGAGGCGCAACCGCTCGTGCTCCTCGTCTACGACTGCTTCGAGTGCGCCGACCTGCCCGTGACCGGGAAACCCGCATGTGCGTTCGACTCCGGCATCCTCCGGGCGCTCTTCTCCCGCCACTACGGCCGGCCGGCGGCGGCGGTCGAGACCCGATGCTACTCGATGGGGTTCGACCACTGCCGGTTCGAGATTGTTGCAGAAGACGGCCGTAACGGCGCCTGATTGGGTCAACCAGGGCACCGTACCGGTCGACGCCCCTTGATCCTCCCCATCTACGCTCGCCGGCCGGACGACGAGCCGTCGACTGCTTGAAATATTTTGTTGACATATCAACTAAGGTGTCTTCCGAATCGGTTGTTGTCCGGATGGGATGGATTCACTGGTTCGTCCACCGGTATCTTGCACGGCGCCTCGAAGTAGACGGTCTAACGTCACGCCAGTTCCGGTTTCTGAGTTATCTTCTCCGGCACAACAGGGTCCACCAGGAGCAGATCGCAAAGGACCTGATGGTCGACCGGGCGGTCGCTACCCGGACGATCCGCGACCTGATCGAGGCGGGATACGCGGTCCGTGAACGCGACCCCGCCGACCGTCGTGCCTACCTGGTCACCCTGACGGAACGCGGCCGGGCGACGGCCCCCCTCATCGACGAGGTGGTCCGCAACCTCAACGACGCGCTCCTCGCCGGGCTCTCGAACGAAGAGCAGGCAACGCTCATATCGATTCTCGACCGCATGGTGGAGAACATCCAGCGCTCCGAACTGCCGGCTTCGTGCAGGTGCGGGAGGGACGCATGACCCTCACCTACAAGTGGCTCGCCCTCCTGATCGCCTCGCTCGGCACTCTCGGCGGCGTGCTGAATGGGACCACGCTGCTCATCGCCCTGCCGACGATCATGATCGCCCTGAACACGACCCTGATCGGCGTGATGGCCCCGATCATCGTATACATGCTGGTCACCACGATCACGGCCCCGCTGTGGGGACGGGCCGCCGACCTCTACGGGCGCAAGCGCCTCTACCTCGCCGGCCTCGTCCTCTTCACTCTCGGCTCGCTCCTCTGCGGCATCTCGACCGACATCGTCCAGTTGACCGGGTTCCGTGTATTCCAGGCCGTGGGGGGTTCGATCCTGATCGCGAACTCGACGATCATCGTCACCGACGCCTTCCCCCGGGGAGAACTCGGACGGGCAAACGGGATCCTCTCGATGATCCTGGCCGCGGCCTCCGTGGTCGGGCCGGTCCTCGGCGGCGTCCTGACCCTGATCGACTGGCGGCTGAACTTCTACTTCAACATCCCGATCGGGCTCGCGGCCCTCTACCTCGGCGTCCGGTACCTCCGGGAGCCGACCCTCCCCCGCCTCGGCGCCGAGAGGTTCGACTATGCAGGCCTGGCCCTCTTCACGATCGCCGTGATGACGCTCCTCGTCTACGTCGGCGTCGGGGTCGTGCCGGGCTTCCTCTCACCGGTGATGCTCGCCACCCTCGGCATCTTCCTGGTCAGTCTCGTCCTCTTCGTCCGGCGGGAGAACAGCATTCCGAACCCTCTGATCGACCTCTCCCTCTTCCGCATCCAGATCGTCGCATTCGGACAACTCTCGGTCTTTCTGAACGCGATCGCCCGGGGCGCCGTGATGATCCTGCTGATCCTCTACTTCCAGGGGGTCCGGGGTCTCGACCCCCTGACGGCCAGCATCCTGATCGCCCCGCTCGCCGTCGGGCTCGTGATCATGGGCCCGGTAGGAGGCATCCTCTCGGACCGGTACGGTTCGCGGTCGATCAGCACGATCGGGCTTGTCATCTCGCTCGTCGGCCTCGCCGGGCTCGCCGTGATCCGGTACGACACGCCGTATACGTGGATCGCGCTCTCGATGTTCGTCAACGGCATGGGATCGGGCCTCTTCGCGTCGCCGAACACGAGCGCGGTCATGGCCGCCGTCCCGCCCGAACGCCGGGGCATCACCTCCTCGGTCCGGGCCCTGCTCAACAACCTCGGCATGGTGATCTCGATGGCGATCGCGATGCCCGTGCTGATCGGTTCGGTCTCGATGGACCAGATCATGGAGATGTTCGTGATCGGTGGTATGAATATGCCGATCCCCGTTCAGGAGGCCGTGACCGCCGGCATCACCTTCGCCTTCGCCGTCTCCACGCTCCTGACCGTGCCGGCGGTGATCGCCTCCGCACTCCGCGGCGCGGAGCAACGGGCGGATCTCCATCACGAGGCTGAAGGGCCGCAGCGGGCGTGAGGGGGCGCCCCATTGCAGGGCCGGGACTGCACCGCGGACCGGCCCGAACGTCCCCTGCGTGCAAAACCGGATCCTGCCGTACGGACCGGAGACTTCAGAACGGCAAAACGTGCTAACACGTTCGGGAGCCGGAAAATCGGGATGCGATAGCCGGGGATCGAACCCGGGCTGGAGGCTTGGGAAGCCCCTGTCCTACCGCTAGACTACTATCGCGCTGGTACCATTACATATTGGTCAGGGAGGAGATAAATATTCGGCTCACGCCGTTGCCGGAAGGCAACGCGGCAGGGTGAACGTGATCGCGGCCCCCTCCCCCGGGTGGCCGGGGATCCGATCGCCCGCCCGGACACTCCCCGTGTAGCGCTCCACAAGCATCCGGACGATGTAAAGACCAAGGCCCTTCCCGCTCTTCTTCGTTGTCCCACGCTGGTTGCGTTCGAACACGCGCGGCTTGAGGTCGTCGGGGATCCCGGGGCCGTTGTCGGCAACCGTCACCGAGACCGTATCCTCCTCCTCACGGACGCTGATGGAGACCTCGACCCCCGGCCCGCCGAACTTGATGGCATTGCCGATCAGGTTCACAAAGACCTCGCTGACGAGGTCGTCGGCGAGAACCGTCGTATCCGCTCCGTTGCAGGCGATGCGGGCATCCGCGTGGTAACTGCAGATCCCCCGGATCACCGGCTCAAGCCGCACCGGCCGAAGCTCGGCAGGCCCGGTCTTGAGCCTGCGAAGCGTCAGGACGTTCCGTATGATCTCGCTGCTCTGGTAGACGGCCGTAAGCGACTTCCCGACGAGTACCCCGTCCGAACCGGTCGGGGACTCGAGGTACATCTGCAGGTAGCCCATTGCTACGGTGTTTGCATTGTTGATGTCATGGGTGAGGATATCCACGTAGAGGTTGACCTCCGCGGCCGCCGCAGTCGCCTCCTCGAGGTAGCGGTTGGCGGATGCGAGCGCCGCCTCCAGATCCTCCTGGAGCATCCCCTTCACTACCGCGTTGCGGAGCTCTTCGGCGATGCCGAGAAGGATCCCCCGCTCGGACTCCGGGATCGTCTTCCGGACCCTGCTCCCGACCGCGATCCATCCCACCGGCCCGTCATCGCCGGGGATGGGCACCATGGCAAGAACCCGGATCCCGGAGCCGGGATACCTCATTGAGAAGTCCTCGATGCACTGCATCGCGCCGGCCTGGAGAATGTCCTGGTAGAGGGGGTCCTCCCGGCGCACCACCGGCGGCAGGGCCTCGCCCACCCCTTCCCGGGCACGGAGGACCGCCGTGTCGCTCCCGGAACGCATCAGGTAGACCGCCCCGAGGTCAAACTCAAGCAGGGCGACGGTCTTTGCGAGCGAGACCTGAAGAAGGTCGTCCAGCCCCCGGGACGCGGTTGCAGCGGCGATGATCTCGTTGACGACCATGAGATAGCGGTACTCCTCACGCATCGCCTCTTCCGCTTGCCGCCGTTCAGTGATATCCCGGAGGGAGACGACCAGCCGTTCCGGGGCATCACCGTTCCGCTTCAGGCGGGTAAGCGATACCTCCGCAGGCCATTCGACACCGTCGAGTCTGCGGAACATGCACTCTCGCGGGGCAGGACTCTCCCCGTGCAGGACCCGTTCCCGGTAATCCCGGATGACCTTCCGATCACTCTCTGCGATCAGGTCACCCGGATTCTGCCCGATCAGGTCCTCCGGCCCGGCCCCGCCGAAGAGCCGGATCGCGGCCGTATTCGCCTCCACGACCTGCAGGCCCGGAGCGGTGAGGAGGATCCCGACATCAGTGGTGTTGAGGATGACCCGGAACGTCTCCTCCAACCGGCGGAGATCCATCTCCATCTGTTTCTGTTCTGCCGTCCCGGTGACCACCACGCAGCCCTCCTGCCGGCCGGGAAGAAGGTTCGCCGAGAGGAGGACCGGACAGGGCTTCCCTTCCCGGCCGACGAGGTTGCAGTCCAGGCTCTGGATCCCCCTCTCCCCGAGGGTTCCGGCGAGCCCGGAATACCCGGGCCAGATCGCGGATACATCCAGGGACGGGACCTCACCGTCGGGATACCCGAGTATCGCAGAGCACCTCTGGTTCATCTCCTCGATCTTCCCGGTCTCAGGCGAGAAGAGACAGATCCCCGCCCCCGAGGTCTCGAAGATTCCCCGGTAGCGGCTCTCCCGCACCTGCAGTCTGCCGGATAGGTGAGATACGACGGCGGCGACGACGACGAAAACCCCGGCGCGGAGCAGGGCGTTTACGACCTCAAGCCCGCCTTCCGGTGCGAGGAGGAGCACCTCCGCGAGGTAGCCGGCGGCAAGCGCACCGGCAAAGGCAACGCCCCGGTCAGGGTAGCGGTAGGCTGCAAGAACAATCGGGACGTAGAAAAGGTGGGAGGTGACGACGGATACCCCTACGGAGAGGGAGTACCCCATGGCACCAAGCGCGAGGAGGGCCGAGACAACGATGCCCCAGGAGAGAAGGCGCTTCCTGGTGAATGCATCGTGGGGCTGGCTGTCCGAATGCCCTTCCTTCATGCAATAGGATTCGTTCTAAACCACAATAAATCCCCATCAATTGTTTTAGCCAGGAGGTATCCGCGCACCCGCCCGATACCCTTAAGACGCCTCCCGGTGAATATGATGCAGCACCATATGTGCTGGCTATGGTAAGTCCGACGTGCTCCCGGAGCACGGCCCGCAAGGGCTCGGGATTACAGAGATTAGTCAGATAACGGACTCTTTTCTGGACTTAACATAGTATATCTAACGGAGGTGTATGCAATGGCAAGAATGTACGCTCGGCGCCGTGGAACCAGCGGTTCTGTCCGACCTTACCGGAAGGAAGCACCCGGGTGGTCCAACACGGACGCACCGGAGATCGAGAAGATTATCGTTGATCTCCGCAAAGACGGCATGTCGACCAGTCAGATTGGCCTTGCGCTGCGGGACAGTTACGCTGTCCCTGACGTCAAGCTCGCCACTGGCAAGCGCGTAAACGAGATCCTCCGCGAGAAGGGCCTTGAATCCGAGATCCCCGAAGATCTCCGGAACCTGATGCAGAAGGCGCTCGGGATAAGGAAACACCTTGCGGAGAACAAGAAGGATGTGCACAACACCCGGCAGCTTCAGATAGCCGAGTCCAAGGTGCGCAGACTGGTCAAGTACTACGTCAGGTCCGGACGGATGCCGAAAGGCTGGACTTACAAGCCGGAGACTGCGGAGATCCTGCTCACCCGCTGATGATCCATGTCGCTTGACGCCGCTGCTGCTCGCCTGGCCGATCACCTGCTCGAGCAGGAGTTTGTGGAGGTGCTGGCGCACCACGATGCGGACGGTATAGCCGCCGCATCCATCCTCTGCCACGCCATGTTCCGCAAGGGCGGACGGTTCCGGCTGAGGATCCGCTCAGGCATCTCCACGGCCGACCTGCCTCGCGAAGGCAGCGTGCTTCTCTGCGACTTCGGATCAGCACTCTCGGACCTCCCCGACGACGTAATGGTGGTGGATCACCACCTGCCCCACTTCGAGGGCGACTACCACGTCAACCCACACCTCACCGGGATTGACGGCGAACGGAACCTCTCGGCTGCCGGCGCGGCCTACATCGTCGCCCAGCGCATGGGGGACAACCGCGACCTCGCGGGGCTCGCGCTCCTCGGGATCATCGGCGACGGCCAGGATCTCGAGGGGCCGAACCGGGACATATCCAGCGAAGGCATCGCCAACGGGTTCATCACACCCCGCCGCGGCCTCCGCCTCCCGGGGAGGGGCCTCGTCGAGCAGCTCGCGCTCGCCGTCAATCCCTACCTCACCGGGTTCTCGGGCGATCCCGACGCAGCCCGGGCACTGGTTGCGCAGGTCACCGACGAGGACGATCTGGATATCGAGTCCCTCCTCTCCCGGGTCGTCCTTGCGGCCGCCCCGAAAGCGTCCCTCCCCGCACTCTGCGGGATCTGGGGGACCACCTACAGCCTCGGGCGGGAAGCGATCGACGAGGCCTTGAGTCTCGCCGCCGTCGTCGACGCCTGCGGCAAGGCCGGGAGCGGAGATATCGGCGCATCGCTCTGCCTCCGCTCGACCAGCGCTCTCCCGGAAGCCTGGGAGATCACCGCCCGCTACCGGCAGGCGGTCATCGCCGGCATCCGCGGGGCACGCCGCCTCGACGAGCGCGTCGCCCTCTTTGCGGTGGACGACGGAGGGGTAGCAAGCGATGTCGCGGATGCGCTCGCAAACGACCTGGTCCAGAGCGGCCCTGTCTTCGTCATCGGAGAGCATGGGGGCCGTTACTCCGTATCGGCACGCTGCCCGCCGGGCATCGACCTCGACCTCGATGCACTGATGCGGAGACTCGCAGAGACGTGCGGGGGCCAGGGCGGCGGACATCGCCGGAGGGCCGGCGCCCGGATCGACGCCGACCAGGTGGACCGGTTCAGGCAGGAACTCCTGGAGGCGGTGCCCGCATGATCCGGATCGAGGGCACCATCGAGACGCCGCACAGCCATCCGGAATGCGTGGCGGCGGCACTTGAGCCCGATAACCTCACCCTGATCAGGACCTACCCGGTAGAGGGAGGGGTGCGGGCCGAGATCGACGGGACCAGACTCCGGTCAATCATCGCTTCGGTGGATGATTACCTCATGAACCTGGCGATAGCAGAGGACGTATGTACCTCCGCCTCACGGTGACGGCAGAGCGGAGAGTTCCAGAGTGTGTTCAGGCTCCTTTGGGCTGAAAAATTGATATAACAGAGAGAAGTGATACCATGGCAAGGAAGAAACAGGTTGGAAGAAGGCTGGAAGGCTGGAAGGCCAAGAAGTGGTACCGTGTCTACGTACCCGATGCCTTCGGCAAAGCTGAGATCGGCGACGCCATCTCGGCCGACCCCGCGAACATGGTCGGCCGCATCATGACCGCGACGCTCGGTGAAGTTGTGCAGGACTACTCAAAGTCCCACATCAAGATGAGGTTTAAGATCAACAACGTGGCCGGCGACGCTGCGTACACGGAGTTCGTCGGTCACGAAGTGACCCGGGACTACCTCCGGTCGATGGTCAAGCGGCGGGCATCCCGCATCGACACCATCCACCCGATCACCAGCAAGGACAAGAAACTCCTGCGGGTGACGGTCGTCTGTCTCACCTTATCAAGGGCCGATCAGAGCCAGGTCCACGCCGTACGGCAGGCGATCTCGCAGGCTCTCTCCGCCCGCGCGGCGGAGAGCGACTTCGAGACCCTGGTCAAAGAGATCGTCTCCGGCGACATGGCCCGGGACGTCTTCAAGGCCGTAAAGACGATCTACCCGATCCGCCGGGTCGAGATCACCAAGTCCAAACTGGAGCAGGTCGCGGCCGTATAAGGCCGGCTGCTCACCCCAATTTTATTACCATTTGTACTTTCACCGTTCTCTCGTCCCGGTGACGGAGATAGCAAGGGTATATGCCCTATGACCTGATACACCTCCGCCGGAGCGTGGCAAAGAGGTGAAGATGGTGACGGCAGAGGAGCAGCATGCAGGTACGCGGCGGCCAGGCCGGGTTCTGCTCAACGAGCAGGCTTTCGACGAACAGCAGACGATAGCCCGGGGGATCATCAGGAGGATGCTCGTTCAGTTCCACCGGGAGTGGACCGACCTTGCACAGAGAGAGAGCGGCGCCGCACGGGTTCTCGCCACAAATGCGCTGCTCGACCGGTATTCACACCAGCTCTACGACTGCATATGCGATGTGGAGGCGATCCTCGGCGAAGACATCGCCGTGGAGATCCGGTGCCTCTCAGCCGATATGATCAAGACGGCCAACGTCCTCGTCATGATCGGCTGCGGAGAGGAATGCCGCGAGCACAGCGAAGCCCTCGCGAAGGAGGCGCTCCACCATGCGGAGCGGTGCCTGGCACTCGTGGAGAAGGGAGGGAGCGGCCTGACAACCCGGGTCATCGCCATCCACCGGGAAGAGTAATCAGGTCCAAAATCTCATCTGTTCTCGATGATCGCTCACAAGGTGTTATTCCTGGTACTGGATGGGATCTCCGACCGTCCCTGTGAAGCGCTGGATGGACTGACCCCCCTTGCGGCCGCACGGACCCCGGTTCTCGACCGGATCGCGGGCGAGGGCGTATGCGGGATCATGGATACCATCGCGCCCGGCATACGCCCCGGGTCCGACACCTCCCACCTTGCTCTGCTCGGCTACCCGCCGCAGGAGTACTACACCGGCCGGGGCCCGCTGGAGGCCGAGGGGACCGGCATCAGCATGACCGCCGGGATGATCGGGTTTCGGTGCAACTTTGCCACCGTGGACGCGGACGGCCTCGTCACCGACCGCCGGGCCGGGCGGATCTCCCGGACCCAACCGCTCTCGGAGGCTATCCGGGACGGTGTGGACCTCTCGCCGCTCGGTCTCGGATTCAGGCTCGAGTCGGGCGCCGGCCACCGGGCGGCCCTCGCCCTCACCGGGGAGGGGCTCGGGGATAAGGTCTCCTCGAACGACCCGAAGAAGGAAGGGGTAAGACCGCTCACCATCCGGTCCTGCACCGATGACGCAGCGGATGTAAAGACGGCCGTTGCCTGCAACGAGTTCATCCGTCAGTCCTCGAAGATTCTCTTCGAGCACCCGCTAAATCTCCGGCGGATGGAAGAGGGGGTCCCACCCGCAAACTTCCTCCTGATCCGGGGTGCCGGGAAGATGGGCGCGTTCCCGCCGTTCTCCGAGCGTTATGAACTCTCCGGGAGCGTCATCTCCGCGGCGACCCTCATCTCCGGGATCGGAAAGGTTGTAGGGCTCGAGCACATCCCGGTGCCGGGGACGACCGGGTCGGTCGACTCCGATCTGAACGCCAAGGTGAAGGCGGCGATAGGGGAACTCGGCCGGAAAGACTTCGTGCTGATGAACATCAAGGGCGCGGACGAGGCCGGACACGACGGGAAAGGCATCCAGAAACGGGACTTCATCGAGGTGATCGACGCAGCGCTTGAGCCGCTGCTCGCTCTCTCCGATACCCTGCTCATCGTCTGCGCCGACCACAGCACCCCCTGTTCAATCAAAGACCACAGCGCCGACCCGGTCCCGGTCGTCATCAGGGGCCCGGGTGTCCGGACCGACCGGACGACCCGGTTCGACGAGATTTCGTGTGCAGAGGGCGGGCTCCACCGTATCCGCGGCTGCGATCTCATGCCGATTGCTCTGGATCTAATTAATAAGAGTCATAAGTATGGCGCATGAAGACTATACCAGGTAAATGGAACCGACAGGAGACCACGACTGGATCAGGGCCTGCACCCTCCCCGACAATACCGAGCTCCAGGAGAGGACACTCAAGACCGAGCAGGACATCGTCATCGGTGAGAGGTGTCGGATCGATTACGGTCTTTCGGGCAACGACGTCGTGGTCTGTGAATTCAGCAAGATCAACGGTAACATCGTTGCGGGCGGCGACGCCAGAATAGATAACTGGTGCGAGATCAACGGCGATGTTCTCGTGGAAGAGGACGCCTACCTCGGCGAGGGGGTGAAGATCCAGGGGAAGCTGATCGTCAGAGGCGATCTCGATATCGGGGACAACGTCCAGATCGAGCGCGGGTTCGAGGCGAAAGGCTGGATCTCCATAAGGAATCCGATGCCGGTCATCATTTACATTATGATGTACCTGGTGGCCGTCCTCGGGATCGAGAAGGAGGAGGAACTGACCTCTGTCCTCCAGAAACTCTTCGGCGATGAAGAGGCCAGTGCTGCCACGCCGCTGATGATCCCGACCGGCGCCATCCTCAATATGCAGACCTTCTCGGTCCCGGAGAGAATGGTCGTCGGGGCAGGGTGCCGGCTGCACGGGAACATCCGTGCGAGCTCGATCACGGTCCGGGAGGAGACGACGATCTTCGGGAGCCTCCACCTGCGCCAGGGTGCGAGCATCGCCAGGGGATCGGTCATCCACGGCGACGTCCAGAGCGACGGCGACGTGGTGGTCGAGCAGGAGGTTTATATCCTCGGGAATGTCTCCTGCCAGTGTCTCACCCTGCACGAGGACGCCCGCGTGGACGGGGTCATCCGGGCACCGGGGGGCTTAAAGATCGAGAGGCGAGCGACATGAAGGTTACAGATATCCTTGAGGTCGACGGGTGCCAGCTGGTTGAACCGTCGTTTGCGGAACTGACGATAGACTCCTGTACGGCCCTGCTGTTCCGGGCCGTGCCGGACGAAGGCCGTCTCTTGGTCGACGAGGATGAGGAGCCGCTCGCGCTCGCGCTCCACGACGACGAGGGCTGGCACGTCGCCTCGTTCCTCTTTCGGGATCCGACGCTCGCCGCCATCGAATGCTTTGAGGCCGTCGGCGGGGAGATCTACCAGGAGAGCAGAGAGGCGTGGCTCTCGGCGGTCCGTGAATATTACAGCCTCGATATCTGCAGAAATGTCCACCCTGCCCTCGAAGACCTGCGCCCCGACCGGGAGGGGAAGATCCGCGACCTCCTCGACGAGGTCTGGGGCAACCGCGCGGGAACCCCCTGTCTCGACTGCTGCTGCGGCTCGGGTGTCGGCACCGCGGCCCTCCGGGCGGGCGGGGTGCGGGCGCTCGCCTACGACAACGATCCGGCCCTCCTCGCACTCGGGCTTACCCGGGGCCGCCTCGCGCCCTCCGACACCATGTGCATCGACGCGCAGGAGGCTTCCTGTTACGTTACTCCGGTGCCTCTCGGCGCCGCGTTCATGGCCGGGGAGATCTACTCCTACAATACCGGCCTCTGGGAACCGATCATCACCGGGCTCCTCGCCCTCACCGATGAGACGCTGATCACCGTCGGGACGGAGGCCGAGGCGGCCCGGGTGGAGGGGTGGTGCAAGGAAGAGGGGCGGGACACCGAGGTCTTCGAGAACCAGCGCGACCCCATCTACGACCGGTGGTGCTGCGTCGCGCGGCGGATGTGATCCCGGGTGGCGACCTAATGTATAAGGCGGAGTATCGCCAACCTCTTTTCTTGCAATTGTGAACGTGCTCGCCGCAAGTCTGTCTGCGGCGGTGGTCCTCAAACCCGGTGTAACCAGTATGAATACTGCCAAACGAATCTATAACGTCTTATTCATCTCCGTCTTTGCTACCATGCTCGGGCTCGGTGTCGTCAGCCCGCTCCTCCCCATCTACGCGGAGAATCTCGGAGCGACCGGCATCTGGCTCGGCATCATCTTCTCGGCCTTCGCGCTCTCCCGGTCGGTCTTCATGCCCATCATCGGGCGGATATCGGATCGACAGGGACGGAAATGGATCATCCTCATCGGCATGTTCGCCTACGCGGTCATGTCGCTCGCCTACCTCATCGCCGACAGCGTCTACTCCCTCACGGTCGTCCGCCTCATCCACGGGATCGCGTCAGCCATGGTCGTCCCGATAGCCATGGCCTACATCGCGGACCTCTCGGAGAAGGGAAAGGAAGGGAGCCAGATGGGAAATTTCTCCATCTCGATGTTCCTCGGCATGGGGGTGGGGCCGCTGCTTGGAGGGTTCCTGAACGACACGTTCGGGATGGACTCGGTCTTTTATGTCATGGCCGGCCTCTCGGCGTTCGCCACGCTCCTCGTCGCCATCTCCCTCCCCGAGGCTAAGCCAGGCTCATTCACGGTCCCGGATGCAAAACCCATCCCGATGCGGGCGATCTTCACGCTGCCGGTCATGCGAGGGGTCATGATCTTCACCCTCATCAGTGCTCTCGGCCGCGGAGGTATGATGGTCTTCATCCCGGTCTTCGGCCCGCTGATAGCAATCAGTCCATTCGAAGTGGGCATCATCCTCTCCGCGAACACCTTCCTGATGGCGCTCCTCCAGGTGCCGATCGGGAGGCTCACCGACACCGGGAACAAGGTCGCCCTGATCGTCACCGGCTCAGGCATAGCAGCGGTAGCACTCGCCGCAATCCCCTTTTCGGGGTCTTTCTGGCCCCTGCTCGTGATCACCTCCATCATCGGTGTCGGGGGTGCCATCCAGCAGCCGGCCATCATGGCCCTGACAGTCGATGCGGGCCGGACCATCGGGATGGGGACCTCGATGGGTGCCTACAACACGATCTTCGGAATCGGCATGATCATCGCACCGCTGATGGGTGGGGTCTTCATGGATTCTATCGGCGTCAACGCCGTCTTCTACGTGGGCGGGGCGATAAGCCTCATCGGGACCGGGATCTTCGCCGTGCTAATGCGCAGGAACGCCCGGCAAGGCACTGGCGGAGATCTTCCAGAGTCCGGGTAGGCCACCTGCCCCTCACACCCCCCGGTGCCGCCGGGGGAAAGACCGATATTCCCCTTCTGATACCCCCAAACGTGCGCACTTCGGATTGAAAAGAGCTATTCAGACCGTAAACTCTACTCCTATATAGGAAAATATTAAATACTCAATTTACTATCTTGGGTTACAGTGGTGCGCTTTCCATCAGCGCGCCGGAATCGCCACGATAGACACCTGCAGGGCAACCGGATGACCTCCCGGGTACACATCCAGCAGGCCACGGCCGGGTAGCCACCCGGCACAAGTGACATAATACAACAGCATGGACCTCTGCAAGAATGCACCCCGGTTCCCGGCTGCCCCACCTGCGGGCTCCTGCACGCTCGGTGCCCGCGGTCCCGCCCTCCTCCTCGCGCTCGCCCTCCCGTCCGATCTCCCGGGGGGAATCTGGACCTCCCCGGTGGTCCTGCTCTTCGAACTCCTCTTCATCGGCACCGCCTTCGGGCTGCTCGGCATCTGGCTCAAGGAGCGGGAAGTGGCCGCCCGCATCGCCGGCATGGATGCGAGCATCGAGGCCATCAAGACGGGGAGCAGTGTCCCGCCCCGCCTCCCTGCAATCGGGGGCGATCCGGTCTCACGGTTTGTTGACGAGGTCAACCTGATGCTCGACGAGGTGGAACGCTCCCGGCAGGAACTCCGGGAGAGCAGGGACCGCTACCACCTCCTCTTTGACAGCGGGAACGACTTCCTGCTCGTATGCGCAGTCGGGAGGGAAGGGACGCCCTACCGGATACTGGACGCAAACGCGCTCGCCTGCCGGTGCCTCGGGTATGCCTGGGAGGAACTCTTCGCCGTCGCTCCCCGGTCGATCATCCTCATCAGGAGCGACTTCGCGAGAGGCGACCACCAGTTCTACAGCGCCGACCTGATTCCCCGGGAGGGCGAGCGGATCCCCGTCGAGGCGAGCATCCACCGCATCAGCCTCGGGGGCACGCCGGCAATCCTCATCATCGCCCGGGATGTGACGGAGAGGCGGCGGGCCGAGAAGGAGCTGATGGACTACCGTTACCGTCTGGAGGAACTGGTGACGCAACGGACCAACGAACTCCAGGCGGCAAACGAGAGTCTCAGGCGCGAGATGAAAGAGCGGGAGAGGATTGAAGGGGAGAGAAGGGAAGCATACCGGCAGATCGAGAGAAATATCGAGCAGTTCGCGGTCCTGACCGACCACATCCGAAACCCCCTTCAGGTCGTCCAGGGGATGGCCGACCTCATCGACGACGAGCGCGCCGAGAAGATCCGCGAGCAGGTCCGGCAGATCAAGGCGATCCTCCGGCAGCTCGACGACGGCTGGGTGGAGTCGGAGAAGGTGCGGGAGTACCTGGAGCGGTACCGGTGAGGGAGAGGGATCCGGGCTGTATCCGCAGAGTACGAGAAAGGGTGCTGACCCAGGTCCCTAAGGCGTCTTCTCCTCGGCGCATTCGAGTTCTGCGATGATCTCGGCCGCATCGTCCACCCGCTGGACCATGTCCTTGATCTCGATCAGGCGCTCGGCGCCGATGAAGTGCTCGGCCATCACCCGGGCCATATCGGTGAGTTCGATACGCCCCGCCCGCCGGCGGACCAGCCCGTAGTCAAGGAGCGTCGGGAGGGCCGGCTCCAGCGCCCCGACCATCGTGTGGGTCATCTTGATGACCTGCTGCTCGTCGCCGCCACAGACCACGGCGTTCGCGACGAACTCCTCCGTGCTCTGCTCCATGTCGTACTCGGGAGCGACCTCCTCCATCTCGCCCCGCAGGAGACCGACAGCGACCTCCTCCTCGGTCTTCCCGGACGCCCGGGAGTACGATCCGCCGGGCTCCGCCATGATGACCACCCGGCCGAGGTCGTGGAAGTCCGGCCGGCCCGCCCGGCCCATCATCTGGTAGAATTCCTGGACGGAAAGCCACTTGATGCCCATGGCGAGGGCGTCGAAGATCACCTGAGATGCCGGGAAGTCGACGCCGGCGGCAAGCGCCGCCGTGGTCACGACGGCGGCGATCTCCCCGTTCGCGAACCGCCGCTCCACATCCCGGCGTTCCTGGGCGGTCAGTCCCGCATGGTAGGGAGCTGCATTCTTGCCGAGGGCATCGGCGATGACGTGGCAGCGGGCCCGGGAATTGGTGAAGACGATCGTCTGGCCCCGGTAGCCCTTCGAGGACCGCACCTTGTACTCCTCGATGACCATCTGCTTGATGAACCCGATCTTCTTGGACCGCTCGGTGAAGATGAGGTGCCGCTCGAGCGGTACCGGGCGATCCGCGTAGCGGACCAGGTTCGTCCGGAGTTTCTCCGCAAGCAGCCCGGGACCCCCGATCGTGGCCGAGAGATAGAGGAACTGGGCATCGGGGGCGATGTGCTTGAGCCGGGCGATCAGCCCGTCGAGGCGGTGGCCCCGCTCGGGATCCTCGAGCATCTGGACTTCGTCGATGACGACGGTCCCGATGTCCTTCAACGACCTCCCGGTCCGGAGAGCGTGGTCGATCCCCTCGTAGGTCCCCACCACGACGGAAGCGTTGACGTCCCGGTCCCCCGCCGGGCGGGTCTCAGGGAGGTTGAGGCGGCTCACCCCGACCTGCAGGGTGACCCGGACAAGGTGGCCGTAGCGGTCACGGAACCGCTGGTACTTCTGGTTCGCGAGCGCGACCAGCGGGACCAGGAAGAGCATTCTTCCCCGCCCTTCAAGGAAGTTCTTCATCCCGGCCATCTCCCCGATGAAGGTCTTGCCGCTCGCGGTGGCCGAGACGACGAGGAGGTGCCGTCCCTCAAGAAGCCCTTCCTGGACGGCAAGCTGCTGGACGGGCATCAGGTAATCGACCCCGGCAGCCTGCGCAAACGCGGGGGGCAGCGGGAGGTCGGTGATGTGGGCCGTATCCTGGACCTCGTGCGCCTCAAGCCGGTCAAAGAGGGTTCGCTTCCGGTCGGGATGTTCGGGCCCCACCGACGCCAGCACCCGGTCGAGGTCCCGGACCTGGACGAGGAGTTTCTCGAGGTGGACGAGCACGGAGCCCCCGAACCTCCCCAGGTAGCCGAGCTCCCGGCGCATCTCGCGCTTAGCGCAGTCCATGCAGATCCATTCGCCGCCGTACCGCACACCGGTCGTCTTATCAACAGGCACAAACCGATCCTCGAGCTGGCAGAACCGGCAGATGTTGATCCGTGTCGACGGGATCTGGAGGTCGGCAAGGAACGACTCAAACTCCGGGCTCTTCGCTGCAAGATGCACCGATGACCGGCGGAGCAGTGTGATCAGGTCACGGGTCGGAGTGGGCTTGAGTTGTTTGCCCCGCCGGCGCATCTTGAAGTTCTTGGGCCGCTGGCCCTTCGGAGTCGCGGTCAGGTCGACGAACCCGGAGCCTTCGACGCGGCCGCCTTCGACAAACAGTAACTTATATGTGCCTTTCTGGGGCTGGACGATAACCTTCATGGTGCAATCAGGTCGTGGATCGTGTAGGTGAGTCCCACCGTCTCCAGTCGCTTGAGGAAGTCGGTGAACTCCTCATCAACGATAAGTATTGCGCACTCCCGGCCGTGGAACGCCGCCTCGATGACCCCCTCCCGGGAGCCGAAGAACATGTCCGGTTTGATATCCGCCTTCCGGAGAGCCACATAGGACTCGAGGCCGACGGCGGCCACCATCTCGGTGTCCCGGACAGCGTTCCGGAGGAGGTCTGTCGAGACCTGTCGGGACCCGCCCCGCTCCACCCGCGGCACCTTGCAGACGTGGATGAGCCCCTCCTCATGCTTGATGATGCCGTTTAACCGGGCGACACCGAGATCTTCCCCGGGCTGGGCATCCATGGTCGCGAGACCTGTAGCGCTCTGCTCTTCTTTCGTCGCATAGAGCCAGCCGTCCTGCATGAGAACGCCGACAGTATCCCCGTTGTGGATCTCGTCCCGGGCGATAGCCGTCCAGACCGCCACCTGCTGGATGATGTCGCGGTTGATATGACGGGCATAGGATTCGAGTGCCTCGGCGTGTCGCAGAACCCACTCGATCCCGTTCTTCGTCACCTCGTACCGGCCCCGGCCGTGAGCGGTGACGAGTCCCTCATCCACCAGTTCCCGGATGTACTCGGAGACGGCCTGGGGTGTCACGCCGAGCTTCCCGGCGATCTCCTGCTGGCGGACGGCCGGCTGGTGTTCGGCGATCTCCACCAGGATCTGGAACCGGGTGGCCTCCCGTTTACTGCGCAGGATGACGTAGAGCGGGTCGTCAGTGAAGTCGGTCAAGCAACACCATTCCCTGCCCTTTCACGTCGAGACCGGGAATCCTCTTCGCCAGTCCCTTAATGAAGGTCGGGCTGACCCCGTATTTCCGGGATATGTCGCCGATCGAGGTCGTCCCGGCCACAATCTCCTGCTCGACCGAGTCCACGATCGTACGGAGGCCCTCGTCGTTTGAGACGGCGATATGCAGCAGATCTCCGATATCACCCATAGAACACTGAAAACTCGCCCTGAATTTGCTGTATGTCGCCCGGTATTCCTTCGTCGGCTTCTCTCCGGGCTTGGGCATCCGCCACTGTTCTTCGATAAGGTTTCCCTTCTTGAGGATAGAGAGGCACTCGGCCACCGTCGAGGTCCCGGCGTACACCCCGAGGTCATCCTCGGTCAGCCATGCCTTGTTTAAGAGCTCATAGATTTTTTTATAATCAGCATTATTGAACGTTATAAGAAGAGGAACCAGTTCCACCGGATCGTTAAGAATTTTAATATGTCCCGTCACTGCGATACCCTATAGTTATATCGCTGTATAACTCCATAAATTTTTGCTGAAATATCAATGCGTACATGTGGCATTATCATCATCCGGGGCATCGTCCAGGGGGTCGGATTTCGTCCCTTCGTCTATGCAAAGGCCCGGGAATTCAGGATCACCGGGACCGTTAAAAACCTCGGGAGCGAGGTGGAGATCCATGCGTTCGGGGACCGCTTCGAGGAGTTCCTGGAGGCCGTTTCACGGGGGACGCCGTTATCTCACATAGATTCCGTAGATGTCCATAATCTGCGCGGTAACCCCCCCGATAGTTTTACCATCCTCGAGAGTGGCTCCGGGAGCCTCTCGGGATTCATCCCGACCGACGTCGCCACCTGTGACGACTGCATCGCCGATATCTTCACGCCGGGCGGGCGGTACGAAGGGTATTGGGCGACATCCTGCGTTAACTGCGGCCCGCGATACAGTATCATCAACGCCATCCCCTACGACCGGGAACGGACGTCGATGGCGGAGTTCCCGATGTGTACTGCCTGTGGGAGCGAGTATACCGATCCGTCGTGCCGGCGCCACCACGCACAGACGATCGCCTGTGCGGCCTGCGGGCCCCACCTCGCCCTCTTTCGGGCCGACGGGACGCCGCTCGCGGCGGCGGATCCCGTCCGGGAAGCAGCAGCCCTCCTGGATGCCGGCTCGATCGTCGCCATCCGGGGGATCGGGGGGTTCCATATCGCCTGCACAGAAGAGGCGGCCGGCGAGCTGAAACGCCGTCTGGGCCGGACGGAGCAGCCTCTCGCAGTGATGGCGACTCCCGGGGAGGTGGAACGGATCGCAGTCGTATCGGACGAGGAGCGGCAGATCCTCTGCTCCCGGGAACGGCCGATCGTGGTGCTCGCAAAACGGGACCCCGCATCCCATCCTGTGCTCTCGGGTCTCCACACCATCGGGTGCATGCTCCCCTACACCGGGCTGCACCACCTCCTCTTCGCGAACCTCGCCCACCCGCTCCTCGTGATGACGAGTGCAAACCTGCCGGGCTACCCGATGATCACCGATCTCGCGGTCGCCCTCAAGCGGCTGCCGCGGCAGGTGGACTACATCCTCACCCACGACCGCCGTATCGTCAACCGGTGCGACGACTCCGTGGTCAGGGACGGCTACATCATCCGTCTCTCGCGGGGCCTCGCCCCGAAGCGGACGGCGATCAACCTCGGTGATGAATGCATCCTCGGCGTCGGCCCGGAACTGAACGCCAACATCTCTATCTACCGGAGCGGCTTCTGCATCACCTCTCCCCATGTCGGGAACGTCAGGAACCCCGGGACTCTCGCCTACCTGCAGGAGACGGTGGAGAATATCGGGGGGCTCGCCGGGGCCCGGTACGATCGGGTCGTCCACGACCTCCACCCGCAGTTCCTCTCGACTCGCTACGCGAGGGAGGTCGCCGAAGCGGCCGGGGCGGAACTCCTCGCCGTCCAGCACCACCGGGCACACATAGCGGCCGCGACCCGGGAGGAGTGCGTCGGGATCGCGATCGACGGCGTGGGCTACGGCGACGACGCCACGATCTGGGGCGGCGAGGTCTTCGCCGGGAAGGTCCCCCGCCTCGACCGGGTCGCCCACCTCGAGGTCGTCCCGATGCCGGGCGGCGACCTCGCCACACGCTTCCCGGAGCGGATGCTCTACGGCATCCTGCCGACGTCCGGGGTCCGGGACATGCTCGCATCACGGGGCTGGAGCGACATCGAGCTCTCGGTCCTGACAAGGCAGGTGGAGCGGGGCTTGAACGTCGCCGCGACTTCGAGCACCGGCCGGGTCCTCGACGCCGCCGCAGCCCTCCTCGGGATCTGCCGGGAGCGGACCTACGACGGCGAGCCGGCGATGAAACTCGAGTCGGCGGCATACACCGGAAAGCCCTCGGCCTGGGACCTCGACTTCCTGCGTGGCGATGACGGCTGCGAGGTCCTCTCGACCCGCTCGCTCCTCGTGGAGGCCTACCGGCGTTCAGCCGCCGGCGAGCGGACAGGAGACGTCGCCGCATCGTTCCAGTACAACCTCTCCCGGGGCGTCGCCGCGATGGCCATCCGGGCGGCGGAGGAACGGGGGATCCCGCGGGTGGCGCTCTCTGGCGGAGTGGCCTATAATAGGGCGATCCGGGAGACGATCCGGGCAGAGATTCTCGCTGCCGGGCTTGAGTTCATCATCAACCGGGACTACCCGCTCGGGGACGGGTGCATCAGCTTCGGGCAGGTGGTATACGGGGGAAGCGTGGAGGAGTGAGGGGCGCCCATATTCGCCGGTTGGAAACGCCAGGCCCGCCCCATACCTCCCTGTCACGCACGACGGTCGGAGTGCTGTGGCACCTCCACTCCGGCGGCACCCCGGGGACAGCTGACGGGAGGATGAGGCCGTCCTGCGGGACCGAAATGCACGGCATATTTTTAAAGCGAGATATAAAAGATCCTTTTTACAATTCCCTCAAACTTTACCCGAATAAGACAAAACGAAGATATAAATGCGAAAATATATGATTCTCGCAGGTGAAAACGGAATATGCGAGATGTCCCCCCTCAGAGCAGGGCAGTTCTTTTCACCCTCTTCCTCGGCCTCCTTACAGTAACGCTCGTATCTCCGGCAGCAGCACTCATGGTCGAGCTCTCCCCTTCATACCTTGCAGGGCACTCGGACGCGATAGCGACCGGAACGATCACCTCCGTCGAGAGCCGGTGGAACGACGCCGGCACTGAGATCGAGACCGTCATCTCCTTCTCGGTCGACGAGACCCTCGCGGGCAGCCTTCCCGACGACCCCGTTCTGGTCGTTCCGGGAGGGTCGGTGAACGGGATTACATACTGGGTAGAAGACGTCCCGGTCTTCTCCCCGGGGGAGAACGTCGGACTGTTCCTGAAACAGAGCCCCGACGGGTCCTACCTGCCGGTCGGCCTCTCACAGGGGGTCGTCCCCCTCGCCGGAGAGTCCGCAGCGAAAGCCGGGGCGGCAGGTCTGCTCACGCCCGAAGAGTTCGGCGAGAGGGTGGACGCCGCGATGCAGGGCGACGCCAGTATTGCGTGGACAACGGCGACATCGGTTCCCGCGCCGGTCGGGGCCGCAGCAGTCTCCCTCGGCGACATCGCTCCGACGACCGCGTCGGCAGGGACCGGGACCGAGGTGACGATAACCGGGACCGGGTTCGGGACCAAGGCGTCCAGGGAGAGCTTCGGGGACGTCGCGTTCTTCTTCACTTCAAGCAGCGACACGTCGTACTGGATCTATGGTACCGGTTACCTGCCGGTCACCGGCTGGCAGAACACCAACCCAAACGACATCGTCTCCTGGACCGACTCGCAGATCATCTGCAACGTCCCGACCGGGGTTGCCTGGCGGGGATATGCCTACTGGGGATCGGCAAGCAGCGGACCGGTCTGTGTGCTCCACGATGATGGGGCGACCATACTCGGGCCGTACTCGCTCAGCGTTCCGTTCGGGTGGAGCAAAAAACGCTGGCAGGGGACTGCGCCCGTCGTCTCCTACTACGTCAACCCTTCCTCGGTCTCGGGAGCTCTCGCCGCGGCGCAGAACGCTGCCGGGACGTGGACGTCTGTTGCGGGCTCCGACTTCTCCTTCCTATATGCAGGAACTACGACTTCCACAGGCGTAGGCTACAACTACAAAAACGAGATCCTCTGGGGCGATATCGCCACAGACGGGGTGCTTGCCCAGGCAAGCACATGGTCGAGCGCGGGGCAGGTCATTGAATGCGATATCAAGTTCAACACCCGGTACACCTGGTCGACGAACCCCGGGACCGGGCAGTACGATATCGAGACGGTCTGTCTTCACGAACTCGGCCACTGGGTTCAACTGCTCGACCTCTACGGGAACTTTCAGGGATATCCTTCCGACACGGCGAAGGTGATGTACGGGCGGGTCGGGTCGGGCCTGACGAAGCGCACGCTCACCGACTCCGACGCAGCCGGGGCTCGCTGGATCTACCCCGGCCAGATCCCAGCCCCGGTGATCACCAGCATTACTCCGGACTCAGGGTATACTGACGGCCCCGTGCAGGTCACGGATCTATCGGGAACCGGGTTCCAGAGCGGGGCGACCGTCAGACTCACCCGGACAGGCCAGCCCGATATCGTGGCCACGGGAGTCTCCGTCATCTCCTCTTCAAAGATCGCCTGCACGTTCGATCTTGCCGGCCGGGCGGCGGGCGCCTGGAACATCGTCGTGATGAACCCTGACGAGCAGTCGGGCGTGCTCCCGCAGGGCTTCACCGTCAAGAACCCGGTTCCTCTCACGCTCACCTCCAATAAGGATGCCGTTGTGCGCGGCAACCCGTTTGACCTGACCGTCGGCGGCGAGAGCGACCGGACATACTTCATCTACATCCAGGCTGCCGGAGGCACCTCCCCGGCGGAGTATCCGTTCATCGCGCCCGGGCAGCCTGGAGTCAGTAGCATCGGGACTGCCGGCCCACGGGCGGTGACGAACGCAACCGCGGCGTCGCAGGCAAACGTCACTACCTCACTCACCGGCACCCGCACGATCCGGTTCGCAACGAACTCATCGACGGCGTCGCAGGACTACACCATCGAAGCGATCGACTGGGCCGACCCCTCGCGCTCGACGAGCGTCACGGTGAGCGTGGAGCAGGGGTCGGTTACCGTCAGGGCTACAGGGACCGGAACCTGGCGTATCGGGGAGGAGGTCACACTCAGCGGTACCAATACGGATACTGCTGTCACGTATCTCCTCATCATCGGACCGGATCTTGCTGCAAACGGCACAGGACTTGAGGACCTCACCACACCCTGCGTAACGGGAGATCCCGGTACGTTTACGCAGGCAATCGTCGGCGCAGACGACACCTGGGAGTACCGGTGGGAGACAACTGCAATCGCGGGGAGCCTCGTAGACGGAGCATACGCAGTCTACGCCGCCGCGGAACCGAAGTCCCCGGAGGACCTTGCCGGAACCCCGAATGCAACCGTCAATGTATGGTTTACCCCGCCGCCGAACGCATCCTTCACCGCAGACCCAATCTCAGGGGTAGCCCCGCTCACCGTCCGGTTCACTGACACCTCGACGGAGAACCCGTCATCCTGGCTCTGGACGTTTGGCGACGGCAACACCTCCACAGAGCAGCACCCGACCCACACCTACACCACTCCCGGCAACCACACCGTCGCGCTCTCAGTGGACGGCGGGCTCTCGACCGCCACAAAACCCGGGTGCATCAAAGTCACGCCGGTCCTCTTCGGGGACGCGAACGAGGATGGCACAGTCAACCAGGCCGACACCCTCCTCGTCCTCCAGGAGGTCGTGGGCCTCCGGGAGAAGCCTGCTGCTGACACCGACCGGTTCCGCAAGACCGATACCCACGCAAACGGCGTGATCGAGGTCGGGGACGGCCTCTTCATCGCCCAGTACAACGTCGGCCTCCGGGACATCTGGTTTACGGCGCTCTGACGGGCCGGTAAACGGGGAGAGAGAGCCCTCCCTTTTTCCGGGCGGGAGCCTCCACGCCGCCTTAAGAAAGGACAAAACGGGCGAACGGAGTGCCGGGCGGAGGCGACGGAGACATCGGGGAGCTCCTCGCCGCATTCATCCGCGGGCAGATCCTTCAGCGTAACTACCGGGCACAGAACGAAGTCCCCGGTAGATTACCCGGCCCCTTTTTCACGCACGTTTCCACCCCCCGCCCGGCACAGCCGCCTGCCATGCACCGTGGAAGGGTCTGGGAGTGAAAATGCCCGCAGCCTTCGATCAGAATGCATAAATTTATCCCCCGTAAGAATGACCTTCTGCTAACCGATTACTCAATTTAACGGCAGATCCATCGCAGGATCTGCTTATCCCTCGATACAAGACGTTCCGGTGCAACCGGTGTCTCCCCAAAAAGCCCCCGGTGGAAGTGTTCATGGCCCTCAAAAAAAGTGCATCGCTGGTATCTTCAACAGTGCTCGTACTGGTGCTCCTGCAGATCGGCTGCGGCGTCTGTGCTGCCGACGGACCCGGATCGCTCCCCCTTTCACCGGTCCCACCGGACGAGTCTACCATAAGCTCCGGGGAGGAACTGATATTTGCCCCGCAAAACCCTGACTTTTTAGAGTATCTCAACAGGTTCTCCGAAGAAGTCGCGATCTCATCGCTGGACGGGAGCAGGCACCTGTACGGCTACATCCCGCCCCCCGTGGATCTCTCTCACCTTCGGGCAGACCCCGATACTGCATCGGTCCCGGAGTCACGCTACGACCTGCGGGACTATGACCGGGTCACCCCGGTGAAGGACCAGGGGTACTACGGCACCTGCTGGGCTTTCGCGTCTCTTGCATCGCTTGAGTCAACGGGGGTCCCGGCGTTCGGTGCCAGAGATTACTCGGAGAAGCATATGGTGAACCTCAACGGATTCGATCATGAGGTCAATGACGGGGGCGATAACTTCATGGCGACGGCCTACCTCACCCGCTGGGGAGGACCCGTCTATGAGGAAGAGGACCCGTATCCCGGAAATTTCAAGTGGACCGCTTCCCCCGCCGGACTCACCGAGAGGGTTCACTCCCAGGAGGTGCTCTTCCTTCCCTGCGACATTACCCGGATGAAGGAGGCGGTAGTAGAGAAGGGAGCGCTGTTCACAGGCTTCCTGGTGAATTTTTCCAGCTTCGCGGAGACCCCGTCCTCCACGTCGTACTACTACAACGGGAGCTCCGACCTCCAGATAGAGGGCGGTCATGCGGTCCTCATCGTCGGGTGGGACGACACCTTCGATCAGTCGAAGTTTGCCACGGCACCCCCCGATGACGGCGCCTTCATCTGTAAGAACAGCTGGGGGACCGGGTGGGGGGACGACGGATACTTCTACATCTCATACTACGACGATTCGTTCAACACCTCCTTAGCACAGCCTGCAGTCTTCACCGCCGAACCGACGCCCAACTACGATAACATCTACCAGTACGACCCCTATGGATGGACGAGCTCATGCACGATACACGAGCCGGGTGAATGGACCTACGCTGCGAACGTGTTCCGGGCAACCGGGAACGAAAAGGTCGCTGCCGCAGGGTTCTACACCCCGGCGATAGACTCCGAATACTCCATCTCCATCTACCGCGGCCAGGAGACTTTGACTACGCAGAACGGGACGATCGAGGACGTGGGGTTCCACACGATTGCGCTGGACAACCCGGTTCGGGTCCGGGCAGGAGAAACCTTCACGGTCTGCCTGGCTCTGAAGACGCCGGGATACGACTATCCTATAATCATTGAAAAACCGATAGCCGGTTACTCGTCGAACGCCGATGCCTCACCGGGGGAGAGTTACGTCAGCAGCGACGGGGTGGCCTGGATCGATGTATCAGCCCAAGATATGAACGTCTGCATTAAGGCCTACGCCCGGTCGATCGCACCCCCCAACTTCACGGCAAGTGCCACCGCCGGCCCCGCCCCCCTCACCGTCCGGTTCACCGACACCTCGACGGAGAATCCGTCGGCCTGGCTCTGGGACTTCGGCGACGGGAACACCTCGACGGAGCAGAACCCCGTCCACACCTACGCCCTCCCCGGCAACCACACTGTCACACTCTCAGTGGACGACAACTTCTCGACCGCCACGAAACCTGGCTACGTCAGAGTCACCCCGGTCCTCTTCGGGGACGCGAACGAGGACGACCATGTCAGCCAGGCCGATACCCTCATCGTCCTCCAGGAGGTCGTGGGAGTCCGAGAGCAGCCCGCCGCCGGCACTGACCGGTTCCGGAAGACCGACGCCCATGCAAACGGCGTGATCGAGGTCGCCGATGCCCTCTTCATCGCCCAGTACAACGTCGGCCTCCGGGGCGTCTGGTTCGAGAGGCTCTGACGGCCCACCTTTTTTCAGGACAGTTCACATCCCGTGGCCAGCAGCCTCCGGGACACTCACCGCAGGAGAGCCATCGCTCGCGAGTTGCCGTGAACAGGAGAACAACAGGATACCCGGCAGCTGCCGGCGAAAGAAAAAAGGTTTAGCCGAAGAGGGCGCCGAGACCGGCCATGCCGCTCTCTTCTTCCTCTTCCTTCTTCTCCTCTTCCTCAGCCTCTTCCTCGGCTGCGGGCGCGGCGGCTGCAGGGGCAGCGGCGGCTACAGCGGTGACTGGTGCGACGGCGGCCTTGCTGATGGCCTCCTCGATGTTCACACCCTCGAGTGCGGCGATGAGCGCCTTCACGCGGGCATCCTGGACGGCGACACCGGCCGCGTTCAGGACAGCAGTCACATTCTCTTCAGTTACGTCTTTGCCTGCGTTGTGCAGGAGCAGTGCAGCGTAGATATACTCCATAGTTCATTCACCTTTGGTTTTTTATAAATATTAGCCGAAGAGGGCGCCGAGACCGGCCATGCCGCTCTCTTCTTCCTCTTCCTTCTTCTCCTCTTCCTTCTCCTCTTCCTCGGCTGCGGGCGCGACTGCTGCCTCTGCTGCGGCGGGTGCCGCAGCGGCTGCTGCCGAAGCTGCCTTCAGGGTCGCCTCATCGAGCTCGAAGCCGTGGTCTTGCGCCGCGAGCGCGACGACCAGCATCTCCCGCTGTGCCCGTCCGATGATCAGGTCGACGATGTCCTTCTCATAGATGCTCGCATCGACGCCCACATTCCGGGCTTCGCGCACCGCCCTGCCGATGATGGCACTGACGGTCAGCGGGGTCGCGATGACGGCATTGACCGAGAGGTTGAACGCCTGCTGGGCAGCAAGCACGATGTTGTTGTAGTAGGCCTCTTCATCGATAGCGAGGAGGTCCGGCGTGAAGATGGTGTTTTTGTAGTATGCGGCCTGCAGGAGGAGACCGACATCCATCGGCTTGATGCCGAGTTTCACCAGGGCATCGGCAACCTTCTTGTTGATAACCTCGCCCTTCTTCACGACCGTCTTGGCCTCACGAATCTTGACCTTTCCGCCTTCGATGGCTGCGGGAATACCCACCTGCTGAAGCTCGCCGACAATGGGGCCTGGCTTGAAGGTGGTTGGACCCTTCGGGACGACGATATCCTCCGGCGCAGTCTCGCCGGGCTTTGCCGCCATCTTCGTCTTGGTCTGTTCAAGCAGTTTGAAGAGCTTGAAAGGGTTCTCGTTCGTGAAGATCATGGCGCTCTGGCCCTCGGCGTGCTCGTTTAAAGCCGCGACATTGCCGCCGAGCTCGTTTAAGGCGTGCTCGATCAGCGTGTTCCGGGCCATCTTCACTCGCGCCGTACCGCGGAGGTTTCGCCGGATATGCTGGATCTGTGAGGCAGGAATGCCGTACATGTCCACAACGCCGACGAGCGTGTGCTCCGCGATACCGCGCTTGATCTCGTCTACTTCGTCCTTCTTCCACTTGGGCAGGTGGTGTGTGTAGAGTGCCATCAGATCACCCTCACTGCCGGCCCCATGGTCGTCTTCACGTAGACCGAGTGGATGTTCATCGTCCCGCTCTCCAGGACGGCCTCGACCCTCCGGAGAACCGCATCGATATTCTCTGCGATCTCGGTGGGCTCCATGCCGGAAGACCCGACCTTCGTGTGGAAGACTTTCTTGTCCTTCGTCCGGATCTTCACGGAGCTCCTCAGACGCTGAACGACGGGCCGAATATCCATTCCCTGCGGAATCGGCATAGGCATTCGCCCGCGCGGACCAAGTCTGACACCGAGGTAACGGCCGACGAGAGGCATCATTGCCGTCTCAGCAAGGAAGAACCGGTACTCTTCCGCCATCTTACGCGCTTCCCGGGGTTCTCCCCCGAGCCGCTCGATCTCCTCAGGTCCAATGATAAGTTCCACACCCGCATCTTTTGCCTGCGTGGTGATGTCGCCCTTCCCGAGAACTGCGATTCTGACGTTGTCAAAACCGTTCGGGAGGAGAATCGTCTCATCGATACGATTCTTGGGCTGGGACATATCAATGTTCTTGAGGTTGACGGTGATATCCACGCTCTCCTTGAACTTCCGTTCCGGAGCCTTCTCCAGTGCCGTCTTCACGGCTTTCTGTATACTGGTTTTATCAACCATCCTTTGCCTCCATAGTACACGACCTCATGATCTTCTATGGTTGTCTGACATCTATGCGACGAGCACGCTGTCGTATTCCCCGTCATTGATGGCCGAGATCATCTCGCGGGGTTTCTTACCCTCGACGGTGACACCGACACTCACGCACGTTCCAACGACCTCTTTGACTGCCGATTTAAGATCGTACGAGAGCATATCATCAAATTTCATACGGGCAATACGAACAGCGGCCTCCAGCGGCAGGTTTCCCGCCACCAAAGCACCCGGCTCTGTCGAACCCTTCGTGATACCGGCCTCTTTCATGACGAGAGCCGTGGTGGGCGGAATGCCCACCGCAATCGTGAAGTTCCGCTTGTCGTCGACCGTGACCGTCACCGGCACTTGCATGCCGTTGAAATCGGCTGTCTTCTTGTTGATCTCTTCGACGACTGCCTTCACGTTGATACCGAGAGGTCCGAGCGCAGGGCCCAGAGGCGGACCTGCTGTTGCCTTGCCACCGGGTACTAATACCTCGACCGTTTCTGCCATACAAGTTCTCCAGCTTATTCCTCAGGGGAATAGTTGCCTGGGTTATCTAAGGTCATCGTAAGAGGATTTAAAGTATGGTGCCCCGGGGTTCTGCTCCGGCACCCCGGACCCCGCACGAGGAGATGTGCCCAACCGATGCGAATCGTATCGTCGACGGTGCAACGACCCGTGCCCGGGCAAAAAGAAGAGTGAAGGGATATTGTTCAGTTGGCGTCTTCCGACCGCTCCACGACGCGGACGGAGTCGCCACGAACCGTGATCGGGATGGGGACCATACTCTCGTACAATTCGACCGTGATCTCTTCCTTCCCGGTATCGATACGCTTGACGACCGCCTTTTCGCCCTTGAACGGGCCGGCGATGATCTCGACGATGGTGCCCTCGGTGATGCCGCTGACCACCGGTTTGGGGACCAGGAAATGCTCAACCTCCGATAGAGCGGTCGAGCCCTGCACCACCGCGCGCGCGTGAGGGATCAACTCGACCAGCTGCTCTATCCGGGCGATGGAGTCGGGGCTCTCCACAAGGACGTAGCCCTTCAGTTCCTCGGGAACCATGACGGCCATCACATGGATGTCTTTCTGTTCCCTCGTCACCTTCTCGATGTTGTCGGCTACCGTCCGCTCCTGCTTCGCGGTCGTCTTGATCGCGTATACTCTGTTTGCGCTCTCAGCCATATCCATCATTTGGGCAATACCAGCAGGATCTCGTATATAATAAAGCCGACAAGGCCGATGAGCATGATCCCGGCTGCCGCCACGATGGCGATCTTGGAGAACTCGTCGCGAGTAGGCGTCCGTGCCAGCTTCAGCACTCGCCAGTACTTCTTGAAGAGCTCCTCCTCGATCTTGAACGACTTTATTTCATCCAACGTCTCTTTATAATCCATCATACCGGCTCACTTCAGGAAGTCGATCTCAAACTGTTTCATCATGCGTGGCATACTCTTTTCGTTTCTCCCATATATTTGTGGTGACCGCACACCGGTGACCACGAGCAGCGTCCGCATTTTGCCCTGCATATCGGGGTCGACCTGTGCTCCCCAGATGATGCGGGCATCAGGGTCGATGCGGTCGTAGACCTCCTGAATGACGCCTTCAGCCTCAGACATCGTCATATCGGGTCCGCCGACCACGTTGACGAGTGCTGCGCTCGCCCCGGAGATATCGACGTCGAGCAGCGGGGAGCGCAGCGCCTTCTTGACCGAGTCGGCGGCTTTGTCCTCACTGTCACTCTCGCCCATCCCGATCATCGCGACGCCTCCCCGTTCCATGACGGTCCGAACATCGGCGAAGTCGAGGTTCACGAGCCCGGGCATCGTGATCAGCTCGGTAATCCCCTTGACCGCCCGCATCAGCACCTCGTCTGAGACCTTGAAGGCGGCGTGGAGGGGAAGGCGGGGCACGACCTCGAGCAGGCGGTCGTTGGGGACGACGATGACGGTATCCGCCACTTCGCGGAGCCTTTCAAGGCCTGCCTCGGCGTTCTGTCCCCGTATAGCACCTTCAGCCGTGAACGGCAGGGTGACCACGGCGATGGTCAGTGCGCCCTCCTCCCGGGCGGACTTCGCGACCACGGGTGCAGAGCCGGTGCCGGTGCCGCCCCCGAGTCCGGTGGTGATGAAGACCATGTCGCACCCTTCAACGGCCCGCTTGATCTCGTCCTCGTTCTCGAGGGCCGCCTCTTCGCCGACCTGGGGGATCGAGCCCGCACCGAGGCCGCGGGTCCGCTGCCTTCCGATAAGGATACGAGTCTCCGCCCGGGTCCTGATGAGGTGCTGGGCATCGGTGTTGATGGCGATCAGCCGCGCCCCATTGATGCCTTCCTCCGACATCCGGGTGACCGTGTTCGAACCGCCGCCTCCGCACCCGACGACTGCGATCTCCGTCCGGAGCTCCATGAGGATATCCTCAAGATCCTTGTCGACCTCTATGGGCTCAGCAAAGCGCTGATCCTCTCGCGCCCGTGAAAGTGCCTCTTCTACGATGGATTTCATATGTATCTCTCCAATCCCGGGATATGTATCCGCTTCACGCTGGTTGTCTGCACTGCATCAGGTGTAATCCTCCGCCCCTCGATCTCGACCGCTTTCCCGCCGGCAAGCATGGCGAAGAGCGGCCCCCTGGGAACCCCGTGCCTGCGCGCTTTCTCGGGGTCGAACCGCACCTTCCGGAGGACGAGGTGATTACCGTCGATAACAGCGTCTTCACAGATAAGTAAGAGTTTTACGCACAGGGTAGTTATATCACTTGCGAGTTGGGACGACCCTTTTTCAAAGCAGATGAACGTAGATAAGACCTCTGTAGATCCTTTCGAGAGATGAGCGACCGGCAATTCATCGAGGCCATTGAGAAACCCCGATTTATCGCTTTTTACTGTTTCTTCGACCAGATCCGGGATAATCTGCACCGGAACAGGGGTTCCTTCTCCAGCTAGACCGTGGATGCGGATGCGTGACCCCGGAGCGATCTTTTCGGCGAGAGCCCTGACCCTGAGGTAGGTGGCCCATTCAAGGCCCGATATCTCCAGGATCTCCGACTCGGAGAGGAGGAGGATACCCGCATCGTCGAGCATCCGCTCGACCCGCCCGATCTGGTCGGTGGAGAGTGATTTTCTGTCGATGTAGGCGGCCACGGCACTGCTCGCCTCCTGCATCCTCCGGAGAAGATCGGGGTTGATGGCGCCGATCTGCCGGGTCGGCACGATGTGGCCGAAGGCACCCCGGGAAGAGAGCGCGATCCCGGTCTGCCGCACAGCGTAGTGGGTCCCGCCGAAACCGATGAGGTTGATCGTCTCCAGTGGCGCCGCTGAGAGGATGCTCTCCGCCACCGCCCTCCCGGCGGCCGGGTCGGCCCATTCCGTGGCGGTGGATCCGATCTCGACGAAGAGCGACGGTGTCGCGAGCGCCGTCGGGCCGTGGTGCGTCACCTCGTAGGAGACCCGGTAACCCTCCGGGGCCCGGACAGCGAGATTTCGCAGGATAGCGTGCATCCACAGGGGGGCTGCCGGCACGAGCGTTCCCGGCTCCCCGCCGAGGTCGGCGGTCTCGTAGTTGCCGGTCACGTGCACCGTCAGGGCGGGCGTCGGCTGCGCACTCGAGTGCCGGGAAATGAAAATAATGAGATCGGCATCGACCTCCTCATCGACCCGGTCCTGGTAGATCAGTCTTCCTGCGACCTCGTGAAACGTCAGCGTATGGTGGTCCGGAAGCGGCCACTGCCCGCCTCCCGCGAGCAGGGTCCGGAGATGGTCCCGGATATTCTGCCCCGCAACGTCCACTCCCGAGTTAATCAGCGCAACCCGCATCTGTACATACATGGGTGAGCGGTATGCTAAATGGTAGTGCTTGACTGGCGCGATAGTAAATCCTATCTTCCTGCAGACAGACCATGTGAGTACTATGGATGAAGAGAAGATACAGAAAGCATTCGAGGCGTATGGCATAACGGACGAGATCACCTGCCCGCAGGCGTTCGAGATATCGGAGAAGTGCGATATCCCGAAGATGGACATCGCCCGGTACTGCAACCAGCGCGAACCGAGAATTAAGTTCCGCGGCTGCCAGCTGGGCTGCTTCAGATGAGCCTCTTCCTGGAGGTCGTTTCCGTCAGCGAGGCCGTAAAGGCGGTGCAAAAGATCGCACCCCTGCCCGGGTGCGAGGAAGTCCCGCTCGAAGATGCCCTCCACCGGGTCCTCGCAAGAGACGTCCCTGCCGATATCGACATCCCGGGGTTTGACCGCTCGACGGTCGACGGCTACGCGGTCGCCGCGGCCGAGACCACCGGGGCCTCCGAGGCTATCCCGGCGATGCTCCAGTGCCGGGGCCGCGTCGGGATGGGGAGCGCGGATGCGGGGAGTGTCTCCCCGGGGTCGTGCCTCTACGTCCCCACCGGCGGCGCTCTCCCCGGGGGTGCGGACGCGGTGGCGATGATCGAACACACCGAGCAGATCGGGGACGACATCCTGGTGCATCGCCCGGTGGCACCCGGCGAGAACGTGGTCTTCCGGGGTGAGGACTTCAAGGCCGGAAAGGCGGCCCTGGAGCGGGGCCGCGTGCTTTCGCCCCGGGAGATCGGCGTCGCCGCCGCGGTCGGCGCTGACCGGGTCACCGTGGTGACGATACCAAAGATCGGGATCGTATCCACGGGCAACGAACTCGTCCCGGTCGTCGAGACCCCCGGCCCGGGTGAGGTGCGGGACGCGAACTCCTACCTCGCCGGCGCCTTCGTGACGGAGCGGGGGTGCCACCCGGTCTACTTCGGGATTGTCAGGGACGAGCGGGCGGTACTGAAGAGAGCGGTCTCTTCGGCGCTTGAACGGTGCGACGCGGTTCTGGTCTCGGGAGGGTCCTCGAAGGACGAACGGGACAACACCGCAGCGGTCATCGCAGAACTGGGCGAGGTGCTGGTGCACGGGATCGCCATCGCGCCGGGGAAACCCACCATCATCGGGATGGCGCGGGGAAAACCGGTCATCGGGCTCCCCGGCCACCCGGCCTCGGCCTTCGTCGTGCTCGTCGCCGTCGTCGACCACCTGCTCGCGGCGATGCGGCAGACCACCGTATCCCGGCGGACCATCCACGCGCGGCTGACACAGAACATCCCCTCCGCCCGCGGGCGGGAGGACTACGTCCGGGTCAGTACGCGCGAGGGCGAGGCCACCCCTGTCTTTGGGAAGTCGGGACTCCTCAACACCCTTGTGCAGAGCGAGGGGCTGGTGCGGGTCCCGGCGTCGAGCGAGGGGTTTGAGATCGGCGAGGAGGTGGAGGTGATCCTGTGGTGAAGCGCTACCTCTCGGTCATAACGCTTGCAGAGGCACTGGCGCTCGTGGAGCGCTCCTTTACCGCAGCCCCGGGAATCATCCGCGTCCCGGTGACCTCCGGCGCGGTCGACAGGATCACCGCCGCGCCCATATTCGCCCGGTTCTCGGTCCCCGCCATCCACATCTCGGCGATGGACGGGATCGCGGCCAGGAGCGCCGATACCCACGGGGCGAGCGAGCAGCACCCGGTGATCCTCCCGGATGCGGCGAGAGTCAATACAGGCAACATCATCCCGCCCGGCTACGACGCGGTGATCATGATCGAGGACGTCTGGGTCGACGGCGAGACCTACACCATCCGAAAGCCGGTCAGCCCCTGGCAGCATATCCGGCCGGTCGGCGAGGATATCGGGGAGTCGGAGATGATCCTCCCGTCACATCACCGGATCCGGCCGCCGGACCTGGGGGCGCTCGCAAACTACGGGGTCACGGACCTCGCGGTCAGAAACGTCCGCGCGGGCCTGATCCCCACCGGGAGCGAGCTGGTGCCGGCAGGCGTAATGCCCCCACCGGGGAAGGTCGTGGAGAGCAACACCCTGATGGCCGCGGCCGTCCTTGCGGAGGCAGGCGTGGAGACGCACCGCTACCCGATCGTCCCGGACGACTACGACCAGATCCGGGACGCCGTCCGCCTCGGCGTCGCTGAGAACGATGTCCTGCTCGTCTCGGCCGGCTCGTCCGCCGGAACCCGCGACTACACCGCTGATATCATCCAGGACCTCGGCGAGGTGCTGGCGCATGGGGTCGCCATCAAACCGGGAAAGCCGGTGATCATCGGCAGGATCGACGGAAAGCCGGTGATCGGTCTTCCCGGCTATCCCCTCGCGGCAGCGACCGTGCTCCGGGAGCTCGTCCTGCCGCTCATCTCCCGCTACGGCCTCCCCGCCCCGCGACCGGAGGACGTCGCCGCGCGGCTGACAACAAGCCTCCAGTCGGACATCGGGACCGACGAGTTCGTCCTCCTCTCGGTGGGGAGGATCGGTGAACGCTGGGTGGCGGTGCCGCAATCGCGGGGCGCGGGAGTCCAGATGAGTGCAGTGCGGGCAAACGCATACCTGCAGATCCCGGCACGGAAAGAGGGTGCCGAGGCCGGGGAGACCGTGAACGTCCGGCTCACCGTCCCCCGTTCCGAAGCGGAGGAGGCGGTGCTCGTCACCGGCAGCCACGACCCGGCCCTCGACTATCTGGCTGACCGGGTGAGACCGCGCGGCGTCGAGATCCACTCCACCCATGTCGGGAGCATGGGCGGGGTGATCGCGTTAAAGAAGCAGGAGTGCCACGCGGCCCCCATGCACCTCCTCGCCCCCGACGGCACCTATAACACCCATTACCTGGAGCGCTACATGCCCGGCGCCGACCTTGCCCTCCTCTGCGTGGCAGAGCGGCAGCAGGGGGTCATCTCCCGCGACGGGCTAACATTTGACGATCTACCCGGGCGGACGTTCGTCAACCGGCAGAAGGGGTCGGGGACCAGAGTGCTCCTTGACCACTGCCTCGCAGAGCGCGGTATCGACCCGGCGTCCATCCCCGGATACGGTCGCGAGGCGACGACCCACCTTGCGGTGGCCCTTGCCGTCCGGACCGGGGAGGCGGACGCAGGGATGGGGGTTTACAGCGCCGCAAAGGCGCTCGGTCTCCCGTTCGTCCCGGTGGCGACAGAGCGCTACGAACTCGTGATGCATCGCGCGATGCTCGACGACCCCCGGATTGCAGCCCTCGTCGAGACCGTCTCGTCGGAGGCGTTCAAGCAGATCCTCCGGGACCTCGGGGGCTACGAGACGGACGAGACAGGCGTCCTGCGCGAACTGCGAGGATGACCGCCTCCTCGGGGGTGGCGCAGGCCATCACCCCCTCTATCTTCCAGGTAAGGAGGCCAAAGACCGGCTTACCGGTCTTGAGGCTGACTGCGATCTCCGAGAGCGTCCCGTAACCTCCCCCGACGGCGATCACCGCGTCCGCCGAGTGAACGAGGACAACATTCCTCGCGTGGCCCATGCCGGTACGGATCACGACGTCGAGATAGGCGTTGCCGTCCCCGGTGTCCGGAAGGATGCCCACCGTCGTCCCGCCGGCCTCTTTTGCCCCCCTGCAGGCGGCCTCCATCACCCCGCCGAGGCCGCCGCAACAGACGGTCTCGTGATTGCCGGCGATGAGGTAGCCGATAGTCTCTGCCGCCTCGGACTCTTCGTCGGAGCAGTCCCCTCTTCCGATGACTGCGATCTGCATGGGGGAGAGTCGTGCGTTGCCTATAAAGACCTGACTGGGTTTGCTCCTGCGATGCCGGCAGTCGCAACCCGCACCTCTGGCGCCTTCACTCCGTTACCTGCACCTTTAATGCTCGAACTCCTTCCCCAAAGGGGAAGTCATCTCGATCGGAATGTCGCACAAAACGCTTTGTCCCACGAGAACAAACGGTACAGGAGAGTGTAAATATGAGGGATTTGCGGTGAAAGAAGTCACCAGCAGTTATAACCCGCGCGAGATCGAGGCGGGAGTCCAGGATTACTGGAAGAGGGAAAATACCTATGCACGCGTCCAGGACCTGAGGAAGGATGGAAAAGCATTCTTTTTCGTCGACGGGCCGCCGTATACCACGGGCCACATCCATCTCGGCACCGCCTGGAACAAGATCATAAAAGATGCCATCCTCCGGTATCACCGGATGCGGGGTGCGAACGTCATCGAGCGGGCCGGGTACGACATGCACGGTCTCCCCATCGAGGTGAAGGTGGAGCACCAGCTCGGGTTCACCTCCAAGAAGGATATCGAGGAGTACGGCATCGCCGCATTCATCGAGCAGTGCCGGACTTTTGCGGTGACGCACATGGAGATCATGAGCGACCAGTTCCGGAAACTCGGTGTCTGGCTCGACTTCGACAACCCCTACCAGACCATTGATCCGGGCTACATCGAGTCCGCGTGGTGGGCTATCCAGCGGGCCGACGAGCGTGGGCTCCTCGAACGCGGCCACCGGGTCGTGAACTGGTGCCCCCGGTGCGAGACGGCGATCGCCGATTCGGAGGTGGAGTACTGGGACGAGACCGATCCCTCCATCTTCGTCAAGTTCCCGGTCGTCGGGCGCGAGAATGAATTCCTGGTGATCTGGACGACGACACCCTGGACGCTCCCGGCGAACGTTGCGGTGGCGGTCAACCCCGCGTTCACCTACGCGCGGGTGCGGGCGAAGAAAGACGGCGGCGATGAGGTCCTCTGGATCGCCGACGAACTCATCGAGCCCGTCCTGAAGATGGGCCGGTACCAGGACTTCACCGTCCTCGAACGACTGAGCGGGAGCGACCTGGTCGGGATGGAGTACGCGTCCCCGCTCGCCGGGCACGTGCCGCACCAGGCGGAGATCCGGCACCGGGTCGTGGCGGCCGACTATGTCACGCTCGATAACACCGGCCTCGTCCATATCGCCCCCGGGCACGGATGGGACGACTACCTGGTCGGCATCCGCGAAGGGCTTGAGGCCTTCTGTCCGGTCGACGCCGGCGGGTGTTTCACCCCGGCGGCCGGGGCATTTGCGGACATGTACGTCCGGGACGCAAACGACGTCGTCATCGACGCGCTCGGCGGCTATCTCCTCGCCAGGCGGACGATCACTCACCGTTACGGCCACTGCTGGCGGTGCAAGACCCCCATCATCTACCGGGCGACGGCACAGTGGTTCCTGAAGGCCACCTGCATACGCGACTCGATGCTTGAGGAGATCGCGAAGGTAAAGTGGTACCCCGAGTGGGCGGGAAGCGCCCGGTTCCACGATTTCGTCAAGGAGTCCCGTGACTGGTGCATCTCCCGGCAGCGCTACTGGGGTATCCCCATCCCCATCTGGCACTGCGACCAGTGCGACGGTTACACCGTCATCGGCACCGTCGCCGATCTCGAGGAACGGTCCGGGACAAAGATTGCCGACCCTCACCGCCCCTACGTGGACGCGGTCACCATCCCGTGCTCCTGCGGCGGGGAGATGCACCGGGTAGCCGACATCTTCGATGTCTGGTTCGACTCGGCGGTCGCGTCATGGGCGACCCTCGGGTTCCCCCGGCAGCGTGAGGCCTTCGACCGTTACTGGCCGGCGGACTTTATCACCGAAGGGCAGGACCAGACCCGGGGCTGGTTCTACTCCCAGCTCGGGGCGAGCACCGTGGCGTTTGGCCGCGCTCCCTACAAGAGCGTCCTGATGCACGGGTTCGCGCTCGACGCCGAAGGGCGCAAGATGAGCAAGAGCGTCGGGAACGTAGTGACTCCCGAAGAGGTGATGAACCAGTTCGGCGTCGACGTCCTCCGGTTCTACGTCCTCTGGGCGAACGCCCCCTGGGACGACCTGAAGTTCAACTGGGATGGCGTGAAGACCATCCACCGGGCGCTCAACATCCTCTGGAACGTCTACCGGTTCCCGCTCCCCTATATGGTCCTGGACTCGTTTCAGCCGGCATCCGGGGAGACCGATCGATGGGACGGGTCGTTCGTCCGGTCTCACATCCGGGATATGCCCGAAGAGGACCGCTGGATTGTCTCGCGGGTAAACACGCTCATCCGGACACTCGACGAGGATATGCAGGAGTATCACCTTCACCGGGAGACCCGGGCGCTCGCCGCCTTCGTCCTCGAGGACCTCTCCCGCTGGTACGTGCAGCTCGTCCGGCCCCGGATGTGGCTCGATGAGGACTCACCGGAGAAGCGGTATGCCTACGAGACCTCCTACTACGTCATGCGTCGCTTGATAGCGCTCCTCGCGCCGTTTGCCCCCCACATCACCGAGGAGATCTACGGCAACCTCCGCCAGGAGGGGGACCCGGAGAGCGTCCATATGCTCGACTGGCCGGAGGCAGACGACCTCCTGGTCGATGCGCATCTCGAGGCCGATATGGAGGTCATCCGATCGTTCGACGACGCGGTCGCCACCGCCCGGCAGGCCGGGAGACGGAAACTCCGCTGGCCGGTTGCGGAGACGGTGGTCGTCACCGAAAGCGTTGACGTGAAGGCAGCCCTCGAGGACTTAAACACCCTCGCCCTGAACCGGGCGAACACCCGGACGGTCAGAGTCGCCTTCGGGACATGGGACCGCATCCTCTGGCAGGCCGAGCCGGTGATGCGGGCCATCGGCCCGGAGTTCGGCAGGGAGGGGCCGAAGGTGAAGGCCCTGATCGAGCAGGCGGACGGCACCGTCCTGAAGGCGGCTATCGAGCGGGAAGGAAAGGCCGAACTCGACGGCTACGAGATCACCGCGCGCCACGTCACCTTCGCCGAAGCCCTCCCCGAGGGTGTCTTCGCTGCCCCCATGAAGGACGCGACCGTTTACGTGGATGTCACCCTCACGCCGGCGCTGGAGGCCGAGGGTTACGCCCGCGAGGTGATCCGGCGGATCCAGGAGATGCGCCGCCAGCTGGACCTGAACGTCGAAGACTTCATCATCGCGGCCGTTGATGTCGCCGATGAGCGGGTGGCCTCGCTTATAAGACAGGAGGAGTGGCAGAAAGAGATCGCCGGGGAGGTGCGGGCGGCAGCCCTCACCGTCCGCCATACCGACGGGGAGAGACCCGCAGAACCCTTTGCGCTCGAGAAGGACTGGGATGTGGAAGGCGTGCAGATGCAGATCGGCATCTCACGCGCCGGTGAGTGACCGGATCAGGGCCGTCCCCTCAACGGTTGAGAAGAGGGGCGTCTCCTCCGGCTCCCGGATACACGTTCGCGCGGTCTGGACGGTCTCCCCCGTCAGGGGGTTATACCCCTCTTTTGTGCACTCTTCGCGGTAAAGGAGCGTCCCCCGCCGTTGCCAGGCCGGCGTTGCCGCCAGGTTGACGCCTCGCTCAAACATCATCTCGTGCATCGCCTCGGACTGCAGCCCCCGGAGCGCGGCGGCGGCCTCCCGGGAGCTCATTCCCTCGCTGACCAGCGCGCTCTGGCAGTAGGCGTTGATGTGGTTTCGCCACGCCTCGTTCTGCCGCGAGATAAGGTACTCGATCGCAAACTCCCCTGTTGCGGGGATGGTCCGGGCATCGAACGCAAGGGGGTTGGCGCACCCAAGCTCGATCGTCAGCACGCTCGCCGCAACCGCGGCAGTCACGGAGTCGATCTTCTCCACCCGTCCGGAGAACGGCAGCGTCTTAAAGTAAAGGCTGATCTCGTCGGAGAAGGTGTAGGCGAACGCAGGCGTAAGACCGCTCTCGGTGAGAAGGTAGCGGCAGACCGACCGCATGCTCGCGCAAAAAGCAGGATCGAACGGCTTTTTGAGATCGAGCGCACGGGCAAGACGGTGAAAGGCCCGACCGTCGAGCCTGACAAAAACGGGGGGGAAAATGGTGAGATTCGAGAAGATCTCACGGTCTCTGGCGTCCATATTCTATCGGTAAGGATCCCGGGATAGGCCGGAGATCATAATTACGCTTCTTTTGCCGGGGACTTGAAGATCCCGGGGATGTGGCGGACGATGACGATATCTCCGATGCTCTTTACGATGCGGAAGGGTATCTGCAGTCCTGCGTAGCCCTTCACCTCTCCGATCTCGGGGTTGAGCTCGCCGATTGCAAGGGAGGCGATCTTCTTCTGGTCCACATCGAGAACGACATCGTCAACGTTCCCGATAAAGACGGCCTTATCAGTATAGACACGCAGTCCGAACATCTCTGTGATCTGTGTTTGCATCGGTATCCTCTGAAGGTATATTACTATAAATGATAAAAAGATACTCCTTCTCATGGAAGCGTCGCTACAGATCGGGAACCTGGCCGGGATTCCGGTCAAACTGCACTGGAGTTTTCTCCTGGTGATCCCTCTCTTTGCATGGATCATCGGGAGCCAGATCCTGCTCACGACCGAGTTGATCGCGGTTCTGTTTGGTGTTCCTATCAACCCGACGCTGATTACGGCGGGATTCAACCCCTACATCCTCGGGGCCGTCGTCGCGCTCGGCCTCTTTTTAGGTGTCTTCATCCACGAGATGGCCCATTCGCTCATCGCGAAAGCAAAGGGAATCAAGATCCACAGCATCACGCTCCTCATCCTCGGAGGTGTCTCCCAGATGGAGGAGACGATGCCGGACCCAAAGGTGGAACTCCCCATGGCACTCGCAGGCCCGCTGACGAGCCTTGCGGTCGGCCTGATCTCCGGTGCCCTGGTCTACGTCTTTGCGGCGGTCGTCGCGGACCCGGGCGTCGCCGGGGTTCTGGTCTTCACCTTCGGCTACCTCGGTCTCTTAAATATCCTGCTCTTCGGGTTCAACCTTCTCCCGGCGTTCCCCATGGATGGGGGGCGCGTGTTGCGGGCCTGGCTCGCCAAAAGGATGCCGCTCTCCCGCGCGACCCGGATCGCCGCCGACGTAGGAAAGGGGTTTGCCGTCCTCTTCGGGATCGTCGGGCTCCTGCTCTTGAACCCCATCCTGATCATCATCGCCTTCTTCATCTACATCGGGGCGAACCAGGAGGCCACGTTCCTCCGCTACAACATCCTGCTGCAGGACGTCACCGTGGCGGACGCGATGAGCGCCCCGGTCGCCACCGTAGAACCGACGATGCCGCTCCCTCAGCTGCTGGAGATGATGTACGAGACAAAGCACCTCGGCTTTCCCGTGGTGGAACGGGGTTCGCTCGTCGGGATCGTCGCCCTCGCCGACGTCCACAAGATCTCGCCGGCCAACCGGGAGGCGATGCAGGTGCGGGACGTCATGACCCGGACCCCGACCACCCTCCCGCCATCGGCACCGCTCATCGATGCGCTGAGGATCATAACGGGCCAGAATATCGGGAGGGTACCGGTGGTCGCAGACGATACGCTGGTCGGGATCGTCACCCGGACGGACGTGCTCCGGGTGATGGAGCTGCGGGAGGAGAGGTAGGGGGCGACGTTCCGATCGGAACATCGCATAAACCCCATGCACGGATTTCGAGGGGGTATCGCGTCTGGGGGAGGGGCTGACGGGGAGGGGGGGCACGCCCCCCTTCCCTGTCTCTACTTGTCAGTTGATGTCTACAACCCCCACCCCGCCCGGCCTTCGGCCTCCTCCCCCGCCCCTCAGGGGCGGGGGCAGTGCGTGGCGATATCCAGTGGAAAGCCGTGTACGGACATGCAATGCTCGGAAGGACGGAGTTCGCGCACCGAGTGGCCAGTATACCAAAAAACGACGAGCACGACATTTAACGGTTGAACTCCAAACGGGTGCGAGTGCCAGCGTGACGGAAAGTGCTCCCCACCACCCCCGAACTAAAACCTCATCACGTCCTCAATCGCCGTCTCCCCGGCGACCGCCCGGAACTCTTCAAGGCTTCCAAAAGGCCGGCGGGCGGCGATGGTTGCGGCCCTCTTCTTACCGACGCCCGGGATCCACCGGAGCGCCGCTACCGGCAGGGCGTTGACCTCCACCGGGCAGGGGAGGGCCGTCACCGACCGCATCCCCCAGTCCACCACGACAGTGTCGAGCACGGTCCGCGCCGGGAGTTCGAGGGGTATCCCGACCAGGATGGGATATGAGCCCATCTGCCGCCCGAATGACAGTTTCCCCGGGATCTCGACAACGACACCCGAAAGGATGGTGCCAGCGGGAAAGACCCGGCGAAGCATCGGCTCGTCAAACTGCGTCCGGGCCCACTCCTTGAAGGCCCGGAACCGGGAATCGTGCTTCCCGAGGGTGTTCTCGTCGTAGGCCGCCGTCCCTTCAAACGGCATCAGCTGCCGGATGTTCACCCGCCGGACGAGAAGACTGGCATCGAGCACCCGCTTAAGAAACGCCTCGTTCAGATCGAAGGTCGTTGCCGTCTCCCCCGCGAGACCGACGATGAAGTTTAAGCCCGGCAGGAGTTCCGGGACGCCCCCCGTCCGCTTTCCGCCGACATCGTTCACGATCTCGATCGCGCGGAAGACGTCGTCCGGCATGGCCTTGAGGTTGTTTGCCGCGACAACCGCCGGATCGGCGGTCTCCATACCGAAGGCCGCGGTGTCGCCGGGAGTGTGGCCGGCCACGATTGCCGCGAGCGCCGCCCGGGCTGCGTCCTCGTGGTGGGCGATGGTGCCCGGGTTGATGTTGTCGATGTGCAGGGTTTTGAGGTCCGGGGCGTTTGCCCTGATGGACGAGAAGAGCTCCTCAAGCACCTCCGGGCGCGGGACGGGGAACTCCCCGCCGGGGCTCTGGTAGGCAAGGAGGTCCGGCTGTCGGCCGAGTCTGAAATGACGAGCACCCGCCGCACGGAGCGACGCCACCTCCTCCGCAATCCCCTCGATGCTGCGGTAGCGCGGGAGCCCGTAGAAGGGCTCGGTGCAGAAGGAGCATCCGCCAACCATTGCCCGGGAGCACCCGGTCGCGGTCTCGAGCTCGCACATCACATAGGGGAACGCCGGGTGCTCGCCGATGATCCCTGCGCCCGCCGCGCACCAGGGGTCGGTCAGGGAGTAGTCACCCGCCCCGGCGGGCTCGCCGCCCGAGAGCCAGGCATCCAGCGCGACCGCAGGCGACCCCGAGAGCGTGACGTCGAACCCGGCGATAGCCTGCCGGATTGCCTTCTTCCCGCCGCCGGAAGCATAGCCGAAGGCGATCGGGCCGCCGATCGCGGTGGTCGGCTCCCGGAGCAGGATCCCGATCTGCTGGACCTCCGTGAGGGTTGCAGGCTTCCCCCCGATATAGGCGCCGGGCACGGTCAGGCCGGCGATCATCACCACGAGGTCTCCTCTGCCGGGCGCGGCAACCAGAGCCGGGTCGGACCGGACCTGATCGATGGTGACGTAGCGGGGAGCGTACCCGTGCTCGATCAGGACGCCGGCGACCTCCCTGATGTAGGGGGAGATGTAGGGCGCAACACCGAGGCACGCGGGCTCGTCGACGTAGCCGTCGATGATGAGAGCGCTAGAGGTCATGGCCAATCAGACGGAGGAGTTCCCCCGCCCAGTACAGTTTTCCCCGCTTGACGGGGTCGACGTTCCGGTCGGCGAGGTCGAATCCTATGATCCGGACCCGCGCCGCCCCGAGTTCGTCGGCGGCAAAGACCGCCCGGTCGCCGTCGGTGAACCCGCCGAAGTTGTGGACGTGAGGCAGGGGGGCCGCCTGGGTGGTGGCGACGAGCGGGCCCGGGAGGAGAGGGACCCAGTGGCGGAGGAGCGGGATGTTGTCGCCGTGGGCATGCACGACCATCACCGTCCCCTGCCGGGAGAGGTCGATGAAGGCGTCGGTCGCCCCGTCAAGGTCGGTGAAGACCGCGTCGGGCCGGATCCCGTGGTCCGCGAGCACCTCGGCGGCGGCATCGGCGGCGAGCACCGTCCCCTCTACCCGGTCAAGTTCCTCCAGGAGGCAGGGAGCGTTCCCGCAGACCGTCACCGCTCTGCCCCGGATGAGCGCCTCGAGCAGCCCGACGTCATCCCGGTCCGCCAGATCGCCGAGCAGCCGGGCGGCCGCCTCGTCTGCCTCGCGTTCAAACCCGAAATATTCAAGAATTGCAGTATAGTGAGGTTCCCAGTCCGCAAACCTCATTGCTTATCCTCGTTGTCCAGGCCGACGATGTTGGAGAACCGCTTCAGGATCGGATCGATGATCAGGCCGAGCAGGCCCTCCTTCTCCTTTGCCATGGAAAAGTAATTGAGCGGTATCATCGCAGCGGCCATCGTGGCGTGTCCGCCCGCCTCACCGATAGGCCCGAAAGCCTCGGCCATCACGTTCCCGAGATGAAGCCTGATATCCTTGTTCCTGGCCGAGATGATGATATTCTGGTCGCTGATGCCGTAAACCAGCGCCGTGTTCACGCCCTCGAGGTGGATCAGCATATCGGCCGCCTGGGGGAGAGCGTCGCGGTTCCTGATGTAACCGACGTTGGAGAAGAGGTAGCCGCTCTTGATCCGCCGGTTCTGGATGGCGTTCCCGATGATCTCCACGGTCTCCTGCGATATGGAGGGAGAGGTGATCTTGTCGAGGAGGTCCGAGTCGGTCAGGGGGAGGAGGAACGCCGCATAGTTGAGGTCCTGGGGGGTGACGTTCCTCTTGAAGTCCCTCGTGTCGGCTCTGATGCCATACAGGAGTGCGGTGGCCACCGATTTGCTCACCGGGATATCGAGTTCCATCAGATACTGGGTCAGGATGCTCGCCGTGGCACCGACCCCCGGCCTGATGTCGATGAAATCGGCGACGGTAGAGGGATGCTCGCCGTTCTTGTGGTGGTCGATGATGATATTGACCCGGGTGGACCTGGGGAGCTCGTTGTTCGTGCCGGGTGCGGATGAGTCGACCAGGGCGATATAGTTGCACTCTTCGAGGATCTGGGGAGTGAGCCGCTCCATCTTGATCTCGAGGAGGTTGATGAACGCCCGGTTCTCCTGGTGCCCGATGTCCCCTTCGTAGAGGATGCGGCACGTGAGTTTGTTGCGGCTCGCGTGCCTGGCGATCATCGAGAGCGCCATGGCGCTCGAGATCGAGTCGGGATCGGGGTTTAAGTGGGTGACGATGCAGAACGTTCCCTCCCAGGCGGCAAGCATATCGTAGAGCCGCAGGGCGAGCCTCGATGACTGGAGTTTCCGGATGTGGTGGATAGCGGTCCTGGCCACCACTTCCTGCGGGTAGAGGACGATGTCGGCACCTTCCTGCTGGAGGAGGTCGACGCTGACCGGGTCGGTAGCGCGTGCGATGACGTAGGTCGCCGGGTACCGGTTCTTGACGGTCTTGAGCGCGGTCAGGTTGGCCTCCCGGTCGTTGGCGAGGATGAACGCAACCTCCGGCACGGGCAGACCCTCCATGAGGTTTGGGTCCCGGAGGTCGCGAACGAGCGCTTCGTACTTCTGATCCCGAAGATCCTCCACCCGCTTTTCATCCTTATCAAGGATGATGAGATCTTCGTTCTCCTGCTCGAGCTCCTCTGCAACGTTATAGCCGGTGCTTCCGCAGCCGAAAATCATATATTTAATACGTTCTTTCGAAACGTTCTGGACCGCCTCAGGCATGCGTACAATGGTGTAACTTCTCATAGTATTAAGGGATTCCATTTCGGCGATTTTCGGGAGGGTCCCGTAAGATTTATACCCACTCCCGTGCTATACTACTAGGTCAGATACATGGGCCTGTAGCTTAGTTCGGCAGAGCGACGGACTCTTAATCCGTAGGCCAAGGGTTCAAATCCCTTCAGGCCCGTCGAACTCTCAATTCTTTCCATCGTTTGCATCCGGCATCTGGTCTCCAGTGACAACCGCCCGGTTCCCGCAATCACCCTCCGGAGCGATTTCTCCATTGCAGACGGGGCGCCCGGCCGTCAGGCCAACCCCCATCGGCCTCCTTCCGCACCATGGTTTCTCACAGGAGACCGTTTTTCATGACGATAACGGGGTTCCGGAGGCACATATATGCCGCTGCTATATAAACCCTGCTCTGACGGGAAACCCGCGAGAGCGTTGCGCGGGGGGCGGGATCGCAGGGGACTCCCCGGTTCCGCACCCCCTGCCGCAGGCGGGGCGGCAGGGTCAAAAACAAAGAGGATTCTCGATACGCCGCGTTTTCTCAGGGCGGTCCCGACGGTTCCCCGGGCAAGAGCATGGATCCCGGAAGGACCCCTTCGCCCATCAGCTCGATCCCGTTTCCCGTTGACCTCGATCGTTAGCCTGCCTCCGGAAGGGAGCGGCCGGATCCCATCCCGTCTCTCGCATCCCCGGTCAGCGCCCGATCTTTAAGAGCATCTCTTCGAGCGTCGGGTAGTGCGACTCGATCCGCTCGATCAGCGCGCCGTCTGCCGCAAGCGTCGCGGTCGCGCGGTTCAACTCCTCGACGGAGTGCGCCTCGGCGAGGTGCCGGCCGTCGGAGGCGGCGTAGCCGACCGACGTGGCGAAGGCCGCCGGGTCTCCGATCCGGAAGAAGATCTGGTAGGTGATCGAGCCGAAGGTCTCCCTGAGTTCGGGCATGGTCCCTTGCGCCACCACCCTTCCCCGGCGCAGGATCAGCACGAGGTCGCAGGCCTCCTCCACCTGGAAGAGGTTGTGGGCCGAGAAGATTACCGTCTTACCCCGGTCGCGGAGACCTTTGACGTAGTCGAGCACCGACCGCGAGGTCATGGGATCGAGGCCGGAGGTGGGCTCGTCGTAGATGAGCAGCCCCGGGTCGTGCATCAGCGACCTCGCGATAGCAACCTTCCGCTTCATCCCCTTCGAGAGTTCCCCGATCTTCTTCCCGTCCGCCTCGAGCGCGAGCCCCGCGAGGAGGTCGTCGCGCCGTTTCCGGATGGCTGCCTTCGGCAGATCGTAGATCTCGCCGAAGAACGTGAGGTATGCATCCGTGGTCATCGTCTCGTAGAGCCGGGACTCCTCGGGGAGGTAGCCCAGGTTCTGTTTCAGATCAAGCGGTTTTCTCGCGACATCGATCCCATCGATGACGAGATTTCCTGCCGTCGGCGAGATAAGGCCGGCCATGATCTTTAGGAGTGTCGTCTTGCCGGCGCCGTTATGCCCGATCACCCCGAGTATCCGTGCATCGTCGAGGTCGAAGGTGACACCGTCGAGGGCCGGGAAGTCGCCGTAGTGCTTGACCAGAGAGCGGGCCGTGATCATCTGGTATCCCCTATGTCTCCGATGCCTACTAATAGGTTGCTGCACAGAGATATGGTTCTCCGACGCCTTCTGGAATTACCATGAGTCTCGCATCCTCCATCCGGACGATCGCTGTCTGGGAGATGAACCGGTCGATGACCACGATGGGCAGGCACGTCCTGCCGCTCGCGGCAGGGCTGCTTGTTCTCCTGGTGCTGGTGACGGCGTTTGCCGCCCAGAGCGGCGTCCATATGCAGGACGGCATCTATCGCATCGGCATCGACGATCCCGACGTCGCCCGGGTCGTCACCCCGGATAACCGCTTTGCCACCTACCTCGACGACGCCCCGGCCCTCTGGGAGAGCCGGTTCGCGTACGATATCATCATCCTGCACGGCGAGGTCTACGCTGCAGATACGGATAAAGGTCGGGCGGCCTTAAAGGCACTCGAACGCGACTACGAGGGTTACGTCTCCCACGTAGCCACCAGAGAGCCTGACCTCTTCGCCGCCTACCCGCTCTGGATCGACCTCCAGTACGTGAAGAGCGAGATCGACTTCCTGGCGACCCAGAGCGGGCAGCAGGTCGGGGCTCCGGCGGATGCCCGGGTGCCTCCCGCCCCCTCCGGCCCGGTCGAGGCGGTGACCGTCCCCCCGTCGGCCATGCCGGTCTCCGAAGACGACCTCAGAGAGCACCTCGCGGAGGCGGGGGGCGGCCACCCCCTCGACCGCTACACGGGCATCATCTCAGGCGACCCCGCGATGGATCGGTTCAGGACACCGTCGGAGCTCTCGGCGCCCCTCCCCTTCGATGCGCTCGTCCTGGTCTTCGTCTTCATCTTCCCCCTCTACTTCACCTCCCAGTTCTTCATGATGAGCGTGATGAACGAGCGGGTGGGAAGAGCCGGAGAGGCTCTCCTCTCCACCCCCGTCCGGCCGTCCGCAATCATCATCGGCAAAGCGCTCCCCTACTTCACGATCATGCTTCTTGTTGCGGCTGCCATCACCCTCTTTGCCGGGGCGCCGCTGACCATCCTCTTCCCGCTCATCCCGGTCATCCTCTTCTTCCTCGCAAACGCCCTGATCATCGGGATGGCCGCCCGGAGCTTCAAGGAACTCTCGTTCGTCTCGATCTTCTTCTCGACCCTCGCCACGTCGTACCTCTTCTTCCCGACGGTCTTTGCGAACACCCACGTCATAAGCATCATCTCCCCCCTCACCCTGGTCGTCCTCGATATCCAGGGCAACGGGTTCACCGCCATGGAGTACGTCTACTCGACCGCGCTCTTCTTTGCAACAAGCATCATCCTCTTCTACGTCGGGACCGTGAACTTCCGGGAGGAGCGGCTCTTCTCGGAAAAGCCCCTCGCATCAAGGCTCATGGACTTCATCTCGGGCGGGATCAGCCGCGCCCACCCGCACCTCTCGCTCTTCCTTCTCTCCGCCTTCACGATACCGTTCGTCTTCATGGCCCAGATGATGACGCTCGTCCTCTTCTTCAACATCCCGATGCCGCTCTCCCTCGTCCTCCTGACCGTCTCTGCGGCATTCATCGAGGAGTTCGCCAAGTCGATCGGGATCTACGCGGCAGCAAGGGAACGTCCCGGGTTCCTGACCGTGAAGAACCTGCTCGTTGGAGCGGTAGCCATCGGCTTCGGGTTCCTCGTCGGGGAAAAACTTCTCCTCTTCGCCACGCTCGCCCAGATCACCGAGTCGATCTTCGGGAGCGTTCTCTTCCTCTCCCTCCAGGTGCTCTGGATGCCGCTCCTCCTCCACATCGCGGGAGTGCTGATCACCGGCAGCTTCCTCCTGCTCTGGGGGCGACGTGGCTACGGACCGGGGCTTGTCGCGGCGAGCGTGGTGCACAGCCTCTATAACCTCCACTTCCTCACGGGAGTGCTCCTGTGAACGCGCGCCATATCGGTCTTGTCGCGAAGAAAGAACTCTCCGGGCTCTCGTCGGAGAAGACGATCGTCTTTGCCGTCCTCCTGCAGGTCTTCATCGCAATGTTCTCCTCGTTTCTGATGGTGGGGCTCACCGCCATGTACGACCCGGAGGCGATAGAGAGCTACTCGACGGTCACCTACGGCGTCGGCTACGCCGGAGCGGACTCAGCCCTCATCGACGAATTTTCAAAGCGAAACGACCTCGTCCTCCACCGGATGGACCTCGGCCAGGCGCTTACGGCGCTCCGCGATCGAAAGGTTGCGGCGGTGGTCTATGTCCCGGATACACCGCCGGATGCGGAAGGACCGGTCACGATCACGCTCTACCTCATCCAGAACGACCTGCAGTCGAGCGTCATCAACGTCAAGGTAAAAGAGGTCCTCCAGGGCTACGAGAAGGAACTCCGGGAGGTCCGGGCCGACCGGATGACCTCCTTCCCCGTCGGGCTGAACTTCCCCGAGTCCGGGGGCGGCGAGAACTTCTTTGAGTTCGTCTACGGCCTCCTCATCCCGCTGCTCGTCCTTCTCCCGGCGATCGTCTCGGCGGCCCTGATCATCGACCTCATCACCGAGGAGTACCAGCGCCAGACCCTTGAAACGCTCATGTCGACGCCGGTCACGTTCGCGGAGATGGTCTGGGGGAAGATCGCCGCCTGTGAGGTTCTGGTCCCGGTCCAGGCAGGAGTGTGGCTCCTCCTCCTCGGGGTAAACGGCATCGCGATCGACAACGCCGCCGCGATCCTCCTCCACGCCTCGGCGGGCGGGCTCTTCCTCATCCTGCTCGGGGCTCTCGTCGCGCTTCATTACCGCGAACGGACGAGCGCCCAGTTCATATTCTCGACGGCGCTCGTCGTTGTCTTCCTCTTCGTCATGGCCGTCCCCTACAACCCCTTGAATCTCATGGTCAGGCTGTCGGTGGACACCGCCGGTCCCGTCCACTGGCTGATCCTTCTTCTGGTCGCGGGCGCGACGGCACTCCTCGGATGGGCCACGACGGCCTACGCCCGGCGGGTCGCGGAAATCAACCCCCAAACCCGGTGAGCGCGGGAACCCGGCCGCGTACGGCCCGGACCGGTGAGCTGGAGGGGTTCAAAGATAGCCCTTGTTTCGCCGGGATCTATCCCGGGTAAAATATATACCGAAGGTCATGCTATTCAGCCCCATCGATGACTCACCTTCGCTACCTCAATACTACCTGTGCAGTCTGCGGCGAGTCCTGCCGGTTCACCATCCCCGAGGCCGCAGGCAGCGTCGGGCCGCGGGACCTCGATACCCGTCCCGCCGAGCCCCTGCGGTCCACCATCTACGCATGGGTGAAACGGTGCCCGTCCTGCGGCTACTGCGCCCCCGACCCGGGCAAGGCCCCGAAGGGGGCGGCCGACGTGGTGAAACTCCCTCGCTACCGCTGGCAGCTGGACTCCCGGAAGTTCCCGAAGATAGCGAACACCTTCCTCTGCTGGTCGGTCATCCAGGAAGATCTTGCCGTCCCCGCTCAGGCGGCATGGGGATCCCTCCACGCCGCGTGGATCTGCGACGACGAGGGAGAGGATGTGCCCGCCCGGATCTGCCGGAAACGTGCCGCCGACCTCCTTCGGCGGGCGTGGGAGCAGGGCGAGCGCCTGTCTCCTCTGGCAGGGACGGACGAGGCGCTCCTGGCGGACCTGCTCCGCCGGGCGGGCAGGCTCAGGGAGGCCCGGGGCGTTGTCGCGGAGACACTGGAGCAGAACCCGCAGCCCATCATCACCGACATTATGCGGCTCCAGGCCCGCCTGATCGCCGGGTCGGATCGCGGCCCCCACACCGTCGCCGAGGCCCGGCGGTTCAGGCAGCCTGCACTGCTCTGACCGGTGGTCCGGCGGAGCCTAACCATTTGTATACTGCTTTGCCGATACTCTATCATGGATATCACGATCCTCTCTCCCGGCATCTACACCTACGGCGCCATGCTGATCGGCGGTGTCCTCCGCGACGCTGGCCACCGCGTGACCCTCACCCGGACGCCCGCCGCTCCGGCAGACTCAATCCTGCTCGCGAGCCTCTTCTCGACCCAGCACCTCCTCGACCCCGCAATCCGGGACGTGGTCCGAACCCACTGCGAGCAGGGGGGGACGGCCTACGTTGGGGGCCCGGTCTCGGCCGCGCCGGAGATGGTGCTCGGGGAGCTCGCCCCCGACGCGGTGGTCGTCGGCGAGGGTGAGGAGACGGTGGTCCGCCTCGTCGAGGAGGGGGTCTCGGATACCCTCCCGGGGATAGCGTTTCTCGATGGCGGCCGGGCGGTCGTGACGCCCCCTGCCCCGCCGGCGCCGATCGACCGGCCGCTTCCCCTGATCCCGGACGACATCGGGAGCCAGAGCATCCGGGGCGCGAGCGCCTACATCGAGACCCACCGGGGGTGTATCGGAGGATGCACCTTCTGCCAGGTGCCCCGGTTCTTCGGGAGGGCGATCCGGAGCCGGCCGCTCGCGAGCATCATCGAGGAGGTGAAGGCTTTTTCGGCACACGGGGCCACAAGGCTCTCGGTCTCCGGGGGGACCGGGTCGCTCTACGGCTCCAGCGGCGGGGAGATGGACCCGGATGCCTTCATCGCCCTCCTACGCGGGATGGCGGAGGTGATGGGGCAAAAAAACGTCTCCTCCCCGGATATACGTGTAGATTGCATCACCGACGAGATCCTGGACGCCATCCGGCAGTACACCATCGGGTGGGTCTTCTTCGGGATCGAGTCGGGGAGCGACCGGGTGCTCCGGCTGATGGGCAAGGGTGCGGCCGTCCGGCAGGTCGAGGAGGCGGTGGAGCGGTGCCGGGAGCACAAACTCCAGGTTGCGGGAAGTTTCATCGTCGGCTACCCGGGTGAGACAGAGCGGGACTACGAGGCAACGAAGGACCTGATCGCTGCGCTCTCGCTCGACGACGTCTTCGTGAGCAGCGCCGAGCCCATCCCGGCAACACCGCTTGCCGACCTCGTGGTCAGGACACCCCGCGATAAGAACCCGGCATTCGTGCCGCACACCGGAGAATACCGGGCGCTCGATCTCACCGAGAGCGAGGCCCGGTGTTTCGACCTGATGATGCATGCCGATATGTTCCGCCCGCAGTTACGGCTCGTGACCGACGAGGTCTACGCCGCTTATCTCGCCGAGGCAAAGAAGCAGGGGAGGGATATCAGGGCGGCGACCGAACTTATCCTCCGGTACTCCCGGGCCCGGGCGTAAGAGCCGGGCCGGCAACCTCTCTCCTCTCTTCGCCGGGGCCCCGGATCTTTCCTGGTTCGCCAGAACGGGAAACCCTTAAGTATCCTCGATCCTCTACTCCCCCTGCCTTGAAGGGGTAACCCTTCGCAGGTAAACAAGTTGGAGGCAGATACGATGGCTGAGAGACAGACAGGGTCGGTGCTGGAGACCCGGCCGAGACGGGAAGAGACAGTGAACCTGATGCGCGCACACGACATCAGGGATATCAAGGCACGGAACCCGGAAGGAGAGAGGCTCGGTGATATCAGTGATATCGCTATCGACCGCGACAGTGGCCGCATCGCGTATGCTGTCCTCTCCTACGGCGGGATCCTCGGGTTCGGCGAGAAGCACTTCGCCATTCCCTGGGAGGCGGTTCGCACCCGCCCGGGGGAGAGGGTCGCTGTCGTGGATGCGGATAAGCGGACACTGGATAGCGCTCCAGGGTTCTCCAGGGACCGGATGCCCCGGGAAGGAGACTGGAGCCTGATCCGGACACCCCCGACACGTGGAGCAATGGAGCCCCCGGCCCCGGTAGCAGAGAGAGAAGTTCCGCCGTCACGAGAGACGGAGCCGGCAGCACCGGCGGAGTCCACGCTTGCAAGCGCACAGAGAAATGTCCCGGTGCCGCCGCCCGTCCAGACGGTCGCAGGCGGCTGGGGAGGGCAGCCGACGGGGCGGCGTGCCGAGGAGCGACCTGTTCGGACGGAGGCCCCACCCCGGGAGACTGTCGTGGAGGAGGTCCGAAGGGAGCAGCCGGTTGAGATGGAGGCCCGACCGGTGACAGAGATGGAGCGGCCCGTTACGACCCCGGGACCCTCTCCCGGGCACCTCTCCGCGGCCGACCTGCAGAGTTACCTCAAGGGTATGGACTACCCGGCAGGCAAACAGGACCTGATCGGCCGGGCCCGGCAGAACAATGCCCCGGAGAGCGTGACCACGGTGCTTGAGCGGTTCAGTGACCGAACCTACCGGTCCGCCGCCGACGTGAGCGTGGAGTTCGGCAGGGAGAGCCGTGGCGAACAGCCGATTGAGACGGAAACACGGCCCGGGGGGACCATCGTAGAGGAGGTTCACAAAGAGCCCCCAGTTACCCGGAGGGCGGCACCGTCCCTCGCGCACCTCTCCGCGGCCGACCTGCAGGTCTACCTCAAGGGCATGGACTACCCGGCAGGCAAACAGGACCTGATCACCCACGCACGGGAGCGCAGTGCCCCGGAGGACGTGATCACGGCGCTCGAACAGTTCGGCGACCGAACCTACCGGTCCGCCGCCGATGTGGGGACGGAGTTCGGCAAGATCAAGTGATGGAGTGGATTCCCCCGCTCCGGGCGGCAGCGGGGAAACACCCCTCCTGCCCTCCCCCACACGCTCTTTCCGCGGTGGAGAAAACCCCGCTGATGCCCGGGCATCGGAGCCGGGGAGATCTTAAATAGTCGCAATACGCATCCCCCGCTCTGCACGAAGGTGAAGATCGCCTTCGGAAGCATACCAGGGATATGGTGGTTGCAATGGCTGAAACAATTCTGGAGCAGCAGGTACGGAGGACGGAGGGGCAGGAGTCCTTCTCATCCGAAGATGTTGTGGGTAAACGGGTGAAGAACCCGGAGGGCTACGACCTCGGTGAGATCTCAAGCCTGCGGATCGGCCTGCCCACGGGAAAAGTGGCATATGCGGTGCTCAAGACCGGGGGTGTCTTCGGTCTCGGGGCGAAGTTCTTCGCTGTCCCCATCGAGGCCATGGTCTACCGGCCGGGGGATGATGTCTTTGTGGCGAACATCAGCAAGTATAAGCTCGACAACGAGCCCGGGTTCTCGGAGGGGGACTGGCCGCGAGAAGCAAACTGGAGCCTGATCGAATCGAGGCGGCCCATGGGCCCCCCGAGCCAGGAGGAGGCCCGGGCCGTGACGCGGACGGAAGCCCCACCCCGCGAGGTCGTCACGACAGAGCGCGTGGAGGTGCGGGAGGGGATGCCGATACGGGCTGAAGAGGTGGAAGAGGGCAGGGCCAGGATGGCGGTACCGGTGACGGAGCCCGCACCGCACGAGACCGTTACGACGGAACGAGTGGAGGTCCGGGAGAAGCCCACAACGGTGGAGGAGGTGGAGACGCGGCCGGTGACGGAGGCTCATGCTCCGACGATCGAGTCCATGACGAGGGCCGAGAAAGAGGCAGTTGAACGGCCCGTTACGACCGGTGGACCGTCCCTCGCGCACCTCCCGGCCGCCGACCTGCAGGTCTACCTCAAAGGTATGGACTATCCGGCAGGCAAACAGGACCTGATCACCCACGCACGGGAGCGCAGTGCCCCGGAGG
>WOYI011240270.1_pt2 | contig 56117 bp, 57 predicted proteins | sample 6423411 | NCBI WGS metagenome assembly WOYI01 (sample SAMN13441803, study PRJNA592873) | oil field metagenome | biome: oil field; feature: oil-well bore; material: oil-contaminated soil; isolation source: oil-contaminated soil from oil-well borehole | place: Germany: Wietze | collected 2016-10-18 ... | reverse complement strand
ACCATTGCGGGTGCGGCCCCGCACATCACCATTGCGGGTGCGGCTCCGCACATGCGGTCAACGCTCGGCGCGCTGGTAGGCGGTCACCACCGCCGCGCCGCCGAGCCCGATGTTGTGCTGCAGTGCGGCGCTGACGTTGTCGACCTGTCGCTTGTCGGCGGTACCGCGCAGCTGCCAGGTCAGCTCGGCGCACTGCGCCAGGCCGGTCGCCCCCAGCGGATGCCCCTTGGAGATCAGCCCGCCGGACGGGTTGACCACCCAGCGTCCGCCGTAGGTGGTGTCGTTCTTGTCGATCAGTGCGGGAGCCTCGCCTTCACCGCACAGGCCCAGGGCCTCGTACAGTAGAAGCTCGTTGGCGGAGAAGCAGTCGTGCAGCTCGATGACCTGGAAGTCCTCGGGGCCCAGCTCGGACTGCGAGTATACCTGCTGTGCGGCTTGAACATTCATGTCATGGCCGATGATGTTGGCGGCGCTGCCGTCGAACGTCGAGGCGAAGTCGGTGGTCATCGCCTGGCCGACGATCTCAACGGCCTGGGCGGCCAGGCCGTGCTTGTCGACGAAGGCCTCGCTGACCACGATCGCCGCGGCGGACCCGTCGGAGGTGGGCGAGCATTGCAGCTTGGTCAGCGGGTCGGAGATCATCTTCGCGCCGAGGATGTCATCGAGGGTGTACTCGTCCTGGAACTGTGCGTACGGGTTGTTCACCGAGTGCTTGTGGTTCTTGTAGCCGATCTTCGCGAAGTGCTCTGCGGTTGTGCCGTACTTCTTCATGTGTTCGCGGCCGGCGGCACCAAACATCCACGGCGCCACCGGGAAAGCGAACTCGTCGATCTCGGCGAGCGCCTTCACGTGCCGACCCAGCGGCGATTCGCGGTCCTGCGCTGCGCTACTGAGTGAACCGGGCTGCATCTTCTCGAATCCCAGCGCGATCACGCAGTCCGCGAGACCGCCCCGAATCGATTGTGCGGCAAGGAAGAGCGCCGTCGAACCGGTGGAGCAGTTGTTGTTGACGTTCACGATCGGGATGCCGGTCATGCCGAGCTCGTACAGCGCGCGCTGGCCTGAAGTGGAATCGCCGATACAGTAACCGGCGTAACCCTGCTGGACCTGGTCATAGGAGATGCCGGCGTCCTGTAGGGCCTTGGTCCCGGATTCGTTGGCCATCTGGGGGTAATCCCAGCCCTCACGTCGCCCGGGCTTCTCGAACTTCGTCATTCCGACTCCGACGACGAAGACACGATTCGGCATGGTGGATCCCTTTCGCTGCGCTGCGGTCGAGTCCCACCATAACGCGTGGCCATTCCCCGTCGCTACGCCCAACACCGTTAGTCACGATCCGTGGACTGACCTGATTGATGTGGCTGATTGATGTGGCTTGAGGGTGTTGCGGGGTCGGTCATTGTGTGGGCACGAGGTCGTTGCTGGTCGTGGTGGGCAGTATCCGATGGTGTTGCGCCACAATGTGAGCCAGTGATCTGTCCAGGGCGCACTGGGAAGGGCTACGCGCGGCAGTCGCTGGAGGAGCTGTACTACCAGCTGGTGCGTTAACGGCAGCAGTTCGGGTCGAGGACCACGCAGAGTGCGGCCAGTGGGCTGCGTTGAGCGCGGTGGTAGACGTTCATGCCGCGGCGCTCCGAGGCCACGAAGCCGGCCTTTCGCAGTTGGGTGAGGTGGTGGCTGACAGTGGATTCGGTGAGCCCGACCGCCGCAGCCAGTTCGCCGCTGTTCTGTTCGCCGAGCGAGGATGCGAAAAGCTGGGAGATGATCTTGACCCGCACCGGATCGGCCAGGGCTTTGAGGCGCAGCGCCACTTCCAGTGCCGCGGCATCGGTCATCGGACCCGCGGCGACCGGGGCGCAGCAGACCGGGGCGGACATGTCGATGACGGGAAGGGCTTTGGGCACTCCTGCATCCTGACAGCTTTGTTGGCATATATCAAAAAGGTGGCATGCTGAGCTGTGCCCAGAAGTTCGATATACGTCGCAGACCCTCGGAGGAGGATGTCATGTCCCGTGTGCAGCTGGCCCTTAACGTCGACGACCTCGACGAGGCAATCTCTTTCTATTCCAAGCTGTTCGGTACCGCCCCGGCGAAGGTGAAACCGGGCTACGCCAATTTCGCGGTCGTCGAACCTCCGTTGAAACTCGTGCTCCTGGAGAACTCGGGCAAGGGCGGCAGCCTCAACCATCTCGGGGTCGAGGTCGGCTCCAGCCAGACCGTGCATGACGAGATCGCCCGATTCACGGCGGCCGGCATGTTCACCGAGGAGGAGATCGGCACCACGTGTTGTTTCGCCACCCAGGACAAGGTGTGGGTCACCGCTCCGGGAGGCGAGAAGTGGGAGGTCTATGCCGTGCTCGCCGATTCGGACACATTCGGCGTCAGTGCGCAGACGTCCACGGCCCCCTGCTGCTGAGGCGGTGGGCGCCGGTTGCTGATCTCATCACTACTGCTGAACCGGGTGTTCGGGTCTGCGGTGATGTTCGCTCTGGCGTGGCTGATGCTGCCCGATCACGCCGAGTTCGTGGCTCGCTAATCCAGCGCGTCCAGAGCGGCCGCGGCGAGTTCCTGGCCGATCTCGATGACCTCCTCGGCCCGGTGGTACTCCAGACTGCGGCAGGCGTTGCGCGGCACCTCGATCAGCAGGTCGGGCGGATAGGTGGCCAGCGTGTGCCTGGCCAGCGCCGACTGGGCGATATCGATGGTGCGGTTCATGATCTCGAAGCTGCCCAGCCGCGGCAGCGCTGGGCCGCCCGCGGCCGCCCGCTCTTCGGCGATCTCTGCCGCTTCTGCTGTGTCGTCCAGAGAACTACTGAACCGGCTCAGGACCGATTTGGCCGCCGGGCTGTCCATCACCCGCTGCGCCGTCGAGGTATCGAGCAAAGCCGTCGTGGTGCGCCACATCCGGCCCAGCCACTCGGTGGTCACCCGCGGCTGGGGTTCGCGCAACCGGACTGCCGGATCACCGACGCATAGGCTGACCGCGACGGTCAGGTCCGCGTTCACCGCCGACAGTGGTGCCATCGGGAGCGGATCGAGGATGCCACCGTCGGCGAGCAGTCGTCCGTCCAGCACGTGCGGGGTGAAGATGCCGGGGATGGCGATGGACGCCCGGATCGCGTCATCGAGGGGACCGTGCTGCAGCCACACCGATTTCCCGGCGATCAGGTCGGTGGCCACCGAGGTGTAGGGAATGAGCAGTGTCTCGATGGCGACATCGCCGATGATGTCGCGCACCGCGTCGAGGATCTTCGCCGCACGCAGCACTCCCGGTGACGTCAACGACGGGTCGAGCAGTCGCAGCACCGCCCGCTGGGTCAAAGATCCTGCCCACTGGGCGAATTCGTCGAGTTTGCCGGCGGCGTGCAGGCCGCCGACCAGAGCGCCCATCGAGGATCCGGCCACACCGACGATGTCGTAGCCGCGTTCTTGGAGTTCGTTGATCACGCCGATGTGCGCGTAGCCGCGCGCACCGCCGCTGCCGAGCGCCAGCGCAATTCGCATACCCCCATTGTGGTGCATCCGTGGCCGCCGTCGGCAAAACTGTGAGCATGCCCATCGGACTGCCGCGGCGCCTGGGCCTTCCCGCACCCCGCGACGTCCTCGCCGGGCGATCGTTCGGCTCGGCGTGATTCGAACCCTCAGCCGCAGTCGCCGTTTGCTGCGGCATTGGCGGCCATGATGACGCCGGCCTGCTGCCCGGGCGTCAGATCGGCCCACGGGATGTTGAAACTGCCCCGGCCGACGGCACCGGGTGCCTGCACCGTCTGCAGATAGGCCTCCACCTCACCGCGTTGTTCGTCGAACCAGGCCTTGGCGGCCAGACAGGCCTGGCCATACCCGGACTCGGTGGCATCCGCGGGCGCGCCGACCGCCGTTGTGACGCCGCCCGGTGACACCTGCACCTCGCCCGGGCGCACGACTCCCTCCTGGGGCTGCTGCGATGAATCAGAGGTTTCAGAGGTCTCGGTTTCCGGCGGGGACGTGGCGGGGGCCGGCTCTTCGGAACCTGGCGAGCATCCGGTCAGGAGGACGGCGGCGGCCACCGTCACGAGGATCGGGTAGCGGCGCATGAGGCCAATCTATGCAACACTCGCGCCCATGATGAAGGGGACCGGATTTCAGGACTGAAAGCCGCCTCACTCGCCGGAGCGCAGCACGGGCCGTAGCCGGTCGGTCTTCTCCGGTGTCCAGCCCGGCGGCTGCAGGATCGCCGCCCACGCGTTGGCGACGTCGCGGGCATAGACGTGGCCGTGCCCGTCGGGCACATCGACGCAGACCGCCATGTCCGCGGACACCTGCAGGAAGGTCACCACCGGGATCCACTCCATCCGCGGGGACACGTCGTACCCGCGCGGCTCGCGCAGCCAATCCGGTTTGGCGAACAGCAGATCGGGATTCCACCACGCAATGGGATCCGACGCGTGCTGCAGGTACACCGCGCGCGGCTGCCCCCACGGATCGTCGGGACGGACCAGGTCTTGTGCGGCCTTCGCCGAGAACCGGACGTTCTCGCCCTTGTCGAAGATGGGCAGCCACTGCGGGGAGCCTGCATCGCGGTTGATGGTCAGATTGGTCCAGATGGTGTTCTTGAACGTGGGCCCGGAGAACAGCGCGCCGTCGGTGCGGGCGATGAGGTTGTTCAGGGCCAGGAACGGGGTTTCGCCGCCCAACGAGCCGAGGCTCTCACCGAACACCACCAGCTTCGGCCGGTCGGCTTCGGGCAGTTCGCGCACCAGCGCATCGACCTCTTCGAACAATGCCTGACCGGCCTGCCGAGCGTTCTCCTGGTCGACCAGGAACGAGATCCAGCTGGGCAGGAACGAGTACTGCATCGACACGATCGCGGTGTTGCCGTTGTACATGTACTCCAGCGAGGACGCCTCGGCCTCGTTGATCCAGCCGGTACCGGTCGTGGTGGCGACGGCGATGACGTCGCGTTGCAGCCCGCCGGTGCGCCTGAGCTCCTCGGCGGCCAGCTTGGCGGTGGCCTTGATGCCGTCGGCGGAGTTCAGCCCGGCATAGGCCCGAATCGGTTCGGTGGCCGGCGCGCCGTTGAATTCGGTGAGCTCCGCCACCGAGGGGCCGCCCGCCACGAAGCTTCGGCCCTGATGCCCCAACGACTCCCAGCTGGCCAATGACTGCGGCCCGCCCGATCGTAAAACCGTTGTGGGAGCTGGATCGTCGGGATCACCCTCGTTGTTGACGCTTTCGAAGGTATTGTTGATGGTGCTCATCGCGAAGTGCGCCACGATCCCGTTGAGCAGTGCGATGGCAAGCGCGAGAACCAGCACCACCGCGACGACACCGGACACCCGCGGTGGCGCGACGCGTTCGAGCTGGCGTACCAGGAAGCGGACGAATCTGCCTACCAGCTGGCCGATCTCGACGAACAGGAACAGGAAAACGATGGCCAGCACCGCGGTCAGCGGATGGTCCCAGAATGCGAGCCGCGACACCCCCATCAGGTCGCGGATATCGTCCTGCCAGACGTGGAAGTAGACGATCGCGGCAATCTGCCCGATGACACCGACCACGAGCAGGATCAGCCAGGCGCGTCGCGGCGCTGACGGGGTGCTGTCCTTCGACAGCATGTACCGGTACAGCCAGACGCCGAAAACCCCGAGGCCGTAGCCGATACCGCCGGCCGCACCGCTGACCAGCCCCTGGAACAGCGGGCCCCGGGGCAGCAGTGACGGGGTCAGCGACAGCCAGATGAACAGCAGGCCGACGGCCGTGCCGGTGAAGGTGTAGTGCCGGCTCCACCAGTCGCGCTGGACGGCCCGCGCCGGTGCGTCGGGGGTCAGCAGGTCGGGGGCGGCGGTCACCGCTCGACTTTAGCGATGGGTGAAGTTGGCCGCGCGCTTCTCGGTGAACGCGGCCATGCCTTCCTTCTGGTCCTCGGTGGCGAAGGCCGAGTGGAGGAGTCGCCGCTCATAGAGCAGGCCCTCGGCCAGCGTCGACTCGAAGGCGCGGTTGACGGCCTCCTTGGCCATCCGCGCCGCCGACAGGGACATGCCCGCGATGGTCGCGGCGATGGCACTGGCCTCGTCGAGCAGCGTGTCGGCGGGCACCACGCGGGAGACGAGGCCGCTGCGCTCGGCTTCGGCGGCATCGATGGTGCGCCCGGTCAGGATCAGATCCATCGCCTTGGCCTTACCGATGGCGCGGGTCAGCCGCTGGCTGCCACCCATGCCGGGCAGCACACCGAGCTTGATCTCGGGCTGGCCGAACTTCGCGGTGTCCGCGGCGATCAGCAGATCGCACATCATGGCCAGCTCGCAGCCGCCACCGAGGGCATACCCGGCGACCGCGGCGATGGTGGGGGTGCGGGTGGCGGCGAACTTGCCCCACAGCGCAAAGAAGTCCTGGCTGAACACATCCGCGAAGGACAGGCCGGCCATCTCCTTGATATCGGCGCCGGCGGCGAACGCCTTCTCGCTGCCGGTCAGGATGATGGCGCCGACGCCTCCGTCGGCGTCGAGTTCCGCTGCGGCGGAGGTGACCTCGTGCATGACCTGGCTGTTGAGGGCGTTGAGGGCCTTGGGCCGGTTCAGCGTGATGGTGGCCACCCGGCTGTCGCGGCTGACCAGGATGGTCTCGTAAGTAGTCATCGGATCTCCTTCAGAACGTCAGATCGGGGTGGGCTGAGGCGAAGTAGGCGTCGATCGCCGCGTCATCGACGAGCTCGAGTGAGGCGGGCGACCATGTCGGGTTGCGGTCCTTGTCCACCAGTTGGGCGCGGATGCCCTCGACGAAATCGTGGGATTTCAGCGAGGCCGTCGACACCCGGAACTCTTGCTGCAGAACCTCTTCCAAGGACTGCAGGTGCGCGGCGCGACGCACCGCGGTGAGCGTGACGGCCAGCGCGATGGGGGAGCGGGTCGCGATCAGGTCGGCGGCGGCGTCGGCCTGCTCGGTTTCCTGGTGGCGCAGGTCGGCGACGATCTCGGCGACGGTGTCGCCCGCGTAGCAGGTGTCGATCCAATCCCGTTGCGCCAGAAGGCCGCTGGGCGGCGGCTCCTGGGCGTAGGAGTTCAGTGCGTCCTGGTGTCCGTCGTTGACGACGGCTTCGGCGAAGTCCTGGATCTGCTCGTGCGGGACGAAGTGGTCGGCGAAACCGAGCGCGATGGCATCCGGTCCGGAGAACGGGGCGCCGGTCAGTGCGGCATGCAGTCCGAGCGATCCCGGTGTGCGCGATAGCAGGTAGGTGCCGCCCACGTCGGGGATGAATCCGATGCCGACCTCGGGCATGCCCATCTTCGTCTTGTCGGTGACGACCCGGACATCGGCGTGGGCGGCGACGCCGACGCCGCCACCCATCACGATGCCGTCCATCAGCGCGATGTACGGCTTGGGGTATCGGCCGATGTGGGCGTTGAGCAGGTACTCGTCCCACCAGAACTTGCGTGCGTAGGAGCCGTCGGCCTTGGCGCTGTGATAGAGCGCCACGACGTCACCGCCCGCACAGAGACCGCGCTCGCCCGCGCCGGTTAGCAGCACAGCCCTGACCGAATCGTCGTTCTCCCAGGTTGTGAGGGCCTTCTGCAGGCCGTCGACCATCACGTCGTTGAGGGAGTTGATCGCCTTGGGCCGGTTCAGGGTGACGATGCCGACGCCGTTACGGACACTTACTAGAATGTCCTCGTTTTCTGCCACGAGGTTGCAATCTAGTTCGTAGTCCCGGCGCGGCGAGCGACGGGTAGGGTTTGCGCCAAGATCAACCTGGACGGTCCTGAGGATCTTCTCAGCTATTTCTGGGTGGGCATGGGAACCTGTTCGGAGCGTCGATCGTTGACCGTGTGTTCGGCAATCGAACCATCCAGTACCAGGAGAGGACCTACGGTGCGCGAAAGCAGCAACCCGGTATTCCGATCGCTGCCCAAGGGGCAGGGCGGATACGCGCAGTTCGGTACCGGAGCCGCAAGCTTCGGTGCGCGGCAGGTGCATGCAGAGCCCTACGCGACGCAGTACCCGGATCGGCAGCAGGTCGGTGTTTCCCGGCCGATGACCATCGACGACGTCGTCACCAAGACGGGCATCGGCCTCGCCTTGCTGACCGGTGTCGCCGTGGTGTCCTACTACCTCGTGAGCCAGAACCTCAGTCTGGCCACGCCGTTCACCCTCGTGGGTGCGCTCGGCGGCCTGGCACTCGTCCTCATCGCGACCTTCGGCCGTAAGCAGGACAACCCGGCCATCGTGCTGAGCTACGCCGCGCTGGAGGGCCTGTTCCTCGGTGCGGTGTCCTTCGTCATCGCCAACCTGGCCTCCGTCGGTGGCGTCGGCATGATCGCGCAGGCGATCGTCGGCACGCTGGGCGTCTTCTTCGGCATGTTGGTGGTCTACAAGACCGGCGCCATCCGCGTCACCCCGAAGTTCACCCGGATGATCGTTGCCGGCCTCTTCGGTGTGGTTGCGTTGATGCTGATGAACTTGGTGCTCGGCATGTTCGGTGTCGGCGGCGGTGCGGGCATGGGCCTGCGCGACGGTGGCGCCATCGCGATCGGCTTCTCGCTGCTGTGCATCGCACTGGCGGCGTTCAGCTTCCTGATCGACTTCGACGCCGCGGATCAGATGATCCGTGCCGGCGCTCCGGAGAAGGCAGCATGGGGCGTCGCCCTGGGTCTGATGGTCACCCTGGTGTGGCTGTACCTGGAGATCCTGCGCCTGCTGAGTTACTTCAACAACGACTAGCAGTACTGGCCAGAGAAAGGGCGTCCACAGCGTGGGCGCCCTTTTTCATGCCCGCCTGAGGCGGGCTGGGTTTGACTCTGCGCCGACGGCGCGTGCCACTCGCGCTTTTGCGCCGTCAGTGCAGAGTCAACTTTGGTGGCGCGCGGTGATGGTGGCGTCCCAGAGTGGTCAACTCAGGAGAGCCGCTCCACGACCATCGCCATGCCCTGCCCGCCGCCGATGCACATCGACTCGATGCCGAACGTCTTGTCGTAGGTGGCCAGGTTGTTCAGCAGCGTGGCGGTGATCCGCGCGCCCGTCATGCCGAACGGGTGCCCCAGCGCGATCGCGCCGCCGGACACGTTCAGCTTGTCCTCGTCGATGCCGAGCTCACGCGCGGATCCGATGACCTGGACCGCGAACGCCTCGTTGATCTCGACCAGGTCGATATCGGAGATCGTCTTGCCGGCCTTGGCCAGCGCCTTCTTGATGGCCTCGATCGGGCCCAGGCCCATGATCTCCGGCGACAGGCCGGACACGCCGGTGGACACGATGCGTGCCAGCGGGGTCAGCCCCAGTTCCTTGGCCTTGGTGTCACTCATGATGACGACCGCGGCGGCGCCGTCGTTCAACGGGCAGGCATTGCCCGCGGTGATCGTGCCGTTCGGCCGGAACACCGGCTTGAGCTGGCTGATCTTGTCGTAGGAGGTGCCGGCGCGTGGGCCGTCATCGGTCGAGACGACGGACCCGTCGGGCAGCGTCACCGGGACGATCTCGCGCTCGAAGAACCCGCTCTTGATGGCCTCCTCGGCCCGGTTCTGCGACCGCACACCCCAGTGGTCCTGGTCCTCGCGGCTGATGCCGGTGTAGGTCGCGACGTTCTCGGCGGTCTGGCCCATGGCGATGTACAAGTCGGGGATCAGGCCGTCCTCGCGCGGGTCATGCCACTTGATGTCGCCCTCGGCCTGTGTGACGGTGCGGGCCTGTGCCTCTTCGAAGAGCGGATTGGTGCTGTTCGGGGCGCCATCGGCGGCACCGAAGCCATAGCGTGACACCGTCTCGACACCCGCGGAGATGAACACGTCACCCTCGCCGGCCTTGATGGCGTGGAAGGCCATCCTGGTGGTCTGCAGCGAGGACGAACAGTAGCGGTTGACGGTGGTGCCCGGCAGGAAGTCGTAGCCGAGTTCGACGGCCACCGCGCGGGCGATGTTGTAGCCGGCCTCACCGGCGGCCTGCGCGCAGCCCATCATCAGGTCGTCGATGTCCCTGGGATCCAGCGACGGCACCTTGTCGAGGACGGCGCGGACCATCTGGGTGGCCAGGTCGTCGGGGCGCATGGTGGCCAGCGACCCCTTGACGGCGCGTCCGATGGGGGAGCGGGCGGTGGCGACGATGACGGCTTCGGGCATGACAGCTCCTCGGTGTTCAGACAGTTGGAAAGTACTGCACAAAACCTAGCTCGCGGGCACCACGATGGGTGCAGGGACCCCGGTTGTGCGACGCCACAACCGGCTCATGTTGCCGATCCGGGCCAGTAACGAGCCGCCCTCGTCGGTCCGCGATTCCAGCGCCGCCTCGACCGGCACGTCGGACACGAAGTCGCCCAACGCATTACACAGTGCCGGCAGCAGCTGCTTGGCCGCCAGCTGGTAGCCCGCGCCGGACGGATGGAACATGTCTTGGGAGAACAGGACCTCGGGGGCCTTGTGGAACTCCGGTGCCAGCAGATCGGAGAACGGCACCGGCACGCCGCCCGCGGCCCGCACCGCCGACGCCTGTGCACGGGCCAGTCGCAGGCCCTGGCTGCGGGTCACCCAGCGCAGCGGCTGCGGGATGGCCTTGATGACGCCGAAGTCGGGGCACGTCCCGACGACGACGACGGCCTCGGCCGCCCGCAGTCGCTGGACCGCCCGCCCGACCCGGCGCGCCGAGGGCCCGGTGCCGTTGGGCTTGGTGATGTCGTTGGCGCCGATCATGATGACCGCGGCGTCCGGCGGGGGTCCGGCGACGAACATCGCATCGATCTGGCCCGACAGTCCCTTGGAGGTCGCGCCGACGATCGCCTTGGTGCTCAACCGGATCCGCTTGCCCGACTCCTCGGCAAGGCCGCGGGCCAGCAGCACGCCGGGTACCTCGTCGGCGCAGGTACTGCCGTATCCGGTGGCGGTGGAATCACCGAAGATCATCAGGTGCAGGTCAAACGGCACGTCGCGGGTCCAGCGCTGCGCGGGCCCGCCGTCGGCGACGTAGACGCCATCGGCGCGGGGCGGGACGTCCCAGGATTTGGGTATGACCTGGCGCGCCTGGTCGGCCTGCCCGCTCAACAGGTTGCGGGCCCCGACGTAGGCCGAACCTGTCGATGCGAGGGTGGCCGCGGCTGCCAAGGCGATGGTTGAACGACGGGTACGACTGCCCACATACGCGATATTAGATCCGATTTGCGCATTGCCGGCGCTGCGGTACGGACCCGGGCTGTCACGGTGGGGTATCAAGTGCGGAACTAAACGGATTCTTAGATTGTTGAATGTCTTGACGGTCGGGCAAGCTAAGTTACCCGGTTGGCTAAGTAAATAACAGCAACGGGTACTACAACGGCGTAGGAGTGGTGGCGATGACGGCACCAAGCAAGGTCTCAGGTTCTCCGCTCGCGGCTATCAGCCCAGCTAGAGCGCGTCAACACCGCCGATTCGCGGTCGGTGGCCGGCGACCGGTAGAGGTCGTCGAGGACGGTGCCGGCATCGCTGGTCGACTCGCCGGGCTAGTTGCCATGATGACGATCAAGCCGGCGCTGGCTATCGGCAGTCACATGCCCAAGCTTCCCTGGCCATTCGGCATCCTGGATTTCGCCGCGCGGGTTCTGCGCCCGGCTCCGGGCACTGTGCGGGCCACCATCGCGCTGCCCAAGTGCACCGCACAGATGGTGCGTGCGGCCGGCGTGCTGCCCGCCGACGGCCGACGCAGCGTCATCCTCTATATGCATGGCGGGGCGTTCCTGTCATGCGGGGTGAACACGCACGGCCGCCTGGTGACGGAATTGTCGAAGTTCGCCGACAGCCCGGTGTTCGTCGTGAACTACCGGATGATCCCGAAGCATTCGATCGGATCGGCACTCGACGACTGTTATGACGCCTACCGGTGGTTGCGGCTGACCGGTTACGCCCCCGAACACATCGTGCTGGCCGGCGACTCGGCCGGCGGCTACCTTGCCATGGCACTCGCCCAGCGGTTGCAGGCGGAGGGGAACGCCGCCGAAATGCCTGCCGCCATCGTCACGATGTCCCCGCTGTTCGAGATCGACAACGAGAATCGCACCCAGCACCCGAACGCCCGCACCGATGCGTTGTTCCCGACCAAGGCATTCGACGCTCTGGTCGACATGGTCGGCGCCGCCGCTCAGCGCCAGGGCGAGGAGGTCTACGAGCCGCTGGAGCACATTGAGCCGGGACTGCCGCGCACCCTGATCCACGTGTCCGGCTCGGAGGTTCTGCTCAACGATGCCCGAAAGGCCGCGCGGCTGCTGGCCGAGGCCGGTGTGCCGGTCGAGGTGCGTGTCTGGCCCGGTCAGATGCACGTATTCCAGCTCTGCTCACCGATCGTCGGCGAGGCGACCCGCTCGCTGCGCCAGATCGGGGACTACATCCGTGAGGCAACGTGGTGAGTCGACCGGCGGCCTGAGACGATGGTGGCATGCGTATCGCCAGGCACATCAGTGAGCTCATCGGCAATACCCCGCTCGTCCAGCTGAACTCGGTGGTCGCGCCGGGATCGGGCTTGGTCGCAGCGAAGATCGAGTACCTCAACCCGGGCGGCAGCTCCAAGGACCGCATCGCGATCAAGATGATCGACGCCGCCGAGGCATCCGGGGAGCTCAAGCCCGGTGGCACCATCGTCGAACCCACGTCCGGCAACACCGGCGTCGGGCTGGCACTGGTTGCCCAGCAGCGCGGCTACCGATGTGTCTTCGTCTGCCCGGACAAAGTCAGCGAGGACAAGCGGAACGTGCTGCGCGCCTACGGCGCCGAGGTGGTCGTGTGCCCGACCGCCGTCGCGCCGGATGATCCGGCGAGCTACTACAGCGTCTCCAACCGTCTCGTCGAGGAGATCGACGGTGCGTGGAAGCCCGATCAGTACTCCAACCCGATGGGCCCGGAAAGCCACTACGAGACCACCGGACCCGAGATCTGGGCCGACACCGACGGCAGAATCACGCATTTCGTGGCCGGGGTGGGCACCGGCGGCACCATCACCGGCACCGGCCGATACCTGAAAGAGGTATCCGACGGCCGGGTGAAGGTCATCGGCGCCGACCCGGAGGGCTCGGTGTACTCGGGCGGCACCGGACGTCCCTACCTGGTCGAGGGCGTCGGTGAGGACTTCTGGCCCAGCGCATACGATCCGAGCATCCCGGATCAGATCATCGCTGTCTCCGATGCCGATTCGTTCGAGATGACCCGGCGGTTGGCCCGCGAAGAGGCATTGCTGGTCGGCGGATCCTGCGGTATGGCCGCAGTGGCCGCACTGAAGGTGGCCGAGGAGGCCGGTCCGGACGCCGTGGTGGTGGTGCTGCTGCCCGACGGTGGGCGCGGCTACCTGTCAAAGGTTTTCAACGACGCGTGGATGTCGTCCTACGGCTTCCTGCGCAGCAGGCTGGACGGGTCCATCGACGACGTCACCGTGGGAGAGGTGTTGCGCCGCAAGTCCGGTGCGCTACCGGACCTGGTGCACACCCATCCGTCGGAAACCGTGCGCGACGCGATCAACATCCTGCGCGAATACGGGGTGTCTCAGATGCCGGTGGTCGGTGCCGAGCCGCCGGTGATGGCGGGCGAAGTCGCGGGCAGCGTATCCGAAAGGGAGTTGCTCTCAGCGGTTTTCGAAGGACGAGCAAAGCTCGCCGACGCCGTCGCCCAGCACATGAGCGCGCCGTTGCCGCTCATCGGATCCGGCGAACTGCTCGGTACCGCGGCAAAAACATTGCGGGACACCGACGCGGTCATGGTTGTCCAGGACGGCAAGCCGATCGGCGTGCTGACCCGCCACGACCTGTTGGGATCGCTGTCCGAGGGAACCCCGTACCGCGAATCGTACTGATTGCGCTGGCAACAAGGGTATCGGCCGACGCCGTATCCAGCTGATGAACTTGGCGTTAGCGACGCCAATCTGAGCACCTTCTCAGGTAGGGTTACACGCCGCAGAGCCAGCTAATTTCCTCATCTGGAAGGCGCACATGACCGAGCAACCGCCACCACCTCCTGGGAATTACCCGCCCCCGCCCCCGCCCGGTGGTTACCCGCCACCACCACCGCCCGGTGGTTACCCGCCGCCGCAAGGCGGATTCCCGCCGCCGCCACCCGGTGGTTACCCGCCACCACCACCCGGGGGCTACCCGCCGCCACCCGGTGGTTACCCGCCGCCGCCGCAGGGCGGATTCCCGCCGCCGCCGCAGGGTGGATTCCCGCCGCCGCCGCAGGGTGGATTCCCGCCGCCGCCGCCAGGGGGCTACCCGCCACCACCGCCGCAGGGCGGTTATCCGCCACCTCCACCGCCCGTGGGCTACCCGGCGCCGGGCGGCTACCCCGGTGCACCCGGATTCGGTGCGCCGGCCTACAGCGTCGGGGAGGCGGTCTCCTGGGCGTGGAACAAGTTCAGCAAGAACGCCGCGGCGATCCTCGTCCCGACGATCGTGTTCGGCCTGGTCTACGGCGTCGTGCAGGGCATCATCCAGCTCATTTCCAGCCAGTTCACCACCACGGCCTACGGCGAATACTCGGCGAGCTACTCGATGGGTACTGGCGGCATCGTCGTCTCGCTCCTCGGTGGTGCGGTGATGCTGGTGGTGGTGGCGGTGGTGCAATCCGCCTACATCGGCGGCATGCTCGACATCGCCAACGGGCAGCCCGTGGAGATCGGGTCGTTCTTCAAGCCGCGCAACGTGGTCAACGTGATCATCGCGTCGGTCGTCTCCGGCCTGATCGTCTTCGTCGGCGTCCTGCTGTTCGTCGTGCCGGGCATCATCGCCACGATCATGCTGCTGTTCACCACGGTCATCGTGATCGACCGCAACACCTCGGGCATCGACGGTGTCACGAGCAGCTTCGAGATCGGCAAGAAGAATTTCGGTCCGATGGCGCTGACCTGGTTGGCCACCATCGGTATCGCGATCCTCGGTGTGCTGGTGTGTTTCGTCGGCCTGCTGGTCGCGTACCCGGTGATCTCGCTGATCACGGTCTACGCCTACCGGCGCCTGACCGGTGGCCAGGTGGCTCCGCTGACACCGTAGGTGCCAGAACGCAAGGAACGGGGTGGACCGGCAACGGTCCACCCCGTTTCGTTCATCGGGGGCCCACTACCCTGATCGGCATGGGTGAACAGCGCTCCGCACATGACGCACATCGGTGGCAGGGTCTGGCGACCCGCGCCATCCACGCCGGGTTCCGGCCCGACCCGGCCACCGGCGCCGTCAATGCCCCGATTTACGCCAGTTCCACCTTCGCCCAGGACGGCGTCGGCGGCCTGCGCGGCGGATTCGAATACGCCCGCACCGGCAATCCGACCCGCGCCGCGCTGGAAGTTTCGCTGGCCGCCGTCGAGCAGGCCGACTACGGCCGCGCATTCGCCTCGGGTATGGCGGCCACCGACTGTGCCCTGCGCGCTGTGCTGCGTCCCGGCGACCACGTCGTCATTCCCGACGATGCCTACGGCGGCACCTTCCGTCTGATCGACAAGGTGTTCAGCCAGTGGGGGATCGGGTACACCCCCGTTGCGCTGGCCGATCTGGACGCCGTTGCGGCCGCGATCACCGCGCAGACGAAGTTGATCTGGGTGGAGACCCCGACCAACCCGCTGCTGTCGATCGCCGATATCGCCGGGATCGCCGAGCTGTCCACCCGCGTGGGTGCGAAGTTGTTGGTGGACAACACATTTGCCTCACCGGCGCTGCAGCAGCCGCTGACCCTCGGCGCGGATATCGTGCTGCACTCGACGACGAAGTACATCGGCGGTCATTCCGATGTGGTCGGCGGCGCACTGCTGACCAGCGATGAGGAACTCGACACCGCCTTCGCGTTCCTGCAGAACGGTGCGGGCGCGGTACCCGGTCCCTTCGACGCCTACCTGACCATGCGGGGCCTCAAGACACTGGTGCTGCGCATGCAACGGCACAGCGAGAACGCCGCCCAGGTCGCCGAATTCCTGGTCGAGCACCCGGCCATCGAATCGGTGCTGTACCCGGGCCTGTCCAGCCATCCCAACCACGAGGTCGCGGCCAAGCAGATGTCCGGTTTCGGCGGCATGGTGTCGGTGCGGCTGCGCGGCGGACGTGCGGCGGCACAGGAATTCTGCGCCCGCACGGAGATTTTCATTCTCGCCGAATCTTTGGGCGGGGTGGAATCGCTGATCGAACATCCCGGCGCGATGACGCACGCATCCACCGCGGGCTCGCAGCTCGAGGTGCCCGAGGATCTGGTCCGGCTGTCGGTGGGTATCGAGGAGGCCGCCGACCTGCTGGGCGATCTGGAGCAGGCGCTGCGCTGAGCTATTTTCAGCGTGCGCGCAGCGCGGGTCGCAGCGCCGACATGGTGACCGCGAGATTCACCTCCGGCAGTGCGGTGGGGGACTCGTCCACCCAACTGCCCAGGGCGATCTCACCGGCACGGGCGTGCACCCAGCGCCAGCCCCGATCATTGAGGCTCAGCAGTGCGCCCAGTCCATCGACGGCGTGCAGCAGCGAGATGATCGCGGCCGTCGGCGGCGCGGGTGGGCGACGATCGAACAGCGCCGACAGCAATGCAGCGCGAGCGGGCCCCGCGCGGTCCCGGGTGATCAGTGGCAACGCCATTTCCTTCGTGAATGCGATCGACTTCCTGAATCCCTTGGACGGCAACGGGATCCGGCGGATCTGCCCACTGCGCTCCAGATGCTCGACGAGCTGGCCCTCGGTGTGCCTGCCCAGTTTGGCGATGGCCGACGACGGCCGCAGCGCACGTTGGGACAGCAGAGCGAGCGCCGGTCCGGTGACCGGATCGAGCGGTCCGTCCCCGGCCAGCGCGACGAGCGTCCCGGCCGCTACCGCTTCGCCGTCCACCGCAGGCCGGATGCGGCACGCCCAGGCCAGGTCCAACAGGACCGCCGCGGCGAGCACGCGTTGCCTGCGCGGGCGGTCCAGTCCGGGCTGAGCCGATGCGTTGTCGAGAAGCAGCAGTAGCAGATCCTCGGCGATGTGGGCCACCGGCTCAGGAGTGGTAGGGCTCCGCGCTGAGAAGTGTCACGGTGACGGTGTTGCCGTTGGGGATGGTGTAGCTGCGGGTGTCGCCGACCTTGGCATCCAGCAGGGCCTCGCCCAGGGGCGACTTCGGCGAATAGACCTCGAGCTTGCCATCGCTGACGCCCTCCTGGCGGGTGGCGATCAGGAAGGTCTCGGTATCGGTCTTGTCGTCGCCGTACTGCACCTTGACCACCGAGCCGGGCAACGCGACACCGGACTGCTTGGGGGCTTCGCCCACCTTGGCGTTGTTCAGCAGTTCCTGCAGCTGCCGGATCCGCGCTTCTTCCTGACCCTGCTGCTCGCGGGCGGCGTGGTAGCCACCGTTCTCGCGCAGGTCGCCCTCTTCGCGCCGGTCGTTGATCTCAGCAGCGATCACGGGCCGGTTGGCGATCAGCTGGTCCAGCTCCGCCTTCAACCGGTCGTAGGCCTCTTCGGTCAGCCAGGTGACCTGGGTGTCGGTCATGTCCTCGCGCTCCTGTCGTTGATCATTTCTCGCGCTGTGTCGCGTGGGAAGGTCGTGTATCGCCGCTATCGCAGGCGCGTGGCAGCGCGCTAATGCAGCAATACACGGTTCCAGCCGGAACCGTGTATCGGTCAACGTTACCACCGCGGCGCCAACCGCTTTTCATGATTTCGCAGTTCGCTGTTCGTCGCGTGGACGTCTCTAAGGAGCCACCAGGTAGGCCGGCACGTCGATGCCGCAGCCGTAGATATCGCCGATGACGGGCGGTTTGGTGGACTTGACGACCGTATCGATCACCACCGACTTCGCCGAGGACGGCGGCACCAGGATCTCCCGGCGACCCGTCTCGTCCCCGTCGATGGATCGCGCCCGCACGATGCACACCGCGGGCAACGACGGATCGGATCGCGTGACGGTGATGGTCACGGCCACTGACTCGTCGTCGATCAGCTTGTAACCGCCGAGCTCGCCTTTGACATCGTTGGTGCCGAACCGCTGGAACGCGATGAGCGCGATCCCCACTCCTACCGTCACAATCAGCAGGAAAAGGGCGATCACCACCCGGCGGCGGGCGCGGCGGGACATCTTCTGCCGCCCGTAACGGGCGGCGGGACGGTCGATGGTCAAGGTTTCGGGTGCCCGTCGGTCGATTGCCACTACTAGAACTGGAACTATAGGACTGTGGGCATGAAGGGAAGACGGCCGTCGTTGTTGGATGGCATGAGCCGTTGGATGAGACAGGCACGATGACTGAACTGCGCTTGATGGCGGTGCACGCCCACCCTGATGACGAGTCCAGTAAGGGTGCGGCCACCACCGCCCGGTACGCCGATGAAGGCGCCCGGGTCCTGGTGGTGAGCCTGACCGGTGGTGAACGCGGGGACATCCTCAACCCGGCGATGGACATCCCTGAGGTGCGCGGACGCATCCACGAGGTGCGCCGCGACGAGATGGCAAGAGCCGCCGAGATCCTGGGTGTCGAGCACCACTGGCTGGGATATGTCGATTCGGGGCTTCCCGAGGGTGACCCGCTGCCGCCGCTGCCGGAGGGGTCCTTCGCCACGGTGCCGCTGGACGAGCCGACCATGGCGCTGGTGCGGGTGATCCGCGAGTTCCGCCCGCACGTGCTCACCACCTATGACGAGAACGGCGGGTATCCGCACCCGGACCACATCCGGTGCCACGAGGTGTCCGTGGCCGCCTACGAGGCGGCCGCCGATCATGTGCGCTACCCCGACGCCGGGGAACCCTGGGCGGTGTCCAAGCTGTACTACAACCACGGTTTCCTGCGTCAGCGGATGCAGGTGCTGCAGGACGAGTTCGCCGGGAACGGCCAGGAGGGCCCGTTCGTCAGTTGGCTGGAGAAGTGGGATCCCGAGGATGACCTGCTCGACAAGCGGGTCACCACCCGTATCGAGTGCGCGAAGTACTTCCAGCAGCGCGATGACGCCCTACTGGCACACGCAACCCAGATCGACCCGAAGAGTTTCTTCTTCACCGCCCCGATGGAGTGGCAGCAGCGGCTCTGGCCGACCGAGGAGTTCGAGCTCGCGCGGTCCCGCGTCCCGGTGCAACTGCCCGAGACCGACCTGTTCACAGGAATCGAGACATGACAGACCTTCTCCTGATCGCCATCGGCCTGCTCGCCGAGGAGGGGCCGCAGAAGACCGGCCCGGACTTCGGTAAGGCCAGCCCGGTCGCACTGCTGGTGGTCGTGCTGCTGCTCATCGGGACCTTCGCACTGGTGTGGTCGATGAACCGGCACCTCAACCGGCTGCCGGAATCGTTCGATCCGGATAATCCCGAACCCGATCAGGCCGTCGACGAAGGCACAACAGGTGAGTTCAAGGGTGACGCCAAGTCGTAACGCCCCGGGCGGATCCGGAACCTTCGAGCACGGCCCGAGTGGCCGGGTCTGCGATCTGCCCGCCACCACCGTCGAGGATCCTGCTGTCGCACTTTCTCCAACCGCCGCGCGGCCTGCCGTGTAGCCTGCCGCTCATGAGCTTCGAGCCGGACGTGTTGCAGGGTTTCGTTCAGCGCTATCTCGACACCGCAGCCAAGGGCAGCGCCGACGATGTGGCCGCGCTCTACGCCGAGGACGCCACGCTGGAGGATCCGGTGGGCGGCGGTGAGGTGCATATCGGCCGTCAGGCGATCGCCGGCTTCTACAAGAACCTCAAGAGCGTCGAGGTGACCACCGAGCTGCTGTCCTTCCGTGCGGGCGGCAGCGAGGCGGCCTTCGTCTTCGCCATCACCGTTGGTGGCGCGATGCGCATCGAGCCCATCGAGGTGATGACCTTCAACGCCGACGGGCAGATCACCTCGATGAAGGCCTTCTGGGGCCCGGCCGACATCGCCCAGCTGTAGCTGTTCGTCGTCAGAAGACTGCGAACCACATCGCGATGTAGTGGCACAGCGCCGCGACGGCCGTGCAGGAGTGGAAGAACTCGTGGTGGCCGAACGTGGTCGGCCACGGGTTGGGCCACTTCAGTCCGTAGAACACCCCGCCGATGCTGTAGAGCGCGCCGCCGACGATCAGCAGCACCACCGCCGCCACCCCGGCGCCGTCCAGGATCGGGCCGATGAACCACGCCGCCACCCAGCCCAGCAGCAGGTAGAGCGGCACGCCGACCCAGCGCGGTGCCGAGGGCCAGAACATCTTCATGAGCACCCCGGCGATGGCGCCGCCCCAGACGATCCAGAACAGCACCATGCCTTTGGATTCGGGCAGTGCCAGCAGCGCGAACGGGGTGTAGCTGCCCGCGATGAAGATGAAGATCATCGAGTGGTCGAGTCGCTTCATCCACTTGCGGGCCGTCGGCGACTTCCACGTCACCCGGTGATACACACCGCTGACGGCGAACATCGCCACGATCGTGAACGTGTACAGCAGCGTCGCCAGCCCGGCAGTGGTGGACTGCAGAGCCCACGACACCGACACCAGCGCGGCGCCGGCGATGAACGCCACGATGGCCGAGTAGACGTGAATCCAGCCACGCGCGCGCGGCCTTCCGAGAAATTGTGCGACGCCCTCGGCGAAGGCTTCGGGCAGGTCCTCGGCGGGACGCACCGCGGCCGCTGAACGATACGGGCGGCTTGAGTCGATCGGAGTCGTCATGTCACCTCCACTGACTGGCATGGGAGATCCCCACGATCACAGTAGTCTTATTGGCTGTGGAGATCATCCCGCCGCGACTCAAGGAGCCGGCCTACCGGCTGTATGAATTGCAGTTGCGCAGAGAGCTGGCGCAGGCCAAGTCTGACCTCCCGCGCCATATCGCCGTATTGTGTGACGGCAATCGCAGGTGGGCCCGCGACGCGGGATTCGACGACGTCAGCTACGGCTATCGCAAGGGCGCGGCGAAGATCGCCGAGATGCTGCGCTGGTGCCAGGCGGCGGGCATCGAGCTGACGACGGTGTATCTGCTCTCGACCGAGAATCTGCAGCGTGACCCCGAAGAGCTCGGCGCGCTCATCGACATCATCACCGATGTGGTCGAGGAGATCTGCGCGCCGGCCAATCGCTGGAGCGTGCGGACGGTCGGCGATCTGGAACTGCTCGGCGAAGAGCCGGCACGCCGGCTCCGCGAGGCCGTGGAGGGCTCGGTGGGCACCGCAGCTGAAGGCGCTCTGCAGGTCAACGTGGCTGTCGGCTACGGCGGCCGGCAGGAGATCGTCGATGCGGTACGGGGTTTGCTGAGCAAGCAGGTGGCCAACGGTCTGACCGCCGAACAGCTCATCGAGTCGGTCACCGTCGAGGCCATCTCGGAGAACCTCTACACCTCCGGCCAGCCCGACCCCGACCTCGTCATCCGGACCTCCGGCGAGCAGCGGCTGTCCGGATTTCTGCTGTGGCAAAGCGCCTATTCGGAGATGTGGTTCACCGAGGCGCACTGGCCGGCGTTCCGGCGGGTCGACTTCCTGCGCGCGTTGCGCGACTACACCCTGCGGCACCGCAGGCACGGGCGTTAGCCGCCATGGCGGGCTGACCGGTGTCACCGCCACCGGCGGCAACGTGAGAGATTGCGCCGCGCACTCGACAACCTGCAGGAACGCTTCGACGTACGCTGCGGCCCGCCGGATTCGGCTGCTAGAGCTTCCGGAGTCGCAGCCGGTTGATCGAGTGGTCGCTGTCCTTGCGCAGCACCAGGGTGGCCCGCGGCCGGGTCGGCAGGATGTTCTCGATCAGGTTGGGCCGGTTGATCGAATGCCAGATGTCGCGGGCGGCGAACACGGCCTGATCGTCGGTCAGCGTCGAATAGTGGTGGAAGTGCGACGCCGGGTTGGCGAACGCGCCGGCCCGCATCGACAGGAACCGGGAGATGTACCACTGCTCGATGTCCTCGACGCGGGCGTCGACGTAGAGCGAGAAGTCGAACAGATCCGAGACCATCAGCGCGGGCCCGGTCTGCAGCACGTTGAGGCCCTCGAGGATGAGGATGTCGGGCCGGCGGATCATCTGCTTCTCGCCCGGCACGATGTCGTAGATCAGGTGTGAATACACCGGCGCGCAGGCCTTGTCGGCACCCGATTTCACCGCGGTGACGAATCGCATCAGCGCCCGGCGGTCATAGCTCTCCGGGAAACCTTTGCGATGCATGATGTTTCGGCGCAGTAGCTCGGAGTTCGGGTAGAGGAAGCCGTCGGTGGTCACCAGGTCGACGCGGGGGTGGTGCTCCCAGCGGCCCAGCAGCGCCTTGAGCACGCGCGCGGTGGTGGACTTGCCGACGGCGACGCTGCCCGCGACGCCGATGATGAATGGCACAGGCCGGTCGGAGGTCTGCTCACCGAGGAATTCCTCGGTGGCGGCGAACAACCGTTGATGTGCGTCGACCCGCAGATGGATCAACCGGGCCAGCGGCAGGTAGACCTCTTCGACCTCCAGCAGGTCGATCGATTCACCGAGACCACGCAAGCCGGTCAATTCGGATTCATTCAGTGCCAACGGGGTCGCCATGCGCAGCGAGCGCCATTGGGTCCGGTCGAACTCCACATATGGGCTCGGCTCGCTGGGCCGCGGCATATGGCAAGTCTTGCATCTACGGTTGACGGAATGAGCGCCGGTATGGATTCAGGGACGCTGATTCGTGAGTACCTCTTGCTCGGTCTGCGCTTCGACCGGGTCGAGGAAGGTTACGTGGACTCCTTCACCGGTGATCAGGCGCTGCGCCGCCAGGTCGCCGACGAGCCCACCCCCCACCCGGCCGACCTGGCCCGCCAGGCCCAGTGCCTGCTGGCCGAGGTGCCACGCGTGGACGGCCTCGACCCGCAGCGTTCCGGCTACCTGGCCGCCCACCTGAAGGCACTGGCGTGTGCCGCCCGCAAGTTCGCGGGCGAGGACGTCGGGTTCGTCGACGAGGTCCGCGAGTACTTCGACGTCGACATCGTCAAGGGCGACCAGGATCGCTATCGCGATGCACACCGCCTGCTCGACGAAGCGCTGGGCGGCAGCGGCCCACTCGCGCAGCGGTTGCAGGCCTACCGGTCGAGCGAGGAGATCCCGCCGGAACGTCTCGAGGAGAGCATTCACGCCTTCTCCTCGGCGCTGCGGGACAAGGTGCGCGCCACCTACCCGCTGCCCGACAGCGAGACGATCAACTACGAGGTCGTCACCGACAAGCCGTGGTCGGGGTTCAACTACTACCTCGGTGACTACACATCGACGGTCGCGGTCAACGCCGACCTCAAGCAGCAGATGTCCAACCTGCCGCGGCTCGTCGCGCACGAGTCCTATCCCGGCCACCACACCGAGCACTGCCGCAAGGAGGCCGGTCTGGTGGCGCGTGACGGGCAGGACGAGCAGACCATCTTCCTGGTCAACACCCCGCAATGCCTGATGGCCGAGGGGCTGGCGGACCTGGCGCTCTACGCCGTCGTGGGTTCTCGGTGGGGGCCGTGGGCGTCCGAGATCTACGCCGACCTGGGGCTGCGTTTCGACGGAGAGCGCTCGGCGTCGATCTCCGAGGCGGCCGCCGCGCTGGCCGATGTGCGTCAGGACGCGGCGCTGATGTTGCACGACGAACACCGCGACGTCGACGATGTGGTCGCTTACCTGAGCCGCTGGCTGCTGGTCAGCGACGAGCGGGCCCGGCAGATGCTGCGCTTCCTGTCCTCACCGCTGTGGCGCGCCTACACCAGCACCTACGTCGAGGGTTACCGGCTGCTGAAGAGGTGGCTGGATGACCGGCCGGTGGAGGTATCGCTGACCGAACGTTTCGGCAGGCTGCTGGACGAGCCGCTGATCCCGTCCAGCCTGCGGGCGGGCTGACCGCCGGTAGGTGACGGCCGGCGTCACCACGGCGTTTAGGCTGGAGGCATGACTGCCGACTCGTCGTTGACCGCTCCGGGCGTCGAATACGCCGCCACCGCGAGCGAGGCCTACCGGGCCGCGCTTGCGGTGATCGAGTCCGTCGAACCCCGCATCGCCGCTGCGACCCGCAAAGAGCTTGCCGATCAACGGGATTCGCTGAAGCTCATCGCCAGCGAGAACTATGCCTCGCCGGCCGTGCTGCTGACCATGGGCACCTGGTTCTCCGACAAGTACGCCGAGGGCACCATCGGGCACCGGTTCTACGCCGCCTGCCAGAACGTCGACACCGTCGAGGCGCTGGCCGCCGAGCACGCCCGTGAACTGTTCGGCGCCCCGTACGCCTACGCCCAGCCGCACTCCGGTATCGACGCCAACCTGGTGGCCTACTGGGCGATCCTGCAGACCCGCATCGAGACCCCCGCGTTGGCCGAGCTGGGCGCCAAGCACGTCAACGACCTGTCCGAACAGGACTGGGAGAAGCTGCGCGCCAAGCTCGGCAACCAGCGACTGCTCGGCATGTCGCTGGAAACCGGCGGGCACCTCACCCACGGCTTCCGGCCCAATGTGTCCGGCAAGATGTTCCACCAGCGCAGCTACGGGACGGACCCGGAGACCGGCCTGATCGACTACGCCGCCGTCGCCGCCGCGGCCCGCGAGTTCAAGCCGCTGATCCTGGTCGCCGGCTACTCCGCCTACCCTCGCCGGGTCAACTTCGCCACGATGCGCGAGATCGCCGACGAGGTCGGCGCCACCCTGATGGTCGATATGGCCCACTTCGCCGGCCTGGTGGCCGGCAAGGTGTTCACCGGCGACGAGGACCCGGTGCCGCACGCCCACGTCACCACCACCACGACCCACAAATCGCTGCGCGGACCGCGCGGCGGTCTGGTGCTGGCCACCGAGGAGTACGCACCCGCGGTCGACAAGGGCTGCCCGATGGTGCTCGGTGGCCCGCTGGCGCATGTGATGGCGGCCAAGGCTGTCGCGCTGGCCGAGGCGCGTCAGCCCGCATTCCGCGACTACGCCCAGGCCGTCGCCGACAACGCCAAGGCCTTGGCCGAGGGCTTCCTCAAGCGTGGTGCCCGATTGGTCACCGGCGGCACCGACAACCACCTGGTGCTGCTGGACGTCACCTCGTTCGGGCTGACCGGGCGTCAGGCCGAATCGGCACTGCTGGACGCCGGTGTGGTCACCAACCGCAACGCCATCCCGGCCGACCCGAACGGCGCCTGGTACACCAGCGGAATCCGGTTCGGCACACCGGCGCTGACCACCCGCGGATTCGGGGTCGCCGACTTCGACCGGGTGGCCGAGCTGGTCGTCGAGGTGCTGAAGAACACCGAACCCTGCGCCGCCGTGAACGGACCGTCGAAAGCCAAGTACACGCTGGCCGACGGCGTCGCCGATCGGGTCCACGCCGCCTCCGCAGAGATCCTGGCGGCCAACCCGCTGTACCCGGGCCTGACCCTCTGAAATCACCTTCCGCATGACACGCGGCACGCGATTTCGAGAAACGTGTGAATGCGGGTTACAGTTAGTTTATGGCTGAGAAACCCGTTGCCAACGCGTTGATCCTCGAGCTTGAGCCGGTCGTGTCGGAGAATCTGTCGCGCCACCTCGCCTCCGAGGAGCCCTGGTACGGACACGACTACGTGCCGTTCGACCAGGGCGAGAATTTCGCGTTCCTCGGCGGTAAGGACTGGGATTCATCACAGGTGACGCTGCCCGAATCGGTCACCGACGCGTGCGAGATCCTGCTCATCACCAAGGACAACCTCGCCGCACACCACCGCGAGATCGTCGAGCACTTCATCCTCGATGAGAAGTGGGGCCGCTGGATCGGCCGGTGGACGGCCGAAGAGCACCTGCACGCCATCGTGCTGCGCAACTACCTGGTGGTCACCCGGGAAGTCGATCCGGCCGCCAACGAGGACATCCGCGTCGCGCATGTGATGAAGGGCTACCGCGCCGACCGCCTGACCCAGATCGAGACCCTGGTGTTCATGGCGTTCTTCGAGCGCACGCACGCCGTGTTCACCCGCAATCTTGAGGCGCAGGTCGACGAGCCCACCCTCAAGGGGCTCATAGGCCGGATCGCAGCCGACGAGGAGCGCCACGAGGAGTTCTTCGCCAACCTGGTCGCGCACTGCCTGGGCACCGACACCCGCGCCGAGACGGTCAGCGCCATTGCCAGCCGTGCCGCGGCCCTGGATGTCGTCGGCGGCGATATCGAGGCCTACGCCGGCAAGCGGGCCACCGTCGCCGCGGCCGGCATCTTCGATGATGCCGCCCGGCGTGCGGTGATCGCCGACCGCATCGCCGCATGGGGTGTCGCCGAGGAACCAGAGTTAAAAGAGTTCACCGGCGCGTAACCTGTTGCGCTGGTTGACCCGGCGCGCCTGGCGGGCGCACCTCGCGAAGCGGGGGTAGCGTCAAATCCGATGGCTAGCGAATTGCTTTGCTGTCCGGGCGGTACCCGATCTTTTCGCGAGAACGGGACCGGCCCCGGTCCCCGGTACCGCGGTGCCCGCCGAACGCTTCCGTGGGGCCGCGGAGGTCTAGGAGCGCCTCGTGACCGATTCGCCGATCCGGACCTACGTGCTCGACACTTCCGTGCTGCTGTCCGATCCCTGGGCATGCACACGGTTCGCCGAGCATGAGGTGGTTGTCCCTCTCGTGGTTATCAGCGAGTTGGAGGCCAAACGGCACCATCACGAACTTGGCTGGTTCGCCCGCCAAGCCCTACGTCTGTTCGACGACCTGCGATTGGAGCACGGGCGGCTCGATCAACCGATTCCCGTAGGTAAACACGGCGGTGTGCTGCACATCGAGTTGAATCACAGTGATCCGACGGTGCTGCCGGTGGGCTTCCGCACCGACACCAACGATGCCCGCATCCTGACCTGTGCGGCCAACCTGGCCGCCGAGGGCAAACGCGTCACGCTGGTGAGCAAGGACATCCCGCTGCGCGTCAAGGCGGGCGCGGTCGGCCTGACCGCCGACGAGTACCACGCGCAGGATGTGGTGACGTCGGGCTGGACCGGCATGGGTGAGCTCGATGTGGCCGCCGAGGAGGTCGACACCCTGTTCGCCGATGGCGATCTCGATCTGGCTTCCGCGCGGGATCTGCCCTGCCACACCGGTGTCCGGCTGCTCGGCGGTGGCTCTTCGGCACTCGGCCGGGTCAATGCGGACAAGCGCGTTCAGCTGGTGCGAGGTGATCGCGAAGTGTTCGGCCTCCGGGGAAGGTCAGCCGAACAACGCGTCGCCCTCGATCTGCTGCTCGACGAATCCGTCGGCATCGTGTCGCTGGGTGGTAAGGCCGGCACCGGTAAGTCCGCGCTGGCGCTGTGCGCCGGCCTGGAGGCCGTACTCGAACGCCGCACCCAGCGCAAGGTCGTCGTCTTCCGTCCGCTGTATGCGGTCGGCGGCCAGGATCTCGGCTATCTGCCCGGCAGCGAGAGCGAGAAGATGGGCCCGTGGGCGCAGGCCGTCTTCGATACGCTGGAGGGGCTGGCCAGCCCGGCGGTGCTGGAAGAGGTGCTCTCCCGCGGAATGCTGGAAGTGCTGCCGCTCACCCACATTCGCGGCCGGTCGCTGCACGATTCGTTCGTGATCGTCGATGAGGCGCAGTCGCTGGAACGCAATGTGCTGTTGACGGTGCTCTCGCGGCTCGGGTCCGGTTCGCGAGTGGTGCTCACCCACGATGTCGCCCAGCGTGACAACCTGCGCGTCGGTCGCCATGACGGTGTCGCCGCCGTCATCGAGAAGCTGAAGGGGCACCCGTTGTTCGCCCACATCACGCTGACGCGCAGCGAGCGGTCCCCGATCGCGGCGCTGGTCACCGAGATGCTCGAAGAGATCACCCCCGACGCCCTGCCCTGACAGTGACCTGCCCTGAAGTGATTTGTGGAGCCGCAGCCGTGATGGCTGCGGCTCCACAAATCGCAGGGCCGGTAGGCTACCAGCGTGAGTCGCGCCTGGTTGTGGACGGTCGCCGTTGTGGTCGCCGCGGTGCTGATCGTGGTCGCAGGCACGCTGAGCGGGCACATCCGCACGGCGGACGCCGACACCGTGGACTGCGCGGTGGCCAAGTGCGTGGCACTGACATTCGACGACGGCCCAAGCCCCTACACCGACAGACTGCTGAAGGTCCTCGCCGACAACGACGCCAAGGCGACCTTCTTCCTCATCGGCAACAAGGTCGCCGCCAACCCGGCCGGTGCCCGGCGCATCGCCGAGGCCGGGATGGAGATCGCCAGTCACACCTGGGAACACCCCAACATGACGGCCATTCCGGCTGCGGACATCCCGGCCCAGTTCAGCAAGGCCACCGACGCCATCGAGGCCGCCACCGGTCAGCGGCCCACGCTGGTGCGCACCGCAGGCGGCCTGATCAATGACCAGGTGCTGGTCGAAGCGGGAAAACAGGGTCTGGCCGATATCAACTGGGACGTCATCCCGTTCGACTGGGCCAACGACGCCAATCTCGGTGCCACCCGCCAGATCCTGATGACCCAGATCAAACCCGGTTCGGTGGTGCTGCTGCACGACACCTACTCCTCGACGGTCGACCTGGCCCAGCAGTTCATCCCGGTGCTCAAGGCCAATGGCTACCACCTGGTCACGGTCAGCCGGCTGCTCGGCCAGCGCGCCCCGGGCAGCACCTACGGCAGCCGTGAAAACGGCCCGCCCGCAAACGATCTGCACGACGTCCCCGCCGATCTGATCCCGGCGCTGCCCGCCACCCCGTCACCGCCGCCGATGCCGAACTTCCCGATCACCGATATCCCCGACGCCAACTCCGGGGGACCCAACAACGGCGCTTGACGCCGGATCGGCGGTGGGTCCCGATGGGTACCCCCCCGTTCATGTCTGCTCGCGGGTGAGAAGCTACTCGCCCGGCTTGACCTTTGCCATCGCCAGCACGTCGAGTCGCTTGTCGAGTTCGGCTTCAGACAGCTTGTCGCCGATCAGGCCGCGGTCGATGACCGTCTGACGGATGGTCTTGCGCTCCTTGAGTGCTTCCTTGGCGACCTTGGCGGCCTCCTCGTAGCCGATCGCCGAGTTCAGCGGCGTGACGATCGACGGCGAGGACTCCGCCAGCTCGCGCAGATGCGCCTCGTTGGCCACCAGCCCGTCGATGCACTTGGCGGCGAACAACTTCGAGACATTCGCCAACAGGTTGAACGACTCCAGCACATTGCGCGCCATCATCGGGATGTAGACGTTCAGCTCGAACGCGCCGGACAGGCCGCCGACGGTCACGGCCGCGTCATTGCCGATGACCTGTGCGGCGACCTGGGTGACGGCCTCGGGCAGAACGGGATTGACCTTGCCCGGCATGATCGAGCTACCCGGCTGCAGATCGGGCAGCTGGAGCTCGCCGAGCCCGGTCAGCGGGCCCGAGCCCATCCAGCGCACGTCATTGGCGATCTTGGTCAGCGAGACGGCGATGGTCTTCAGCGCGCCGGACGCCTCGACGAGCCCGTCGCGGGCGGCCTGAGCCTCGAAAGAGTCTGCGGCGGTGCGTAGTTCGGCAATGCCGGTCTGATCCACCAGCACGTCGACGACCATGGCGCCGAAGCCGTCGGGGGCGTTGAGGCCGGTGCCGACCGCGGTGCCGCCGATGGCCAGCTCGCCCAGACGGGGGAGCGTCGCCTTCACACGTTCGATACCGGCCTCGATCTGGCGGGCATAGCCGCCGAACTCCTGGCCGAGTGTCACGGGCACGGCATCCATCAGGTGGGTGCGGCCGGACTTGACGGTGGTGCGCCACTGCCGTGCCTTGACGGTCAGCGACTCGTGCAGGATCTCCAACGCTGGGATCAGGTGGCGCACAGCGGCTTCCGTCGCCGCAATATGCGTGGCGGTGGGGAAGGTGTCGTTCGAGCTCTGCGACATGTTGACATCGTCGTTGGGGTGGATCGTGACGCCGTTGGCCGCCGCGATGGACGCGATGACCTCATTGGCGTTCATGTTTGAGCTGGTACCCGACCCGGTCTGGAAGACGTCGATGGGGAACTGGTCATCGTGCAGGCCGTCGGCGATCTCGGCGGCGGCGGCGATGATGGCGTCGGCCTTCTCGGGCGCCAGCAGACCCAGGTCCTTGTTGACCTGCGCGCAGGCGCCCTTCAGCAGTCCCATCGCGCGGATCTGGGTCCGCTCGAGCGGACGGAACGAGATCGGGAAGTTCTCCACCGCACGCTGTGTCTGCGCGCGCCACAGGGCCTTGAGCGGTACCCGGACCTCGCCCATGGTGTCGTGCTCGATCCGGTATTCGCCTTGGCCGGCCTGACGTTCGACAACGCTGTCGGTCATCTGCATCCTTTTCTTGGGTCGGGGAGGGTCAGGGAAGTGGGTGTGCCGCGGTCGAATCGCCGGTGAAATCCACCGAGGAGTATTCGTTGAGCTTGGCCAGCCGGTGGTAGGCCTCGATCATCCGGACGGTGCCGGACTTGGACCGCATCACGATCGACTGGGTGGTCGCGCCGCCGCCGGAGTATTGGACGCCCTTGAGCAGATCGCCGTCGGTGACGCCGGTGGCGGAGAAGAACACGTTCTCACCCGAGACCAAATCCTCGGTGTGCAGCACCCGATCGAGGTCGTAGCCACGGTCGATGGCCTTCTGGCGCTCGTCATCGTCGGTGGGGGCGAGCTGGGCCTGGATCGCGCCGCCCATACAGCGGATGGCCGCGGCGGCGATGATGCCCTCGGGGGTGCCGCCGATACCGACCAGCAGGTCGGTGCCCGACCCAGGGCGGCAGGCCGCGATGGCGCCGGCAACATCGCCATCGGAGATGAGCCGGATACGCGCACCGGCCTTGCGGACGTCGGAAATCAGCTGGGCGTGCCGCGGCCGGTCCAGGATGCAGACGGTGAGGTCGGCGACGCTGGAGTTCTTCACCTTGGCGACCCGCTTGATGTTCTCGGCGATCGGCGCAGTGATGTCGATGACCTCGGCGGCGTCCGGGCCGACGGCGATCTTGTGCATGTAGAACACCGCCGACGGATCGAACATGGCGCCGCGCTCGGCGACCGCGAGCACCGCGATGGCGTTGGGCATGCCCTTGCTCATCAGGGTGGTGCCGTCAACGGGGTCGACCGCGAAATCGCACTCCGGCCCGTCGCCGTTACCGACCTCTTCGCCGTTGTAGAGCATCGGGGCGTTGTCCTTCTCGCCCTCCCCGATGACCACCACGCCACGCATGGACACGGAGTTCACCAGCTCACGCATGGCGTCGACGGCGGCCCCGTCGCCGCCTTCCTTGTCGCCGCGGCCGACCCAACGGCCTGCGGCCATGGCTCCTGCTTCGGTGACACGGACAAGCTCGAGGGCGAGGTTGCGGTCTGGGGCTTCCCGGCGCGAAGGCGTCATACGAAGATTGTCCCATTGCCGGATCGAGGTCTGGGAGCTGGGATACTGGCAGTCATGAGCACCCCGGAACCGAACCCCGACGCACCGGTCGTCGTGCCGGTTCCCCGCCCCGCCAAGGACCGGCTTCTGCAGGACGGCCGCGACATGTTCTGGTCGATGGCGCCGCTGGTTCTGGTCTGCATCGCGCTGGCCGGGGTGCTCGGCATGTGCTCGTTTGCGCCCAATGGTCCCGGTCAGGGGGGGGTGCCGCAATTCGATGCCCCGGCGGCGCTGCAAGCCGATGCCGAGGTGCTGAAGTTCCCGGTCAGGGTGCCGGTGCTACCGCAAGGGTGGCAGCCGAATTCGGGTACGCGCGGAGGCATCGACGGTGGGCGCACCGACCCGGCGACCGGCCAGCCGACCAGGGCCGTGACGTCGCGGGTGGGGTACATCGCCCCGAGCAAGATGTACCTGAGTCTGACGCAGAGCAACGCCGACGAGGCCAGGCTGGTCGGATTCCTCGATCCCGCGGCAGTGCCCACCGGCGCGCAGGATGTCGACGGCATCAGCTGGGTGGTCTACGAGCCGGGCGAGGGGGAGCCGATCTGGACGACACGGCTCGGGGACCGGGCGCAGATCGCGATCACCGGTGCCGGCTCGCAGGACGATTTCCGCACTCTGGCGAAGGCGGTGCAGACGCAGGCGCCACTACCGGTCTAGTCGCCTGGTCCTGGTCCGGGGATGATCGGCGGTGTCGCGGCCGCCGCGCCGACCGATGGCGGGCCGTCACGCCGGGCACCGGCACGGGCCCGCGCAATCAAGTGTCTGAGCCGGCTCGGTTTCTCGGATTGGTCCTCCAGCAGCTCGGTGCCCATGTCCATCGGGACACCCTTGTAGACCCACAGGTACACGCTGATGGTGGTGACGATGACGATCATCACCACCGGGCCGATGACGATGCCCAGGAACCCGAACATGGTGATCCCGGCGAAGACCGACAGCAGCATCAGCGCGGAGTCGAGCTTGGCTTCCCTGGGGACCAGGATCGGGCGCAACACATTGTCGATGTTGGTAACCACGATGAGGTGGAAGACGATGACGAAGACGCCGCCGATGACGTTGCCGAACAACGCCAGCCCGATACCGAACGGGATGGTCGCGACGCCACCACCGAGCGGGATCACCGACAGCGCCGACAGCAGGATGGCGAAGATGAAGAACCCGTCGTGGAAGCCGGCGATGTAGATCGAGATCGCCCCGGCGACACCCTGGGCCAGCGCGATGACGAACTGTCCGCGGACCGTCCCGCGCACCATGGCCGCCATCTTGCCCAGGTACAGGTCGGTGGCCTCCTCGCCGAGCGGGTTGAGCCGACGGATCAACAGCCGCAGATCGTCGCCGTTGACCAGTATCGAGATGAACACGTAGAGGAAGATGATGGCGGCCGTGAGCCCATCGAACAGGTCACCCGCCGCACCCTGCAGGAATTGCAGGACCCACTCGCCGGCGCGCTGGGCGAAGTTGACCACCCAGTGCTGCAGTTGCTCGGGGGTGATGTCGGTGCTCTTCAGGAACGGCAGCCGGTCGAGCAGATCGTTGACGACCCGCAACGACCGGTCACCCAGCGTGCTCAGATCGGTCTTGCCGACCCAGTCGGCGACGCTGCGCACCATGGTGGTGATTTGCATGACGCCGATCGCCACCGCACCGCTGATCGGGATGATCACGATGGCCAGCGCGGCGAACAGGGTCACGCTGGCCGACAGCCCGGAGCTGAATCGTTTGCGCAGCCGCTCGTAGAGCGGGTCGAACAGGTAGGCCACCACGGCCGCGACCACGATGAGGATGAAGTAGCCGCGCAGGAAGTAGGCGCCGAACAGGATCGCGATGACGGTCGCGATCGCCAGTGCCCGCTTCTGGCTGAGGGTGAACTCGGTTTTCACGGATCTATTTGACAGGTTCGGTCACCGTTGCGCGAGGGGTCCGAGATTGCGGCCATGTCGGTCTACGCTGGAGGCATCGTGGGTTTCTCGCGTGCCCGATTATTCGGTTGCCGTCTGCGATCACTCTGATAGTGACGGGAGCATCGCCGATGGTCGACGCCGCAGCCGAGCATCCGTCCGCCACCAGGCTGGCAGTATGCGGTCGCACCGAGCAGCGGGGCACCGTCGACGGCGCGTGGTGGCCGCCGGAATACAACCTCAAGACCACGCTGCCCGACCTGATTTCGGTGATGGGCCGCTGGCTCGGCCCCGTGCACCGAGTGTTGTACGACCCGAGCCTGTTCCCGTCTGCGCCGTCCCGGGTCATTCGCGGCTCGTCGGTGATCTCGGTGGATCGCTACTCGCTGGTCGCCAGGGACACCATCTTCGTGGTCGGCACCCATACCCGTAATGCGCTGCTGTACGTGGTGCCACCGGAGACCGATGCCGAGCGTGCGCGCGAGTTGCTCAAGACGGTCTCAGGTGCGGCGCAACCGATGACGGTGCGCATGCTGCGGACCGTCGTCAGCGGCCACCCCGCCGCACACGAGCGGATGGGCTGATTTGGGTCCGGCCTGGTCGGTGACGTAAACTCGTCACCAAGCTTCCCCGGCACTGTAGACGCCGTGCGGGAAGCCAGAGGCCGGGACGCTACAGCGTCGCCGGCCTTGACCATTTCCGGGGGCCGTCAACCTTCTTCGGACTCGCTCGCGGCCAGGGTGTCGGCCACCTTCTTGCGTGCCCCGGCGAGGTGCTCCTCGCACCGTTTGGCCAGCTCTTCGCCCCGTTCCCAGAGCTTCAGCGAGGCATCCAGGTCGAGCCCGCCATGTTCGAGCTGCTGCACCACCTCGATCAGCTCGTCGCGCGCCTCTTCGTATCCCATTTGACTAGTGGGCTTCATCCGCACCCTCGCTCACTGCTGTGACGGCACCGTCGGCGACACGTACCCGCAGCCGCCTGCCCGCCGGCGCGTCGTCGACGGATCTGAGGATCGGCCGTTCGCCTGAGGGGTCCACGACCTGTACGACGGCGTAACCGCGGGCCAGGGTGGCCGCAGGCCCCAGCGTGCCGAGTCTGGCTGTCAGGTGCTCGAGGCGGTCGCTTTCTGCGGAGATCAGCCTGCTGATGTCCCGGCGAGCGGTGCGCCGGGCCCGGTGCACCTCCTCCGCGCGAGCCTCGAGGGCCTGCAACGGCCTGGCCAGCACCGGCCGGGAACGCAGTTGATCGAGGGTGTGCTGTTCGCGGCGAACCCAGTTGTGCAGGGCCTGGGCGCTGCGCCTGCGCAGGTCGCCGACCTGGGCCTGCTCGGCGGCGGCGTCGGGAACCACCCGTTTGGCCGCATCGGTCGGGGTGGCCGCCCGCAGATCGGCGACCAGATCGCAGATCGGGTTGTCGGGCTGGTGGCCGACCGCGCTGATCACCGGTGTGGTGCACGCGGCGATGGCCCGGCACAGGGTCTCGTCGGAAAACGGCAGCAGGTCCTCAACGCTGCCGCCGCCGCGGGCGATGATGATGACGTCCACGTGTGGGTCGGCGTCCAGTGCTGCCAGCGCTTCGACGATCTGGGCGACCGCATTCGGGCCCTGCACGGCGGTGTTGCGCACCGCGAATTGCACGGCAAGCCACCGGCCGGAGGCGATCGCCATGACATCGTGTTCGGCGGCCGACGCACGTCCGGTGATGAGGCCGATGGTGTTGGGCAGGAACGGGATTGGACGTTTGAGTCGGGAATCGAACAGGCCTTCGGCTTCGAGCAGCCTGCGCAGCCGCTCGATACGGGCGAGCAGTTCGCCCACCCCGACGGCGCGAATATCGCTGAGCCGCAACGAGAAGCTGCCCCGTGCGGTGTGGAACTGCGGTTTGCCGAAGACGATCACCTGCACGCCCTCGGCGAGTTTCACCGGGGCGTTGACCACCAGGTCACGCGGGCAGGTCATCGACAGCGACATATCGGCGGCCGGGTCGCGCAGCACGAGGAACGCTGTCGACGAGCCTGGGCGCACGGTCAGCTGGGCGATCTGGCCCTCGACCCACACCGTGCCGAGCCGGTCGATCCACTTGGCCACCCGGGTCGCGACGGCGCGCACCGGCCACGGATTCTCCGGAGACTGACCGGGATCGCTCACTTCGCCGACGCGCGGGTGATCCTGTTGGCGAGCAACGTCTGGAACGGTGCGCGGGCCTTGTTGGCTTCCTCGAAGGTCAGCAGGGCCTCCAGGTCGGCGACCTTCAGCGAGGTCAGCCGGGAGCGTAACTGCGCCAGCGTCAGCGATTCGTAGCCGAGTTCGTCGACGATGCCCGGTGCGGCGCCGTTGGTGGACGCTGCCGGGGACGCGTTCTGCTCGGGTTCGCCCTCGCTGAAGAGCGCGAACCTGCCTTCGGTGCGGCGCGACACGGAGATATCGACCACGCCATCGTCATCCGAAAGATTGGTGAACGGGCCGTCGGACAGGTCCTCGTCGAAGGTGGCCCACTCCGGCTGCTCGTCCCTGGGCGGGAACAGGTCCTCCAGGGCCTCGTCGCCGCGGTTCACCAGATCGGCGACGTCCTGTTGCACCTTCATCACCAGATGGGCGAGCCGGCTGGCCACCGTCATCGGGTAGGTCAGGATCGTCTGTGGAAGCTTGCGCGTCTCGTCCAGGGCGGTCACCGCCGCGCCCACCAGCAGTCGGACTCCGTAGGGTGCTGTTGCCATGGGTGCCAGCCTACGGCTGGCCGGGGGTGGGTGCGGGTAAGTACCCTCGTTGCATGCCACCAACCGTCAACATCGGAATTCCGGGCGCCGCCAGCTCGGTCACTTCGCGGATGGTGGGTAAACGCGTCCTGCTTGCCGAGCCGCGCGGCTACTGCGCGGGCGTGGACCGCGCCGTCGAGACCGTCGAACGCGCCCTGGAGAAGCATGGCGCGCCGATCTACGTGCGTCATGAGATCGTGCACAACCGCTACGTGGTGGACACGCTGGCCAAGGCCGGGGCGATCTTCGTCGAGCAGACCGATGAGGTCCCCGAGGGTGCCATTGTGGTGTTCTCCGCGCACGGGGTCGCGCCGACCGTCCACGTCGAGGCCGCCGCCCGCAACCTACAGACCATCGATGCGACGTGCCCGCTGGTGACCAAGGTGCACAACGAGGCCAAGCGCTTCGCCCGTGACGACTACGACATCCTGCTCGTCGGCCACGAAGGACACGAAGAGGTCGTCGGCACCGCCGGTGAGGCACCGGACCACGTCCAGGTCGTCGACAACCCGGACGCCGTGGACAAGGTCGTCGTGCGCGACCCGAACAAGGTGATCTGGCTGTCGCAGACAACGCTGAGCGTCGACGAGACGATGGAGACGGTGCGCCGGCTGCGGGAGAAGTTCCCGACGCTGCAGGATCCGCCCAGCGATGACATCTGCTACGCCACCCAGAACCGTCAGGTCGCGGTGAAAGCCATGGCACCGGAGTGCGAGCTGGTGATCGTGGTCGGCTCGAAGAACTCGTCCAACTCGGTGCGCCTGGTCGAGGTCGCGCTCGGCGCCGGTTCGCAGAGCTCCTACCTGGTGGACTTCGCCGACGATATCGACCCGGCCTGGTTCTCCGGCGTCACGACCGTCGGTGTCACCTCCGGCGCATCGGTGCCCGAAATCCTGGTGCGCGGCGTACTGGACCGGCTCGCCGAATACGGCTACGACACCGTGCAACCGGTGACGACGGCCAACGAGACACTCGTGTTCGCCCTGCCCCGCGAGATCCGCCCGCCACGGAGATAGTCGGGGATAACGGGGGACGTTCGAGTCCCGAGGCCGTCTGGGTGGTTCGTCGGCATCCGGCGGACCACGCAACACTACGTTCACGCTCGACGAGAAGCGCCATCAGTAGTCGCTATCCCGATGGTGGCCGTTGCGCGGCCGGGCGCGGTGCTCGGTGTGGCGTTCCTCGTCGGTGCTGCGGTAGCGCACGCGGGACACCGGGTGATGGCTGCTGTCGGACGCCGAGCGGCGCGGCCGTTCCTGGTAGGGATCCGCCCGGTCGTCGGGGCGTGCCCCGTAGCCAGGTTCGTAGCCGTCGGGCCCGGGCCGGCGCCGTGGACGCTCATAGGGGTCGGGGGAGTCATACGCGCCGCGCGTCGGGGGCGGGGTGCGGCGGGGCTCACGCGGATCCCGGGGCTCGCGCGCGCGACGCGGCTGATGGGCCGGATCTGCGGGCGGCTCGCCCTGTCGGCGCGGCCGGCCTGACCGCTCACGGGCCGCGGCCCGTTCGCGACGATCGGCTGCCGCGGCCGAGGCGGCGATGTCGGATTCGGGCGGGCGATTATGACGAGCATGTGAGGGCTCAGCGGTGCGCGGACGGCGCGGGCGCTCGTAGGGGTCGGCAGGCTCGCGACGCGGCCGGCGCGGTTTGGCGATCTCGTCGTCCCCATCGACCGGCAGTGCTGCGCCGGCGAACCGGCGGGCCGCGCGGCGCGGCGTCTCGACCGGCGGGGCGACATCGGCGGCTGCGTCCTCGCCATGACTCGCGCCACGGTCGAAGTACCACCGCGCCATGCCGACGAGCAGGACCGCTGCGGACGTGAAGAACATCAGCGGGAACCGCTCGATGAGCGGATAACCGCAGTTGATCAGGATGTCCTTGAGACCGCCGAGCTGGCCGCCGTGGAACAGGAAGTATGCGGTCGGCACGGCGATGAACAGGATGAGCGGGGGCTGGATGACGGCGGTGAACAGGCCGCTGCGGCGGACCAGGAGCACCGCGGCCAGGCAGCCCAGCACGTACAAGGTGGAGAACACGGCGCCGAGTTCCTTGTTGCCCGCGCCCGCGTCATAGGCGAGACCGACTGCCGTCGCCGTCACCGCCAGCAGGGTGGCGCCCCACCAGGGCAATCCGGACGGGAAACCCGGTAGTCCCGGCGGAAGCCCGGACAGCAACCCCTGCAAGCGGGGGCGCGCGGAACGGCGGGTCGCCGGCTCCGTCGGCTCGGCGGACTGACCTGACACATGTTGACCGTACCGGCTCATACTGCCGCTCGGCTGCCAGCACGCGCTGAGGAGCCGGTCACAACCCTTAGACTCTGGAGTTCGTGAGCTTGAACCTCGGAATCGTCGGTCTCCCCAACGTCGGCAAGTCGACCCTTTTCAACGCGCTGACGCGCAATGACGTGCTGGCGGCGAACTACCCGTTCGCGACGATCGAGCCCAACGAGGGTGTGGTGGCGCTGCCCGACCCTCGCCTGGACAAACTCGCCGAGATCTTCGGCTCGGAGAAGACGGTGCCGGCGCCGGTGACATTCGTCGATATCGCCGGCATCGTCAAGGGTGCGTCCCAGGGCGCAGGGCTGGGCAATAAATTCCTGGCCAACATCCGCGAATGCGATGCCATCTGTCAGGTGGTGCGGGCGTTCGCCGATGACGATGTGGTGCACGTCGACGGCCGGGTGGACCCGCGATCGGACATCGAGGTCATCGAGACCGAGCTGATCCTGGCCGATATGCAGACGCTGGAGAAGGCGGTGCCGCGGCTGGAGAAGGAGGCGCGCACCAACAAGGACCGCAAGGCCGTGCTGGAGGCGGCGGTGGCGGCGCAGGCGGTGCTCGACACCGGTAAGACGCTTTTCTCGGCCGGAACCGATGTGTCGTTGTTGCGCGAGCTGAATCTGATGACCACCAAGCCGTTCCTGTACGTCTTCAACGCCGACGAAGCGGTGCTCACCGATAAGGCCAAGCAGGCCGAGCTGCGTGCGCTGGTGGCCCCTGCGGATGCGGTGTTCCTGGACGCCAAGATCGAGTCGGAGCTGATCGAGCTCGACGACGAGTCGGCGGCCGAGTTGCTGGAGTCGATCGGGCAGACCGAACGCGGTCTGGATGCCTTGGCGCGGGCAGGTTTTCACACGCTGAACCTGCAGACCTATCTGACCGCCGGGCCAAAAGAGTCCCGCGCGTGGACGATTCACCGCGGCGACACCGCACCGAAGGCGGCCGGGGTGATCCACACCGATTTCGAGAAGGGCTTCATCAAGGCCGAGATCGTGTCCTTCGCCGACCTGGTGGAGGCCGGCTCGATGGCCGCGGCCAAGGCTGCCGGCAAGGTCCGGATGGAGGGCAAGGACTACGTGATGGCGGACGGGGATGTGGTGGAGTTCCGGTTCAACGTCTGAAGCATGCGCGGCTCGAAGCGAAACGCAGGGACTCCGCCCAGACGCGCTAGTATTCTGTACGTGCCGACGCTTCCCCTTTCCGAAGTTAGGGCCAACCTCTCGAAGTTGGTTGAGGAGGCGGTCCGAACGCACGAGCGCATCGAGGTCACAAGGCAGGGTCGCTGCGCAGCTGTGATTCTCAGTGCGGACGACTTTGACTCGATAATGGAGACTTTGGCGGTCCTTGGCGATCAGGAACTGATGCGCGAAGTTCGAGAAGCCGAGGCTGAGGCGGAAAGCGGCGAGCTCCATACACTCGACCAGGTGACAGAGGAGATGCGTGCCGCCGGGCGACTCCCGCGGTGACGTATCGAATTGAGTTGACGACAGCTGCGAAGAAGGCGCTCACCGATCTGCTGCCCCAGGCAGTGGCCGTCGCATGCTGGGAGTTCATCCGAGGTCCTCTCGCAGAGAATCCTCAACGAGTGGGCACACCACTCCGCGGCCAGTTGGAGGGGCGGTACTCGGCTCGGCGGGGTGAGTTTCGGGTGATCTATCAGGTCTTGGACGAACGTGTTGTGGTCCGCGTTGTCCACATCGCGCATCGTCTTGACGTTTATCGATGACGCAATTGGGTGGAGTTCCGCTTCGGGCGCATGACCGCTACTCGGCCTGACCGTCCACCAGGACCGCGATCTCATCGGTCAGCGAGTAGCCGGGCGCCAGCGACAGGCTGTCACCGCTCCAGAACTTGCCCGGATCGAAATAGTTCTCCCGCTTCTCGGTGCTCAGCAGGCCCATCTCCTCGTAGGTGATGGCGACCGTCTCCGCGCAGTACGCCGTCTCCAGCCCGGCCGACCGGCGCCGCTGCTTGTCCCGCTCGGCCGATTCGCGGACCTTGCGGTGGATGATCGGCAGCCCGCGGGTGAAATCGCTGACGATCGGCAACCGCCCACGCAACCAGCGCCCCGTCAGCCGCGCCATCGACGGGAAGGCGGTGCCGTTCATCCGGGCGACCACCTTGAGCATCTTGTCCTCCTGCTCGCGCGTGACGGACGGGCTGAGCTGCCGCAACCAGCCCCGCTGGCCGTACTCGTGCACCCAGCGCTCCACCACCTCGCGGGCATCGTTGAGCTGCACACCGCGATGATGGGTGCCGGTCCACAGGTCGAGCAACTTCTGGCCCAGCTCGGCATGCCAGATCAGCGGAGGCAGATCATCGATCGCCACCGTCATCCCGACATGGTTGACCGGCGCGTTCGTCAGCGCCCGAATTGCGCGGTCCGGCCCGGAGCCGCCCCGGAACAACCAGATATCGCCGGTCCGGGTTTCGTCCAGCGCCCGCGCCAGGGACACCGTGTTCGCATTCACGACCGCAGCTTAGGCAGAATCTGGGTATGAAGGGCATCTGGAAGTGGATTGGGCTGGCCGGTGTCGCCGGGGTGGTCGCCGGTGGAGTACTGGTCGCGCGGGATCAACGCATCCGCAAGGCGTACACACCCGACGACATCCGGGCCCGGTTGCATCAGCGGCTCTCAGAAGTTGAAGCGGTGGATTAGAAACCCTCGCTGAGCACCCGGTCGAGGGTGTCGACGTAGAAATCCGCGCCGGCGATGTCAATGCACAACGGCGGCTTGGTCTTCAGGATGTTCTGGTGATCACCGGTCGGCTGGATGATCACCCCGAGTTCCAGCATGCGCTCGCAGATCGCGATAGTCTCCTCGGTGGCCGGCTCCAGCGTGGTGGCATCGCGGATCAATTCCACGCCCAGATACAGGCCCATACCGTGCACGGTGCCCACGATCGGATGTTTGTCGCGCAGGGCCAGCAGTCGGGTCTTGAGGTACTCGCCGACCCGCAGCGCGTTGTCCTGCAGGCCCTCGTCGCGCAGCACATCGAGCACGGTCAGGCCGATCACGCAGGACAGCGGACTACCGCCGGTGGAGGAGAAGAAGTAGCCCTGTGACCGGAACGCGTCGGCGATCGCGCGGGTGGTGATGACCGCGCCCAGCGGGTAACCGTTTCCGGTGGCCTTGGCGACCGACACGATATCGGGCACTACCTGCTGCTGCGGGAAACCCCAGAACCACTGACCCAGCCGACCGTACCCGACCTGCACCTCATCGGCGATGGCCAGTCCGCCGGCCGCACGGACCGCGGCGTACACCTGCTGCAGATACCCGTCGGGCAGGGCCATCCCGCCGGCATTGCCGTACACGGGCTCACAGATGAACGCGGCGGGCGGACACCCCTTGGCCGACAGTTCCTCGATCTGGGTCACGGCCTCGGTGGCATACCGGTGCGCCTCGGCGCCGCGGTACTTGCCCCGGAAGCTGTTCGGCGATTCGACGGTGTGCACCCAGTCCGGGCGGGTGGCCAGCGCGTTCGGGTTGTCGGCCGTCGACGTGGACACCGCATCGGTGGCATACGTCCAGCCGTGGTAAGCCTCACGCACGGCGATCACATCGCGGCATCCGGTTGCCGCGGTGGCCAGCCGGATCGCGAGATCGCTTGCCTCGGAACCGGAATTGACCAGGAACACGGTGTCCAGCTCGGCGGGCAGGGTGGCGGCGATTCGCTCGCTGAACTCGACAACCGCCGAGTAATTGAACCGCGAGTTGGTATTCAGCCTGCGCAACTGTGCCGATGCCGCGTCGGCCACCCGTGGGTGAGCGTGGCCGAGCACGGTGACGTTGTTGACCATGTCCAGATACACCCGGCCCGCGGTCGACATCAGGTAGTGGCGATGGCCGCGTTCGATCTGCGGCGGATCGCGGTAATACCGCTCCTGCACCTTGGCGAAGCTGTCATCGCGGCGCTCCAGCAGGTCGCGCTGTGGCTCGTCGGTGAGTTCGTCGAGCCCGAGAACGGCTCGGGGATCCCGGCACAGCGCCAGCCAGCCCGGTGCCAGCTCGGCGGTGGTGAACTGCGGCGCCACCGGTGCGCCGGTCGGTCGCACCGCCAACTGGGTCCACCGGCCTTGCCCGATCACCCCGAGATGCTCACCGGCCTGCACATGGCCCGGGGCCGTGCTGGACTCGACGCCGGTCAAGGTCAGTTCGAAATCCAGACCGCGCAACGTGATCCGATCATCGGAACGCTGCACCACCTCGCCGTCCCACGGCGCCAGCACCCTGGTCGTCGACGCCGACCACAGGCCGATTCCGGTCTCGACGACGGCCGGGCTGTTCGCCGACAGCAGGGGCGCCAGGCTCAGCCGCGGACGGCCGAACCGGGTGATCACCAGCGCGGCGCCATCGCGCACCGCCGCCGCGGCCAGTGCGTCTTCCCCATCCAAAGTAAAGGTATCCGAAAGATCCAGCGTCACCACAGTTTCGGGATCCAGACCGGAGATCAGACGGCCCTCGATCTGCACCTCGGGGGCGGCCGGTGCCAAGCCGAGTTCGGTCACGATCAACGCGGTCATGACGTCCATCGGTACGGAGGTGGCCTGGGCGAACATCCGCCATTCATCATCGGAATGCTCGGTGACGTAGGCGTTGTCGGGGTCCAGCTCGGCCTGCTGGGCGCCGCTGACGATCAGCACCGCGGCGCGCAACACCAGCAGCGGCCACAGCACCTTCGCCTCGGCCGGGTGCAACGGGCGCATCGCGTGGAATGCCTTGATGCCGGGCAGGATCGACGTCGGGTCGCTACCGGGGTGGCCGAGCACCGAGGACAGCGTGATCGCCAGCTCGGACACCGCCCAGGTGTCCGACAGGTCACCGAAGTCGATGATGCCGTCGGGCAGAACCGAGGCCCCGGCGACCAAATTGGCGTCGGTCAGATCCAAATGCACCGCCTGGCGCGGCAGTTCGTCGGCCAGCGGTGCGATCCTCGACCATGCCTGCAGGGCAGCGGCCTGGATCTCCTCGCCCCGGCGCGGCACGTGCGAGATGAGTTCGGTGACCACGTCGTTGCCGTACCGCAGATCCCACTGCAGGATCCGATCGAGCCCGGGGTGGCTGAACCCGGACAGCGCCAGGCTCACCCGGCCGGCGAGATCGCCCATCGCCGCGACGACAGCCGGAGACAGATAGCCGCGCTCGGTGAGGGTTCCGCCGGCCAGATAGGGCAGAAGTCGGACGTGGGCGAGCGAAGCGACGGGACATGCAGGGGCGCCGGGTGGCTCGCCGCCGCTGGTGGGCAACGGGGTCGCGACCCGCAACTCGGGTTCGGCGCGCGCGATCAGCTCTGCCGCGGCGTCCTGGGCCGATAGTTCGGTGTCGGTGAAAGCCGGGTTGGCGATCTTCAGCACCGCTGCCGGTGCGCCGTCCTCGAACACCAGAAAGTTGCAGTCCTGCTGACTACCAAGGGATTTCACCGTGCCGCGGGATCCGTACCTGGACGCCAGCAACTCGGCGGCCTGCTGTTCGCTGACCTGTGGTGCCGGTAGGGCTGGTTGGTCCAGGAAGTTAAATCCCGAGCAACCAGAGGTATGGCCGGCCATGCCGTCGGTTACTTGCCGATGAACCCGACGACGAGATCGGTGAACGCGTCGTTGTCATCGCCGGCGGCGGTATGGCCTGCCTCGGACAACTCGACGAACTCGGCATGGGGCACCTTCTCCAGGAAGTCGCGCACCCCCTGCTCGGAAACCACATCGGACAACTTGCCGCGGATCAACAGGATCGGCACCGTCAGATTCATCGCGGCGGCCTCAAGCTTGTCCGCGCGGACGAGGGGGTCGTCGCCCGGTTTGGTGAGGAACGCCGGATCCCAATGCCAGTACCAGCGGCCGTCGCGCAGCCGGAGGTTCTTCTTCAGGCCCTCGGTGCTGCGGGGCTTGGGCCGGTGCGGCAGATACGCCGCGATCGCGTCCGCGGCCTGCTCCAGCGAATCGAAACCGTGGACGTGGTTGAACATGAAGTCGCGGATGCGGGCACTGCCGTCCTTCTCGAACCGTGGCACCACGTCGACGAGGATCAGCTTGGTCACCAGTTCCGGGCCGGCCTCGTACGCGGCCTGGATGCCGGTCAGTCCGCCCATGCTGGCGCCGACCAGTACAACGGGCCTACCGATCTGGTAGAGCACCTGCAGGATGTCGGAGCTCAGCGTCTCCACGTCGTAGCTGGCGGTCGGAGAGCGGTCGCTGTCACCGTGCCCGCGGCTGTCCAGCGCGATGACATGCAGACCGTGGTCGGCGAGGATCTGGCCGGTGTTCTTCCAGGAGTGCCGGTTCTGACCGCCGCCGTGCAACATCAGGACGGTCGGCCCCGACGCCTCGGTCGTGGTATCCCGATTCCACTCGTCGCCGACCAGTGCGAGGTCGTCGACGCCGCGGAACGTTACGGTCTGCGGTGCGCTCTTGGCCATACTCACAGGCATCCTCTCGCCGGTCTCGCGGATCACTTTACTGATCTGCCGTCCAGGGTTGGTGACGGCCCGCTACCGCGGATATCTCTAGACTTGGTGGCCGTGCAACCAGTGCCAACGACGGACTTCAGCGCCGAAGAGCGGGACCGCATTGTCGAGGCTACCTTCCAGTGCCTGGCCGAACCGCACGAGACCCCGTTGCCCGTATCTGCCATCCTGGCGCACGCCGAAGTCTCCGGTCGTGCCTTCTACCGACATTTCCAGTCCAAGGGCGACCTCTTCCTGGCGATGCTGGACCAGGTGACCGAGCGAATCGCTGGGGCGCTCGACGAGATCGCCGTCGCCGGCTCGCCGGACCCGCTCGAGCAGCTGCGCGCGTGGCTGGAGAAGATGTTCACCCTGGCCAGCGATACCGACCTGCACCGTTACCTCGCCGTGCTCGACTGCGACGAGATGCGGTCGGCCAAGGGTTACCGGGAGGCACGGGAGCTGTCCCGCACGCGCCGGGAAACGTCGCTGGCAACCATTCTGCGAGCCGGACAGGCAGCGGGAGCTTTCCCGTTGGCCCAACCAGAATCGGATGCCATTGCGATCGCGGCCCTGGTGAGCCGCGAACTCACCTCGGCGAGGATCTTCGATCCGGCTCAGATCCGGCTGTCCAGGGCCCGCGTGGAGGGGTTCGCGGTGCGTGCGCTCGGCGTCGTCGGCAAAGCGTAAGGTCCCTACTACGTGAGGTCCCTACTACGTGAGGTCCCTCCTGCGCAGCAACTTGGCTCGCCCTACCGATATCATCCTGCTCGACCGCACCACGGTGCCGATGGACGTCAACACACTTGGGTGACCCGAACGCGACAATGTCGGGACAGGCCATTCCTTGGCTGCGACCCGGGACATCACCTGCAGAAACGGTTCCGGCGCCGGCCCCGGAACCGCCGCCGGTCGCAGCCGCTGAATACGACCCGGCCAGTGGCACGTACGTTGGACCGGGCGAGTAGGTCGACACACAGTCGAACCTGGCCCGCACCGCGAACGAGGAGCAAACATGGCAGACGATGCTGCTACCCCCGCCGGGGAAGTGGGCGAGTCCGTATCCGCTGAATCCGTATCCGCTGAAATCGCCGAAGACGCCGCAGATATCGAGGACTTCGACGCCGCAGCGGAAGACTTCGACGCCGCAGCGGAAGACGGTGCTGCAGCTGAACACGGTGCCGCAGCGGAAGACGCGATCGCCGATGAGACCGCCAAGCCCGGGATCTCGCATGTCCGGCTGGCGACGATCGTCGGGCTCGTGATGGTGGTCGCGCTGGCGGGCCTGGTCGGCTGGCTCGGATTCCGTACCTGCGAATCGCGGAATCTCGAGGCGCAACGCCAGCTGTTTCTCCAGGTGGCCCGCCAGGGTGCGCTGAATCTCACCACCATCAACTTCGAGCAGGCAGAGGCCGATGTCCAGCGCATCCTGGACTCCGCGACCGGCACCTTCTACGACGATTTCCAGCAGCGTTCGGGCCCGTTCATCGAAGTCGTCAAGCAGATGCAGTCGAAATCCGTCGGGACGGTGACCGAGGCGGGCCTGGAATCAGAGTCCGACAACGAGGCGCAGGTTCTGGTGGCGGTGACCGTCGAGATATCCAATGCCGGTGCAGCCGAGCAGCAGCCGCGGGCGTGGCGGATGCGCATCACCGCCCAGGATGTGGGCGATGAACAGGTGAAGGTTTCCAACGTGGAGTTCGTGCCGTGACCGACAAGAAGACTGAGCCCGATACCACCGAACCAGAGGTGACCGACGCCGAATCCGGCGCCGTCGAACTGGATGAGGTCGACGATGCCGAGGCTCCCGAGCCGACCGAAGAGGTCGCCGTCACCCCCGCACCGGAGAAGCGCTCGATCGAGTGGCCGCGGGTGCTCGCCTATGGCATCCTGCCGGGCCTGGCCCTGGTGCTCGCGCTGGGTGCCGGTTTCCTGAAGTGGCAGGACAATTCGGTGCGCGACGGGGACACCGCGCGCATCGAGTCCCTCCAGGTCGCTAAGGACAGCACGATCGCGCTGCTGTCCTACAAGCCGGACACGGTGGAACAGCAGCTCACCGATGCCCGTGGGCTGCTGACCGGAGATTTCGCGCAGGCCTATACCGATCTGACCGACGATGTGGTGATCCCGGGCGCCAAGGAGAGACGGATCTCTTCGGTGGCAACGGTTCCGGCGGCGGCGTCGGTGTCTGCCGAACCCAATCGGGCGGTCGTGCTGGTGTTCGTCAACCAGACCGTGGTGGTCGGAGCAGACGCGCCGACCGACACCGGCTCCAGTGTGCGGGTCACGCTGGAAAAGGACGGCGGCCGCTGGCTGATCTCCGGTTTCGATCCGGTATAATCGACCCGAGATGACCGGCCAGATCGAAGTCGCCACCGATGACGTCACGTTGCGCGCGCTGACGTGGGGCGGTTGGGATGCCACCGATTCTCCGGTTGCGGTGTGCCTGCACGGATTTCCCGACACCGCACACGGCTGGCGCAAGGTGGCGCCGCAGCTGGCCGATGCCGGCTGGCGGGTCGTGGCCCCGTTCATGCGCGGTTATGCGCCGTCATCGCTGTCCGCGCAGGGGAGCTATCACGTCGGTGCGCTGATGGATGACGCCCTGCGGGTGCTCGATGCGGCAGGCCCCACCGGACGCGATGTCATCATCGGTCACGACTGGGGTGCCATCGCCGGTGCCGGGCTGGCAGCCATGCCCGACAACCCTTTCGACAAGGCCGTCATCATGTCGGTGCCACCGCTGGCGTCGTTCCGCCCGCTGGGTCGGGTATCGGATGCCGGCCGGCTGGCGGCGCTCCTCCCGCGCCAGTTGTTGCGCAGCTGGTACATTATGTTCTTCCAGTTGCCCTGGCTGCCAGAGCGGTCCGCGGGCAGGGTGGTGCCCAAGTTGTGGCGCGACTGGTCGCCGGGGTATGACGGCGGCGAGGATGTGCGCCTGGTGCTCGACGCGATCGGAGCGCCGGAGCGCTGGAGTGCGGCGCTGGGCTACTACCGGGCGATGGTCCGTAACAGCCGCCCGCCGGCGAAATATGCCGAGCTGCAGCAGCATTGGCTCTCCGCGCCGGCCCTGTCGACGCTGTACCTGCACGGCACCGACGATGGTTGCATTGCAACGGAATACACCGAGTGGGTGCGGCGGGTGCTGCCCGCCGGAAGTGCGGCCCACGTGGTGACCGGCGGCGGTCACTTCCTGCAGCTCGACCAGGCCGATGCCACGGCCGCACACATTCTGGATTTCATCGGAAGTGCCGGCTAGCCGGCTGACCGCGGTCGACGCCCAGATGTTCTGGATGTCGGCCAGGATGCCGAACGACACCTTTCTGCTGTACGGGTTCGACGGCGTGCCCGCCGATATGGACGCCGCTGTCGGTGAGCTCGTCGCCAATGCCCTTACCAGCCCGGACCTTTCGCAGCGCATCGAGGACGAGTCATGGTGGCAGTATCCGACCTGGGTGCGCCACGACGTGAGCGCCGCACAATTCACCGTGCATGATCTGGCCGACACCTCGTGGATGGGCTGCCTGGCGGCGGTGAATGCACTGGTCGCCGATCAGCTCGATGCCCGGGTGATGCCGTGGCGGCTGCACCTTTTCCCGGGCGTGCGGGGGATTCCCGGGGTGGCGGCGGCCGGCACCGTCGCGGTACTGCAGATCACCCATGCCCTCGGCGGTGGTGGCCGAACCTGCGGGCCTGCCGCGGTGATGTTCGGCGGTTCCGCGGTCGTCGCACCGGTGACGCCGGCCTACGGCAGCCCGGCCCTGCTGCTGTGGCGCAGTGTCGAAGCCGCGCGGGCGCACCGCCGGCTGGTGGCCGACACCGAGGCCGGTCGCGTTCCCCCGCCGGCTGGGCCCAGTGTCCCGCTGCGCACCAATGACAACCCCACCGGCACGCTCGCCATGCGCACGGTGGTGCGTGATCGGGCTCAATTGTCCGGCTCGACGGTGACGGTCGGTGCGCTGGCGGCGATCTCCGAGGCGCTGGCCGGACAGCTGCGAGACCTCGGCATGGAACCGGGCGCGCTCGGAGCGGAGGTCACCATGGCCAAACCCGGTCCACGGCAGGCCTACAACCATTTCGGCACCGTCGGGGTCGGGCTGCACGCGGGGTTGCCGGCCGGGCAGCGGCTGGAGACGATCTCGGCCGACCTGGCGGCGCGCCGGGAACGTGCGGCGCACCCGGCGATGCGGGCCTCGGAGCGGGCGTTCCTCGCCACGCCGGCACCGCTGTTACGTTGGGGGATAAGCCAGTTCAATCCGTCCGTGCGTTCGGCGACGGTCACCGGCAATACCGTGGTGTCCAGCGTCAACTGCGGGCCCGCGGATTTCGCACTGGGCGGCGGTGGGGTGCGGCTGGCCGCGGCGTTCCCCGGGCTCTCGCCCATGGTGGGGCTGACCCACTGCGTGACCGGTATTGGTAGCACCATCTCGCTCAGCGTGTATGCCGCCGAATCGGCGATCGGCGATATCGACGCATACGCGCAACGGCTGGAGGCCGCGCTATAGCCACCGACCGCGGGTCGAAATGGCCGGTACGCTGGCGCTGGGGGTGACGCCAACCTGGAGAAGTCGATCAAAGGGCCACTCACCCCATCACGTCGCGGACCTTGACGGTCTCCATGCCCTTCAGCAGCAGTTCGCGTGCGGTGTCCAGATGTTTGCGCCAGTGCGCCTCGGCGGCGTCGCCGTCACCCGAACGCATCGAGGTCATCAGTCGCTTGTAGGAGCGCATCAGCAGTTCATAGTCGGATTTGGAGACCGGCCGGTTCTCCTTCATGGCGAACGCGGTGTGCCGCACGGTGATCTCGTGCAGCATGCCTGCCATGATGGTGAGCGTCGCATTGCCGGACAGTTCGACCATGCGCCGATGGAACTCGCCGGTCGTCTCCGCCAGCCGGTCGGACTCCCTGCTGGCCGGGATGTCCTCGGCTAGCGCCTTCTCCAGCTCGTCGAAGGCCTCGGTGTTGCCCGACTCCGTGAGCAGTCGGACGGCCATCGGCTCGATGCCCGATCGAGCCGTCATCACATCGGCAATGGTCGCACCGGACAGCTCCAGCAGCAGCCCGGCCGGTCGCGCCACGATCTCCGGTCCTGGCACCCGTACCCGTGCGCCGGTGCGCGACCCGCGGCGAACCTCGACGAGGCGTTCGGACTCCAGCACCCGGACCGCCTCGCGCAGCGTCGGACGGCTCACCCCGAAATGGGCCATCAGTTCGGCCTCGTTGGGCAGAAAATCGCCCTCCGTGAGCTGACCGTCCACCACCATCCGGCGCAACGTTCCGGCCACCAGTTCCGCCGTCTTCGGCGACCGGATGGGCGCTCCGGCCACCGCCGGGACGGCGCTGCGGCCGATCATCGGCGAGAGCGGGGTGTTGCCGGCCACGGTGAGGCTCCTCAGGAATAGGCTGGGCGTCGGTATTTAACTCAGTAAACCATGTTGGTAACCCGGCGTGTGCACCTGCGTTCATCGGTCATCTACCAACCAGTAGGTTGACCTAGTAAACCCTCTGTTCTAGGTTCAATTTAAGTCCATCTATATAAATGCGGCATCCAGCATTCGCCAATCCATCTTCGAAGGAGAAGTCCATGGCCGAAGCGGTCATCGTCGAGGCAGTTCGCTCACCAGTCGGCAAGCGCAACGGCGCCCTGTCGGGCGTGCACCCGTCCGAACTGTCGGCACAGGTGCTCAACGGCCTGGTGCAGCGCGCCGGGATCGATCCCGGACTCGTCGACGACGTCATCTGGGGCTGCGTCATGCAAGCCGGTGAGCAGGCGTTCGATATCGCGCGCACCGCCGTGCTGACCGCCGGATGGCCCGAGACCGTGCCCGGCGTCACGGTGGACCGACAGTGTGGTTCCAGCCAGCAGTCGCTGCACTTCGCCGTCGCCGGTGTGGTGGCCGGTCACTACGACGTCGTTGTCGCCGGTGGTGTCGAGTCCATGTCGCGTGTCCCGATGGGCTCCGCGCTGGCAAGTGGTGGGCACCCCTACCCGGAGGCCTTCCTCGCGCGGTACGACAAGAGCCCCAACCAGGGTGTCGGCGCCGAGATGATCGCCGAGCAGTGGGGGCTGTCGCGCACCCACCTCGACGAGTTCTCCCTGAGCTCGCATGAGAAGGCCGCCGCCGCACAGGATTCCGGCGCCTTCAAGGACCAGATCGTCGGGATCACGGTCAAGGATGAGCACGGGGAAAGCGCCGTGCTCGAGGACGGCGGCATCCGTCGCGGCGGCACCGTGGAAAGTCTGGCCAAGATCAAGCCCGCCTTCAAGGAGGACGGTGTCATCCATGCCGGTAACTCCAGCCAGATCTCCGACGGCTCGGCCGCACTGCTGATCACCTCGGCGGAGAAGGCAAAAGACTTGGGCCTCAAGCCGATTGCCAAGGTGCACACCGCGGTGCTCGCCGGCGCCGACCCGATCATCATGCTGACTGCGCCCATCCCGGCCACCCAGAAGGCGTTCGCCAAGTCCGGCCTGACTGTCGACCAGATCGGCGTCTTCGAGGTCAACGAGGCCTTCGCCCCCGTTCCGCTGGCCTGGCTGAAGGACATCGGTGCCGACGAGAGCCGCCTCAACCCCAACGGCGGCGCCATCGCGCTCGGCCACCCGCTCGGCGGCTCCGGTGCGCGCATCCTGACCACGATGCTCTACCATATGCGCGACAACAACATTCAGTACGGCCTGCAGACCATGTGCGAAGGTGGCGGCCAGGCCAACGCGACCATCCTCGAGCTGCTGTGAGCGAGCCGGGTGCGCTGGTCGAGCGCAAGGGCGATGTCACGATCATTACGATCAACCGGCCCGACGTCCGCAACGCCATCAACGCATCGGTGTCCATCGGCGTCGGGGATGCCCTGCAGGCCGCCCAGGAGGACCCGGAGATCCGGGTTGTCATTCTCACCGGTGCGGGCGACAAATCGTTCTGCGCCGGAGCCGATCTCAAGGCGGTCTCGCGCGGGGAGAACCTGTTTCACCCGGACCATCCGGAGTGGGGTTTCGCCGGTTACGTGCGGCACTTCATCGACAAGCCGACCATCGCCGCCGTCAACGGCACCGCGCTCGGCGGTGGCACCGAGTTGGCCCTGGCCAGTGACCTGGTGGTCGCCGAGGAACGCGCGAAATTCGGCCTGCCCGAAGTGAAGCGGGGCCTGATCGCCGGCGCCGGCGGGGTGTTCCGCATCGTCGCGCAACTGCCGCAGAAGCTGGCACTGGAGCTGGTGTTCACCGGTGAACCGCTGTCCTCGGCGGATGCGCTCAAGTGGGGCCTGATCAACAAGGTGGTGCCCGACGGCACCGTCGTGGATGCCGCGCTGGAACTGGCCGAGCGCATTGCCGTCAACGCGCCGTTGGCCGTTCGGGCCAGCAAGAGGGTGTCCTACGGCGCCATCGACGGGGTCGTTGCCGCAGACGAGCCGTTCTGGAAGCAGACCTTCGGTGAGTTCTCCACCCTGCTCAAGACCGAGGACGCACAAGAGGGACCGCTGGCCTTCGCGCAGAAGCGCGAGCCGGTATGGAAAGCAAAGTAAGAAACCGGGAAGCGAATGAAGAGACTGATCTACGAGGCGGAGCACGAAGCCTTCCGCCAGACCGTCAAGGACTACATCGAGCGCGAGCTCGTCCCCAACGCCGAGAAGTGGGGGACCGAGCGACTCGTCGACCGCTCTGCGTACACGGCCGCAGGCAATTACGGCCTCATCGGGTTCAACATGCCGGAGGAATTCGGCGGTGGCGGTTCGGAGGACTTCCGGTTCAACGCCATCATCGACGAGGAGATGGCGCGCTCCGGTGTGGACGGACCCGCGCTCAGCCTGCACAACGATGTCGTCGGCCCGTACTTCAAGGAATTGGCCAACGACGAGCAGAAGCAGCGCTGGATGCCCGGCATCACCAGCGGCGAGCTGATCATCGCTATCGCGATGACCGAGCCCGGCGCGGGCAGCGACCTCGCGGGCATCCGAACCTCGGCCGTGCGTGACGGCGACGATTGGATCATCAACGGCTCCAAGACGTTCATCTCCTCGGGCATCAACTGCGACCTCTGTGTCGTGGTCGCCCGCACCGATCCGGAGGCCGGTCACAAGGGCTTCACGCTTTTCGTGGTGGAGCGCGGGATGGAGGGCTTCGGCCGGGGACGCAAGCTCGACAAGATGGGCTTGCACAGCCAGGACACCTCCGAGCTGCACTTCGAGAATGTCCGGGTGCCGAACGCGAACCTGCTCGGCAAGGAAGGTCGCGGCTTCTATCACCTGATGACCAACCTGCCGTCCGAGCGCCTCTCCATCGCCATCTCGGCGACCGCCGGTGCCCGTGCGGTCTGGCAGGAGACGCTGCAATACGCCAAGGACCGCAAGGCGTTCGGGCAGCCGATTGGCAGCTTCCAGTACAACCGCTTCCTGCTCGCCGAGATGGAGACCGAGCTGGATGTCACCGAGCAGTACGTCGACCGCTGCCTGCAGGGCGTCGTCGACGGTGAGCTGACGGCGGTCGAGGCGGCCAAGGCCAAGTGGTGGGCCACCGAGACCGCCAAGAAGGTCATTGACCGGTGTGTGCAGCTGCACGGCGGCTACGGCTACATGATGGAGTACCGCGTGGCGCGCGCCTATGTCGACGGACGCATCCACACGATCTTCGGTGGCACCACCGAGATCATGAAGGAGATCATCGGCCGGGACTTGGGCCTCTAGGCGCGGAACGCAAGAACGGCGCCCACTCTGCGAGAGTGGGCGCCGTTTTCGCGCGAAACTGCTGTCAGGCGGCCGGGGCGGCCGGGGGGGCCGGGGTGGTGACGGTGCCGGGCGCAGGTGTCTGGGTGGCCGGGGTGGTCTCGGGTGCGGTGACGGTCGCCGGTGTCTCGGGCGCCGGTGTCTGGGTGGCAGAGGTGGTCTCGGTTGCCGACGTGGTCGACGTGGTGCTGGTGGAGGTGGTGACGGGGGTCGGCGCCGCCGCCGGGTCCAGCACGGTGTCGATGATGTAGAGGCGCATGTGGTCCGCGCCGATACCGCCGCATTCGACCTTGGCGTCGTTGACCGTGATATCGCCGCCGCTGCCCTTGACGATGACCGGCTTGCCATGCTGGGTGTAGATGGTGCCCTCGATGTCGTCGGGGCCGAGGATGCCGAGCGCCATGTGGTAGTACACCAGTGCGGTCAACGCGACCGGGTCGGCCTTGAGCGACTCCAGCTGCTCGGGCGGCAGCTTCGCGAACGCCGCATCGCTCGGCGCGAACACGATGTACGGGCCGTTGTCGAGCACCGCGGCCACGTTCACCTCCGGGTTGACCTGGCCGGAGATGGCGTTGCTGAAGGTGGAGATCGCCGGAATGCTGGCCAGCGCGGTCGAGGACTGCGCCTTGGCCAGGCCCATCAGCGAACCGGGGCCGGAGGCCACCGACTTCACCGTGGCGTCGCACGTGGGGCCCTTCGGTTCCGCGATCACCATTCCGGGCGGGGTGGTGGGTTCGGCCTGGGCGATCACTGTGGTTCCTGCGAGGACGATGGCCGACGATGCGACCAGGACGCCGAAAAGTTTGCCGGTGCGAGCGTGCACGTGTTTTCCTCCCGCTCATGACTGGATCAGCGCGCATCAGCGAGGACGCGGCTGAAAGGTGTGTTCAAGCCTCGGCGTCCCCGCGGCGCCGGATGAATCGTATGCGCCACGGCGGGTCGCGCCAAATGCTACGGGACCGGGCGGCCTCCGGAGTTGCCGGCCTGCGCACCCCGGCGCACAGTGCCACGGCCACGAAACACAGCCCCGCCGCGAGGTAAAACGCCAGGTCACAGTCACCTTGCAGGTCCCGGATCCAGCCCGCGCCCGCAGCCGCGACTGCTGCTCCGAGCTGGTGTGACCCAAAAATCCCACCGAATACGATCGGCGACCTGGATCCGAAGAAATCGCGGCACGACACGATCGTCGGTGGGACGGTGGCCACCCCGTCCAGTCCGTAGAAAATGATGAATACCCAGGTGCCCGGCTCGGCGTGCGGGGGAGAGCAGCGACGGCAGCAGGAGCAGCGATACTCCCGCGCCTGCTGCTGTGTGTCTACTACGTCGGGCGCGGCGGCAGCGAATCGCGCGGTGACGCCGGCCTGCCACGCCTCGATGTCGGTTTTCAAAGTGGCGACGGTCCAGTTGTACGCCGTGCGGCGAGCGCCGAAATGGCGCGCCAACGCGCGGGCCTGGTCCTCGGTCGGGTCCAGCGTGAACCGGAATGCTTGCACACACCAGCCCTCTGGCACCTCGAATCTGGCCATCAGGCCGCCTGGGCGTCATCGGCTGCCGCAGCAAGGGCACGCGTGGCCCGGTTCTGTGCAGCGCATCTGCCCTAGAGCCGCGCACACATCGAAGTCAGGATCTCGGTCATATCCCGCACCGGATCGTCATCGACCTCGGCCGAACCGGTCCCGGTGTTCCACCACGATCCGGTGCACCGATCGATCACGCAGCAAGGCAAGAAACTTGCGGCGGTGCCCGTTCAACGCGCAACCAACCCCCATAACAACCAACCAACCCCCATAACAACCTTGTCGACCGGGATCTGCTGGGCCGTGGCCCATGCCGTCACCCGCGTCACCTGACGATCCCGATCCGCTTTCTGATCAGCCGACGACACCCGGGCCTGTTCCTACAACACACCACCGACAACTAACGACCACTCAACCTGCAACAGTTGACAGAGCCCATGTCTACGATGGCGCCCATGCCTTCACCGCTGATCATCCCCATCCAGGGCCGCGCCCCGCAGTTGCACGCCGAATCGTGGGTGGCGCCGAACGCCAGCGTGATCGGCCCGGTGACCCTCGCCGCGAAGGTCAGCATCTGGTACAACGCCACGCTGCGCGCCGAATTCGAGCCCATCGAGATCGGTTTCGGCTCCAACATTCAGGATGGTGTCACTGCTCACGTCGACCCCGGCTTTCCCTTGCGTATCGGGTCCGGGGTGAGCGTCGGCCACAACGCGGTGCTGCACGGGTGCACCGTCGAGGATGACTGCCTGATCGGCATGGGCGCGATCGTCCTCAACGGTGCGGTCATCGGGGCAGGTTCGCTGGTCGGAGCGGGGGCGGTCGTCCCGCAGGGCGCCGTCATCCCGCCAGGTTCGCTGGTCGCCGGCGTGCCGGGCAAGGTGCGCCGCGACCTCAGTGATGAAGAGAAGGCGGGCAACAAGCTGAACGCTCAGGTCTATCAGGGACTCATCGAGCTGCACCGCTAGCCGGTTTCATCCGACTGCCCGTGGGTACGTTGAGGCCGACTGCCCGTGGGTACGTTGAGGCTATGCAGATCTTGTTGACGGGTGCCACCGGCTATGTCGGCTCGCGCCTGGTCACCGAATTGATCGATTCAGGCCACGAGGTCGTGGTGACCAGTCGCAACACCGATCGGGTCGCTGCCTACGGCTGGTTCGACGACGTCAAGGTCGTATCGATGGACGCACGCCAATCTGATTCCGCGGCAGCGGCTTTCGATGCCGCTGGGGATATCGACGTGGTCCCGTTCTGACCATGCTCAGGCCGCTGCCCGGGCCGGCTCGAGCGGCGGTCCGAATGGGCCTGGATGCATTGGCCGATTTGACGGCGAAAGTCGATCCGCGGTGGCCGAACCCGTGCTGACCGAAC
>WOYI010410468.1_pt1 | contig 56398 bp, 51 predicted proteins | sample 6423411 | NCBI WGS metagenome assembly WOYI01 (sample SAMN13441803, study PRJNA592873) | oil field metagenome | biome: oil field; feature: oil-well bore; material: oil-contaminated soil; isolation source: oil-contaminated soil from oil-well borehole | place: Germany: Wietze | collected 2016-10-18 ... | reverse complement strand
GCGCACATGCCCACCATCTTTAAGCCGCAGCGCCGCATCCATGAAGAGGATCTGCCGGCGCCGCAGGTAAAACTGGACATACTGAGCATGGCGGTGAACAAGCTGACCGGTGCGGGCTATGTGTATATCGGCATGGACCATTTTGCCAAGCCGGAAGACGAGCTTGCCGTGGCGCAGCGCGAAGGCCGTCTGCACCGTAACTTCCAGGGATACTCGACACATTCCGACTGCGACCTCGTCGCTCTCGGTGTGAGCGCCATCGGCAAGATCGGCCCGACCTACAGCCAGAACTACCGGGAGCTGGAGCCGTATTACGACGCGCTGGATCGGAATGAGTTGCCCATCATGCGCGGTTTGGAGCTGAACTCGGACGATCTGGTGCGGCGCGCCATCATCCAGGCGTTGATGTGCCATTTCGAGATATCCAAGGAATCGTTCAATATCTCGTATCTGATCGACTTCGACAGCTACTTCGCGGCTGAGATGAAGGAGTTGGAGGGGTATGCGAAGGAAGGGTTGCTTGAACTATCCCCGCAGTGGATCACCGTCACGCCCAAGGGGCGCATGCTGATACGCAACATCTGCATGGTGTTCGACAAGTATCTGCGCACACGCCAGGAACACGCACGTTACTCTAAGGTAATATAAGTCCGGAATGCAGCCTGCGCCTCGCAACATAGCGAGTGCGGGCGGCTCTGTGGAGGAGACCCCGTAATCTGGGGAAGACATGACAATAAAAGTAGATGATTTTCGCCTGAAGCTAGGCCGACACGAGTTGGTCCCAATCATGATCGGCGGCATGGGGGTCGACATCTCCACTGCCGACCTGGCGCTGGAAGCCGCACGCCTGGGCGGTGTGGGCCATATTTCCGATGCAATGCTGCCGACCGTTTCGGATCGCCGCTACGACACGGGCTTCGTCAAGGAAAAACTGCAGCAGTACAAATACAATATCGACAATTCAGACAAGACGGATATCAAATTCGATCTGGGACACATTGCCGAATCTACCCGTCTGCATGTGAGCAAGACCATGGAGCGCAAGCGGGGCGAGGGCATGGTGCTCATCAATATCATGGAGAAGCTGACCATGAATTCTCCGCGCGACACGCTGCGGGTTCGGTTGCATGAGGCTTTGTCCGCCGGGATCGACGGCATCACATTGGCGGCCGGTTTGCATCTTGGCTCTTTCGCACTCATGGAAGACCACCCGCGTTTTCGCGATGCGAAACTGGGCATCATCGTTTCGACAGTGCGCGCGCTGCAACTGTTCCTGCGCAAGAACGTCAAGATCAAACGGCTGCCGGACTTTGTGGTGGTGGAGGGGCCGCTGGCCGGTGGACATCTGGGCTTTGGCATGGACTGGGCGCAATATGATCTGCGCACCATCGTCAACGAGATACACGCTTTCCTGAAAGCTGAAAAACTGGATATTCCAGTGATTCCGGCAGGTGGTATCTTCACCGGCAGCGATGCGGCCAGTTATCTGCAAGAAGGCGCGGGCGCTGTTCAGGTGGCGACGCGCTTCACCGTGGTGAAGGAGTGCGGCTTGCCGCCGGATGTGCAGCAGGAATATTTCAAGGCCAGCGAAGACGATATCGAGGTGAACGGCACGTCGCCCACCGGTTATCCTATGCGCATGCTGAAGAGCAGCCCCTCCATCGGCTCCGGCATCCGCCCCGGTTGCGAGTCATACGGCTATTTGCTGGATGCCAGCGGGCGTTGCGACTACATCGACGCATACAACCGGGAAGTTGCCGCGCATCCCGGCGAAAAAAAGATCGCCGTGTTCGACAAAACTTGTCTGTGTACCCACATGCGTAACTTCAAGTGCTGGACCTGTGGGCAAACGACCAGCCGCTTGAAAGACACCACGAACAAGCTGTCGGACGGAAGTTACCAGTTGTTGAGCGCAGAGCACGTGTTCAAGGACTACCAGTTCAGCACCGGCAACAAGATCGCCCTGCCTGCGTAACCCTCAAGCCGATCCGGAACAGACTGCACAATGCGGGTCGCGCGCCAGTTTCATGACGCGCGGCTGCATGGCCAGCGCATCCAGCGCCAGCAATCTGCCATGCAGTGTGCCGTCGATCCCGGCCAGTAATTTAAGCGCTTCGGCCGCCTGCATGCTGCCCACGATGCCGACCAGTGGCGCGAACACGCCCATCACGGCACAACGGGTTTCTTCCGCTTCGCTGTCCTCTGGATACAGGCAGTTGTAGCAGGGGCTGTCCGGACGGCGAAAATCAAACACACTTACCTGGCCATCAAAGCGTGTGGCCGCGCCCGACACCAGCGGTTTGCGTGCTGCGGCACAAACGCGGTTCAGCGCGTAGCGCGTGGGAAAATTATCGCTGCAATCGAGCACGATGTCCGCTTCTGCCGCCAGGGCGGCCAGGCGAATTTCGCCGACCCGTTCCTGCAGCGTATATACGCGGACATCCGGGTTGATCGCATTCAGGGTTTGTTGTGCAGATTCCACTTTGGCTGCGCCGATACTCGCAGTTCGATGCGCCAGCTGGCGTTGCAGATTGGTGAGGTCAACCAAGTCATCATCACACAGCGTGAGCGTGCCGACGCCGGCGGCGGCGAGGAACATGGCGGCAGGGGAGCCCAGGCCGCCCGCGCCGATGACCAGGACGCGGGCATCGAGAAATGATTGTTGTCCTTCGATCCCGATTTCAGGCAAAAGGATGTGGCGGCTGTAGCGCAGCAGCTGGCTATCGTCCATCCTGCGTCACTTGCTTTTGCCGGAAGTGGACGGGATGTCGATGTGGTCGCCGTGCGGATGCTGTTCGTAGGCTTTGACGAAGACCTCTTGGGAATTGTTCTTGGTGCGCGGCTCGGGTGTCTTTAGATTGTGGTACTGCACATCTTCGCAATAATGGATGAGCGAATGTTTGACGCGATCAAGAAGGCTGAAATTGAAAACGAAACCTTCCTTCTGCAGTGCCTTTTGCAGGCCCTCCAGCGAATAATGCACGATGCTGTAGCGGATGCGCAGCGTTTGATGGGCGGGGCCGCGCAGCACTTCGAAATTTTTCAGCCCGCCTAGCAAGAGATAGGCCTGCTCGACTTGATCGGCAGGCTCATCCGCAAACACCAGAATGCGTTCTTTGTGCAGTTCAAACGGATTCATATTTATTTCCCCCGCAGAATGCTCATCCCCTTCAAGAGATTCAGCGCCTGATTCAGCTGATAATCGTTCTTGGCACCAAATTCAGCAACCTCGACCTTCTCGGAATTCTCCTCCTTGTTCTTTTGCGAGGCTTTATGCGCCGACTTGACCGGGTCGCCGGAATGCTCCGCTTGGCCGTTTATCAAGTGTTTATCCAAATCGGCCTCGCGCAAGCGCAAAGTACTGTCGAAAGCGGCTGTCGCCGGATCTTCCACCAGAATATCGGGCTCGATACCCTTGGCCTGGATGGAGCGGCCGCCGGGCGTGTAGTAGCGGGCAGTGGTCAGTTTGATGGCCGTGTTGTTGCCGAGCGGCAGGATGGTTTGCACCGAACCCTTGCCGAACGACTGGGTGCCCATGATGACGGCACGTTTATGGTCTTGCAGCGCGCCGGCAACGATCTCGGAAGCGGAAGCGGAGCCGCCATTGACCAGCACTACCATCGGCACGGTGGTGAATTCGCCGGGCAGATCTTTCAGGTAATCCTGCTTGTTGCCGCGCAGATAATATTCCGGGCTGGCCAACAAGCGCATGTGCGCATCTTCGGTGCGGCCCTCGGTGTAGACCACCAAAGCATCCTTGGGCAGGAAGGCGGCTGAAACGCCAACGGCGGCCGTCAGCAAGCCGCCCGGATCGTTGCGCAGATCAAGGACCAGCCCCTGAAGGGGGGCGTTATTCTGCTTGCGCAGGCTCTCAAGCGCAGCCGCGAGGTTTTCGCCGGTGTGTTCCTGGAACTGGGTGATGCGCACGAAGCCGTAGCCCGGCTCGGGCAGCTTGTATTTCACGCTTTGCACTTTGATTACGGCCCGCACAATATCGATCTGGAAAGGCTTGGTCTCGCTCTTGCGCACAACAGTCAGGCGGATGGTGCTGCCGGGTTTGCCGCGCATGCGCTTGACCGCATCGTTCAGGGAGAGGCCTTTGACCAGCGTGTCGTCCAGCTTGATGATCAGGTCGCCACTCTGGATACCGGCCTTGAATGCGGGCGTGTCTTCGATCGGCGAGATGACCTTGACCAGGCCGTCTTCCATGCCGACCTCGATGCCGAGACCGCCGAACTCACCCTGCGTGCCTACCTGCAGTTCCTTGAAGGCTTCTGCATCCAGATAGGCCGAGTGCGGATCGAGACCGGACAACATGCCGTTGATCGCCTCGGTGATCAGCTTCTGGTCGCTCACCGGTTCAACATAGTCGCTCTTGATGCGACCGAACACGTCCGAGAATGCACGCAGTTCTTCCACGGGCAGCGGCAGCGGCAATTCTTTTTCGGCGAGAGCGGAAAAATGCAGGCTGACGGAAATTCCCGCCACCAAACCGATACTGATCAGACCCAATTCTTTGAAGCGACGACTCATCTTGATTTTCCTCGTGGATGCTTGATCCATGTGTCGGGGTTGAAAGGACTGCCTTTATAGCGCAGTTCAAAGTATAAACCGGAATCCACGTTGCCGCCGCTGTTGCCCACGCCGGCCACGATGTCGCCGGTGCTTATGGAATCCCCCACCTGTTTGTACAGTGTCTCGTTGTTTCCGTACAGACTCATAAATCCTTGTCCGTGATCGATGATCAGCAGGTTGCCGAAGCCGCGCAGCCAGTCTGCATACACCACGCGACCAGCGGCGACGGCCAGCACTGGCTGTCGTGCAGGGGCGCGCACGAACCAGCCGGTCCATGGCAGGTTGCTTTCTGCGCGCCGTTCACCGTAGCGGTTGCTTACTTCCCCGCTGACGGGCAGTACCAGCTTGCCTTTGAGTGCCTTGAATGCGGTGCCGTCGCCGCCGCTGGAAAGTTGCCCCAATTCGCCCACTAGTGTCGTCAGGCGCGCTTCATTGCGCCGCAAGCGCGCTAGCTCGTGCTGCTGTTTCTTCAACTGCAGGCCGATCTTGCGCAAAGTAATGCGCCGATTGTCCTGTTCGCGCTCAAGCTGGGTCAACTCGCGTTTTTCCGAATTCTGCAGAGCAACGATCTCAAGTTGTTTGGCTGAAGTCTGGCGGGTCGCAGCTTGCAACTCGGCGAGCGCGCCACGCAACTTCTGCAGCGTATCCGCCCGTTCGCGGGCGATGTAGTCGTAGTAGCGCAGCTCGCGCGCAAGCTGGTTGGGTTCTTTGCTGTTGAGCAGCAGTTTGAGGTAATCCTGATCGATACCGCCGATATATTGCCGGTAGAGCAGACGCCCCAGCAGCGATTGCTGTATGTTGTAGTTGGCGCTCAACTCGGCAGTGCGCTGCTGCAGGCGGTCGAGGTCGCGGTCGGATTCGCGACGCTGGCGGGTCAGTTGCGACAAATTGCGGTTGCTGTCGCTGATCGCGCGTTCGGAATCGCGCAGGGCGTCTGCGGCTTCCGAGCGCGATTCGCTGGCTTGTTCGAAGTCGCGCTGAATCGCAGCCAGACGTTGGCGCAGTTTCTCCAGATCGGATTCCTGCGATGCATGCGCGCTTGCGGGCAACAGGAGTGCTGCCAGCAAACACGAATGCAGTCCGCGTATCACTTGAACCGGATCAGAGGGCGGCCGGTCATTTCCGGCGGTTGTGGCAGGCCCATCATAGCCAGCAGGGTCGGCGCGACATCCTGCAAAGCGCCCTCGTCAACCGGTGCCATTTCGGCCTTGCGACCGATGTAGAGGAAGGGCACATGGTTCAGCGTGTGCGCCGTGTGCGCCTGGTTGGTGCTGCGGTCTATCATCTGCTCGGCGTTGCCGTGGTCGGCCGTGACCAGTACCTCGCCGCCACATGCCAGCATCGCGTTCACCGCGCGTCCGATGCATTCATCCAGCACTTCGATCGCTTTGACGGCGGCTTCCATCACGCCGCTATGACCGACCATGTCGCCGTTGGCGTAATTGCACAGGATGGCTTGATATTGCTTGCTGCGAATCGCCGCTTCAAGTTTTTCCGTCACTTCGAAGGCACTCATCGCAGGCGCGAGGTCGTAGGTGGCGACCTTGGGTGAAGGCACCAATATGCGGTCTTCGCCGGGGTAGGGCTGCTCGCGTCCGCCGCTCATGAAGTAGGTGACGTGGGCATACTTCTCGGTCTCGGCGATACGCAGTTGCTTCATTCCGAGATTGGACAGGTACTCGCCGATGCCGTTGTGGATGGTATCCGCGCTATAGGCGCTGGGCAGATGGAAATCCGCGCCGTAGCTGCTCAAAGTGGAGAAATTCGCCAGCCTGGGGAAGCGGGTGCGGGCGAAGCCGTCGAACTGCGCATCGGTCAGCGCACGGGTGATCTCGCGGGCGCGGTCGGCGCGGAAATTCATGAACACGGCGACATCGCCGTCCTGCATCGCACAAGGTTCGCCGATGACCGTAGCCTGTACGAACTCGTCGTTCTCGCCGCGCGCATAGGCGGCTTCAAGCCCGGCTTGTGCATCGATCGCGCTGAAAGGGGCCGTGCCCAAGGTCAGCAGGTCATAGGCGATCTGCACGCGCTCCCAGCGATTGTCCCTGTCCATGGCAAAGTAGCGGCCGACGATGCTGGCGATGCGTCCCGCACCTGCTTGTTTGCATTGTGCATCCAGTGCCTGCAGGGATTGTGCGGCGCTGCGCGGTGGCGTATCACGACCGTCAAGAAAAGCGTGGATGCAAATCTTGTCCAGCCCAGCCTGCGCAGCCATCTTCACCATGGCGTGAATGTGCGTCTCGTGGCTGTGCACGCCGCCGGGCGAAAGCAGGCCCATGATGTGGAAGGCGCTGCCGTTGCGCTTGGCGGTCGCCACGGCTTCAGTGAATGTGGGGTTGCTGTAGAAGCTGCCGTCCTCGATGGCCAGATCCACCTTGGTCAGTTCCTGGTAGACCACACGACCGGCACCGATGTTGAGGTGGCCGACTTCGGAGTTGCCCATTTGTCCGCGCGGCAGGCCAACATGCAGTTCCGATGTATTGATCAATGTGTGCGGATACTTACTCCATAGCCGGTCCCAGTTGGGTTTGCGGGCATGGGAAACGGCATTGAAATCGTTGTCCTCGCGATAGCCGAAGCCATCCAAGATAAGCAGAAGGACGGGCGTGATTGTTTGAGTAGAGCGGTCGGTCATACTGGCTTTTTGGTCACCAAAATATCAGAATATGAGCAGTTGCTAATTAACTGCGATGCGATAATATCGTTGCGAGTCGCAATTTTAGCCGATTTCGGCGGGCAACAAGCCACCTCCTGTAAATGATCACAGATGAATATGAAGAACAATCTGATCGACAAAGACGAAGATATTCTGCAGGCATCGCTGGCGATGAAGGCCATCGCGCATCCCTTGCGGCTCAAGGTATTGTGCGTATTGGGCGAAGGTGAACTCAGTGTGCAGGAGATCGTCGACAGCGTGGGCACATCTCAAAGCAATATCTCCCAACACTTGGCTATTCTGCGCGACAAAGGCGTGCTCACCACGCGCAAGGATGCCAATCGCGTTTTCTACCGTATCGGCGACCCCCGCACCGTCAAGCTGGTGGGGATGATGCGGGACGTGTTCTGCACAATCTGAAGCGTTAATAACCGACAAATAAAGTAAGGCTTGCCATGCATATTAGTAATTGCTAATATTCATGGATTCTTTTTCCCAGGGTGGTGACATGAAGCTTTATTCCCGTGTGTTGTTCGGTCTTTCGGCGATGATATTCGGCATGGCTGTACACGCGGCGGAGCCTTTGGCGCTTGCGCCGGTGCAATATCGTGAGGTGGAGCAGACCTATAGCGTGGACGGTGTGGTTGAGGCGACCCGCCAGTCCACCGTATCTGCGCAGATATCCGGGCGCGTGAAAGCGATCTTCTTTGATGTCGGCGACCGCGTCAGCAAGGGGCAGATCCTGCTCAAGATCGACGAACGCGAGGCGGAGCAGGCTTTGGCGGGCAGCCGCGCGCAACTGTCACAGGCACAGGCGGCTTTGCAGAATGCCCGTTTGAACTACGAGCGTTCGCAGGAACTGTTCAAGCAGAAGTTCATCAGCCAGGCTGCTTTAGACAAGGCCAAGTCAGACTACGAGATGGCCAGGGCGCAGGCCGAGGCCAGCGAAGCCGGTGCGCAGCAATCCGCGCTGGCGCAGAGCTATACCTCGGTCATCGCGCCGTATGCAGGCGTGGTATCGGCACGCATGGTCGAGATGGGCGAGATGGTCACGGTGGGTAAACCGCTGATGACCGGTTTCGATCCATCACAACTGCGCGTGATCGCCAATGTGTCGCAGGAACGCCTGAAAGACATCGGCGCGCGCCCGCAAGTGACTGTGGAAGTCCCTTCTCTGAATCGCTGGGTCAAGGCCGCTTCGGTCACGGTGCAGCCCTCCGCCGACCTGCGCACCCACAGCACGCAAGTGCGTATCGACCTGCCTGTGAATCAGGCAAACCTGTATCCAGGCATGTTCGTGCGCACCCATTTCGTGGTGGGCAAAGAGAACAAGTTGCTGATCCCGGCCAGTGCCGTGGTGCGCCGCAGCGAAGTGGTGGCCGTGTATGTGGTGGACGACAAGGGCATGCCGCGTCTGCGCCAGGTGCGTTTGGGCGAGGCCAATGCGCAGAACGAAATCGAGGTGCTGGCCGGCTTGAACATCGGCGAGCGCGTGGCGCGCGAAGCGGTCAAGGCCGGCATGGTCGCCTCGGAGATGAAGCGATGAGCATGGGCGTATCCGGCCGTATCGCGCGCGTATTCCTGCATTCGCAGATGACGCCGCTGCTGGCGCTGGTTGCCTTGCTGCTGGGCATCTTTGCCGTCGCGGTCACGCCGCGCGAGGAAGAGCCGCAGATCAATGTGACCATGGCCAATGTGTTGATTTCCTATCCCGGTGCCTCGGCGCGGGACGTGGCGAACACTGTCGCCACACCGGCCGAGCAGGTGCTGTCGCAGATTGCGGGTGTCGATCATGTGTATTCCGTGTCGCAGCCCGGCATGGCCGTGCTCACTGTGCAATTCAAGGTGGGCGAGCAGCATGTGCCGTCGCTGGTGAAACTGTATGACGTCATCTGGTCGCACGCGGATTGGTTGCCTGCCACGCTGGGCGTGGAGCAGCCGATCATCAAGGCCAAGGGCATCGACGATGTGCCGGTGCTGGCGCTGACCTTGTGGCGCGAGCAGGGCGCGGGCAATGCCGTCGCACTGTCGCAGGTGGCGCATTCCATCGAATCCGAACTGAAGCGTGTGGCGGGTACGCGCGAGGTGAGCACGCTGGGCGCAACGCCGCGCGTGGTGCGCGTGCTGCTCGATCCGGAAGCGCTGAATGCGCATCAAATGTCGGTGCAGGAAGTGCGCGCCGCGTTGCAGGCATCGAATGTATCGCATAGCGCCGGCACGCTGGTGCAGAACAATCGCGAAGTGCTGGTGCAGACCGGTACTTTCCTCAGCGATGCGACGGAAGTGAGCCAGCTGGTGGTGGGTGTCTCGGCAGGCAAACCGGTATTCCTGCGCGATGTGGCGGAAGTGCGCGACAGTGCCGACCAACCCAGGAGCTACGTGTGGATGGGGACCGGTGCCGCAGCAGCCGACAAGCGGATCACCGCACAGGGCGAGTACGGCGCCGTGACGTTGGCCGTGACCAAGAAGCCGGGTGAAAACGCGGTCGACGTCGCCAACAAATTGCTGCGTCGCGTGGACGAACTGAAAGGCAGCGTCATTCCCGATGACGTGCTGGTCACCGTTACGCGCAACTACGGCGAGACCGCCAACGACAAGGCGATGAAGCTGATCCAAAAACTGTTTTTCGCCACCTTCGCCGTGGTGGCGCTGGTGTGGTTCGCCCTGGGTCGACGCGAAGCGTTCATTGTCGGTGTAGCCGTGTTGCTGACGCTGGCGGTGACGTTGTTCGCCTCCTGGGCATACGGCTTCACGCTGAATCGCGTGTCGCTGTTCGCGCTGATCTTCTCCATCGGTATTCTGGTGGACGATGCCATCGTGGTGGTGGAGAACATTCACCGCCGCCGTGAATTGTCGCAGCACCAGGCGCTGTCGGAGATCATTCCGGAGGCCGTGGACGAGGTCGGCAGTCCGACCATCCTCGCCACCTTCACCGTGATCGCGGCCCTGCTGCCGATGGCCTTCGTCAGCGGTCTGATGGGGCCGTACATGAGCCCGATCCCGATCAACGCCAGCATGGGCATGCTGATCTCGCTGGCCGTCGCGTTCATCGTCACGCCGTGGCTGGCGCACAAGTTTGCGGGGCCGCACCACGCGGTGATCAAGAACGAGGAAGACACCGCCATCGCGCGCTTTTTCCGCATGCGCCTGGGGCCTTTCCTGAACAAGGAACACGGCAAATCCGCACGCCGCAAATTGTGGTTGGGCATATTGGGCGGCTTGTTGTTTGCGGTGTCGCTGGCTGTCGTAAAGCTGGTGGTGTTGAAGATGCTGCCGTTTGACAACAAATCCGAGTTCCAGGTGGTGGTGGATATGCCGTCGGGCACGGCTGTAGAGCAAACAGCGGGCGTGATGCGCGAGATTGGTGCCTATCTGGCGACCGTGCCGGAAGTGACCGACTATCAGGCCTATGCGGGTACGGCATCGCCGATCAACTTCAACGGACTGGTACGCCAGTACTATCTGCGCAACTCGCCCGAGCAGGGAGACATCCAGGTCAATCTGCAGGACAAGCAACTGCGCCACCGCAGCAGCCACGAGATCGCCAGCGCGGTGCGCGAACCGGTCGAGGAGATCGCCAATCGCTGGCATGCCAAGGTGAAAGTGGTGGAAGTGCCGCCCGGTCCGCCGGTGTTGTCGCCCATCGTGGCGGAGATCTACGGTCCGGACTACGAGGGTGCGCGTCAGGTGGCAAGCAAAGTGCGCGAGCAGTTCGTCGCCACTGCCGACATTGTCGGCATCGACGACACGGTGAGCGAAGCCGCGCCCAAGATGATCCTGCGCGTGATGCAGAGCAAGGCCGCGCTGCTGGGTGTGGCGCAGCGCGACATCGTGGATGCGGTGCAGATCGCACTGTCCGGTCAGGATGTGACCGCATTGCACGCTCTCGATGCGAAATACGCGCCGCCGTTGCGTCTCGGCCTGCCGTCGGAGAAACGCAGCCGCATTGACGACGTGCTGAAACTCAAAGTACGTTCGCTCGACGGGGCGCTGGTGCCGCTGTCGGAAGTGGTGCAAGTGGTGAAGACGGAACGCGACTATCCCATCCATCACAAGGATCTGCTGCCGGTGGTGTACGTGACCGGCGACATGGCCGGCGATCTGGACAGCCCGCTGTACGGCATGTTCGACATCCACGGCAAGACCGGCGGCATGGCGCTGGCACAGGGCGGCACATTGCAGCCCTACTTCTTCAGGCAACCGCCCGACCCGTATGCGGGTTATGCGCTGAAGTGGGACGGCGAATGGCAGGTGACCTTCGAGACCTTCCGCGACATGGGCATCGCCTACGGCGTGGGTTTGATCCTGATCTATCTGCTGGTGGTGGCGCAGTTCAAGAGCTACGTCGTGCCGCTGGTGATCATGGCACCGATCCCGCTCACCATCATCGGCGTGATGCCCGGCCATGCATTGTTCGGCGCGCAGTTCACCGCCACTTCGATGATCGGCATGATCGCGCTGGCCGGCATCATCGTGCGCAACTCCATCCTGCTGGTGGACTTCGTCAACCTGCAACTGCGCGACGGGGTGGAACTGCAGCATGCGGTGGTGAATGCGGCGGCGGCACGTGCCAAGCCCATCATCCTGACCGGCTTGGCCGCGATGCTGGGTGCGCTGTTCATCCTCGACGACCCGATCTTCAACGGCCTGGCGCTGGCGCTGATCTTCGGCATCCTGGTGTCGACGGTGCTGACCCTGATCGTGATCCCGGTGTTGTATTACGCCACCCTGTACAAAAAAACGCAGTTTCAGTGAAGACTAACTTTTAAGTTATGCCGAAACGAAAATTTCCGTAAACTTTATTCAGGAGCATAAAAAATGAATGCAGAACGTATCGTCCGTATCGTCGCCGGTTTCTTTGTCATGCTGTCGCTGGCATTGGGTGCGCAGGCCAGCCCGCTGTTCGTCAGCGAGTACGCATTGCTGTTCACCGCCTTCGTCGGCCTGAACCTGTTTCAGAGCGGCTTCACGCAGATCTGCCCGTTGAACAACATCCTCGCCAAGTTCGGCGTCAAGGGCGCTTGCTGAACCGACCCGTAAACCCTTCCGTTATCGTGAAACTCGCGCAGCGATTCGTTCGCCCCCTCTCCCTCCGGGGGAGGGCGGGGGAGCGGGCATCGCGTGTTTCATTATCATGGGTGGCAATCTGCCATGCCCGTTAAATCCACCCACATCAGTCTGGCCTTCGTCGGCCTGATGTGGGTTTTCCCATTTCTGTACTATCACCACGCCTACCCGCTCACCACTTTCTATCAGGAATGGCTGGCGGCACTGCTGGGCGTGTGTGCCTTGCCGCTGCTGCTGGCCCGGCGCTACTGGCAAGCCCCGCAAGTGCCGGGCATCGTGTTGCTGCCGATTGGCCTGATGCTGATATTGCTGGTGCAATTCATGATCGGTCGCATCATTCATTTCGACCATGTGTTGATGCTGTCGCTGTATCTGCTGTTCGCGGCGTTGTTGATGATGCTTGGGCAGCATCTGCGCGAGGAGATCGGCATGCCGCGAGTGGCAATCGTGTTGGCGGTCTGTCTATTGGTCGGTGCGGAGCTGAATACGTTGGCGGGTGTGCTGCAGCACTTTCGCTGGAACACGTTCCTAAATTCGGTAGTGACCGTTAAAACCTCCAGCGCGGTGTATGGCAATATCGCGCAGCCCAACCATTTCGCCAACTACGTGGCGCTGGGCTTGCTCTCGCTGGGGCTGATACAACATCGTTTCGGATTACGGATCTGGCAATCGATGTTGCTGGCTTCGCCAATGTTGTTCGTGATGTCGCTATCCGGCTCGCGCAGCGGTTGGCTCTATCTGGCCGCAGCGTTGATACTGGCGTGGTGGTGGCAGCGCAAGGAACCCGCGCTGCGTTCGCTACTACGTTATGCCGTGGCCCTGTGTATCGCCTATGCGCTGATGCATGGTCTGGTGCAGCTGCCCTGGTTGCAGGGCAGTACGGGCAGTGTAACGTCAGCCGAGCGGTTGATAAATTTGGCGGGCACCAAAAGCATCCGCCTGCATCTGTGGCACGAGTCACTGCTGATCTTTGCAAAATTCCCCCTGCTGGGTGCCGGTTTCGGGCAGTTCGCTTGGCAGCATCTGCAGCTGGCGTCCGAGTTGCGCAACCCGCAGATCGTCGGTTTGTACAACAACGCGCATAACATCGTCATGCAACTGGCGGCCGAAACCGGGCTGGCCGGATTGCTGGTCTTGTTCTCTACCTTGGGGATTTGGATACGGCAGACCTTGCTGCGCCATGCGCGCTTTACAGCGGAGCAATGGTGGGCAGTCGCAGTGCTGGCGGTGCTGGGCATTCATTCCTTGCTCGAATATCCGCTTTGGTATCTGCATTTCATCGGGGTGGCGGCCATCCTGCTGGGTGCGCTCGACGCCGGGGCGCATCGTCTTGAGTTGCGCGGCGTGGGAAGATTGTCCGTAGCGGCCATCCTGTTGCTGGGCGCGCTGTCGCTGTTTCAGGGCTTACAGGCGTATCGGCATCTGGAAGCCTCGACAAATATGCGCGGGCTGGCCGCCAGAGATGCCCACTACGCAGAACGGGCACGAGATGAACTGTTGGAGACTTTGAAATATCCCCTGTTCAACGGCTATGCGGAGCTGTTCATCGCGCACATGATGGCGCCGGATGAAGATCATCTGGCGGAGAAATTGGCGTTGAACACCCGTGCCATGCGTTACATCCCCACCGGCATCGTGAGCTATCACCAGGCTTGCCTGTTGGCGTTGTCGGACCAGCCGCAGGCCGCGCTGGACATACTGGTGAATACGGTCTGGAGCTATCCGGACCACTACGAAGCGGCAAAGGCGGAGATGGAGGCGCTGGCCGCGCGGCATCCCGCGCAGTTCCAGCCTCTGTTAGAATCCGCAGCCCGGAATTATGAGGAGTACCGTCGTGCAGCAGTTCCTGCTAGATAACCTGTTTACCCTGTCGATCACGCTGATCAGCGGCTACATGCTGTTCTGGAGTTATTTCGGCAACCGCATCCTCGGCATCAAGGAAGCAGATACCCTGCAAGCGATGAACTTGATCAATCGTAACGACGCACTGTTGATCGACGTGCGCGAACAGAGCGAATACGACAGCGGCCATATCATCAACAGCAAATTGTTCCCCGCCGGCAAGCTGAAGGATCGTGTCGGCGAACTGGAAAAATATCGCGGGCGTCCCATCATCCTGGTATGTCGCAGCGGTTCCCGCGCGACGCCCATCGCCTCGTGGCTTGGCAAGCAGGGCTTCGGCCAGGTATATCTGCTGTCCGGCGGCGTGCTGGCCTGGCAGAAAGCCAAGCTGCCTTTGGAAAAGAAGAAGTAGGAAGCGCCATGGCCAAAGTCGTGATGTATTGCACCGCTGTGTGTCCCTACTGTATCAATGCCGAGCGCCTGCTGAAGAATCGCGGCGTCACCGAAATCGAGAAGATCCGCATCGATCTGAATGATGAGCAGCGCGTCATCATGGAATCGCGCAGCAATCGCCGCACCGTGCCGCAGATATTCATCGACGATCGCCACATCGGCGGATTCGATGACATGGCTGCGCTGGACCGTGCCGGCGGCTTGTTGCCGCTGCTTCAACAATAATCAACCAAGGAAAAAAGAAATGACCGAGAACACCGCCGCGCCAAAAAACGACGCCCCTATCTTCAACATCGAAAAATTGTATGTGAAAGATATGTCGCTGGAGATTCCCAATGCCCCAGCAATCTTCCTGCAGCGTGAGAATCCGCAGATCGATCTGCAACTGCAAACCAAGGCCGGTCAATTGGAAGAGGGCGTGTTCGAAGTGGAAGTCACCGTCACCGTGACGGCCAAGGTGCCCGAGAAAGACCAGGTGATGTTCCTGATCGAAGTCAAACAGGCCGGCATCTTCCAGGTGCGCAACATCCCGGCTGAAGAAATGGAAGGCATTCTGGCCGTCATGTGCCCGAACATCCTCTATCCCTACCTGCGCGAAGTCGTTTCCGATGTGGCGGTGCGCGGCGGATTCGCCCCGGTATTGCTGAGCCCGATCAACTTCGAAGTGATCTATCAGCAACAAAAGCAGCAGGCGCAAGCGCAGGCTGAGGGCGCAGTAGTCAAACACTGATGGCGCGATTGCTGGCAACGCTGTTGTTGTCCGGCCTGTGCTTTGCAGCGCAGGCCTATGATTTTGTCTCGGTAGTCGAGCCGGCAATCCTGTATGACGCCAATTCACTCAAGGCAAAGAAGCTCTATGTGGCCACGCGCTTCCTGCCGCTGGAGCAGTTGGTGGCATTGGAAGCCTGGGTCAAGGCGCGCGATTCCACCGGCAAAGTGTTCTGGATCGAGAAGCGCAATCTGAGCAGCAAACGATACGTCGTCGTGACAGCGCAGACAGCCATGGTGCGCAGCAGCTGGAGCAACAGCGCAGCAGTGGCATTCATTGCCCCGCGCCAACTGGGGCTGGAATGGCTGGGGAATGCAGGCGGCGGTTGGGTCAAAGTGCGCCACCGCGACGGTTCCATCGGCTATATCAAAGCATCGGAAGTCTGGGGTGATTGAAATATGAAAATCGCGGTATTGGGTGCGGGCGCATGGGGAACGGCGCTGGCGATCAGTCTGGCGGAGCGCCATGATGTCACCCTCTGGGCCAGAGACGCCTCACAAGTGGCAGCGATGCGCGAGACGCGGCGTAACCGCCGTTACCTGCCCGACATCGCATTGCCCGACAGACTCACTTTGGCTGACGATCTGCAAGCGGTATTGAGCAGTGCGCAATTGATCGTTGTGGCCGTGCCCGTTTCGGGTTTGCGTGCCACGCTGCAACAGATATCCAAGCTACAAACGCCGGTCGGCGTGATCTGGCTGTGCAAGGGCTTCGAAACAGAGACCTCGCTGCTGCCGCATCAGATCGTCAACGAGATATTGCCTGCCGCATTCCCGCGCGGCGCGCTGACCGGCCCCAGCTTTGCACAGGAAGTGGCGCGCGGTCTGCCGACGGCATTGACGCTGGCATCGACCGATGGCGCATTTGCGCAACAGATGGCCAAAGCCCTGCACCATTCACGCTTGCGCATTTATTCCAGCACCGATGTGGTCGGCGTCGAGATAGGCGGAGCGATCAAGAACGTATTGGCTATCGCCGCGGGCATCTGCGACGGCATGCAGATGGGATTGAATGCCCGTGCTGCGCTGCTCACGCGCGGACTGGCAGAGATGACGCGCCTGGGCTTGTTGATGGGCGGCAAGGCGGAGACGCTGGGAGGCTTGTCCGGTGTGGGCGACCTTATCCTGACTTGTACCGGCGACCTGTCGCGCAATCGCCAGGTCGGCATGCTGCTGGCCCGTCATCAATCCCTGCCGAACATTCTCAAAGAACTCGGCCATGTGGCGGAAGGTGTGTACACCGCGCGCGAAGTGCAAAGTGTTGCACGCCGTTATCAGGCGGACATGCCGATCTGCCAAGCGGTGTATCGCGTGTTGTACGAGAACCTCGATGCCGACAAGGCCGTTGAGATGCTGCTGAGCCGTGAGCCTGGTGAGGAATTCGCCAGCAGCGGCAAACATACGGCATTGAACTAACTTCCCGCGAATCCGTTCTGCCGCCAGGCTTCAAACACCGTCACTGCCACCGCGTTGGATAAGTTGAGGCTGCGGTTGTTGGGCTGCATCGGCAAGCGCAGGCGTTGCTCGCTTGGCAACGATTCCAGAATTTCCGCAGGCAAGCCCCGGCTCTCGGGGCCGAACAGGAAAGCGTCTCCCGGCCTGAACGCCGTATCAAAGAACGGCTGCGCGCCCTTGGTGGTCAGCGCAAACAAACGGGGATGGCCCAGCGCGCTCAGACATTGCGGCAGATCGTCGTGAACCTGCATGGCGGCGTACTCGTGGTAATCCAATCCGGCACGGCGTAACTGCTTGTCATCCAGTGCAAAGCCCAAGGGGCGAATCAAGTGCAAATGCGCGCCCGTGTTGGCGCAGAGGCGAATCACGTTGCCCGTGTTGGGCGGTATCTGCGGCTGGAAAAGAATGATGTTGAACATGCGAAAAGTTGTGAAAGGTCTTGTCAGGTAAAGGGAAAACGGCTAACTTCCGCCCCCGTCATTGGTGCATTTGCCGATGCATCGCAGAATATTTCAGGGGGAATTATGGCGCGTCCGGAAAAAGTTCGCCTCGGCGACTTGCTGGTACAGCAAAAACTCATCTCGTTGGACCAGTTGCAATTCGTGCTGGAACAGCAAAAGCGCAGCGGACGCAAATTGGGGCGCGTGCTGGTGGACAATGGCTTCATCAGCGAAGACCAGATCTCTGAAGCGCTGGCCAAGCAGCTTAACATCCCCTACATCAACCTGAAGTACTACAACCCGAATCTGGAGATCGTGCGCAGCCTGCCCGAGAATCAGGCGCGGCGTTATCGTGCCGTGGCGCTGGAAGAGCGCAACGGTGCCATCCTGGTCGGCATGACCGATCCCACCGATCTGTTCGCGTTCGACGAAATCTCGCGCCTCCTCAAACGCGACATCGATGTGGCGGTGGTGACCGAAGGCCAGTTGCTGGAGACCATCGACCGCGTCTATCGCCGCACCGACGAGATCAGCGGCCTGGCGCGCGAGATATCCGAAGAACTGGGCGAAGGCTATATCGACTTCGGCGCGTTGAGCGACACCGTCGGCACCGAAGAAGCGCCGGTCGTCAAATTGCTGCAGACCATGTTCGAAGATGCGGTGCAAGTCGGCGCTTCCGACGTGCATATCGAGCCGCAGGAAACGCGTTTGCAAATTCGCTTCCGTATCGACGGCGCACTGCACCTGCAAACCGAGGCCGACAGCAAAATCTCCAGCGCGATCGCGCTGCGCCTGAAGCTGATGTCCGGCCTGGACATCTCCGAGAAGCGCCTGCCGCAGGACGGTCGCTTCAATGTGCGCGTGCGCGAACAGGCCATCGATGTGCGTATCTCCACCATGCCCACGCAGTACGGCGAATCGGTGGTGATGCGTCTGCTCAACCAGAGCGGCAGCTTTCTCACGCTGGACAAACTGGGCATGCCGCCCGACATGCTCAAGCGTTTCCGCGAAATCATCCAGCGCAGCAACGGCATGGTGCTGGTCACCGGCCCGACGGGTTCCGGTAAGACGACCACGCTCTATGCCGGCCTGTCCGAGATCAACACCATCGACCAGAAGATTATCACCGTGGAAGACCCGGTTGAATACCGCCTGCCCGGCATCAATCAGGTGCAGGTCAACGAAAAGATCGAGCTCAGTTTCTCCAAAGTGCTGCGCGCCGCCTTGCGTCAAGACCCGGACGTGATTCTGGTCGGCGAAATGCGCGATGCCGAAACGGCGCAGATCGGTATGCGCGCCGCCATGACCGGTCACCTCGTGTTCTCCACCCTGCACACGCGCGATTCCGGCGGCACGCTGTTCCGCCTGGTCGACATGGGTGTGCCGAAATACATGGTGGCTTCCTCGGTGCAGTGTGTGCTGGCACAGCGCCTGTTGCGCCGCGTCTGCGAAAGTTGCCGCGAGCCGCATGTGCCCAGCCCGCAGGAAGTCGAATGGCTGGAAGGGGAAGGCGTGGAGCGCGGTGCCTGGGGCGAACTGGTGCACGGTCGCGGCTGTTCGCACTGCAACGGCACCGGCTACCACGGCCGTATGGGTGTCTACGAGATGCTGGAGATGACCCAGGATCTGGTCGATGCCGCCGCGCACGACGACAACACCCACTTCATGCAGGCCGCCCGTGACTACCTGAAAGGCCGCACCCTGCTCGATGCAGCCCTGCGCGAGATGAAGCTGGGACATACCAGTATCGCCGAAGTGATGCGCATCAGTAATCAGGTCGAGGATTAAGCGTGCCGGTTTTCTCGTATAAGGGCAGAAGCAATCGCGGCGGGGAGCTGGTGCAAGGCACGCTGGAAGGTGCGGACAGCAGTGCCATTGCCGACCAATTGCTGAACACCGGCATCACGCCGACCGAGATAAAGATTGCGCACGGCGCGCGTACCACCCAGGCGAACCAGCCTTCTTTGTGGCAGCGTCTGAACCAGAGCAACAAAGTCGATCCGCTGGAACTGATGCTGTTCTCGCGCCAGATGTACACCCTGCTCAAATCCGGCGTGCCCATCATGCGCGCGCTGGCCGGCTTGCAGGAATCGTCGCAGAACCCCACTTTCACCGCCATGCTGCAAGACCTGCGCGAAAGTCTGGACAGCGGTCGCGAGCTTTCCACCGCCATGCGTCGCCACCCCAAGATCTTCTCGCCCTTCTACCTCAGCATGGTGCAGGTCGGCGAAATGACCGGCATGCTGGACCAGACCTTTCTGCGTCTGTATGACCATCTTGAATTCGAAAAAGATATGCGCGAACGCATCAAAGGTGCGGTTCGTTATCCCATGTTCGTGGTGATCGCCATGGTCATCGCCATCGTCATCGTCAACATCTTTGTGATTCCCGCGTTTGCCAAGGTGTTCGCGGGCTTCCACGCCGAATTGCCCATGATGACCAAGATCCTGATGGGCTTCTCGAATTTCATGGTGAACTACTGGCCACTGCTGCTGGCGGGGCTCATCGGCACCGTGGTGGCATTCCGCGCGTGGATCAACACGCCGGATGGTCGCTACAAATGGGACCGTTATAAATTCAAATTACCCATCGCCGGCAAAATCATCCTCAAGGGCACGCTGGCCCGCTTCGCGCGCAGTCTGGCGTTGTCGTTCAAGAGCGGCATCCCCATCGTGCAGGGGCTGAACACCGTTGGCATGGTGGTGGACAACGAATACATGCGCAGCAAGATCGAACAGATGCGCGACGGAGTGGAGCGCGGCGAAAGCATCCTGCGCACCGCGCATGCCACCGGCGTGTTCAATCCCACCGTGATGCAGATGATCGCGGTGGGCGAAGAGACCGGCGATCTGGACGGCCTGATGTTCGAAGTGGCGGGCATGTACGAGCGCGATGTGGAATACGAGGTCAAGACCCTGAGCGCGCAGATCGAACCCATCATGATCGTCATGCTGGGCGGGCTGGTGTTGATCCTGGCGCTTGGCATCTTCCTGCCGATGTGGGACTTGGGCAAAGCGGCGCTGCACAAATGATTAAGCAGGATTCAGGATTCAGGATTCAGGATTCAGTAGTCGGGGTGAACTCCCCTCGCCCGCTTGCGGGGTGGAGGCAGGGTTTCGGGAAGCATGCTTCCCGCTGCCGGAACCGACCGGCGATGCAGCGCCGGTCGTGGGGTGCGGAGCAGGGGCTGGGGGAGAGGGCTACCCCTGTATCCCGAATCCTGAATCCAGAATCCTCAAAAGGCTTCACCCTGATCGAATTCATCATCGTCATCATCATCATCGTGGTGCTGGCCGGTCTGTTTCTGGTGCGCATTCCCCTCTATCAGGAACAGGCTGAGAAGGCCGCCATGCAGCAAGTGGAAGGCGCGCTGCAAAGCGCGCTGGTGTTGCGCTATGGTTCTTTAATGACGCGCGGCGCAGCCGGTAACAAGGAATTGAGCATCCTCGCCACCGACAACCCCGTCACATGGTTGCAGAAGATGCCGCCCAACTACATGGGCGAGTATTACGACCCCACACCGCGCACTGTCGCTCCCGGCAACTGGATGTTTGACCTCAAGTCGCGCGAGCTGATCTATGTACTCAACCAGTCGGACAACTTCACGCCGGGGCCGGACGGCAACAAATGGATACGCTTCCATGTGAAGCTGGGCTACGAACCGATGCTGGGCAAGCCCGAGTCCGGCAAGGAACTGGTCACCACCCTGTTCGAGCCGACAACGCCCTACCACTGGCTGGACTAAAACATGACACCTCTCGCCCAAACCTGGTTGTTGCAGTCCGCGGTCATCTTCCTGATCCTCGGCAGTGTCGCGGCGATCATGATCGGCGGCATGCTGCTATTCCGGCACGAGCAGCTCCGCAAAGTCAGTGCGCTGCTGGATCGCTGGATCTCCACGCGTCGATTTGATCGCCCGCTTGAAAAAAGAATATCGCTGGACCCCTGGTTCTATCGGCATAGTCGGGTGACAGGTGTGGCGATTCTGGCCGGTGCGGTATTCATTCTGTATTTCTTCACCTTTGAGTTGGAGCGTGCGCAGACGGTCGCAGGACTTGTACATCGCTTCTCCTATCCGTCCGCGTTGGCCGAAGCAATGGTCGACGCATTGGTGCTCATCGCATTCTTGGGGGCATTGAGTGCGGTACTGGTCTCAGTATTCATCCTGTTCCGCCCCAGCCTGCTGCGCGGTTTTGAAACCCAGGCCAATCAATGGCTATCACTACGGAAATCGATCAAGCCACTCGAGATCCCGCGCGACGATCTGGAGCGATACGTCGAGCGGCACGCGCGGCAATTCGGCATCCTCTTCATGCTGGGTGGGCTGTATGTGCTGGTGCTGCTACTCGCCTGGATGGGCAATCAAGGGTGAGGTGCCGGTGCTTTGCATGCGGTGCAGGCAGCGCATTTATATCGCGGAAGTAATGCCGTTCGCAGGATTTGCTTGATTATTGCTTGATAAGCCCGTGTTTTATCAAGTATATTGCATGCCACTTGTGGAGGCGGGTTGCGACCCGTTGCAAAGCAAGTGCTGTGTTTACAGAAACGGGGCTGCGGCTCCATCATTCTCTAGGAGAGACATTATGAAAAAGCAACAAGGCTTTACACTGATCGAACTGATCGTGGTGATCGTGATTTTGGGTATTTTGGCGGCGACAGCGTTGCCGAAGTTCGCTGACCTGACTACCGATGCTAGATTTGCGGCAGCTCAAGGTGCGCTTGGCTCTGTGAATGCCGCCGCAAACATTGTGCATGCTACCGCTTTGGTCAGGGGGCAGACTGGTGCAACGGGAACGGTTTCTGTTGAGGGTACAAATATCACCACAATTTATGGTTACCCTGATGTAAGTGCTACTGGCATACAACTAGCGGCGAATATTTTGCCTAGCAGCTATCAAATCAGCGCTGCCGGAACTAGCCCGCAAACTTTTGCCCCTTTAGGCGTTGCATCCGCAAATATTACTACGACACCAGGCACCGCAGCAGGCTGTAATGTGGTTTATACAACAGCGACAGCCACAACCCCTGCGGTGGTTGGTTTGGCTGGTACATCTGGTGCCAATTGTAAGTAATGCGTAATTAAAGGGGTCAGACGCGAAATATTTCTGACTGACTCCTTGCCCTCAACTCACCGAGGGTGAACGTAGCATTGAAAATCAAACAAAGGAGGCTGTGGCCTCCTTTGTTTTATAAGCGCAATAAAGCCTTGCGATAGCAAAAAAAGTTTTATCAAATAACTGCGGGATGCTGCTGGCATCTCGCCCATGGATCACTTATACGTTCGAGATGAAGTTACTGACCAACCAGCGCGGCTTCACACTGACGGAATTGATCACGGTCATCGTGATCGCCGGCATATTGTCTGTCGCCGCGTTGCCGCGCTTTTTCGATAACGATGTGTTCCAGCAACGCGGGGCGGCGGATCAGGTCAAGTCGGCCTTGCGATTCGCGCAAAAAGCGGCCGTGGCCAAGCACACGCCGGTCAGTGTGGTGGTGGCGAAAGGCACAACGGATTGCGCCACGACACTGGCTGGGCTGGAACTTACATGCACCGTGGCGGTGCTGGATGCAGGTGCGGCCAAATATACTTTTAATGCGCTGGGGCAGCTCACCTCGCCCGCAGCACCGGCGCACCTCACCATCGGCGGCACACCCATCAGAATCGAGGCGGAGACAGGTTATGTGCACTAAACCGTCATTTCGGCGCAGGCCGGAATCCAGCAAATCAAAATCACCGCGAAGCGGACAAGACCATGTTTGACTTGCTTCGCAAGTGGCATTTAATGGGCTGGATTCCGGCCTGCGCCGGAATGACGGAGCGGCGGGGATGACGGGATATTCGGCATGAAGATGTTCGACTTACTCAAACTGCTGACGAAATCTGAGGTTGATTTCGTGCTGGTGGGTGGATTGGCGGTCGCCTTGCAGGGGTATCAGCGGGTGACGATGGATGTCGATGTGGTGATGGCAATGGACGAGGCGAATTTGCAACGCTTTATCTCTGCTGCCGATGCGGCCGGTCTGCGCCCGACCATTCCTGTGCCCTTGGCGTCATTGGGCCAGCCAGAATTGATCGAGCAGTGGTTCCACGAGAAAGGCATGCTGGCATTCAGTTTGCGCACTAATGAAACTATAGCGACGGTGATGGATGTGTTGGTGAGGCCCGTGGTGCCGTTCGTCCAATTGCGGCGGGATGCCACGATGGTCAAGGTGGGTTCGCTTGCTGTCCCGGTTGCGTCGATTAACCACCTCATCGAGATGAAATCGGGAACGGGCCGCAGCAAGGATATGATCGATATCGAAGAGTTAAGGAAGATACAGTCGCAACAATGAGAACTGCCGAACAAAACTTACAATTGCTGCAAGAGATCGAGGCCAACCGCGATTTCCTGTTGACGGCCTATGCGCAGAATCCGCAATTGCTAAGACGCGCTGAGCCGCGTATTCGGGAGCTGATCGATGCTACTTGGCAGCAGGAGGGTGGCTCGCCCGAACGCCGTCCCTTCGACAAACAGCGCGGCATCAGCCTGATCGAGCTGATCATCTTCATCGTCATCATCAGCGTGGCGCTCACCGGCATCCTGCTGGTGATGAACCAGGTCACGGCGCACAGTGCCGATCCGCTGGTGCGCAAGCAGGCGTTGGCGGCGGCGGAGTCGCTGATGGAAGAGATTCAGTTGCAGGATTTTCCCGCTGCATCGGGTGCGCCCGCGACCGTGGCAGTGACCAAAGACAATCGCACCGACTATCACGTGGTGACCGACTACAACGGATTTGCCACGACCGGCATCTATGCGCTGAACGACGGCACCGCTCCGATACCCGGACTGGAAGGATATGACGCGAACGTGACGGTTACAGCGGCACCATTGCCATTGGGAGGTATCGCGGCAGGCAGCGCGGTGCAGATCACTGTGACGGTTGGGGATGTTACGCTTGACGGATTCCGTACCTGGAGGGCGTACTGATGGTTCTTCAACGCGGTTTCACCCTGATCGAGATGATCGTGGTGATCGTCATCACTGGCATTATCGCGGGCATGGTGGCGATCTTCATTCAGGCACCGGTGCAGGGGTATATCGATAGTTCCCGCCGGGCCGAGCTGACGGACATCGCCGATACGGCATTGCGCCGTATGGCGCGCGATGTCCGTCTCGCGGTGCCGAATTCTGTCCGCACAGCGGCATGTCCGGGACCTTGTTTCGAATTCGTGCTGACCAAGGCGGGCGGGCGATATCGGAATGACTTGCCGGTCGACCCGCTGCTGTTCGATGGTGCCGATACAACGTTCGACATCCTGCACGCGCCTGGCGGTACGGCTATCGCAGCAGGCGATTTCATTGTGATCGGCAGTTCACAGTCGGACGGCAGCGTGGTGTACGGGCGTTCCGGATTGAGGGCGGTCAGCAGTTATGCCGACCCGTTGGTGACATTGAGCGCAGGCCTGGCCAATGCCCTGCAAATGCCGACACATCGATTCGATGTGGTGGATTCTGCGGTCACCTACGGCTGCGTTGGTGCGGAGACGGATGCGAGCGGGAATGGGATCGGGACATTGCGGCGTTATTCCGGTTACTGGGACTTCACGACGGATGCAACGGTGTTCACGCCTCCTGCGGGCGGGGTGGTGTTGGCGGACAAGGTCGGCGCTTGTACGATCAGTTATGACCCGGCGGAAACGCGTTTCGGCTTGCTGACCGTTCAGTTGACATTGACCGAAGCCGGTGAAAGCGTGACGTTGCATCACCAGATGCACGTCAACAACATCCCATGACGAGATTAACTATGAGATCGAAAGATGACCTGCCGCACCGCGTATCGGATGCGACGGGGAATGCGTTGAATATGCCGATGGAGCGACCGATCATTGCGGCTGAACGCGGTTTCAGCATCGTCACCGCCATCTTTTTGTTGGTGGTGCTGTCTTTCCTGGGCGTCGCAATGGTGTCGTTCTCCACCACGCAGCATCAGAGTTCCGCCATGGATGTGATGGGTACGCGTGCGTATCAGGCGGCGCGGGCGGGCGTGGAGTGGGCGGCCTTTGGCGTGACGAACACGGCCTCCGGCGAGGAATGGCCGGACTGCACGGCGACAGATCCGGCAATAGCTATTGCCGCAGGCACGCTTCCCGGAACGCTGTCTCCGTTTAGGGTGGTGGTGCGCTGTTCAAGTTTTGTCGCATCAGAAGTCGGCGCTACCCCAACCGATAATGTCTGGATATACGACATCGCGGCATCGGCTGCCACTGCCGGTACATCGGTCGATCAGGGCTATGTAGAACGTGTCATCAGAGTCCGTATGGGGAACTAGGTTGGCGTCGGCTGCCCGACGGGGTGCGGCGATGTACCGTCAATCTCACGTCGGCTTGTTCGGAGCATGGCGTGGATCGCTACTGATTGCAGCGTGTTAGATGGTGGCCTGTTTCTTGCAATCGGGTTTTGCAGCAGTTGTGCGCATCGTGCGGTACTGAGAACTCTGAGGGGAGTCGGTGCTGTAAAATCGCGCGCGTTTTGCGTCCTCCGGGGCGCGGGTAGCGACAAATAAGAAAAATTTGGAGATTAGAGTGATGGCTGGATCAAGAAGATTTCAAGGGTTGGTGTGGGTGTTGCCGGTATTGGCGATGTTCGTCGGAGAGGCTGTCGCGGAGACGTGTACCAGCGTCCAGGACGGCAACTGGAATACGACATCGACATGGAGTTGTACGGGCGGCGTGACCCGCCCTGGAGCAGCAGATGACGTAGTGATCGTCAGCCCGCATACAGTCACGCTGGACGGAACCCGTTGGGCTACCAATCTGCAGATCAAGGCCGGTGCCACACTGGACGGGAACAACAAGAATCTGACGGTCAATAGTGGCGCTATCACCATTAGCGGCACCTACAATACCGCGGGGGGTAATCTGACAACAACGGGCGGTGGTTCGCTGACCATTGATGCGGGCGGAATTTTCAATTTCAATAACGGCAATGCTTCGATTGGCGGCGATGTTGTGGTTAACGGTACGCTGACATCCGGTGGGGATGCAATTCAGATGACGGGGGCAAACACCACCGTCTCAGGTACTGGAACGATTAGCAATACGGATTTCGAGATCGACGCCTCTGGTATTTCGCTGCCCGTCGGCTCAACTTTGGAATTCTCAAACGGGGCGCAGCTTCGTGTGGGCAATAACAACACGGCCAGCTTCACCCTTGATGGCACGATCACCGGTTTTGGCATGGCGGCTGGCGACAGAATCGTGCGCGTGTATCAGAACTCGGGCATGACGATAAATGGCACCATCAATGCGCCCAATACCTATATCCGCATCGAGCAGAACGCCGCCATCACCAACAACGGTACAGTGTCGGTGCAATATCTCAGGACGGATGCTGTCACTTCAGTCTGGACTCAAGGTAACAACTCCAATCTGACCTTGTCGGTGAATACCCCGGCCGGAGATTGGAATGGGGTGTTAAATGCTTCAGCAGTAGGCAATACGGTGACCTTCAACGGCACCGCGACGCCGTTCGACCCTGCCACTTATTACAACATCGGCGGTTCAGCCGTTACTTGTCCTCTTCCCGCAGGGATTACCGTGCTTGGGACCTCGCCCTGCGCGCCCCCGCCCGGAAGTACATCTGTCACGGCGAATCCGACGGTGTGCATAAACGATGCGGGCATCGGCAGTCAGACTTGGGGCACGCTGTCGGGGCCGTCTGCCAGCGACAACAGCTATGCCACAGCTTCGATTACCAATTCGCAGATTACCAATTATCTGAAATGTACTGGCTACAACTTCAGCATTCCTTCCAATGCGACCATTACGGGCATTGCGCTGGCAGTTGAAAACCATTCGCAGCGAACCATAAATGACTTTGCGGCGCAACTGGTCAAGGGCGGTGTAATACAGCCCACGAATTATGCGACGAATACGCGCTTTCCTGCGGCCGATGCGTACACAACCTATGGAGGTGCAAGCGACCTTTGGGGTGGCGTCTGGACTGTGGCTGACATTAACAATGCGAACTTTGGCGTTGCATTTGCCGCGCAACGCGGCCCGTATAACAGTCCCGATACGGCCTTTGTCGACCACATGCCGGTCACAGTGACCTACACCTTGCCGTCATTTCCTTCGGTATTGTCAATTGATCTTGCCGACGTTAACCCAACCAATACTGGCACGTCGGTCAACTGGACTGTTACTTTCAATCAGATCGTGACCGGTGTGAATGCAGCCGATTTCGTGCTGGTTCCCGGAGGGGGCGTGAGTGGTGAAACCATCACCGCAGTGACCGGCAGTGGCGCGAACTGGACGGTGACGGCCAACGTCGGCAGCGGTACTGGGACACTGGGGCTGAACCTGGTGGATGATGACAGCATCGTGGATAGCGGAGGCTTGAAACTGGGCGGTACCGGTGCAGGCAACGGTAACTTTACCGGGCAGGTCTATACCGTTGAAGCGCCGATGGCTTGCGTAATGGATAGCTTCAGCACCGGCACGCTGGATTCCACCTTGTGGTCTGTTAGAACCATCATGGGCGCGTTTACTCCGCAAGTGGTCAATGTTGGTGGTGGTGATTACCGTTTGCGCTTGACCAATACCGTCGGCAACGAAGCGACTTTTGCCCAGCTCAAGCGCACGTTCCCGGGGGCGGGTAACAAGGTGGTGCTGGAGATCGACTATTTCGCATATGGCGGTTCTGGGGCGGACGGCATCGCCGTGACTTTTTCGGACTCGACCGTTTCTTCTACCACCGGCGGTTTCGGCGGTTCGCTGGGCTATGCCCCGAACGGCACCAACGACGGTTTTGGCGGCGGTTGGTTGGGCATCGGGCTGGACGAATGGGGCAACTTCCCCAACCCGACGGAAGGGCGAAGCGGCTATCCGGCGGGATGGACTGCGCCGGTGACCGCCAATACGGCGGCAGGACTCTATAAAACCAATGTTTCCGTGCGCGGCAGCGGCAACGCGCAAACCGGTTATGCCCTGCTGGCTAATACCGGCGTGCTGGCGACCGCAGTGGCCCCGCCGACAGGCGCGGCGGGCGATACACCTTACCGTTTCCGCATTACCCTGGATCATAGCGACAATGTCCACGCCTACGTCACGGTGGAACGGGACACCACGGGCACGGGCAACAGCTACGCCATTCTGGTTCCGAAATTTGATGTTAAAGCAGCAAACAGTGGGCAGGCGGCGGTGCCGGCAAACTGGCTGGTATCTTTCACAGGCTCAACGGGTGGATCTACCAATAACCACGATTTCAAGCGTGTGAAGGTGTGCGCAAATACGATTCTGGGTGGTGGTCCGCATCACTTTGAAATTACTCATACCGATGGCCAGGGTGTTACCTGTACGCCTTCCACGCTGACGATCAAAGCCTGTGCGGATGCGACCTGTGCGACACCCTACACGGCTGGCGTCAGTGGCACGTTGAGCGCGACAGGCACGCCGACGGTGAACTGGGGCGGTGGCAGTAATGCCTTTACAATTGCCGCTGGCAGCAGTTCTGCGACCAAGGACATCCAAGTAGCGACAGTGGGCAGTGTGGTGCTTGATGTGGCCAGTACGCCAGCTCCCTCTTCGGCCACCACCTGCTCGTGGGGGGCGTGCACCTTCACGTCGGCGGATTCCGCGCTGCTGGTGTCCGCCCCCAACCATCTGGCCGAAAGCGCCTCCACGCTGACCATCCGGGCGGTGAAATCCGCACCCGGTAATCCGCTGGTGTGCGTGCCCGGCATGACGGGTGACAAGACGGTTAACCTGAAATGCGGTTACACCAATCCGGCCAGCGGAACGCAAGCAGTGCGCGTGGGCGGCACGGCCTTGAATGCGGGCAATGACGCCGCAGCGGCCTGCGATGCGGGCGGTGCTAACGTTGGCCTGACCTTCAATCCCAGCGGCATCGCCACACCGTCATTGCAGTATGCTGATGTCGGCAAGATGAGTGTGTCGGCCAACTACACTGGCACAGCGGGAAGCATGGATGCCGGACTGGTGATGACAGGTAGTGGCAGTTTCATAACCGCACCCGCGTCATTCTCGGTAACCGGTGTGACCGCAGGTCCGATCATTGCAGACAATCTGTTCAGCGCCACGGTGACGGCATTGAATGCGGTGGGCGATGTCACGCCGAATTTCGGGAATGAGGACGCACCGGAAGGAACAACACTGAGTTCTGTGTTGGCCATGGGGGCAGGTACTTGGGTGAATCCCGCGCTCGGCGGCACAACAGCGATCCTCGGCACTTCGTTCGTGGATGGTGCGGCTACCGTTAGTGACCTGACTTGGGCTGAAGTGGGTGCCATCAATTTGAACGCGGCGCTGACCGGCGGTAATTACTTGACCAGCGGCTTGACGACTGCCTCCGGCTCGACTGCAACATCCACGACGTTTATCCCGGACCATTACACGACCGAGATCGTGAGTGCAGGTGGGTTGCCTATGACTTGTCCGGATGCTTCGTGTCCTGTAAATCCCCTCGGCGCGAGCGGTATGGTGTATTCCGGGCAGCCGTTCACCGTGAAGGTGACGGCGAAGAATCCGGCCGGTACGACTACTACCAATTATCAGGGGGCGTATGCGCAGGATGTGACTTTGAGTGGCGGTGCGACTGGCACATTGTCTAACCCTTTGTTATTGGCGTCCAACTTTACATTGGGTGAGGGAACTACAACCTCTCTGCCTGCGTTCACATTCACTGCGGCAGGCCCTGCAGCACCCGCAGATATCCAAATTCACGCCACCGGCACCGGGGTGAGCGCAACAGCTCAGTCTTCGGGAACGGATGAAAGTGCGCTCAAAATCGCCTACGGGCGAATCAAGCTTCCCAACGCCTATGGTTCCGAGCTATTGCCGCTAACATTAGATGCCATTGCTCAGTATTACGGCACAAGCGGCTGGACAAAGAGCTTGACGGACAATGTGACCATACTTGGATTGGCTGCAAATTATGCGGTGGGAACGGGATCAACAACACCGACCCCTCTGAATGGAGCTATGTCAGGCGGGAAGCTGTCTGTTAGCTTGAGTAAACCCGGCGTAGAGGGCGTTGCGACAATAATGCCTTCCGCTCATCCGTATATGGGGCTTGTGGCGGGTAAAGTGACCTTTGGCGTGTATAAAGGCAACCGGGAATTCATCTATCAACGCGAAGCGTATTGATTGAAGAGTGTCCGCTTTTAGTCAGGTGGCCATACGGTGTTTATGGCCGTTTTGACTTAAGCTGTCGGAAAAGCGACGAATTGGGATGGGAAGTGTGGGTATTTGGACGACGTCGTCCGGAAATTCCCTTGACAGCAATGGGTTAGTGAATTAGCTTCGAGCCAATTATGGATTTTTCCAAATTTCTTTCACTGTTCAAGCGCGGTAGCCGCGAGGCGGGCTGGACAGCCGTAACCCTCGGTAATAAAGGGGTCTATGTCGCGCAGGCGAAATATGTAGGTGCACGTCCGCTGGTCACGCGTTGCGCATTCCTTGCGGTGAGCGAAGTGAATTCCTCTGCGCTGGAGCGGGTACGCAGGGAGTTGCAACTTGAGAACGCGCGCTTCACCACGCTGCTCGCCCCCAACGAATACCAGATGATGATGGTCGAGGCACCCAACGTGCCGGTGGATGAGTTGAAGACGGCCATCCGCTGGAAGATCAAGGATTCACTCAACTACCATGTGGACGACGCGACCATCGATGTGTTGCAGATCCCCATCGGCAAATACGGCAGCGAGCGTCCGCAATCGTTGTATGCGGTAGCTGCCTCGAACGAGACGATACGCAAACGCATCAATCTGTTCGACAAGGCGAAGATAGACCTGTCCGTGATCGATATTCCCGAGACGGCACAACGCAACATCGCCTCGCTTTACGAAACCGAGGGCAGGGGATTGGCGCTGCTGTCATTCAATGATGAAGGCGGTTTGCTGACCATCACCAGCGATGGTGAATTGTTTCTGGCACGCAGGATCGATATAACGGTCGGACAGTTGTCGGATGCGGACGAGATGTTGCGCCAGCAGTATCGGGATCGTGTTGAACTGGAAGTGCAGCGTTCGCTGGATTACTTCGACCGGCAGTTCCACCATATTTCGATCAACAGGATGTTGGTGTCCGCGCCGGAAGAATTGGGTCTGGTTGCGTTGCTGGGCAACAGCCTGGGTATGCCGGTTGAAGCGCTCGATCTGTCGCAGGGGATGGATATCGAGGGCGTGCCGGAGTTGGCCGACAGCGAATATGCCAGCTATGCCCTGCACGCGCTGGGTGCGGCGTTGCGCCTGGAGAAGAAGGTGCTATGAGCCAGCAGATCAACCTGTTCAATCCGGTCTTCCTCAAGCAGAAAAAGCATTTTTCCGCTGTCACCATGCTGCAGGCCCTGTTGCTTATCGTGCTGGGTTCGATGCTGTTCTATGGTTACGCCGTGTACCAGGTGAAAATGCTGGCGAAGCAGACGGCCGAGATGAATATCCGCTATGAGGCGGAGCAAAAGCGCATGGTCAACTACATCAACGAGTTTTCGCCGCAGCGCGCGCAGCAGCTGCTGAATGATGAATTGCAGATGGTGGAAGTGCAGGCAAGCCAGCAGGAAGCACTGCTGACGACGCTCAAGAGCGGCGCGTTCGGCAATACGCAAGGCTATTCGGAATATCTGCGCGCATTCGCGCGCCAGACGGTCAAAGGGCTGTGGTTGACCGGTTTCAACATCGGCGGAGACGGCGCACAACTGAGCCTGCATGGTGCAGTGGTCAACCCCCAACTTCTTCCCGAATATATCCAGCGCATGAATCGCGAGCCGGTGATGCGCGGCAAGACTTTTGCCGCATTGCAGATGAAGTTGCCGGATGCGGCCAATAACCAGCCGCCGCTCGGATATGTGTTGTTCAGCCTGAGATCCGTTGCAGCCGATGAGGGTGGAAAATAATGAAGGCGCGCTGGGACAAATTGGTTGCAAAAATCGACGCCATGTCTTTGCGCGAACGCGCTCTGATTTTCGCGGCGGTCGCGTTTGCACTGGTTGCCATGATCGATTCGTTCTTTCTGAACCCCCTGCTGCAGCAGCAGAAGCGGCTGTCGTCGCAAGTCGTGCAGCAGCAGGAAAAGATGAAAGAGATTCAGGGACAGTTGGCTGCCTTGCTGCAAGCCAAACAAGCGGACAAGGATGCGCCGCAGCGCGAGCGTATCCGCCAATTGCGCGAGCGGATCGCGCAAGGCGATACCTTTCTGAAAGAGACGCAGGACAAATTGGTGCCGCCCGAACGCATGGCGCATCTGCTGGAACAGGTGCTGGTAAAGAACGGGCGGCTGCAATTGGTCTCGCTGGAAACCTTGCAGGTGTCGAACTTTATCGAACCAGCGGCCAAAGATTCCCAACCGGCGACGGCAACCGGCAAGCAGATATACAAACACGGGGTCAGGATCACGGTGCGCGGCAGCTATGCCGACCTGACGCAGTATCTGCAGATGCTGGAAAAACTTCCGACCCGGATGTTCTGGGGAATGGCGAACCTGAACGTGGTGAAATATCCGCAGGCGGAATTGACCCTGACACTGTATACACTGAGTTTGGACAAGACATGGCTACAGGTATGAAGCGGCTCGCGGCGACTTTGCTGTTCTGCATGCTGCCGGGCATGAGCATATGGGCTGCGGGTCTGGACGATCCAACGCGTCCGGCATTCGATCTGGTGCCGGGGCTGGATGGCAAGGCTGTGGATACCAAAGCAACTTCCGCTGCGCCGAGTGGATTGCAATCTGTGATCCTGTCCGTGAAGCGCGAGGCGGCCATTATCAACGGTGTGGAAGTGGAAGTCGGCCAGAAATACGGCGATGCGACATTAACAGTTGTGAACGAGACATGCGTGGTACTGATGGGGCCGGAAGGTCGCCAGGTGATGCATATGTACCCGTCGGTGAATCTGTCCAAGACCGAGCTGGCCTGTGTCGGTCGCAGCGGTTTGCAGACGATCCGCAAGGTGGAGCGCAAACCACCCGCAAAAAAGAAGCCCATTAAGAAAACTGCCCAGGCGAAAAAGAAGCCCGTGACCTGTGCGGATGACGATACAAAGAATGGGAGTGAAAAATGAGGCAATTATTCATCGTGCTGAGTATGTTTGCGTTCGCCGGCTGTGCAACGAATGGTGCCGTCCAGAACGTCAAGGATCAGATCAACACTGAGCTCGATGCGGCGGTCAAAGCCAGCACCCAAACAGAAGTATATGACGCCCTGTTGCCAGCGATGCCCGCTGCGCCTGCGCCTGTCGATTCGGCAGCCTCGGAAGCAAAGTTCGATCTTTCGGTGAACAATACACCGGCACAACAGGTGTTCATGGCCATCGTATCCGGCACGCGCTACAGCATGCTGCTGCATCCGGATGTGGGCGGCAATATCTCGCTCAACCTGAGAGATGTGACCGTATTCGACGCGCTGGAATCCATCCGCGAGATGTATGGTTATGAGTACAAGATCGATGGCACGCGCATCTATATCCAGCCGCTGGGCCTGCAGACGCGCATTTTTCATGTGAATTACCTGACCGGGCAGCGCGAAGGAAAATCCAGTTTGCGCGTGACCTCCGGTTCCGTGTCGGATACCCCAACTTCCACTACCGGTGCCAACGGCGTGGCCACCAATTCGACCAGCAACCAGGGAACGGCACTCGACAGCAGCAAGGTCAGCATGACCAGCAGTGCCGATTTCTGGGAGGAATTGAGCAAGTCGCTGGTTGCCATCGTCGGCAACGAGAAAGGCCGCAGTGTGGTGATCAGTCCGATGTCGGGCGTGATCGTGGTGCGCGCGATGGCGGATGAGATGAAGAATGTCGCCGCCTATCTCAAGGCTTCGCAGATTTCCATCGAGCGCCAAGTGATCCTGGAAGCCAAGATCGTGGAAGTGCAACTGAACAATTCCTTCCAGTCGGGTGTTAACTGGTCTACCTTCGGCAGGCTGAACGGCGGCACGAACAGCAGCGGATCTTTGGGGGTCTTATCCCCCGGCGCAACGCTTAAGCCAAGTGTCAATGGCGCTGCCCAAGTTATCAGCGATGCGGTTATCACTGCAACGCCCGGCGCGGCGATAACAACCGCGGTAAACGGAGTGGGTGGCTCGATGTTCGGCCTCGCCTTCCAGACCAGCAACTTCGCAGCTTTGCTGAACTTCCTCGAATCGCAGGGTGATGTGCACGTGCTGTCCAGTCCGCGTATCGCCACGCTGAACAACCAGAAGGCGGTGCTGAAAGTGGGCACGGACGAGTTCTTTGTGACCAACGTGACGAACACCACCACCACCGGCACGGCCACCACCAGCACGCCCAGCGTGACCCTGCAGCCGTTCTTCTCCGGAATCGCGCTGGATGTGACGCCGCGTATCGACGAGAACGACGAGATCATTCTGCACGTGCATCCATCCGTCAGTCTGGTGACTACCGTCAACAAGACGGTGGACGTGGGCGGTGTGGGAGGGGTGTTGAATCTGCCGCTGGCTTCCAGTTCGGTATCCGAGACGGACAGCATCGTGCGTGCAAAAGATGGCCAGATCGTGGCCATCGGCGGTTTGATGCGCCAGGCGACATATGAAGACCAGTCAGGTCTGCCGGGATTGCCCAAATCGGTATTCGGCCAGACCAGTCAAGTTTCGCAGAAGCGCGAGTTGGTGATCCTGATCAAGCCGACGGTCGTGAACAGTGAAAAAGACTGGTCCGACGACATTACGCGCAGTCGTGACCGCATCAAGAGCATGTCCCGTTAACGCACGTGGTATAGCGAAAATGAACTGTCAGTATCGTGTGCATTTCCCCCGCCACCGTTCCCCCTCTCCCGCAGCGCGGGGGGGGCGGTATGCCCTCGCTACGCGAGTATCTCGTTAAAACCGATGTATCTGCGGCACTTCGGACTGCGCGAGCCCCCTTTTTCGCTGACACCGGATACCAGCTTCTTTTTCGCCTGCACGAATTACCAGGAGGGTCTTAACACGTTGCTGGTTGCCGCGCGCAACGGCGAGGGTTTCATCAAGATCACCGGCGAAGTGGGCAACGGCAAGACCTTGCTGTGCCGCAAATTCCTTTCCACGCTGAGCCAGGGCAAGCAGGCGACGACACTGATCGGCACGCAAGATGCCGGCAGTTTAGCAACGGGTACGCGCTTTGTAACGGCCTATCTGCCCAATCCCTATCTGGAGCCGCGCAGCCTGCTGCTGGCGCTGGCGGACGAATTCCGTATCGAGCTGGCCCCCGATGTGGACCAACACCTTTTGCTCAAAGAGCTGACGCGCGCCTTGCTCAATTTCGCGCGCGAAGGCAAGCGCGTGCTGGTCTGTCTGGATGAGGCGCAGGCGATGCCGTTGGAGAGCCTGGAAGTACTGCGTCTGTTGACCAATCTGGAGACGGAGAAACGCAAACTGCTGCAGGTGGTGCTGTTCGGCCAGCCGGAATTGAACGAGCGGCTGCGTCACCACTCCGTCCGCCAGCTGCGCCAGCGCATCAGCTTCCAGTACGAACTGAAAGGCCTGCGCAAAGACGAGCTGGAGCGCTATTTGCGCCACCGCCTTGCCGTGGCCGGATACGCGGGCGAAACTTTGTTCGCCGGATCCGCCGTAAGCAAGATGCATCGCGTCACGAGCGGGACGCCGCGCTTGATCAATATCCTGGCGCACAAAGCGCTGATGCTGGCTTTCGCCGAAGGGCGTCAGCAGGTCGGCAGCAAACATGTGGCGCAGGCCGCCGCAGACACCCCGGAAGTGAAACGCGACTGGCTGCCATGGGCATTGTCAGGGCTGGTCATCGCTGTGGCGCTGAGCGTCATCGCATTGGTGGTCTGGGCATGAGTCTGATCAATCAGGTTTTGAATCAGCTTGAGCAGCGCGGTGCACACACCTCGCCGGACCAGACGCAGATCCGTGCCGTTCCCGCACTTCCCGGCAGAAACTGGCTCAAGCCGCTGGCACTTGCTGCCGGGATGCTGCTATTGCTGGGCGCGGGCGCATGGATGTGGATGCATAAAGAAACGCGTGTAGAGCCGGAGGTGCAGGGCAGAGTCATTTCCCCGGCTGCAGAGGCAGTTGTGGTTTCGAATGAAGCGCCGGGGTCTGAACCCGCGACACGGCTGAGCTATGAGCTAAGCGTGCTGCCGCTGCCCGAGTCGCTGCGGGAAAAAGAACTGCCGACTGCAACGCCATCGGTGATGCAGCGTCCATTGGTGAATGACATGGCAGCCGAGCCGCTGCCGGAACCAAAACAGGAAGCGCCGAGCAGTCCGCCTGTCATTACCTATCGGGAACCGGCGCAGCCTCTCAAACACATCAGCCCCAAGCAGCGCGCTGATGCGGATTACCGCAAAGGGGTGCAAGCGCAACAGCAGGGCAAGCTGCCCGAGGCGATGGCCGCTTATGAGGCTGCAATAAAGGCCAATGAACACCATGAAGCCGCCCGACTTGCGATGGCAACCCTGCTGCAGGAGAACGGCCAGCAAGCAGCGGCAGAACGTCTCCTGCAGGTCGGCCTGCAGCTGAAGCCGGTGCGTTTAACGTATGCCATGGCGCTGGCCAGGATGCAGCTCGGGCGCGGGCAGCTGGATGAGGCATTGAACACATTGCAAGCGCGTCTGTCTGCTGCGGATGGCAGTGCCGACTACCAGTCGTTCTATGCGGCATTGCTGCAAAGACAGAATCGCCACAAGGAGGCGGTCAATCATTATCAGATCGCGCTGCAGATATCGCCGCGCAACGGTGTGTGGCGCGTGGGTTATGCCATCTCGCTGCAGGCACTGGCGCGCATCGAGGATGCCAAGCTGGCCTACAAACAGGCGCTCGCTACACATACCCTTGCGCCCGAGCTGGCGGCCTTTGTGCAGCAGAAGCTGGCGAGCCTCCCCTAGTTCTTTCCCCGATGCGGCATGGTGCGTGCCGCTACCCAGGCACTGACCTCGCGCGCGCCGGCCTTTTTCAGCAAGTGCGCCAAAGCGTCGATGGAAGCGCCGGTGGTCATCACGTCATCCACGATGGCGATATGTTTGTCGCGCACGTCCAACCCGACTGCCAATGCGAAGGCCTGGCGCACGTTGCGATGGCGCGCGCGCCAGGGCAGAGAGGATTGCGGCGGTGTGTCCCTTGCGCGGAATGCCGCGTTGGCGAGCAGGGGCAACTGCAGCGTGCGGGCAATGCGCGCGGCGAGTAGCTGCGATTGGTTGAAGCCGCGTTCGCGCAAACGTGCCGGATGCAGCGGCAAGGCGAGCAGGCAGTCGGGGAGGAGGCTGATGCGCGCAGCGAGTGTGTCGGCGAGAAAGTTGGCGACGATCAATTGTTCGTCGAACTTGAGCGCCTTGATCAAACTGTCCAGCGGAAACTCGTAGCGGAATGCCGCGACACAGCGAGCGTACGCGGGAGGATGCTGCAAGCAGCGTCCGCACACCCCGCCAGAAGGCAGGGGCGCAGCGCACACGCTACAACTCGGGCCTGCATGATGAGGCAGATCGCCGAAGCAGGCGGCGCAGCATAATCCGTCGTGACTGGAGGCGCCGCACAGGAAGCAGGGCTGCGTCGGCAGCAAGTGGGCAATATATGGGCGGATGTTCAGCAATTTTGCGGTCAAAATTGACAACATGATCTCCATCAACGAACATGCGTGCCGCAATTTAGCGCTGAATCCTCTGAAAGCAAACACCAAAATGCAAAGCCAGCCCATCACGCTCGTTCGACCCGCCAAAGCTAAAACACTGGCCACGCCGCAACGCTGGCGCGTGGAAGCCATCGAAGAACTGTTCAAGCTGCCGTTCTCGGACCTGCTGTTCCAGGCGCAGCAAGTGCATCGCGAGCATTTCGATCCGAACGCGGTACAGCTCTCCACTCTGTTGTCGATCAAGACCGGCGGCTGTTCCGAGGACTGCGGCTACTGCCCGCAATCCGCGTTCCACGACGCGGGCGTGGAGAACCGCAAGATGCTGGAAGTGCAGGAAGTGATCAAAGCGGCCAAGGCCGCGCAGGACGCCGGTGCCGACCGCTTCTGCATGGGCGCCGCCTGGCGCGAGCCGAGCAAGGAAGACATGGCAGCCGTGGTGGAGATGGTGAAAGAGGTCAAGGCGCTGGGCATGGAGACCTGCGCCACGCTGGGCATGCTCAATGACGAGCAGACCGAGCAGTTGCGCCAGGCCGGACTCGACTACTACAACCACAACCTCGACACCGCGCCGGAATTCTACGGCGACATCATCAGCACGCGCGACTATCAGGATCGCATCGACACGCTGGAACGCGTGCGCAATGCCGGCATGCATGTGTGCAGCGGCGGCATCGTGGGCATGGGCGAGAGCCTGACGCAGCGCGCCGGCCTGATCGCGCAACTGGCCAACATGGAACCCTATCCCGAGAGCGTGCCGATTAACAATCTGGTCAAGGTGGAAGGCACGCCGCTGGCACAGCAGGAAGACATCGACCCGCTGGACTTCGTGCGCACCATCGCCGTCGCCCGCATCACCATGCCCACCGCGCGCGTGCGCCTGTCCGCCGGACGCCAGCAGATGAGCGATGCCGTGCAGGCCCTGTGCTTCCTGGCCGGTGCCAATTCCATCTTCTACGGCGAACAGTTGCTGACCACCGGCAACCCGGATGTCGAGCGCGACCGGGCGCTGATGGACAAGCTGGGCATGTACCCCTTCGCCGAGAAACACTGATGACCTTTGCGGCGCTGCAACGTGAGCTTGACGAGCGCGCCGCACAGGGGTTGCTGCGCCAGCGTCGCACGCTGCAAACGCCGCAGTCGCCGCACATCATCGTCGACGGCAAACCCCACCTCGCGTTCAGCAGCAACGACTACCTCGGCCTCGCCAACCATCCGCAACTGATCGCCGCCCTGCAGCAGGGCGCGGCAGCGTGGGGTGTGGGGGCGGGGGCGGCGCATCTGGTGAACGGCCATTTCACACCGCACCATCAACTCGAACAAAGCCTTGCCGCCTTCGTCGGTAAACCCGCCGCCCTGTTGTTCTCGACCGGCTTCATGGCCAATCTCGGCGTGGTGCAGGCGCTGGTCGGCAAAGACGACACGGTGTTCGCCGACAAGTTGAATCACGCGTCACTCAACGATGCGATGTTGTTGTCGCGTGCAAATGTACAACGCTATCGTCATGGTGATATGGCGCAACTGGACGGCCTGCTGTCGAAGCAGCAAAGCGGCAGAAAGCTGGTGATCACCGATGCCGTGTTCAGCATGGATGGCGATATCGCCCCGCTGCCCGAGTTGCTCGCGCTATGTGAGAAACACGATGCCTGGCTGCTGGTGGACGATGCGCACGGATTTGGCGTGCTGGGCAAACAGGGCAGCGGGTCGCTCTCGCATTTCGGGCTGGACTCGCCGCGCATCATCCTGATGGGGACGCTGGGCAAAGCGGCCGGTGTGTCCGGTGCCTTCGTCGCCGCCGAGCGGGTGGTGATCGATACGCTGGTCAATCAGGCGCGCAGTTATGTGTACACCACCGCCACACCGCCGGCCTTGTCCGTGGCCCTGCTGGCCAGTCTGCAACTGATCGCGCAGGGTGATGCCTTGCGCGCGCACTTGAAGCGGTTGGTTGTGCAGCTGCGCAAAGGGTTGAGTGATCTGCCCTGGCAACTGATGCCGTCCGACACCGCCATCCAGCCTTTGCTGATCGGCGACAACAAACAGGCGCTGGGGTTGAGCGAAGGATTGCGCGCGCGCGGCATCTGGGTCGCGGCGATCCGCCCGCCCACCGTGCCGCAGGGCACGGCGCGCCTGCGTATCACCTTGTCTGCCGCGCACTCGGAAGAAGATGTGCAACGATTGATAGAGGCATTGCATGCGCTTGCATGTTGAAGTGACGGGGCAGGGCCGGCCGCTGGTCATGCTGCATGGCTGGGGCATGCACGGTGGCATCTGGGGCGAGGCCGCCATCCGATTGGCGGACGACTTTGCAGTGCACAACGTCGATCTGCCCGGGCATGGCGCAAGTGGGGCGCAAGGCGATGTCACGCTGGACGGCATCGTTGAACAACTTGATGCGCAGTTCGGACAGCCTGTCGCAGTGCTCGGTTGGTCGCTCGGCGGCATCATCGCGCAAGACTGGGCGGCGCGTGCGCCGCACAAGGTCGAGCGCCTGCTGCTGCTGGCAAGCACGCCCTGTTTTACGCAGCGCGCAGGCTGGTTGTGCGGGATGGCTAGCGAAACATTGCAACAGTTCGCGGCAGAACTGGAAAAGAATCATGCGGCAACGCTGCGTCGATTCCTTGCCTTGCAGGTGCGCGGCAGCGAGCACGAGCGCGAGTTGCTGGCGGCGTTGCGCGAGCAATTATTCAGCCGCGGCGAACCCGATCTGTCCGCGTTGCGCGGCGGACTGGAGATCTTGCGCGATGCCGATCTGCGCGAGCAGGCTGCCGCAATCAAACAGCCGACGCTTGTCATCGCCGGTCAGCGCGACAAACTGACGCCACCGGAAGCTTCGCAATATCTGGCGCGGGTGATGCCGAACGCGCGGGTGGTCGAGATAGAAGGTGCGGCACATGCGCCGTTCCTGTCGCATACCGATACAGTGGTCCAGCATATAAAGAGATTCTTGCATGAATGAATTCGAGATAGACAAGAAGCAGGTGCGCCGCGCGTTCAGCCGTGCCGCGTCGGACTACGATGCGGCGGCGGTGATGCAGCGCGAAGTGTGCATCCGCATGCTGGAGAAACTGGATTACATCAAGCTGCAACCGGCGCGCCTGCTGGATGTGGGCAGCGGCACCGGCTGGGGCACACGGCAGCTGGGCGAACGCTATCCGAAGGCGACTATCACCGCGCTCGATATCGCGCTCGGCATGCTGCAGCACGCGCGCGGCACATCCGGCTGGTGGCGCAAGCTGTTCCAGGGGCACCGCGAACAATTTCTGTGCGCCGATGTGGAAGCGCTACCCGTCGCGTCCGGCAGCATCGACATGGTGTGGTCCAATCTGGCATTGCAATGGTGCAACGATCTGCCCGCCACCTTCGTCGAATTGCACCGCATCCTGAACACCGGCGGCTTGCTGATGTTCTCCTGTTTCGGCGTGGATACGCTCAAGGAATTGCGCATCGCGTTTCGCGACGTGGACGGCTACAATCACCTCAACCGCTTTGTGGACATGCACGATGTCGGCGATATGCTGGTGGCGGCCGGTTTCGCCGATCCGGTGATGGAGATGGAGACACTCACTTTGACCTATGAGGACGCGCGCGCGGTGATGCAGGACCTGAAGAGTATCGGTGCCCACAATGCCACTGCGGGCCGCGCGTCCGGCATGATGGGCAAGGCGGCCTGGCAGCGCGTGTTGGCGAACTACGAGACATTGCGCCGCAACGGCAAATTGCCGGCCACCTTCGAGATCGTCTACGGCCACGCCTGGAAACCCGCGCCCAAGGCCGCGCCGGACGGGCGGGCGATCATCAAGACGGATTTCAAGTTATGAGTTATTTCATCACCGGCACCGACACCGGCGTCGGCAAGACGTTGCTCAGTTGCGCGCTGCTGCACGGCTTCGCCGCGCAGGGCAAACAGGTGACCGGGTTCAAACCCGTCGCGGCGGGTTGCGACGAGCACGACCACAACGAGGATGCGCTCGCCCTGCGGGCGGCCAGCACGCTGCAACCGGGCTACGGACAGGTGAATCCCTATTGCTTCCCGCGCGCCGTCGCGCCGCATCTTGCGGCACGGCATGTCGGCGTGTGCATCGAGCTGCAGCGCATCCTGACCTCGTATCATGAACTGGCCGGGCAAGCTGATGAGGTCGTTGTGGAAGGTGCGGGCGGATTTCTGGTACCGCTGAACGAAGACCTCACCTTTGCCGATATGGCGCGCGAGCTGAATATCCCGGTGATCCTAGTGGTGGGTATGCGACTGGGCTGCATCAATCATGCGTTGCTGACCATGGCCGCCATCGAGGCGCATCAACTAGAATGCGCGGGCTGGATAGCCAACGTGCTGGATGAAACGATGCCTGCGCTGCAGGAGAACATCGACGCGCTGCGCGAGCGGATCACGGCACCGTTGCTCGGTATCGTGCCGTATCAGGCGTCGCCCGATGTGAAGCGGACAGCACAGTATCTGGATTTGAAATTATTGGAGCGCGAGCCGGCGAATGAGTGAGTTCAGCATCTTTGCGGTGTTCATGGTGGGATTGCTGGGCGGCGTGCACTGTCTGGGCATGTGCGGCAGCATCGTCGGCATATTCACCGCGCAAGTGCCGCCGCAGCGTGCGCGCTGGCCGTTCCATCTGGCCTACAGCAGCGGGCGCATCGCAAGCTATACCGTGGCGGGCGCGCTGGTCGGCGCGGTGGGGCAGGCCGGGCTGCTGATGCGCGATGCGGTGCCGGTGCAGCATCTGCTGTTCGCGCTGTCCAGTTTGATGCTGGTCATGCTCGGTCTGTATCTGGCCGGCGTGTGGGGCGCGGTTCGGCGTCTGGAGCAACTCGGCAGCGGTCTGTGGAAGCGCTTGCAGCCTTTCATCACCAGACTGTTGCCGGTGAACACGGTGCCGCGCGCACTGGGCTTGGGCGTGCTGTGGGGCTGGTTGCCGTGCGGGCTGGTTTACAGCGTGCTGCTCACGGCGCTGGCCAGCGGTGATGCGGCGCAGGGCGGGTTAACCATGCTGGCATTCGGTCTGGGAACATTGCCCAATCTGCTGGCCATCGGCATGTTCTGGGAAAGCGTGCGCGCTTGGGTGCAATCGCCGCGCCTGCGGCTGGCGGCAGGATTGCTGGTGACCGGATTCGGGGTGTACGGGCTGTTCAAGGTCTCGTACACATTCTATGTGCACGGTTGGACTGGAGCATGTCATGTCGCAGCGTAACGTCTTGTTGCTGTCATCACTGTTTTTGCTTACTGCCTGCGGCGAACCCAAGCTGCCTTCGCCGTTCAAGGCGAACGAGGTCACCGCCCGGTACGCGCAGGCCGATTTCCGCTTGCACGACCCGTCCGGAAAGCCCGTGACGCTGGCCGATTTTCGCGGCAAGGCGGTGGCACTGTTCTTCGGCTATATCCATTGCCCGGACGTATGTCCCACCACGCTGGCCGACATGGCGCAGGTGATGCGCATGCTGGGCAAGGATGCGGAAAAGGTGCAGGTGCTGTTCGTGACGCTCGACCCCGAGCGCGACAACCCCGAATTGCTGGCGCAATACACGCCCGCCTTTTATCCCGCCTTCCTCGGCCTGTACGGTGATGCGCAGGAGACCGCGCAGGCAGCCAGGGCCTTCGACATCGTCTACGAGAAACATGCGACCAAGAGCGGCAGCTATACGCTCGACCATTCGGCCGGCACTTACCTGATCGCGCCATCCGGCAGGCCGGTGTTGTTGTCGCCCTTTGCGCAACGGCCCGAATATTTGGCACAGGATATTCGACTGTTGCTGGCGATGAAATGAGCGTACTGGCCAATCTCCTGAAGTTCGATATCAACGAGGACAACCTTCCGGTGCGGCGCGAGCAGGTGCGCGCGCGCATCGCCAGCTATCCGACCATGGTGTTGCCGGCCATGTTCATCGTGCCGCTGATGGTGTGGCTGATGTGGGACATGATGTCTCACGATACCTTGCTGCTGTGGATGGCCTTCGCCTTTGCCGCGCAAGCGTTCGAGATGAGCCAATGGTGGCGGTTCCGCAATGCGGCATTCGGATTGAACGAGTGCAGGCGCTGGGACACGCGCTTCAAATTCAATACTGTGCTCGGTGCTTCCGTATGGGGCGCCGCCTGGCTGCTGATGTATCTGCCCGGCAACCTTGCCTACCAGATCATTATCATCTGCGTGGCGATGGGTTTTGCTTCCGGCGGCGTGACGATCAACCCGGTGCATCGTCCCTCCCAGTTCCTGTATCTGCTCGTGCTGCTGGTGCCGCTCGTTGTCCGTCTGGCACTGGATAACGACAAACAGCACTGGTTTCTGGCGCTGATGCTGGTGGTGTTCATCGTGTTCATGCTGAATACGGCGAAGCGCCTGATGTACACCTTCGAGCTTGCATTGCGGCAACGCTTCGAGAAGGAGGGGCTGCTGCGCGAGTTGCGCCAGCGCGAGACGGATATCGCCGAAGCGCTGGAGCAGGCGGAGTCGGCCAGTCGCGCCAAATCGAAGTTCCTGGCGACAGCCAGCCACGACCTGCGCCAGCCGCTGCAGGCGCTGCGGCTGTTCACCGAGGCCTTGCAGGAGACCGTCAGGGAAAAAGAGCCGTTGCGCCTGGCCGGACAGATCGGCAAGTCTGTCGACGCGCTGGTGGATATGTTCGATGACCTGCTCGACGTGTCGCGCCTGGATGCCGGCATCGTCGAGCCGCGCTGGCAGCACTTTGCCATCGCGCCGCTGCTGGACCGTCTCTATGGCGATTTCGCGCCGCTCGCCCAAGCCAAGGGTTTGAGTTTTGATATGTCCCACGTTGGCGGGCAGTGCGCTGGTTCGGTTTGCGACGCGGTGGTGTACAGCGACCCCTTCCTGCTGGAACGCATGCTGCGCAACCTGATCTCCAATGCCATTCGCTATACCGATCACGGCGGTGTGCTGGTGTGCTGCGCATGCACGGACGACAGGGTGAAGATAGAAGTGGCGGATAGCGGTATCGGCATCAGGCCGGAAGCATTGCCGCATATCTTCGAGGAGTATTACCAGGTGGGGAACCCGCATCGCGACCGCCGCAAAGGGCTGGGGCTGGGGCTCACCATCGTGCGCCGTATCGACCAATTGATGGGATGCGGCTTGCAGGTCAGATCGGAACCCGGTGCCGGATCGACCTTCTTCTTCAGCATCCCCAAGGGGGACGCGGGACAGCTGGCGCAACCTTTCGTCATTTCGCATTCCGAATACGATCTGAGCGGCAGGGTGGTCGCCCTCGTCGAAGACGATCCGGATATCCGCGAATCGACAGTCGAACTGATGCGGCAATGGGGTTGCAAAGTATTCACATCGGAAGCGGCTGACGAAGTGATACGCGAACTTGATGTGGCGGAACAACGGCCCGACGTGCTGGTCTGCGATTACCGTTTGCCGCAGGGTTGGACGGCCCTCGACGTCATCCGCCGCATGCGCGAACTGTGGGGCACCGATCTGCCGGCCGTGGTGCTGACCGGCGATACGGCCAGCGAGACCTTGCATGCGATCCATGCCAGCGGCGCGATCCTGCTGCACAAACCCATCGCGCCGATCCGCCTGCGCGCAATGATGTATTTCGCGCTTACCGGCAAGCATTAGCGGCTGAATGCCCATGGCCGGGGTGATATGATTGCGCCCGAGAATTGAAGACCGCCTTTCACGATTGTTTCTTCTCCCGCTTGCGGGGGAAGTTGGGGGAGGGGGCTGCAAAAGGGGACAAGAGAATGAAGATCAAGGTACTGCTGGTGGATGATCACGCGCTGTTCCGCGATGGCATGCGCTATGTGTTACAGCAACTGGCCGACGAAGTAGAGATACTCGATACCGGTAATTTCACCGAGGCCCTGCAACTGGTCGTGGTCAACCCGGACCTGGATCTGGCGCTGCTGGACCTGCACATGCCGGACAGCAACGGCGTCTCCTCGCTGCAACTTTTTCACCAACGCTTCCCCGCCGTGCCATTGGTGGTCGTTTCCGGCTCCGACCACCGCGACGATATCGAGAGCGTGATGAACCTCGGCGCGATGGGCTTCATCTCCAAGATGTCACCCAGCAAATCCATGCTGTCCGCACTGCGCATGGTGCTGGACGGCGGCGTGTACGTTCCGCCGCAATTGTTGCAACAAGCCGTATCAAAACTGGAGCCGGGGATGGCGCTCAACGACAAGCGCAGTCTGCGCGCCAGCAAGTACGGACTCACCCCGCGCCAGTTGCAGGTGCTGCAACTGATCGGTACCGGCATGAGCAACAAGGACATCTCGCGCGAACTCGACCTGGCGGAAGGCACGGTCAAGATCCATGTCGCCGCCATCTATCAGACCCTGCACGTCAACTCCCGTGTCGACGCCGTGGAAACGGCCCGCCGCTTCGGTTTCATCGCCGAGAATGGCGAGGAAGAGGCTGAAGATTCCAAACCTGCCGGGGCTGCCTGATGGCTGCAGTGGAAAGCGCACGCGCGCCGCTGCCCGAGCGGATGCTGCATCTGTTGCGCGAATCGCGCTGGCTGCTGCTGGTGGCGCTGGCCGCCTACCTGATCCTGATCCTCGCCGGCTACGACCACAACGACGCTGCCTGGTCGCACGAGGCAAGCACTGCCGTCACACAGAATCCGGGTGGTGCATTCGGTGCCTGGCTGTCCGACGTGCTGCTCTATGTATTCGGTTTCTCCGCCTGGTGGCTGGTCACGCTCATGCTGCAGCGCGTCTGGGCGAGCTATCGCCGCATGCGCGCCGACAGTCTGTTCGACGTGCGCACCCTGTGGTGGTCGTTGACCGGATTCTTTATCCTGCTGCTGTCCAGCAGTGCGCTGGAAGCGTTGCGTCTCTACAGCTGGCAGGTCGAACTGCCGCAGGCACCGGGCGGCATGCTGGGTGCGGCACTGGGTGGCTGGCTGGCGCAGGTGCTGGGTTATGTCGGTGCGACCCTGTTTCTGCTGACCATGATGGCGGTCAGCTTCAGTCTTTACACCGGCTTGTCCTGGCTGCGTTTCATCGACCGTCTGGGCGAATGGATAGAAGACGGCTACCTGTGGGCGCGCAACCGCTGGCAGACCTGGCAGGACAAGCGCATCGGCGCGCAGGCCACGCAGCGCCGCGAAGTGAACGTGGAAGAAGAGAAGAAGCGCGTCGAAGACCACCAGCCCATCCACATCGAGATGCCGGTGGTCGAGGTGCCGAAGTCCAAGCGGGTGGAGAAGGAGAAGCAGGTCTCTCTGTTCGCCGACATGTCCGATTCGCCGCTGCCGCCGCTGCACATCCTCGATCAGGCAACCAGGCAGACCGACACGGTCTCCGCCGAGACGCTGGAATTCACCTCGCGCCTGATCGAACGCAAACTCAACGACTTCAACGTCACCGTGAAGGTGGTCGGCGCCTATCCCGGCCCGGTCATCACGCGCTACGAGATCGAACCCGACGTGGGCGTGAAGGGCAGCCAGATTGTCAATCTGGTGCGCGACCTGGCGCGCGCCTTGTCAGTGGTCAGCATCCGCGTGGTGGAAACCATCCCCGGCAAGACCTGCATGGCGCTGGAACTGCCCAACCCGAAACGGCAGATGGTGCACCTGTCCGAGATCCTCGGCTCGCAGGTGTATGCCGACATGCATTCGCCGCTCACCATGGCCATGGGCAAGGACATCTCCGGCAAACCCGTGGTCGCCGATCTGGGCAAGATGCCGCACGTGCTGGTGGCCGGTACCACCGGTTCCGGCAAGTCGGTGGCGATCAACGCCATGATCCTGTCGCTGCTCTACAAATCCACACCGCAGGAAGTGCGCCTGATCCTGATCGACCCCAAGATGCTGGAACTGTCGGTGTACGAAGGCATCCCGCATCTGCTCGCGCCGGTGGTCACCGACATGCGTCAGGCCGCTTCCGCGCTCAACTGGGGCGTGCAGGAGATGGATAAACGCTACAAGCTGATGTCTGCACTCGGCGTGCGCAACATCGCCGGTTACAACCAGAAAGTGCGTGACGCGATCAAGGAAGGCAAGCCGCTGAGCAACCCGTTCAGCATCACGCCTGAATCGCCCGAGCCACTGGAAGAACTGCCCTTCATCGTGATTTTCATCGACGAACTGGCCGACCTGATGATGGTGGTCGGCAAGAAGGTGGAAGAGCTCATCGCGCGTCTGGCGCAGAAGGCGCGCGCCGCGGGTATCCATCTGGTGCTCGCCACGCAGCGTCCGTCGGTGGACGTCATCACCGGCCTGATCAAAGCCAACGTACCCACGCGCGTGGCGTTCCAGGTATCGAGCAAGATCGACTCGCGCACCATCCTCGACCAGCAGGGCGCGGAGGCGCTGCTGGGCCAGGGCGACATGCTCTACCTGCCGCCGGGCAGCGGTTATCCGCAGCGCGTGCACGGTGCCTTCGTCTCCGATCAGGAAGTGCACCGCGTCACCGAGCACCTGAAGGCGCAGGGCGAACCGAACTACATCGAAGGCATCCTCACCTCGATGGACGAACCGGCAGAAGGCGAATACGACGGCGGTGGCGGCGATGCCGAAGCGGATGCCTTATACGACCAGGCAGTGGAGATCGTGCTCAAAACACGCCGCCCCTCCATCTCGCTGGTGCAGCGCCATCTGCGCATCGGCTACAACCGCGCCGCACGCCTGATCGAGGCGATGGAACAGGCCGGGCTGGTGTCGCCGATGCAGGGCAACGGCAACCGCGAAGTGCTTGCGCCGGCACGGCAGGAATGACATGCAAATCTGTCCACGAAAAACACGAAAGCCACGAACAAAACCTTGGAAACTCCCAGAATGCTGAAGATGACAGCCCTATTTCGTGCATTTCGTGTTTTTCGTGGACTGATTCTTTGTTTTTCGTTGTTGCCCATGACTGCACATGCCGGTGCCGTCGACCAGCTCAAGGCATTCATCTCCGGCACGCGCTCCGCGCAGGCCGAGTTCACCCAGACCGTGCTCGACAGCAAAGGCCACAAGATGCAAATCGCATCCGGCACCATGCAGTTCGTACGCCCCGGTAAGTTCCGCTGGGAATATCGCAAACCCTACCAGCAGCTCATCGTCGGTGACGGTGTGAAGTTCTGGTTGTACGACGCCGATCTGGAACAGGTCACCGTGCGCAAACTGGATGCCGCGCTGGGCAGTAGTCCGGCGGCTTTGCTGTCCGGCAACAACGAAATCGAGCGCGACTTTCTGCTGGAAGAAGCGGGCGAACAGTATGGATTGCACTGGCTGACCGCCAAACCGCGCAGCAAGGAATCCACCTTCTCCGCCATCCGCATGGGCTTCAACGCGCAGTCCGAACTGGCCGCGATGGAACTGAACGACGCCTTCGGCAACACCACCATCCTGCGTTTCGCACAGATGAAGCGCAATCCGCAGCTCGCACCGTCGCTGTTCCGCTTTGTGCCGCCCAAGGGGGCAGATGTGCTGGGTGAATGAATCGTGCGAATAAATTCGCACCTACTTAAGTGGCAACTTGTATGGTCGAATTTATTCGACCGCATGGGATGCGGTGATGTCCTACGACGATTTGCGTAAAGGTTGTTATAGCGAGTTCAATCGTACCTATTTTGTGACCGCAGTATTGCGCGAACGAGAGAAACGATACTTCGCCGACTTTGATTGCGCACGATGTGTGGTGGAAGAAATGCGTATCCTGCACCATGAAGATGCGGTCAGTTCTATTGCGTGGGCCGTTATGCCAGACCACGTTCATTGGCTGTTCAAGTTGGGTGGGCGTTCAAACTTGTCTTCTGTCATCAAGCAGTTCAAGGCGCGTTCGGCGCACAGGGTGAATCGTTATCTGCAACGACAAGGCGGCTTGTGGCAGAAAGCGTTTTACGATCATGCTCTGCGTCAGGAAGAAGACCTGCGGCACATTGCCCGTTATATTGTCGCCAATCCGCTCCGGGCAGGCTTGGTTGAGCATATTGGGGACTACCCGCTATGGGATGCGATATGGCTGTACGTACGAATTCATTCGCATGTGTCAATATGCGTTGTGCGAACCCCCTCGGCGTGCAAGAACCTCTGCGAGGTAAATTCGCACTTACAGGTGACGATGGATTTTTCAATGACTGACCTTTTTACGCCCAACCAGCCGGTCGCGCCGCTCGCCGAGCGCCTGCGTCCCAAGCACATCGACGAGGTCATCGGCCAGTCGCATCTGCTGGGCGAGGGCAAGCCGCTGCGTCTCTCGTTCCAGTCCGGCAAGCTGCATTCCATGATCCTGTGGGGTCCGCCGGGGGTGGGCAAGACCACGCTGGCGCGCCTGATGGCGTCGGCATTCGATGCCGAGTTCCTGCCGCTGTCGGCGGTGCTGTCCGGCGTGAAGGACATCCGCGATGCCATCGCGCAAGCCGAGCAGACTTTGCAGCGCAATGGTCGCCACACCATCCTGTTCGTGGACGAGGTGCACCGTTTCAACAAGTCGCAGCAGGACGCCTTTCTGCCTTTCGTCGAGCAGGGGCTGGTCACCTTCATCGGCGCGACCACCGAGAATCCATCTTTTGAATTGAACAACGCGCTGCTGTCGCGCGCGCAGGTGTATGTGCTGCAGTCGCTGTCCGAGGAAGAGATGGGGCAGCTGTTCGCGCGTGCGCAGCAGGAGGCGCTGCAAGGGCTGACATTCGACGCGGCGGCGAAGGAGCGTGTGATCGGCTACGCGGATGGTGATGCGCGCCGCCTGTTCAATGTACTGGAACAGTTGCATACCGCCGCCCAGGCAGCGGGTCGCAACAACATCGATGTCGCGTTCCTCGACGCCACGCTGGCGCAGAAGATGCGCCGCTTCGACAAGGGCGGTGAAGCCTTTTACGACCAGATTTCCGCGCTGCACAAATCGGTGCGCGGCTCCAACCCCGATGCAGCCTTGTACTGGCTGGTGCGCATGCTGGACGGCGGTGCCGACCCGCGCTACTTGGCGCGGCGTATCGTGCGCATGGCCTGGGAAGACATCGGCCTGGCCGACCCGCGCGCCATGCAGATCTGCAACGATGCCGCCACCACCTATGAACGCCTCGGCTCGCCGGAAGGCGAACTGGCGCTGGCGCAGGCCGTGCTGTATCTGGCCGTCGCCGCCAAATCGAACGCCGGCTACGTCGCGTATAATGCCGCCCGCGCTTTCGTCAAACAGGACAGCTCGCGCGAAGTGCCGCTGCACCTGCGCAACGCGCCGACCAAACTGATGAAGCAACTCGATTACGGCAAGAACTACCGCTACGCGCACAGCGAAGCGGGCGGCTATGCGGCGGGCGAGGATTACTTCCCAGAGGGCATGCCCGAGGTGAGTTTCTACGAACCGGTGGATCGCGGACTGGAAGCCAAGATCGCGGAGAAGCTCGCGCATCTGCGCGAGCTGGATGCAAAGGCCAGTAAGAGTAAGAAATAGCTTCTGGCCTTGATTACGGCGGATGGTGTGATAATGCCTGTGCAGTTATTTTTCATTTTCAATTTCGTACTCCATGCAGACGCTGAACGTTAATCATGAACTGATACGTTGGGCGCTCGACCGTTCCGGTCGGAGCGTGGAGGGCCTTGCGCGCCGATTTCCGAAACTGGCGCAATGGGAAACCGGTGAGGCGCAGCCCACACTTAAGCAGCTTGAGGCATTGGCCAAGAAAACGTGGACGCCGTTGGGCTATTTTTTCCTGCCGTCGCCTCCGCAGGAAAAGTTGCCGATACCTGATTTCCGTACGGTGAGCGACAGGCCTATGGGCAGTGCAAGCCCCAACCTGATTGATACGTTGCATACCATGCAACGCCGTCAGGCCTGGATGCGTGACTATCTTGTGGATCGCGGGGTCGAGACGCTTTCTTTCATTGCTTCGGCGAATTTGCGCGAGTCTCCCGCCGCTGTCGCACAGCAGATCAGGCGGGTGATCGGCACCGACGATGGCTGGGCCAGCCGCCACGGCACATGGTCGGATGCGTTGCGCCATCTGCGCGAGGCCATCGAAGAAGCAGGAATACTGGTTGCGATCAATGGTGTGGTCGGCAACGACACGCACCGCAAACTGGATACCGAAGAATTTCGCGGCTTTGTCCTGATGGACAAGTATGCGCCCCTGATTTTCGTGAACGGTTCGGATGTCAAGTCCGCGCAGATGTTTACCTTGGCGCATGAGCTGGCGCATTTATGGGTGGGCGAAAGCGCCTTGTTCAACCTGAAAAACATGGCCCCTTCCGAATCTGCCGTCGAACAATTCTGCAACAAGGTCGCGGCGGAGTTTCTGGTGCCGGAGGCGGAATTCGAAAGCTACTGGCCGCAGGCGCTTCAAGATGCCGAACCTTTCCAAGCCATCGCCCGCCACTTCAAGGTCAGCCCGATTGTCGCGTCGCGGCGCGCACAGGATTTGGGGTTGATTCAGCAAGCCGAATTCCTGTCCTTCTACCGTGCATATCAGGAAGACGAGCGGCGCAAGGCGGCGCGAGCGGCTGGCGGAGGCGATTTTTACCTGACCCAGAACGTGCGGCTGGGCAAACGCTTCGCGCGTGCCGTTGCCCTCGCAGCCAAAGAGGGACGCTTGCTTTATCGCGATGCATATCGCCTGACGGATTTGCATGGCGCAACCTTCGACAAGTATGCCAAGGCGCTGGGAGCAAGCTGAACATGACTGCGAAACCCCAATATCTGCTCGATGCCAACGTGCTGATGGAAGCCAAGCGGCGTTATTACAGGTTTGGGGTGTGTCCCGGGTTCTGGGAATGCATCGCATGGCAGCACAAGCAAGGAGTCATGCTCAGCATAGATCGCATCAAGAAAGAAATCGACCAAGGCAAGGATGATCTGACCGAGTGGGTAAAGAAGTCCGCGCCCAAGAGCTTCTTTGCTCCTGCGACCGACCCGGAAGTCGCCGCATGGTTTGGCGAAATGGTGGCGTGGGTTCAGGCAGAAAAGCAATATCTCCCGGAAGCAAAGGCCGAATTCGCCACGGGGAACGATGCCTGGCTGATTGCCTATGCAAAGAAGCATGGGCAGGTTGTGGTTACCCACGAAACCTACGATGCGAACATCAGGAACAGGGTGAAGATCCCGAACGTTTGCGTGCAGTTCGGCGTGGATTACCTCGATACTTTCGACATGCTCGAAGCGCTCGAGACGCAGTTCGCCTGGCAGCATCACTGAATGTGTTGCCTACCCATCAAGCCGGGCTGCGCCGGAGGGCGCAGGAACGAACAAACCGGATATCCGCCAAAACGATGAAACTCATAAGAACAGATAAGCGAGGGAGCAATGCCTGAACTGAATTTCAAGGGCAAGGAGTTTGTGTTCAACCACCACCTGGCCGTGCCGCACCGGCCATTGGTGCCGGATGCAAACAAGTCCATCGGCGAGCCGCGCCTCGACGGCAACCTCATCATCAACGGCGACAACCTGCACGCGCTGAAATCGCTGCTGCCGATGTATGCGGGCAAGGTGGACTGCATCTTCATCGACCCGCCCTACAACACCGGCAACGAAGGCTGGTGCTACAACGACAACGTCAACAGCCCGATGATGCAGCAGTGGCTGAGCGAGAATCCCATCGGCATCGAGGACGGCCTGCGCCACGACAAGTGGTGCGCGATGATGTGGCCGCGTCTCCGGTTGTTGCATGAGCTACTGGCAGAGACGGGTTCTATCTTTATCAGCATTGATCACAATGAAGCACATCACTTACGAATGATGCTGGATTCAATCTTCGGCGCAGAGTGTTTTATTGCGGCTATTGCTTGGCAAAAAAGAACTTCACCGGAAGCCAGGAAAAAATTAGGGCCGGCCTTTGATACGATCTACGTGTATGCCAAAAGCAAGGCCGACCTGAATCTTGCAAAATTAGAACGTTCAGTTGAGCAAGAGGAGGAATTTAGTAATACAGATAATGACCCAAACGGCCCTTGGACATCTACTGATATGACGGCTCAGAATCCAGATCCAAGTAAGCGAAAGGATCAGCAATATCGTATTGAATTGCCAACTGGTGAGTTTGTTGAGCCTCCACCTGGAAGATGCTGGTCAATGCTTGAACCAGAATACTTGAGGCTTAAAATAGAAGGGCGCATTTGGTTCGGTGCAAATGGCACAGCAAGGCCGCGAATCAAAACTTATCTGAATGGATCGGAAGGTATTAGCAGCTGGACTTGGTGGCCCAATAATGAAGTAGGACACAATCAAGAGGCAAAAAAGGAAATTCTAGAAATTCTTGGTTCTGAAAATCCATTTGACTACCCGAAACCCGTAAGGCTCATCAGTCGCATTCTTGCGCTTGCAACGAAACCTAACAGCATTATTCTCGATAGCTTTGCTGGCTCTGCCACTACAGCCCATGCGGTGCTCGCTGCAAACAATAAAGGCGGCGACCGCCGCTTTATCCTCATCGAATGCGAAAACTACGCCGACACGCTCACCGCCGAGCGCGTGCGCCGCGTGATCAATGGCTACAGCTTTCAGGGCACGCAGCGCGAAGAGTTGCTCAAGCAATCCCTCACCTTCAGCGACCTGAAGAAGGCCGATAAGCTGCTGGATCACATCGCCAGCATCGAGAATCTGGAAGGCCAGCGTTTCGACAAGATCGAGAAGAAGGTCAAGGACGGCGAGCTGACCGTCGAGGGCGTGAAGGCCATCACGGAAAAGACCGAGGGGCTGGGCGGCAGTTTCACTTATTGCACGCTGGGCGAGGCCATCGACATGGACAGGATGTTGACCGGCGAGACGCTGCCCAGCTTCGAGGCTTTGGGCGCGCTGCTGTTCCACATGGCGACCAACGAGGCCATCGATCCGGCCAAGGTGGTCGAGCAGGACGGGCATGGGTATCTCGGCGAATCGCCTGCGTTCCATGTGTGGCTGATCTACAAACCTGAGCTGGACTTCCTCAAGTCGCGCGAGGCGGCGCTGACATTGGCGAAGGCAAAGGCGCTTGCCGAGGCGAAGCCGGGCAAGAAACATCTGGTGTTCGCCCCGGCCAAGTTCGTTTCGCAGAAGCTGCTGGACGAGGAAAAGGTGTCCGTCGAGTTCGCGCCGTTGCCTTGGGCTCTGTATCGCGTGGAGCGCGGCTGACATGGCTTTGCGCGACCTCGATTATCAGGGCCGCGTGCTGGCGCGGCTGGACGATTATCTGGCGGAACTGGCGGAGCAAAAAAAGAAAGCCGACAAGATCGTCGCCGCCAATGCCGGGGAGACCGACCCCGATTTGATTCGGCCCGTGCCCGATTTTCCTTTGAAGGTATGGGAGGCGATGCGGACGGCGGGCAAGTTGCCGGAATCCCGGCAGGAGATACCGTATTCGCCGCGCCTAGACGGCATTGGCCGCGCGGTGCCGAATGTGGTGTTCAAGGTGCCGACGGGCGGCGGCAAGACTTTCCTCGCCGTGGCTTCGCTGTCGAAAATCTTCGGGCGCTATCTCGGGCGCAACAAGGGCTTCGTGCTGTGGATCGTGCCCAACGAGGCGATTTATTCGCAGACCAAGCGGCAATTGATCGACCGCCAGCATCCGTACCGGCAAATGTTGGACGTACTTTCCGGCAACAAGGTGCGCATTCTGGAAAAGGGCGACCAGCTCGACGCGCGCGATGTGGAAGGCCATTTGTGCGTGATGCTGCTGATGTTGCAAGCCTCCAACCGCGAGAACAAGGATACGCTGAAGATGTTCCGCGACCGGGGCGACGTGCAAGGTTTTTTCCCGCCGGAGGGCGATCAGGAAGCGCATGCCGTGGCGCGGTCGCAAACGCCCAACCTCGATATTTACGACCTGGCCGGTTCGGCCTATCCGTGGCCGCAGATCAAGGATTCGCTGGGCAACGCACTGCGCCTGATCCGCCCCGTCGTGGTGATGGACGAGGGGCACAAGGCGATTTCCGAACTGGCCTTCTCGACGCTCTACGGCTTCAACCCCTGTTTCGTGTTGGAGCTGACGGCCACGCCCAAGGATGTGGCGGCCAGCGGCGGCAAGAAGCCCAAGCCCGCGCGCCCCGCCAACGTGCTGGTGGAGGTCAAGGGTATCGACCTCGACCGCGAGGGCATGATCAAGATGCCGCTCAATCTCGATGCGCGCAGCGAAGCCGACTGGCGCACCACGCTGGCTGCCGCGCTCAACCGCCTGCGCATGCTGGACGATGCGGCGCGAAGGATGCAAGCCGATACGGGGCGCTACATTCGTCCCATCCTGCTGGTGCAGGTGGAGCGCACCGGCAACGACCAGCGCGACGGCAACAGGATTCATGCGCTGGACGCCAAGGAATGGCTGACCAATAGCGGCGGGCTGGAAGAGGCGGAAATCGCCATCAAGACGGCGGATACCAACGACCTGGCCGCGCCCGAGAATCAGGATTTGCTTTCCGCCACCAACCGGGTGCGCGTCATCATCACCAAGCAGGCATTGCAGGAAGGCTGGGATTGCCCTTTCGCCTACGTGCTGTGCGCCCTGGCGGCGAGCGCCAACCTGTCGGCCATGACGCAACTGGTGGGGCGCATCCTGCGCCAGCCTCACGCGCAGAAAACCGAAGTGGCCTTGCTGGACGAGAGCTATGTCATCGCCCATCACGCGAATACGGCGGATGTCGTTGGCGCCATCAAAAAAGGATTGGAAGAGGATGGTATGGGCGATCTGGTCAAGGAGATACACAC
>WOYI010001164.1_pt1 | contig 56415 bp, 48 predicted proteins | sample 6423411 | NCBI WGS metagenome assembly WOYI01 (sample SAMN13441803, study PRJNA592873) | oil field metagenome | biome: oil field; feature: oil-well bore; material: oil-contaminated soil; isolation source: oil-contaminated soil from oil-well borehole | place: Germany: Wietze | collected 2016-10-18 ... | reverse complement strand
GCGGCATACCCCATTCTACAACTTAACCAGAGAACTTCAGGCGCACGACACTAGGACCCGGGCCACGAGACGTAATCCTCCCGATGCTCGCCTTCGACGCGCGCGAGCGACCAACTGCCGCAGCCGCACTGGAGCAGGTTCGTGATCTTCTTCCTGCCGGGAGCTCGAAGGGCTCCGGCAAAGCGCAGGGTGGTGGGGCAGCGGCGCGCCCTGCACCGCAGAAGCCACCGCCGCCTGCTGAGCGACCAGCACGTGCCGCGTCCGCCGGGCGGGGGCCGGTGCCCGTAGCCGCGGAAGCGGGCCGCGGCACCGCGAACGTCGGCGCGAAGGTCGTCGTCGTCGATCGTCTCGGCCTCGACTGGACCGGGGTCGTCGTCGGTGTGGACACGAAGCGCCCCGGCAACATCCTCGTCAAGCACGAGTCGACTCGGGGCGCCGAGAACGTTCGCTCCTATCCTTTGAACCAGGTAGTCCGTGGCACTCCGCTGAAGTAGACGCAACTCCAAACGCCGCTTCATCATCCTGATTGACGAGAACCGTGACCGCTGAAGACAACCCCGCCTCGCAGGCGATTGACTGGCACTGGGTCGCGGAGGCGCGTCTCGCCGCGATGCGAATGCAGTCCCTACCCGAAGCGAGGCGGGTTGAAGCCGTGACGATCGCCCGCACCACGATGCTGGCTCTGACGGCCTACCGCACGCCGATTGGACACTCACCAATCCCGCGCGCACGGGATCTTGCCGAAGACCTCGCGGCACCGTACCCCTACCTTGAGGCGACGGCGGCTCATTGCGTCGGGCTCCTATTCTTCTTTGACTCGATCGAGAGCAAGGAGTATCACAACATCGGCCTACCTTGGGAGTTCTGGCGGTTTGGTGAGCTGATGCTCAGCGGGATCGGGTTCAACCACCGTCCGTTCTTCACCACCGCAAGGTCGGGTGTGTACGACGAGGAGGCCGATGCATGGGTGGTCGATCGCGCTGACCAAGTCCGTCAGGCCCTCGCAGCAGTAGCGGGGCGTACGGAAGAGAGCGGCGGTAGCGATGGACGTTACGTCTAGCGGGGTCCCCGCCGCCGATCTGCATCCGCGTCGATGGTGAGCAACTGATCGGATACCCCTGATTGGTCCTCTCGCGGTGGCGATCCGGCGTCGCGTGCAAGGCGGGCTCGCCATTCGAGTCGGCAATCCGATCGAAGAAGTACACGTAGTAGCCGCCAACCGGCGCATCGCCCTCGCGTAGATACACCGCGCGGGGGCTCGACTCGTGCGGTTGTTGCAACGGAGTGCTGAATGCGGTCGGAACGCCCCCATCGGGGAAGACGGGCATGCGATACCGCCTCCCGTCGATCGGTCCACCGAGCATCACGGCGGGCACGTGCTCGAGCTCGCTGTCGTGGTATGTCTTCTTGGCCATGGATCTCTCCTCTTCGTCAGGGTGCATCGACGGTGCCGAAGGACGGGCTCGCGCCCAACCCACCTCCCCAGCTCGGGAAAGTCGACCAGACTACATCGGGCCACCGACATTGACTCCGAAAGCGCCATGGCCGCGATCCATCCGCAGATTCCAGGCAATAGCCTTGGTCGGATTCTCATGAATGTCGCAGGCGTCATGTAGTCTTCAAGACTTTGCAAATGGGGAGGCACGATGCGCACGCTGGCATCCGCACACGGCGCGGCGGCGCTCGACACGCTCAGAGGACTTGTCGGGCGACTGAAGAGCGACGACTCGCTGGCGCCGGTCACTGTCGTCGTCCGCGACAACATCGCTGCGATCACGGCTCGTCGCGCGCTCGCGCACGGCGTCGGCGAACGCCGCGGGGTTGCGGCAGTCAACGTGACCACCCTGCGCCGCGTCGCCGACCACCTGCTGTCGCTTGTTGGCTCGACGCTTCCGCCGGTCACCTCGGCTCGGCTCACGGCTGTCTGGCGTGCCGAACTGCATGCAGCACCCGGGGTGTTCGAGCTGGTCGCGACACACCCGGCGACGGTGCGTGCACTCGCGCGGGCACACGGAGAGCTGCGTGGGCTGGATTCGACCCAGCTTGCGACGGTGGCGGCGGGCGGCCCGTTGGCAGCGGATCTCGTTCGTCTGCACGGAACGGTGGCTGGGGGAGTACTCGCGGGAAGGCGAGACGAAGCCGCCGTGCTGCGGGATGCCACGGCGATGGTCGATCAGGACCCCGAGGTCGCGGCAACACTCGGGGCGCTGATTCTGTACCTACCGGATGAGCTCGACCAGTTGGAGACCGCGTTCGTGCTCTCGCTGGATGGGGCCGTCGGCGTCCAGGTCATCGTCGGGACGACCGGGAATGAGGAGCTCGACCGCGATCTGCGGGCGCAGTTCGACGCTCCCGCATATGAGACGTCGACAGCAGCAGACGCGGATGCGCCGGCGACGGCATCCCGCGTCATCCACGCGTCCGATGCGGATGACGAAGTCCGTGCCGCGGTACGCGAGATCGTCGCGCTCCTCGCCGCCGGCACCGCGGCGCACCGAATCGCGGTGCTGTATCCGAAAGACATCCCGTACGCACAGCTGCTCCACGACCACCTCGCACAGGCGGGCATCACCGCAAACGGGCCGGGCGTGCGGCCGCTTCGCGGCCGCGCCATCGCCGACGCGTTCCTCACCATGCTCGCTCTCGACCCCGATGACCTGCAGCGAGTTGCGGTGTTCGACTGGCTCGGGCGTGCGCCGATCCTGGCTGCGGACGGCAGCACGGTTCCCCGCACCCAGTGGGAGCGGCTCTCCCGCGACGCCGGCATCACGAGCGGCGACTGGACGACACGGCTCGACGAGCATCGCGTGCGCCTGCAGGCCCGCCTCGATCAGGACCGCGATGACCCGGCGGTGAGCCCTGGATCGCTCACCTACCAAGAGGGAGCGCTCGACGCAGTCGCAGCACTGCGCGCCTTCGTGGGAGATCTGACTGCCATTCTCCGCGCTGGTCGGGCATGCCAAAGCTGGGCAAGCCTCAGCAGGTGGGGGCTGGATGCCTTCCGGGTCTACTTCGGCGCGGCGCACTCGATGAATCGGCTCCCCGATCCCGAACAGCGCGCCGCAACAGCGATCGAAACGACCCTCCGGGGACTCTCCGAACTCGACGAGCTCGGTATCAAGCCCAGTCATGACCAGCTCATTGAGATCCTTGACGTGGATCTCGACCAGCGTCGCCCGCGCGTCGGCCGGTTCGGAGATGGCGTGTTCGTCGGACCGATCTCGGCCGCGGCATCCCTCGACGTCACCGATGTGTTCCTCCTCGGGCTCTCTGAAGACCTCTATCCCGGCAGACAGGTGCCCGATCCGCTGCTGCCCGACGCGGTCCGTGAAGCCGTCCCGCTCCAGACGTCCCGTGACTCGCTCCGTGCGAAGCACCGTGCCCTGCTCGCCGCCCTCGATGGCGCCCCTCGCGTCACCGCGAGCTTTCCGCGCGGTGACCTTCGCCGCGGTTCCGAGCGTCTGCAGAGTCGGTGGCTCATGCCGACCCTTCGAGTGGTGGCACGGATGCCGGATCTCGAAGCGACACGCTGGTTCGAGGCATCCGCGCCAGAGATCGTCTCGGTCGACTCGCACTGGCGTGGCATCGGCTTCGCGGAGTTCCCCAGCACAGAGCAGGAGTGGCGTCTCCGCCACCAGGCAGGCGGCGGTCATCTCGACGATCTTGCGATCGAGGCCGCAGAGATCCTGTCGGCCGCTCGCCTCTCCGATGACTTCACCCGCTTCGACGGCAATCTCGTCGAGGTCGAAGGTCTTCCCGACTACGCCCAGGGCAGCATCCTGATCTCGCCGACCGCGCTCGAACGATACGCCGGTTGTCCGCACACCTTCTTCGTCGAGCGGCTCCTGAGCGTCAATGCGCTCGAGAATCCGGAAGAGATCGTCACGATTCAGCAGCGCGACATCGGCAACATCGTGCACGAAACGATGGATGGTCTCGCTCGCGAGTTCTCCGACGACCTGCCTGACTACGGCGCACCGTGGTCGCAGGTGCAGCGCGAGCGCATGCGCGAGATCGCAGCAGACATCATGGCGAGCTATGAGCGACGCGGACTCACCGGTCATCCGCGACTGTGGGAGCGCGAGCGCGAGGCCCTGCTCGCCGACCTGGAATGGATCCTCGACGAAGACGACCGCGCGCGGGCTGCGCGTGACGCTCGCGTCGTCGCCAGCGAGCTCGCATTCGGGCTGCGGGGAGCGCCGCCCGTTCGCGTCGAAATCGACGAGGGAGCCCTCACCATGCGCGGGAGCGCCGACCGGGTGGACGAGACCCGAAGTGGAACGCTCGTCGTCACTGACTTCAAGACGGGACGCTCCGACAGCTTCAAGAAGATCGCGACCGATCCGGTCGTCGGCGGAACGAAACTGCAGCTGCCGCTCTACGCCTACGCCGCTCGTGCGGCCTATGGCAAGGAGCAGGTCGAGGCACGCTACTGGTTCGTCGGACGACGAAACCGAGGCGACGTGGTGCCCGTCGTGCTCGACGAGAACCTCGAGACGGTTTATCGCGCAGCCCTATCGACACTCGTGCGCGGCATCCGTGAGGGCCAGTTCATTGCGCGTCCGCCGAAAGACGAGGACTGGTCGCACGTGAAGTTGAAGTGCAGCTACTGCAACCCTGACGGCGTCGGCTACGGTCATGTGCGATCCGCATCCGCGAGGAAGCAGACGGATGCCGCACTCGCTGATCTCTTCGCGCTCATCGATCCGACAATTCATGGGGTGGCCAGCGATGACGTTGACTGACGAGACCGCGCGCCGCGAAATCCGCGAGGCTACCGCCGCAAGCCTTTTCGTCGATGCGGGTGCGGGATCGGGCAAGACGAGCGCGCTGGTCGACCGCGTCGCGACGTCGGTGCTCGGCGACGGAGTGCCGCTCGCCCACACCGCCGTCGTCACCTTCACAGAGAAGGCCGGCGCGGAACTGCGAGACCGCCTCCGCGCGGAGTTCGAAAAGCAGCATCGGCTCGCCGGCGATCGTGGCTCGCGAGCAAGGGCGCAGGCGGCGCTCGACGACCTCGACGGCGCCGCGATCGGCACGCTGCACTCGTTCGCGCAGCGGATCCTCGCCGCGTTTCCGATTCAGGCGGGTATGCCACCGCTCGTCGAGGTGCTCGACGAGGTCGGATCGTCGATAGCTTTCGACCGTCGCTGGTCGGTCATGTGGCGAGAGCTCCTGGATGACGACGCGCTCGCGGAGCCACTGCTGCTCGCGCTTGCGAATGGCATCAAGCCCGATCATCTGCGCTCGCTCGCCCGGGCGCTCGGGAACGACTGGGACCTCATCGAGAGTCATGTGCTCTCGGGCGGTGATTCGAACTTCGTGGCTCCCGATACGGAGGCCTTCCTCCGCCATGCGGTCGCTGTCGCCGAATTGCGGAGCGTATGCACGAGCCATGGCGACAAACTCTCGGCATCCATCGACACGATCGCCGTCATCGCAGGCCGATTGCATGCGGCGACGTCACCCGCCGAACGGTTTGCTCTTGCTGCGGCAGTCAACCGCTCGAAAGATCCGCTGCGAGTCGGTCGCGGCCAAATCGGCGCGGCCGGCAACTGGGATGGCCGGATCGATGACGTGCGAAGCCAGGTCGTCGACTTCTGCAGTGCCGCCGAGCAACTGGGTAAGAAGCTTTCAGAAGCGTTGCTGCGGCCGCTCGCGCGCGCACTCGCGGTCAAAGTACTCGCGGCGGCGGAGGAGCGCGTCGCATCGGGCGCGCTGGAGTTCCACGACCTGCTCGTCGCCTCGCGCGACCTGCTGCGTCGCGACGGTGAAGCCCGCGCCGCCCTGCAGCGGACATATCGGCGCATCCTGCTCGACGAGTTCCAAGATACCGATCCGATCCAGATCGAGCTCGCGGTCCGCATTGCCGGCGGAGCGGATGCCGCGGCCGAAGACTGGCACGACATCTTGGTGCCACCCGGCTCATTGTTCGTCGTCGGCGACCCGAAGCAGTCGATCTACCGCTTCCGCCGGGCGAGCATCGAGACCTACCTCGAGGCGGGAGCGCACTTCGGGCGACGCGTATCTCTGACGACGAACTTCCGCACGGTGCCGCCGGTCCTCGACTGGATCAACGACGTCTTCGCCCGGATCATCGTCGAGAATCCGGGCAAACAGCCGAGATACGAAGGGCTCGACGCACACCGCACGATCGATCCTCCCTGCGTGGGAGCAGCCGTGACGGTGCTGGGTGCCGACCCGCATGAGAAGGGCACACTCGCGGATGCTCTGCGTGAGGCAGAAGCCGCGGACGTGGCATCCGTCGTCCGCACCGCGCTCGCCGAGGGCTGGACTGTCTTCGACCAAGGCGCTGAGCTCTGGCGCCCAGTGCGCGCCGGCGACATTGCCATCCTGCTGCCCGCCCGCACTTCCCTCCGATTCCTCGAGGCGGCCCTCGACCGCGCTGGCATTCCCTACCGCACTGAATCAAGCTCCCTCGTCTACCAGGCGGATGAGATCCGCGCGCTCATGGCGGCGGTGCGAGCAATCGCCGACCCAAGCGACGAGCTCGCGACTGTGCAGGCGCTGCGTACAACGCTGTTCGGATGTGGCGATGACGACCTCTTCCGCTATCGGCGCGCGGGTGGGCGGTTCTCGGTCACTTCGCCCGTGCGCGACGAAATCGCCGATTCGCCTGTCGGGCGAGCCATGGCGTACCTCAACGGGCTCTATCGCCGCAGCCGCTGGCTGAGCCCCGCAGAGCTGCTCACCGAGCTCGCGGTCGACCGTCGAGTGCTCGAAGTTGCGGCCACGGTGGAGCCCTCCTCGAGGGCGCGCGACCAGTGGGGACGCGTTCGATTCGTTATCGACCAAGCGCGCGCGTGGTCGGACGTTCAGCACGGTGGACTGCGGGCATACCTCGCCTGGGCATCCCATCAGGCGCAAGACGCCGCGCGGGTCGCTGAAGCTCTGTTGCCCGAGACCGACGTCGACGTGGTGCGGGTGATGACCGTGCACGCCGCGAAGGGGCTCGAGTTCGGCGTCGTCGTGCTCTCCGGCATGACCAGCCAGCCCCGCAAGGAGACGGGCGTTCGCCTGCTCTGGCGTGATCGCGGTTACGCGGTCAAGCTCGGGGGATCGATCGAGACTAACGACTTCGCTGACGCCTCACCCATCGACGAGCAGATGGATGACGCCGAACGTCGCCGCCTCCTGTACGTCGCTGCGACGCGTGCCCGTGATCATCTCGTGGTGTCGCTGCACCGCGCGGAAGGCGGCTCCGAGACCGCGGCGAAGATCTTCGTCGACGCGGGGGCGGTCGATGCTGCCGGAGTCGAACGGTACGAGTCCCGCTTTGAAGATCGGACAGCGCCACTCGAACTTCGGAGCGATCCGGGGTCAGGTCGCGACTACGACGAGTGGCTCGAGGCCGTCACGGCCGCACGCGCTCGGTCGAAGGCTCCTTCAGCGCGGACGGCATCGGGACTGGAGGGAACCGAGCCAGAGGTCCAGTGGGCGGTGGACGACGCGGCGGGAGATACTGCGCTATCCGAGCAGATCGCTGGCGGTGCGAAGGGCGTCCGGGATGCTGAACTGCCGTCGTCGCTCAAGGGCCGTTACGGCAATATCATCGGCCGTGCCGTGCACGGCACGCTGCAGGTCGTGGATGGTCGCGATTCGCAAGTCGATGATGCGGCTCGTGCGCAGGCGCTCGCGGAAGGCATCCCGGATCTTCTCTCGACGGTTGCCGGTTTCGCGCGGTCCGCACTCGCGACAGAGGTCGTGCGAACAGCCTTTGACCGTGAGCATTGGTGCGAGATGTACGTCGGCACGATCGAGGACAGCCTGGTGCTCGAGGGCTTCATCGACCTCGTCTTCCGCAGCTCCGCGGGTGAACTCGTGATCGTGGACTACAAGACGGACACGGTTCGGGATGCCGTTGCCCTCGCCGATCGTGCCAAGCACTACGCTCCGCAATTGCAGGCGTACGTGCGTGCTTTGGAGGCGGCAACGAGTGAGCGAGCGCGGGCTTGTCTCGTCTTTCTGAATGACACCGGGGCGGCAGGACAGGTCGTCGACGTGCCCCGCGGAGATCTGGGGGCAGGGGATTTGCATGACGCATGACTTCCACACGTTCTGGCTGCACGACGAAGCGGCGGGCGGGCGCTTTCTCCCGGTGATGGCCCGAGGCGCGGACGAGGCGCGGTCCCTCGTCGCTTGGACGGGCGCGGAAGACTCCTTGAGTGTCATCGGCGACGGCACCACGGTGAGTTCTCTCCCCGCCCGGAGGCCGTTTCTCGACGTCTCGGCCGGGTGGGTGGGTCTCGCTCGTGAGCTTCACCGTGCAACCGAGGATCCCGCGCTGTTCGGTCTGATGATCGGCGTGGACGTCGGAGATGTCGGCGTCGCGAGCATCAGCGTCGGCCGGCAGGCGCGTGCCGTCTGGACCTCACGCTCGCAGCAGGCGGACGGCGCCGACGTTCGTGGCTTGATGGAGTCGCTGGGATGGAGGGCCGTCAACAAGGACATCTCCGTGAGTCGGGCTGTCTACGGTGAGCTCGATCTCGAGAGTGATCGCGTGCCGTGGACGAACGCGGTGGATGCGGCGATCGAACTCGCGGTGCTTCTCGTCCCGGATGTGCGAGCCGTGGTGCGGCTCTTCGTCGAAGTAGACGAGAGCAGCGTGCGGCAGATCGGCTCGGATCACCCGCTCACGGCGGCGACTCGCAGCGGTCAGTGGCCATGGATGTCATACAGCGCAGAGGACCGATCGGAGCGGAATCGGACCCTGCATAGGGCGTGGTTCGGCGAGATGCAGACGAAAATGGCGCTGGCCAACGGCATCCTTCGCTCGCTCGAAAACACGACGGGGATGTCAACCAAAGACCTCATGAACAGACACGTGCAGCTGCTGCCCGTGCGGCCGCCGTGGATTCAGCAGGGGGATCTTGCCCAAAAGACCGCGTGGTGGCACCTCGCGGCGATTCTGGGGCGATCGATCCTGTCCAGCGACGAATTCGGTCCTGCTGACTATGACGCTCTCACCTGGTTGTGGAGACGATTCGTGGGACGCGTGTCTGCTGACGACCTGGACATCCTGAATCAACGCGAAGATCCCTCCGCGGAAGAGAACCCAGCGGCTCTTCCCTCCGCTGCACTGCCGGCGAATGGCACAGCGCCCGTCGCGACTCACGAGACCGAGGCGAATGCGCGGGAGATCATCGAGCGTCGCCAATCAGAAACCTTCGGACAGCTATTCCCTCACATCGGGCCAGACGTCACGCTCGAGGCGCTTCGGCTCTCGGCACGTGTGCACAATCGACTTGTCCGCGACGGCGTGACAACGTTCGCAGGTCTCGCGCCGTACACCGTCGGTGATGTTCTCGGCTGGGGTGGCGTCGGCGAGGGGTCGGTGCTCGAGACCCTGAGGAGTCTTCTTCTCGTCTCGATCAAGCCCACCGAGTCCTCCGACCGAGATGCCACCCGTGTCGTGGAGGCCGAATCATCGAGTCTTGGTCTTGACAGTTGGCGTGCGGAATCGCTCGCCGATATCGAGGCTCTTGCGCGTTGGCATCGGCTGCTCGGCGCCGAGAGTGCCTCGGTCTTCGTTGTTCCGGATGGGGTTGCCGAGCCTCCGGCCGTCGTTACAGCGAGAGAGCGGTTGGGCCAACTTTCGGCGGGCGAGGTCCTTCCCGCACCGGAGGGCAATGGGTCGGCGAGCGACCTTCTCGAGCGCCTCTTGGCGGAGTTCGACCAGCGCGATCTCCTCATCCTTCAACGGCGGGTCTTCGCTGAGAAGCCCGAGACCCTCGACGTCCTCGGCGCCGAACTCGGCATCACGCGCGAATACGTTCGGCAACGCGAAGCGAAGGCCAAGACGCGGGTTGCCGCCATGGTCGCCGAGGGCGAGCTCGCAGGGCTTGCTGGCGTGATCCGCGCGGCGATCGTGGACGTGCTGCCCCTCAGGGTCCTCCTACAGCAGTTTCCGTCACTCGCCGCGGCCATCGACAGCATGGACGCTCCCGTGTGGCGTGTGCTCGATCGGCTCGACGACTCCTACGAGATTCGGGACGACTGGGCGGCCAGGCCTCGTGTCGCCGACGCCGTCGCCCGCACCAAGGCACTCCTCGTGAGGCACGCGACCGGGCGCGCCTACGTGGAAGTCGCCACGATCGATGAGTCCTCCACTGTTCTGACGGACGAGTGGCTTGACTACTGCGGCACGAAGCGGCTCCTCGGATACGCACTCGTCGGCGCAGCCGGCATCGCCGACCGCGCGGCCGTAGTTTTGGCGGCCGAGGAAGCGCCCTTGACGGCAGAGGACATTCACGAGCGCCTCGGGGTTCCACGAGCTGTGAGCGCCGTGAAGAATGCGCTCGCGGACGACGAGCGGTTCACCCGCGTGGGCCGCCAGAGCTGGGCGCTCAGGGAGTGGGGCCTGAAGGGATACCAGTCAATCAAGAAGTCCATCGCGCAGATTGTGGATGCTTCGCCCGAGGGTGTGGCTCTGTCGACGCTCGTCGAGAAGATCACAGCCCAAGTAGATGTGTCAGCGAACAGCATCGCAACGTACGCCGCAGCTCATCCGTTCATCACGCAGGCCGGCATCGTGCGCCGACGTACCCGTCGAGAGATGCGGCATCCTGAGCGACGAAAGGGTCTCGCCCAGACACGCGGTCTCTTCCGGCACGGCACGTCGGTCGCCTACCGGTTGACAATCACCGGCGAGCACCTGCGTGGCAGCGGCACACCCCTGCCGAACGCACTCGGCGAAGAGCTCGATCTGCTTCAAGCCGAAAAGCGCGACGTTCCCGTGCGCGGAGGTGGCACGGTGACCCTGTCGTGGAGAGGCCCGCAGATTGCAATTGGCAGCATCCGAACAGAGGTCCTGCAATTGGGGCTTGCTGCCGGCGACATTGCGTTTCTCATCTTTCACGCAGACAGAACGCTCGAGGTCACAGCCCTCGCGTTTGCGTTCGACCCGCTCGGCCAGGTCGCCGCGCTGACCGGCGGCCCTACGAGTGGAGACGCTATCGAGTCGTTGGCGGATCGGATCGACTCCGATGCGTCCTCGATCGCCGAGCTCGCGCAGGCCTTCTCGACACGCGGCGAACACCAACTCGCGGACCTCCTCGGACGGAGCGGCGAGCTCTCCCTGACAGTCGCTAGTCTGCGCGCGTTGGACGAACCAACGCAGGAATCGGATGCCGTCGACCCATCGGACGCGAGCGGTGGATCAGGTTCAGCGACGGCGAATTCGCTCCGGGCCATCTTCACGTACCTGCTCCGCGAGATCGACGTCTGGACCGCGCAGACCTACCGAGCAGGGGCGGAATTCTCGCCCTATGTCCAAGGCCTGCGCGAGTACGCAGGTGGCTTCGCCTGCGAATTGTCGAGCAACGCATACCTGTCGCCACCTCTCTACGAAAGACAGCTGGAGGCCCTGCGCTTCCTGGGGTGGAGCGATCCAGACCCAACCGATGGCCTGCCCAATCATCACCAGACATTCTCGAGCGACGTGCCACTAGAGCGCATCGCAGAGATTCTGACCAAAACGCTCCTGGATGCAATCGCTTTGACACCCGACGACGACATCGAGTTTGGACCCCACAGTCCGAAGCTCGACGCCTATGTCGCCCGGCGCCTGGCGCGGGAGTGACTTTCGCGTTGTGAATGCCGCGTGTTGGGCCCCGGTCCGCCCTATCGCCAGATGCTTCGCAGCATCCCCCCCTCGACCGCGGCGTCGTCGCGCTCCAGCGTGAACCCATCGTGTGCCGCGATTAGCGAAGCGAGAAGCTCCAGTTGGTCCAAGGGACCGGAGATGACGTCGATGTTGCCGCCAGGTGACCCACCCCCTTGCTTGACCCCGCTGAGTCCAGAGGGATGTTCTGCCTTCAGTTCTGCGATGCGACGGGCGGCGAGGTCGTAGGCGACGCTTTCAGGAGCGGCGTCCCATGTCTCGCTCACCCATTCCTCGAAGTTGAAGGGGTCCGCAGCATCCATTCCCTCATGTTCGAGTTCGTTTCTCGCAGCGAAGCCTTCCCAATCCTCTCCGTACATTGTGCTGACGAACTCGCCCCACGTTCGGGCTGCAGTGGCGGCGGCCCAGCGCGCACCAGTGTCGGCGTCGATGACGACGCCGTCGTACCCCCGGAAATCGGCGGGGCCGTAGATCAGGCGACGCGGTGCGTCGCTCGAATCGGTCATTTCGTGTCTCCTTCGTAGGCCATCGATGCCCGTGGTCAAATGATCCCGCACTGGCGCACGCCTCGCGGGTGTCAGTGTGGTTGTGGGTCTGACTCAGCCGCGGCGGGCCCGGATTGTGAGCTCGTGCGAGAGCAAGCCCGATGTCACCCACGCCCAGCTGATCTCCGCCGCGGCCATTGCGCTGAACGCGTCGTAGTTGTCGAACCGATAGCCGACTCGGCGGATGTCACCGAGGCATTCTCTCCCTCTGTCGTGCAGGAGGACGGCGAAACCTCCCTGCGGTCCTCGACTCGGCTGGAGTCCGATGACGTTGGTCGATCGAGTGACCCTGCTGTCGCGTGCTCCGTAGACCTGGCACACGTTGTTGTTCGAGCGGGAACACGTCGACAGGAGCACGGCCAGGTGCTCGACGTGCCGCGCGGCTACCCAGTCCTCAGGGGTGGCGCGGTGATCGGAGGCCCAAAGGATCGACTCGCCCGCCTCGTCCTTCGTGATGCGCGAGAGCCAGAGGTCGATTTCGGAACTGATGGTCGAGGTCGCGGGATCGGAGGTCAACTCGGCGAAGTGCACGACGACGAGTATGCAGGTGGCTCCGGACATTCGGCTCCGGCCCGTCTCCGTTCGTTGGCTACGGCACAGATACAAGCACCTGTTCGCCCGATCGATGATCTTCTGTGGCGCGCGGGATGGAGCGGCGGCACTGAGTCCGAGCTCTCCCGCGCGTGCTCGGCCAAGTGAGGGTGACTGGCCTGACGTATGTCCCGGCATCCCGATGGGTGAGGATTGCCGTGGGTGTCCGATCACCCAATGTCGGTGGTCTCTTGTAGCCTGCTCTACTTTGCGAGCGGGGTCGACAACGGACCACCTTGCGCACACCCGAACGGCTGAAAGACTGGGCCGCCACATCACCAGGATCGACGAGGCATGGCAATGGACGACCAACTCAACGAAGAGCCGACGGACCTGCGAGCGACCGTAGGGGACAATGGCGACGGCCCGATCGACTGGGGCAGGCTTTCGTCCGACTGGAGCAGCGCCCCTTCCATGGCAGATCTCCCTCGGGCCGCTCGTATCGACCAAGTGGCGCGTGCGCAGGCCATTGCGGTGATCGCGCACCGCGGGCAGGTTGACAAGCTCGGCGTGGACTACATTCATCATCCGGCCGCCGTCGCGTCCCGTTTCGATCCGTTGACCGAGTCCCTCGAGTGCTGTGCCGCATGGTTGCACGACGTCGTCGAAGACACAGGAGTCACAACCGAGGAACTCGCGCTCGCCGGTGTGCACCCCGAGGTGATCGAGGTCGTGGCCCTCTTGACGCGACGAGATGGTCAGGGCGACGAGTACTACGACGCGATCGCCCACAGCCCCGCTGCTCGGGCGGTGAAGCTCTCGGATCTCTTCCACAACACGAACCCGGAGCGGGTGGCGCAACTGCCTGCGGAGACTCGGGCGAAGCTCCGCGACAAGTACGAGCACGCTTTCGAGCTGCTCGGAGCGCGGTGGCCCGAGGCAGGGGAATACGCGAGCGGCCCTCACTTCGAGTACGGGAATCCGAATGTCTACAACGGCGTCGCGGACGTTGTCGATACGCGTGGTGAGGTGGCTGACAGCGAAACGTTTGCGCCTAGGAAAACGAGGAACACACTCATCGACGAACACGGCCGCCTCGTCAGCATCGACGGCATCAACGCCATAGACGCCGACGAGATCTTCGTGTTCGGTGCGAATGGCAGGGGGAAACACGGCAGTGGCTCTGCCCGGGCCGCCTTCGACAGCTTCGGAGCCGAGTGGGGCGTCGCGGACGGGCCCACCGGGCAAAGTTACGCGATCGACACGATGAGCGGCGAGGCGACGATGAAGGCCGCCATCGAGCGCTTCCTTGGCTACGCCGCAGTCAACCCCGGGTCCGTATTCCTGGTCACCGCGATCGGCACCGGCATCGCCGGGTACTCGCACGCCCAGGTCGCCCAGTACTTCGCCGGGGCGGAGGCGAACGTCGCATTGCCGCAGGAGTTCTGGGCGGCGCTGCCGGCGGTACCTGTGGCGGTGCCCGCAACTACGCCGACGCCCCGGGCTGGGCGGGAGCCCGTGGCTGCGCCCGCCCCGGCGCCCACGACTGGGCCGTCACCCGTGCCCCCAGCGACAGCCGTGCTGCGGTCGGCCCGCACCCTCGGTCCGGCGGTCGGGCGCAGGACCCACGGCAAGCAGTCGCCGGCGACGATCCCGGCTCAGTGGCTCGATCGAGCGGCCGGCGCAATGGTCGGCATGGCGATCGGCGATGCGCTCGGCTCGCAGTATGAGTTCGGGCCGTCCCACCCCGACGACTTCGCGCCCGAGTTCGGAATCGGGGCCTTCGGGCACGGCATCGGCGAGTGGACTGACGACACCTCGATGGCGCTGCCGATCCTCGAAGCGATCGCCCGCGGCGACTCCCTTCGCGACGAGGCCGTCCTCGGCTGGATCGTCGGCGAGTGGGATGCGTGGGCGAAGACCGCGAAGGATGTCGGGACGCAGACTCGACAGGTGCTCCAGCGTCTTGGGGGCGTCCACACCGAGGCGGCGGCTCGTGCTGCGGCGAAGGCGAACCATGACAGCACCGGTCGCAGCGCCGGAAACGGCTCGCTCATGCGCACCGCGCCCGTCGCTCTCGCCTACCTGGCAGACGGGCGGGAGAAGCGACTCGTCGAAGCTGCCGCGCGCGTCGCGCAGCTCACTCACTGGGAGCCGAGCAACATCGAAGCCTGCGCCCTTTGGTGCCTCTTCATTCGCCAAGCGATCCGCACCGGCGACTTCGACCCGTGGGAGCAGCGCGAATTCATCATCGATCCTGATCGCGGCCTCGATGGTGCGACCTTGGTCGACATGGGCCTCCACGGTCACCCGCGCGACTACCGCGCCGACAACGGCTGGGTGGTACGGGCGTTCCAGGCTGCCCACGTCGCGATCCGTGGGGCGTCCAACTTCCGTGAGGCTATCCACCGAGCGATCCAAGGCGGTGGCGACACCGATACGGTCGCGGCGATCGCCGGCGCCCTCGCCGGAGCGAAGTGGGGCGTCTCCGGCATCCCGCTGTCCTGGCAGCGCAAGGTGCATGGCTGGCCCGGCTACAACGCGAACGACCTCGCACGTCTGGCGATCCTCGCCGTTCGCCGCGGTGAGTCCGACGCCCAGGGCTGGCCCGCGGGCGACTCTGTGCTCAACCCGCACTTCCGCCACACGGCGCCCGTCCGCCACCCAGACGATGACGGCGTATGGCTCGGCTCGCAGAGTGCTCTCCCGATGCTGCCGAGCACCGTCAGTGCCGTCGTTTCACTCGGCCGGCTGGGAACGAACGAGGTCCCCGCAGGGATCGAGTCGATCCGTATCTGGCTCATCGACAAGCCTGACCAGAACCTCAGTCTCGACGTCACCCTGGCGGACGCTGCCGACGTGATAGCCGAGCTCCGCGCCGAGGGCAAGGAAGTCTTCGTCCACTGCGCCGAGGCCCGCTCTCGGACCTCCGCTGTCGCCGCGCTGTACGCAGTGCGGCACCTCGGAGTGCCGCTCGATAAGGCGTGGCGGGCGCTCGACGGCCGTCGCGGCGGCGTCCTCCCGTACTACGACCCGGCACATTTCCTCCAGGAAGCGGTCGCCCGGATCATCGCGCAAGGGAAAGAGTGAGGTCATGTCGCATGGGCTGACCGCGAAGCAGGAGATCGTGGAGGTGACGGTGCATTCGTTCATGCGCGACTCTCTGAAGGCGGCGCTCGAGGCGGAACTCATGACGCGACGCGAGCATCGGATTGTCGCCCTCACCACTGCCGCAGGCGGCGACGAGTTCAACGGCGTGCTCCGTGCGACCGCGGTGATCGAGTACTTGTAGGTCGTCGGTCAAACGCTTGGAGCTCGCTCGGAGGGACTCGAGAACATGAAGAACGATCGCGCGGAGAAGTACTTCGAGGACCGCCATATTGAGGCATGCGGGGCAGTGAAGATCAGGTGAGGGCTACCAACTCCGACCTTGTGCCGCTCGTCAGGATGGGTGCGGTGCCGTTCGACGCGTCCGAGCCCGCTAGCATCAACCAGCGGAGCCACCGCGTCGATCCCTACAAGGGGGCACGGTGAGTCTCGAAGATCCGACTGATTCGGCCTCTTGGGCACAACAACGGGAAGCCGACAAGCTCGCGCGGGCAAGAATCAGCGAGCACGCTGACGCAGCTTTACGTGCACGCTTGTCGAATCACCCTGAGGAAGCAGTCTCCTTCCTCAAGGCCGCACTGCGCGAGTTTGTCGAGCACACCACTGTGTGGCCACTATCGGTTCGCGGCTTGCTCGGTGGGGAGTACGGGCGGGTCGCCGCGGCGCTGAATGATCGTGAGGCGCTTGAGCTCATTGCGGCGGCTGCGGAGCGCGTCGGCGTCGCGCGCGCGGCCATGTCCAGCAAAGAGACGGACGCTCGCGCGCTCGCCGCTTCGTATTTCGACGACCTTCACGTCATGAATTCCATTCGGTCGATCCTCGAAGTCGTCGGTCCAGTATCAGTTGACGAGATGGAGCGAAGGGCGCGCGACAACGAGGTCGGTCCAGTGCGCCAGCGCGTGCATTGGATGTGCAAGGCAGGCGTCGCACATCTCATCGGCGACGAGGTGCACCTTGGGCCGCTGCCCCCCGAACTTCGGCCGGTGCGACCCAAACGTTCGGTTCCGTCCGCAGCAGTCTGGGCGACGCGTACGGATGAAGGACGTAAAGCTCAACTCGAGTTCTATGCGTCCTTCAAGGCGGGAGTGCTCAGGGGGTCGCCGCCGCCGATTGAAGGTCAGCTGGAGTATGTATCGCGGCTTGTCGAGGACCTCAGTAGTGGTCCGGTTGATGAGTTTCAACGGGCCCTGTTCCTACTTGAGGACGAGTATCCGGCTACGTACCTGCCCCGACTGCTCGCGCGCACCCATGCGGAGACGCACTTGCTAGGGGGGGATTATGAACTCGCATTCAGCATCCTGCAACACCGTGGCGTCCCGCTCGATTTGTATATCAACCTTTACCCTTTGGTTGAAGAGCGGGCCCTCACGATTCGCACGATCAACACCTGGGTGGGCCGGAAACAGCCTAGGCTGACCGCTTTTGGAGCCGAAAACCGTGAGGACGTCGAGCAGGCGCTACTCGGCATCCTTGACTCCTACCGTCAGGAACATGGCGTCAACGTCGCTTGGGACATCTGGCAAAGGTTTGTTCCGCACCGTTCGGGAGAGGGGATTGTCGGCCTACTGGCACGAGATGACGGGTTCATTGACGCCGTCACGCTGGAGCAGTTCGGGCGCGACAGCGAGGGTTCGCGCGAGTGTCGCTCTCGGGGAGATGCGTTCCAGAGTTTCAAGGCGATCCGCAAGCCCGTTCCGTGGCCGACACCCTTCCAATCGGTGGATGGGTTCCGAGAGCTCATGGAGCTGCGCCTGGGCCAGCTTTACCGTGACGCCGAGAACAGCGTGCGCATTGCGTCCGGACTGCCTCGCGTCAACGAGGGCAACCTCGCTGAATCGCTTCTGTTGCGTGAGCTGCGCGATGCGTTTCCAGGTTCTCGGATCCTGCACCAGGCGCGCCCCCAATGGCTTCGCCCGCAGTCGATCGACATCTTCTTCGCGGACGAGAACGTCGGGGTTGAGTACCAGGGCGCCCAGCACTCCACACCCATCGAGTACTTCGGCGGTCGAGCAGCGTTCCACAATCAGCGAGCGCGCGACGCGAAGAAGCGAGAGCGGTGCGAGGCCAACGCGTGTCGCCTCATCGAAGTGCATCCCGGATACCACCTGCCAACAGTGATCGCGGAGATCTCAGCCGCACTACGCGAGCCGGCTCGCGCGACAGAAGGCTCAGCACTGGATGGCCAACTCTTCTAGCAAGGCAGCAGGCAGTTCATCCGAGCCCACACGCTGAAACAAGAATGACGAACAATGCACGCAGGCACTTTCTGTGGAACTCATATCGACTTAGGCAAGAAGGGCGTACTCTGATGAGATGCGAGGCGGTCTCGAGCGTTGGAAGAGGGGTGTCGGATCCCAAGGGGTTCGACAGGCGCTCGCCTACGCGTTTCAGGGTTCGTGTGACTCGCACCTCCGCGCCGCAGGTGTCGACGCGCTTGCCGGCTACAGCGCGGCGGCGTCGGCCGGCGCCACCCGGTTCAGTGTCGGGGCCGGCGTCATCACCACCGACACCCTCGACGAGACGCAGCTGCGCCGCTGGGTCGACGGACGTGACCCCGAGACTGACGAGCGTCGCGGTCGGGATCTGAGTTCCCCGGACGCTGATCTGATCCTCGACGGCACGATCAACGCGCCGAAGTCGTACAGTATCGCCGCGCTGATCACCCCGGACCTGGCGCGGGAGTTCGAGGAGCTGCAGGACCGGCTGCGAGATCGGATTATCACGACGTGGCAGCGGGAGCTGAACGCCCGTCGTGGCGCGGGCGGCAGCATCCGCGAATCTCTCCATCGGGTAGAGGTCGTCGAGTTGCAGCACCGTCGTTCGCGGGCGCTGGATCCGCACATTCACCGGCACCTGTGGTTGAACGTGAAGGTGCAGGGCGAGGACGGGAAGTGGTCGAACGTCGATTCCCGGGTGGCGATGAAGATGCACACCGTCATCAACGCCGAAGGCGAGCTCGCCGCCCGCACCGACCCGCAATGGGTGGCTGCGCTCGCGAGGCACGGGTTCACGCTGAATGCGGATGGCGAGATCGCCGAGCTCGCGCACGCGGTGCGGCCCCTGTCGCGCCGGTCGACGCAGATCGAGTCGAACCGGGCGATGCTGCTCGCGGCGTGGCGGGCGGAGCATCCTGGGCAGGAGCCGAGCCCCGACCAGTTGCATCAGATCGACCGGCTGGCGTGGGCGAAGGCCCGCCCGAACAAGCCCGGCGAGGTCGACGAGACGGCGTGGGAGCAGCTCATCGCCGCCGAACTCGCCGCGATCGACCTGGCTCTTCTGCACCCGCGGGGCGCGGGGCCGGTCCGCTCGGTGCCGGTCGAGGATCTCGATCTCGGGCTGTTGGCGGCCCGCGCGATCGTGGAAGCGGATGCCCGCTCCGCAAGCTGCGGAGGACGGTTCAGTCTGTTCGATGTCCGGGCCGGGGCGATACGTGCCGTCGCGGCATCCGGAATCGTCACCGCACGCGCCGACGTGCAGGACGTGATCGACGAGGTCATCGACCAGGCGCTCCATCTGACGGTCGATCTGCTGGCAGAGGAGGCGGAGCGGCCCGCGCACGTGAAGGGGTTCATGGCGTCCACGACCGCCGCGTTGAAGGTCGAGCTTGCCGGACGGTTCGACACGCTGACCCGGGCGGGTGCGCCGGTCGCGACGTCCACGATCGTGACGGTCGCAGCGGAGGTGCTCCGCGACGACGTCGTGCTCGACGAACGCCAAGTGGCGGCCGCGGCGGCGATCGCGGGGACCGACCAGCTCGTGTCGGTGACCGGGCCCGCGGGCGCGGGGAAGACGACGATGTTGCGGGTCGCGAAGGCCGCGATCGCACGGCGAGGGCATCGGATGCTGGTGGTCGCGCCGACGAAGAAGGCCGCGTCGGTCGCGGGCCGCGAGATCGGCACGTCCGCGTCGAGCCTGCACGCGCTACTCGCCGACCACGGCTTCCGGTGGGGCCGCGACGAGGCCGGTGCCGAGATCTGGACGCGGTTGTCGGTCGGAGAAGTCGACCCGACGACGGGCTACGTGTTCGAAGGTCCGCGACGGTTCCCGCTCGCCGCCGGGGACCGGGTGGTGGTGGATGAGGCCGGCATGGTCGACCTGCACACCGCGAACGCGCTCGCCATGGTCGCGGCCGAGAGCGGGGCGGGGATCGCGATGGTCGGCGACCACCTCCAAGCCCGCCCGGTCGGACACTCCGGTGCGATGGCATCGATGACGCGGCGCGCGACCGCGGTCGTTGAGCTGACCGCGGTGCACCGCTTCCGCGACCCGGACTACGCCGCGCTGACGCTGCGCATGCGGGAACCGGCATCTAAGGACGCCGCCCTGACCGTCGCCGCGGAGCTCGACGAGCGCGGGCTGATCCACCGGGTGTCCGATCACGTCGGCGCGCGCGACGTGATGGTCGAGGCGTACTTCCGGTGGGCCACCGACCACCGCCGGGTCGCGCTGGTCACGAGCACCAACGAGGAAGCCGACGCGATCAACGAAGCCATCCAGCAGCGCCGCATCGACCACGGCCAACTCAACGAGACCCGCATAGCTGTCGGGCAAGGCGAACAGCGACTGCTCGAGGGCGACGTCGTCCAGACGCGGCGCAACGACCGGCAGGCGGACGTCGAGAACCGGGCGCTGTGGACCATCCACCAGATCACGCCCTCGGGGGTCGAGCTGGTCAGCCTCACAGACAGCGGCGATGCGCGGACTGTGACCCACGAGTACGCGGCGAACCACGTACACCTCGCCTACGCGTCGACCGTCCACGGCATCCAGGGAGAGACGACGGATGCCTCGATCGTGGGACCCGGCGTGGACGCCTCGGGGCTCTACGTCGGCATGACTCGGGGCCGAGCACACAACGAGGCGATCGCGGTCGCCCGCACCGACGCCGCAGCGCGCGACCAGGTCGCGGACAGCATGATGCGCGGCATCCCGGAAGTCAGCCTCGATGACTCGCTGCGGGCGGCGCGGAGCGAGCTTGGGCGGGCGGCGCGGCCAGCGCGAGACACCTTGGGTGCCGAGTTGGTGGAGCTGAATGGCTGGCTCCGCGATGCCAAGCTCGAGCTACTCGACCTTGATAGTCAGATCGCGGGGACCGAGGCGAATGGGCATGGCCGTGGAACCGATGAACCGGCAGCGGGCGAGCTTCGCGGGACGCGGGATGGCCTGGTTGCTCGATACGGACTCGAACGTTACCGATACGAAGAACTCGTGCAGCAGTGGCATGAGACGGTACCGGCGGCTGATCTCCGGACGGGCGCACACCAATCTGCAGCGCCCGACATCGCGCACGAACAGCACGGTGTCGGAATCGGACGATGAACGGCGCTGGTGTCCTTTCAACGGGTGCCGGATGCGCCAAGCTAAAGGCGTGCGGCGATCCTGCGCAACAACTGGCCGCGTCAGCCTCGGCGGTGCCACAACGAAGTCTGAAACGGGGGAAGTGCGTCTATGTATGAAGCAGACCTGGAGGCAGCAGATGACCCAAGTACTCCCCCGGACGTGCTCGCCCGGCTCGCGCGCAATTCAGACGACTATGTGCGCGAAGCTGTCGCATACAACCCCAGCACTCCAGGGTCGGTACTTGAGCATCTCGCCGCCTCAGAATCAGACGACCTGCGGGTAGCCGTCGCGGAAAACCCGAGCACCCCGGCCAGCACGCTCGGGCAACTCGCCAAGGACGACAGCTTCATGGTGAGGAGGCACGTCGCCGGTAATGAAAGCACTCCGGTCGACGTGCTGGAATGGCTCGCTGCCGATGGGGAGCCCTTGGTGCGAATCGGTGTTGCAGGCAACCCAAAAGTCCCGTCGCGAATCGCCGAGGGTCTCGTCGTCGACAGCGACTCGATGGTGCGCATTGCGTTGGCTGGAAACAACGAGATGTCGCTAGACGTGCTCGAACGCCTCGCGTCCGATGGGGTCGCAAAGGTCCGTGAGTGCGTTGCGCGAAACCCGGGGATCCCATCCAGAAGTCTTGAGCGGCTCTCCGGCGACAGCGACCGGGAAGTTCGCGCGACCGTCGCTTGGCATCCGAAGGCGCCCGAGACGCTCCTTGAACGACTTGCCGATGATGAATGGTGGGGCGTACGCATGTTTGTGGCCTTGAACCGGAATACCTCCGGTGAGGTGCTCAAGCAGCTTGCCACCGATGAACACTGGCAGGTGCGACTAAACGTCGCTCAGAACCCGACCTCAGGGAAGGCCGCACTCGCTCTGCTGCTCGCTGACTCACACACAGAGGTGGGCAGGGAAGCGCAGCGGCATCCAAACGCGCAAGTGTGACCGGCTCTACGCACGCAGATCGACCATGTTCACCGTCGATCTTGTCGACCACGAGGGCGACCTCGCAGCACAATCGGGCGAACAGGCGCGCTCGGCATCGGCACTTCTAGGGACGTCGACGATAAGGCAGTGGCCTGTCAAGTTCTCAACCATCCCTGAGGAGTCACTGGCGCGGATGAACGCGCTGCAACTCGATCGCGTGACGGGCGAACGCTTCAGCGATCTCCTGATCGGTGGCTTCCTCCCATGTCTCACCGAGCGGGATGTGATCGAAGTCGGGATACCGCCTGTTCTCACGCTTCTCGTAGGCCTTGATGCGCAGCCGGAAGCCAAAGTCGGGACTCCAGTCACTGATGAGCTCTATAGCGTTTCCCCCGCGGAGCCGGAACGCGATGCAGCTGACTGGGTCGATCCGGCGCCGCGCGGGCCAGATCCACCGCTCCTCGATCCCAACTACATCTTCGATGCGCTCGACAATCGTCCGCTGCAAAGCGACGCGTCGGGAGTAGATCTTGTCGCTGGCCCGCTTCCTAGCGAGAGCCATCGAATCGGCGTCGAGTCCGAACGCGTGTAGCAGCGCGTCTATTCCTAGTCGATCCGCAAGAGAGTCCGGTCGATCGGGGACATCGGCGACCACCACGTCGGCATCTGCGGCGAAGGCGGCCAATCCCGGGAACACGTCCAGCGCCTCATCGAGCAGCCATGCAGTTCGGTCGCGGACGAGTTCAGCCAGCGTGTTTCCGACCTCTTGAATGCGCGCGTGTGTGACCTCGGGGCGTCGGCCACGTTGGTCAGACTGGCCAGCTCTGTGCCGAGGGCCTCGAACGCTTTGAGATGCGCGCCGGAAATGCCCGCATTCAAGTCCGGCCCGATGCGCCCTTTTCCTCGCGGGTCGCTGAGTGCCCATTCTCGAAGGCGAACGAACTTCTCACGCGGGGGCATCTCCTGCACTGACCTGTTGGCGCTCGAGTCGAGGAACCAGAAGTTGCCCGGCCAGTTGAGGTATGTGTGCGTTGGTGCGTATCGACGGCCAAAGCCAGGTGGCAATCGGAATCGGGATTGGTTCTCCGCTGCCACCACGTGGTCCCAATCGACCGAACCGACGCCGAGGGGGAGCTGCTGCGAAAACGCGACGAGCAGATGCGGTGCGCTACGGGCGACTTCCAGCCGTTCGTCGGCATTGAGTAGACCACGAACCTGCTGACGCCCGCGCTTGAGCTTCGGGTACCTCCCATGAGCCACCCCGATGATCTCTCGTGTCGGAAACTCGCGACCTGCTGACCCGGCATTGAGCGCCACCGCAAACGCATCTCGCCGGAAGGCATCGCCGAGGACCTGCTGGTAGCCGAAGAGAGTTGCGCCAAGGACATACTCCTCGACCTGCGAAATGTCACCCTCTGTCCATTCGCGCTCAGCGTCGCTCGCGACCACCCAGCCGAAGACGTCCTCCCATAACTGGGTTCGAGTCATCTTGAGCGCGTACCCCATTCGGGTGTGTTCGTGCAGAACTGCGGTGAAGCGTTGCACGGCCTTCGCCACCAGCGGGGCCGTCGACTTCATCGATCGGAGTATGGGGCGCTTGTTCGCCTTGCTGAGTCGGTCGACGTTCACGGGAACCATGTCCGAGAGTCCGATACCCGCCAGCGCGAGCCGGGACAGCAGACTGAGGGCGCCGTAGACGTCGAGCAACCCCCCAGTCGCATCAGCAATGCCCTTGAGTGCGGCGTGAGCGGACGTCTCCCCTGGCGCGGACAGCTCAGGGTCGTGCCAGAAGGTCTTGACCGCGGCGAAATAGAGATCGTTGCCTGAAACCGGTGCGCCGCCCCGATTCACGCGGCTGAATACCTCGAGCACATCTTCCGGGTCTCGCACCGAGGCCGAGATCATCGGAATGCTCTTCCGAAGCCATGCCGCGCGCACAGACTCCAGGCGGGCCGCGATCGCCGTTCGAGCAGTCGCGTCGTCGGGGAGGCGGAATTGGTAATCGAGTATGGATACCACGGCGGCGACGCGCGAGTTGTCGATCTCGGCTTCGATGAGCTCTCCGAGCGACAGCCAGTTCGAGAGGTCGACGTAACGGTCACGGTCAGCGATCGGTTCGGCTTCGCGCTCGTTGAATCCGTCGACTTCCGTATCGAGCACGGGGTCAAATCGGCGCCACAGGATGTATCCCGCATCTCGCGAAGGATCACGGAATGCGTTCAAGTAGAACCGGCCGTACCCGCGGCCGGTGAAGATCGAATAGATCGCGAAGACACGCTGCTGGCCGTCGACCAGTTGCGGGTTGGACGTCTCCGCTTGTCGCACGGCCGCTTGGCCCCCACCCAGCGGGATCGATGCCATGCCAGGTCGATCGATCTGGCAGAAGAGCAAAGATCCAACTGGGTACCCCATGATGAGTGAGTCAAGGAGGAGGCGAATACGGTCCTCCTTCCACACTTCGTCCCGTTGAACGAGGGCCAAATCCCACGCGTTCTCTATTCGTCGTCGGACGATGTCACGAGGCGCGAGACGACCTCCCTCGATGGGTTGCTCGAGGTTCGGGTTCGACATGCTCACAACTTAGCTGCCAGCCTGAGGCAACTTGCCCGAGTGTTCGAGGGCGGTGAGGTGTTGAGGCGCAGCATCCCGACACCGAGAACTGGCCATCGTCGCGCCAGCACACGCGGAGCGGCGTGGGAGTACCATGACTCCCACGCCGCTCTCCTGTTGCGATGGGTCAGCGGACAACCCCGGTGCCGGCGTACGAGGCCGGTACTGCTGTCGGGCCCGTAGCGTCTGCTGCGGGCCTCTCAGCTTTTGGGGCGCGATCGACCTCGACGCCCGCGAACTTCAGCGACGCCCCGACGTTGTCCGCGACGACGTCGCGGGTCTCGTGGTTCTGCCCCGTCTCCTTGTCGGTGTACGTGCCGAAGCGGAGGTCGCCGGCGACGATCACGCTGTCGCCCTTGCGGAGCGAGTCGGCGACGTGCCGGGACTGCTGGTTGAACACGACGACGCGGTGGAACACCGTGCCCGCGTCTTCCCAGCGGTTGGTGGTCTCGTTGAGGCGTCGGTCATTGACGGCGACGGTGAAGCGGGCGTACTCGTTGCCCGACTCTCCCGCGCCATGTTCGGGGTCACCGGTGAGGTTGCCCTCGATGGTGACCGGGATCCTGGTGGTCATTGTTCTTCCTTCCTGTCGTGAGGCACCCAAGGCGTCTCAGTGTGCGTGGGCCTGGCTGGTCCACGCGTCCCATTCCTGCTCGTCGACGACGCCCGTCCACGAGCGAGGTCTTACGGGGTCGTGTCCGCGCGAGCATCCGCCGGCGTATGCGCGGGCGAGGCGGGGAATTGTGAGGCTGAGGCGTTCGTGCCATCCGATCGGCCCGAACCCGGCGTCGGATGTGTGGAACGCCACGGTGTGCGCGATGTGCAACGCGGAGAGTTCTTCGACGAGCTGTCCATGCTTGAACCAGCAGACCGGGACGACGGACTCGGAGACCCGGTAACGGACGGTGAACCACTCGACCCATACCCGCAGTTCGCCCCAAGCGGCGCGCGCCTCCTGCGGTGTGAGAGACCGCCAGTCGATGACGCGCGCTCCGATCGGTGCGGAGGTGCCGTAGCGGATGTCGGGTTCGAAGTCGCTCATCTCCTCGGCGATGAGGTCGTCGACGTCGGGCGGGTCTTCGTAGTCGGTCACGACGCTGTCCCTTCTTTGGGCTGCAGGCTGCGGCGGAGCCGTTCCAGGGCATGGGCGGATGCCGCACGGCGGGTGCGGTTTCGAGCGAGCACCGCGTCACGGTCGATGAGGCGGTGCAACAGGTCGTGGCAGTACGGGTGCATCGGCACGAGGTCGTCGTGTGCTTCGAGCGCCTTCCAGCGCCCTTGTTCGAGGACGACGCCGGCGTAGTCGAGGTGGTGCAACTCGAGCTGCTTCTTCCCGGCGGGTCGCCCACATCCTGCGCAGATGAGTGGGATGCCGCGGGCGGCCTGTTGGGTGAACCAGCGGTCGCGGCGCGCGAACCAGGTGCGGGAGCGGAGGAACTCGGTCCGGTAAAGGTTCATCAGTGCGGGCCGGCGACGGTTGGTCATTCTTCGCTCACCGCCTGCGCAGAATCCGCCTCTTGTGGGGACGATGCCAGAGCCGCTGTCGGTGACGCTGCGCGGGCGGCGGTGTCGAAAACGCCGCGTTGCTCCTGCTCGGTCTGTCGCTTGCCGGACTGGATCGACGACGCGTCGCGGCGTTCGTCCCAACCGGCGAGGTCGAGGAGCACGCTGCGCCTGTTGCGATACGCGAGGAGCCCGACGGTCGGCGGCAGCCGCCGGATCTCATCGACCGACATCAAGGGTCGGCGTTCATGATGCTCGCTGGTGGAGTGCCCGGCATCCCGGGTCGACCATGACCGCTGTGTGCGCTGCGTCTCACGGGTACCGAGCAAGGACTCGATGTCGCGCAGGTGGTTCACGTGGCTGGCGCCACCCAGCAGCACTTTCGCGGTCGCCGCGGCCCAGATGGTGTCGGCCTCGGCGCGCGACCACGAGGTTTCAGCTTGGGACAGGGCTTGCAAGACGATGAACGTGCAGATGCCGCGGCCGCCACCGTCGGCCATGATGCGAGGCAGGTTTCCCCAGCGGAACATGTTCGCGATCTCGTCCAAGATCAACCCCAGCGGGTGGGCGAGTCGGGAGCCAGGGGAGGCGAGCGCGGTGGTGCGGGCGACTTCGACGATGTCGTCGAGCAGCGCGCTGAGCCACCCGCCCATCGCGGATGCCCCGGAGGAGGACCCGAGCAGGTACAGGGTGTTGGCACTGTCGAGGAACTCGCGCGGGTCAAACACCGGGTCACCCGGCTGGGGCAAGAGGGCGTCGCGGATCTGCGGGACGGCGAGGGGTGCGACGGCACCCTGTACGCCGAACCAGATTGATGACACGAGCTTCTCGTCACCGCTAATTGTCGCGTCCAGGCTGTCGCCCCACCCGGGTGTCCCGTCGGCTTTGAGAATGTCGACCGCGTCACGGGTCTGCGCCGGGCTCGTGCCCCAGTCGTACAGTTCGGCAATCGACTTGCCGCCGACGGCGGCGGCGTGCAGCAGCCTGCCGAGGACGACCCCGGATGCCTGTGCCCATTCCCCGTTCGTGGCTGAAGCGCCCAGTGCCGTGCCGGTGATGATCGCAGTCCCGCGTTGCATTGCCACGAGCGGATCCTCACAGCCGGCGATCGGCGAGACCCGCAGCGGATGCCGGATGCCGGAGAGCCCTTGCGGGTCGAACACGTGCACGTCGCCGCGGGTCTGCCGGATCCGCATCGTCGCGGTCAGGTTGTCGTTGGTCGTCGACGTCGTGATCAGCGGCCCGGACCAGTCCACGATCGCGGAGATCAGCACCCGGTACCCCTTGCCGGAGCGGGGCGGTCCCTCGAGGGCAACGGAGTCTTCGATCGAGACGTACACGTCCTGACCGCGGGAGCGGCCGACCCGCCACCCGACGTCGGTCGCGGTCGGCTTCTTGAGGTCGGGCCGGAGTTGCCCCGCGCGGCGCAGCACCGCCTTCGCAGAGAGGTGGTCGCGGATCTCCGAGCTGGTCGCGAACCCGGGGCGCATCCGGAGGTCGGTGATGAACGCCCGATCGGACTCGCGGTATCGGCGCACCGCGACCAGAATCCAGATCGCCAGCGCCGCTATGAGCAGCACGGCGGCGATGTCGGCGACCCGGATCCAGGCCAACGGCAATTCGCACCCATCGAGTGCGGCGTATGCGGTCGGGTCGCCGGTGACGGCGAGCCAGAGCCCGGCGAAGAGGCTGTCAGGCGTCGGGCGAGAGCCGCAGGCGAGTTGGGTGACGGTCTCGGCGATGAACCCGAACGCGAGCGCCAGGATGACGGCGGCGGCGATGAGTACCGCGATGCCCTTCCCTAGCAGTCCGTTCATGGCGTTCGCCTCCTCAGAGGCCCTCCGCCGCGGATGCGGCGGCGGCGAACCAGGCGTCGCGCGTGCGGCGTCGGAGTGCGTCGAATCGAAGCTGACCGGTCTTGAGTGCCGGGTCGAACGGGATGATCTGCACTGCGCGGACGTGGTCGCGGAAGCCGTCGGCGATGCGGCGTGATGCGACGGGTGCTGCCTCGGATTGGGTGACGATGACGACTGCGCGGTCTGCGAGGAGGGCGGACCGTTCGTCGCGGCCCCGGAGCGCATCAAGGAGCAGCGCCGCAGACTCGGCGGATTCGGGCGTGGCGAGGGTGGGGATGACGAGCTGGTACGAGTTGTCGACCATCCGCAGCCAGCGTTCGGCGGACTCGTCGTTGCCTGAGTCGAAGAGAACGAGGCGGTAGAACCGTGCGGCGACCTGCATCAGCAGATCGAACTCGGTCGCGGCGATGCGCTGGTCGGTGGCGAGCAGTTCCGGGTTGGAACGCAGCACGTCGTACCGGTCTGTGGCCTGGTGATGCACGAAGCGGGTGATGTCCGACACTCCTGCGCCGTGGGCGAGGAGCGTGGATGCTTCGGGGAGCAGGTCGCGGAGGGTGGTGTCGTACATGCCCTGTTCGGTGCGCCATCCGAGGGTTCCTCGGGTGTCGTTGTTGTCCCAGGCGAGGACGTTGCCGCCGCCTTCGCGGGCATAGACGGAGGCGAGCATTGCGGTGGTCATCGTCTTGCCGACGCCCCCTTTGCCGTTCGCGACCGCGATGGTGCGGCATCCGGCCCACTGCCTGGACACGGTCGCCGTCCACTCCGTTCGCTGCCGTTCTGCCGTCGACGGGCGCACCGTGATCCCGAGGCGGGCGAGTACTCCTCGCCACCCGGGGGTCAGTGCTGCGGCGTCGCTGCTCGATGTGAGGAAGGTGGGGCGGGTGGGGGGCTCCGCAGCTGGCGCATCACCGATGTTGGTGGCGCTCGACTGCGGAGCCCGTTCACTCACCTCCTGTCCGGACTTTTCGTCTCGTGAGCTGCGACGGCTCGAAGGCTCGGACGCCGCGTCGGCGGTGTCTATCGGGGCGAGCTCTCCCTCCGTGCCGATGAGCAAGTGGTGCTCGCCGCGATCGCCGGATGTGACGAGCTCGACTGGGGCGCCCGTGCGGCGCGCTTCGTCGGTCGCTCGCCGGACGATCGCGTGCCGGATGTCTTCATCGGCGTCGGCGAGGACGGGTTCGGAGTGGCCGTCGATGGTGACGAATGTCGCGTGCGGGCCGGTGACGGTCGCGTAGGCGCGGGGGTGACTGATCATCATGCTCATGGTCATTGCTCCTCGGTGAGGTCGCGGGGCTCGGCGATGAGCCAGCCCTCTAATCCGGTGTCGATGTCTTTGGTGGCGTCCGGCCAGTAGGCCTCGAGCGCGTCCGCGTCGACGAGCCGGAGTGCGGCGTCTTCGTGATCGGCCGGGGAGACGGCGTCGTCGGTGGCGAACAGCTCGTACTCCCACGGGGTCGAGGTGGCGAAGCAGTCGACCAGGTAGGAGTACTGGCCGACGTACGCGAGAAACTCTCCCTTGCGTAAGTGCCGCGCCATTTCTACGTGCGGGGCAGGGAGGTTGAGGCGGGTGCGCAGCGCGGCCTGCTCCTGGTGGTTGACGCGGAAGATGAACTTGTTCTCGATGTCGCCGACGATTGAGTAGGCGAGGGAGCGTTCCATGGAGTCGGCGTCACCCACGGCGTCGAGGTCGCCCATCTTGTGCAGGATGACGATGTTGCTGATCCCGTAGTGCCGGGAGAGTTTCAGCCATTGCTGGAACATCTGCAGCGACGCAAGCGAGGTCATGTCGCGCCATCCCTCCTCCCGCACCACGTACCGGGTGCGGCGCGCGGCACGGTCGGAAATGACGGCTTGGATCCACGCGGTCGAGCACACCTGGGTGAGCTGCGCGGCGAGGTCCCCACGCGCGAAAAGCTCGCTCGTGTCGGTGACCACGATCGGCGCATCTTGATCGAACTCGACTGTGGACTCGTCTTCGAAGAGCCCGGATAGGTCGCCTTCCACGAATCGGCGCAGTACGAAGCGGGGCTGGATCGCGCCGTCGGCAGCGTGGAATGCGGCATCCGTCTCTCCTGCGAGCTGCTCGAGCTCCTCATACACGCCCCGCAAAGTCGGCCGATCGCCCGTGCGTTCGATGCAACGGTCGAGGGCGTCGAGGATCGCGGCGTGCTCGACGGCCGACATCCGCCCGCCGAGCGTCATCTCGATGAGAGCGATCAGCGTGCCGATGCGGCGCTGCTTCACCATTTGCTCGTGCTGCTCGTCGGTCGTCCCCGTGCGGCGCGGACCGCGATCGAGAGGGTTCAGGCGTGCTCCCGTGCCGCCACCGAGGTGTATCACCCGCCCGCCGGGTATCGCCTCGGCGACTGCCACCCATTCGCCCTTCGGGTCGGAGGGGACCACGACTTGGTGGCCGAACGCGATCGATCGCGTGACGAGGGTTTTCACGGTGGCAGACTTCCCGCCGCGGTAGGCGCCGAGAACGAGGATGTTCGTGGAGAACGTGCCGCGCTCTGACGAGTCCACGTAGGCCTCCCAGGGGGAGAAGTGCCACAGCGCGTCGGCGTTCAAGTCGACGCCGAGGATCGGTCCGCGGTGGCCGAGCCCCGAGTCGGCGACGAACGGGTAGATCCCCGCGATGTGCTGCGAGGTGGCCTGGTGAGCTGGGATCCACGCCTTCGCGAGGTTCCAGTACCCGCCGAGGATCAGACCGGGGCCGAATGGGCCTGCGACGGCCGGCTCTGGGAGGCCGCGCTCTTGACGAGATGAGCGCGCTGGCTTCTCTTCGTCGCGGGTCCTTGTGATCTCGCGTTGCAGGTCGCGCTTTTGGCGGCGGGTGAGTTCTGCCGGGGTGAAGGTGGCGGCGTGCCGAGTCATCACTTCATCCCCAGACCGATCGGGAGCGCGTTGACCATGAGCGCCTCAGCTTGTTGGCAGTACAGGATCTGTGCCTCCATGCCCGCGCGGGACAGTGCGTTGCGCATGCCGGCGATCGCTTGATCGAGCCGTTCCTCGTTGGGCGCCGTGATCGTGAGGTACGCCCCGTATTGGAATTCGCCGTGGCCGTGTGCGATCTCTTGCTCGCGTTGCTCGAGCGCGCGCCAGTCCGCGGCGTCGGCTGCCGAACCATCCGCCCCCCGCTTCGCGCGGAGCGACTCGTTGCCCCGCCACACCTTCTTGTCGTCACGGATGCGCTTGAGCGCCTTCGAGACCGGCACGGGGGTGAGCACGATGGAGAGGATGTGCGTGATCGCTTCACCGGTGTTCGGGTGCCGGGCAAACACCACCGGAGATAAGAACCCGACGGGGGAGTCGGACCGCGGCCACTCGTGCACCCACATTGTGGTGTGCACGCCTGAGTCGGTCAGGACGATGCCGTTTCGGCCCTTTGGCTCCTCGAGGTACATCGGTCCGATCGCCACCGGATCGACTCCAGCGAGTTCGTCGGGGCGATTCTGGACGATCGGCGCGAACTCCGGGTCGAACGCAAGCCGCCCCAGCGCCGCGACGTCGCGCGGGGAGAGCCAGCGCCGCACGGTGATCTTCGCGGAGGTGAGTGCATCGGCAAGATTGCCTGCTTCGATCTGCGCGAGGGTGAGGATCGCTTCCTTGCCTCCGCCGAGGGCCTTCAGCTGCGAGCCGAGTGCGACGAGGTCAAGCGTGAGCACGATGTAGTTGCGGTGCGCCACCTCGAAGCGCTCCGAGCCATCCATCACGTCCTGATAGTTGTGCGCAACAGGGGAGTCCGGGTTCAGATCCTGCAGCCGGCGCACCGTGTCGTAGTGCTCGCGGGCCGCGCGGATAGTTGTCGGTAGAGTGCGTTCCTGCAGCGTGACCCGCTTGACGCCGGGGCGCTGCGTGAACGGGCCGAGGACGCGGTCGAACTGCTCCGCGAGGTCGAAACGCTCAGGGAGGTCGTGCATCAGGAACCCCTGCACCTCGAGCTCGGCGATCACCGACACGGATCGGTCGTGCGGGTTGTAGGTGGCCGCGATGTGGTTCACATCCCAGAGTTCGATCGACGCGCGCGTGCCGGGCAGGTTCAGGGTCCCGGTTAGCCGCGACTGCTCGGGGCGGAAGGCCTGGGTGGTCGCGCCGGTGGCACCGCGCACCTGCTTCATCAGCCACAGACCGGCCATCCTCGGCGCGGACACCCCATGGATGCTGGTCAGCGCCGTCACGCCGAAGCCGAGGTACAGCGGAGCGCCGTACAGCAGCCCGAGCGGGCCGAAGCGATTCACGAAGACGAGGAGGATCAGCGCCGACGTAGTCAGGAACGCCAGCTGCCAAGGGTCCATGCCCATCACCACGCCCTGTCGTGACCGGCGCGTCAATCGGACCGGACGCGCGTACTCGGGGGTAGCAGTCATGACGGACTCCGATCGGTCTTGGGCGGCTGAGGCGATGAGGGCGGAGGTGCGGTGAAGGAGCGGCCAGCGGTCGACGCTCGAGGAGCGCTCCCGGCCGTAGTGCCGGTCTGCGCGGGCGCTGACGCGCCCCTTGCCCCGCCCGCAGTCGACCTCGTTGTTGCAGGCTTCGGAGACGAGCTCGATGAAGTGGCGGCGCCGCCCGGTCGAACCCCGGAGGGGAGAGCGCCCATCCGCGTCGGGATGCGGGCGGCGGACCGTGCCGCGCCGGAGGCCATGCGTCCACCGTGTGAACCGAGACGTGAGCCGACCCCGTCAGCGGCGACCGCTCCGGCGAAGCTGAACAGTCCGAAGATCGCGAACGGAGCGAATGCGACGAGAACGAGACCGACGATGAGCGGCCAGGATTGCGGGTTCCAGATCGTCTTCACTGACGCGAGCCCGTTGATGATGAGGGTGATGAATCCGATCGTGAGCGGTCCGGTGAGCAAGAGCACGACCACGGCAGAGACGTAGCGCACGACCCATTGGGGTCCGATTCCTCGGACGGGAAACAGCATCCATGCCACAGGCCCGACCATGATGAGCGCAGCGAGCACGATGTTGCGGAACGCGAATACCAGCATGAGCAGCAGCATCCCGAGCATGAGGAGACCGTGGATGAGGAACGCGAAGAAGTAGTTCGCCTGCCCGCCAGCCCACATGACCGACTGCATCGTGGAGAAGAGGCCGAATGGGCCATCGCGGTTCATGAGGTACCAGGTCATGTCGTCGACCGCGTTCAGCAGGTGCCCGGTGAGCCACAGTGTGATCGGCACCGCAGGGATCGCGATGAAGGAGCGGACTAGCGCGCCGACGAGCTCCTCGCGGTCGCCGGAGATGACAGCGGCGGCGATCGCCCACACCATCGCGCCAAAGGTGATGATGAGTATCGCCCATTGCCAGAACGACCACTCATTGACCGCCGCCGTCCACAGCAGGGTGGAGGAGTCGAAGCGCATGTTGTCCGCGACGATGAACATCATCCCGGTCGTTGCCAGAGCCATACCGCGGCCGGCGTTCTCGAAGGTGAGGCAGACGGCGTCGCCGAGGCTGCAGCCGTACTTGACCAGAAGCGCGCGGCCACCGTCGGACTGGATCGCCTCCACGTGGCCCTCGTAGGTGGTGCAGACCGTCGCGTTCTTACCGGCCAAGGACACTCCCATGAAGCACTGCTGGGCAGTGACGGCACTCGGATCGGTCGGAGTGCACGTGACCTGTCCGCTCGCGGTCTGACAGTCGACGGGATACGCCGGGGCTGACCACGGCTCGCCGCTCACCGACGCCATCGATACAGGCTTTGCGGCGCTGGTCGTCGTTGCCTGCGCCGAAACGCTCGAACCGAGCGCCAGCGCGATGCCGACTACGATGCCGACACGAAGCGCGCGCAGGGCGTTCATCAGAACCCGAAGTCGAAGTTGATGAACCAGGCGAACACGCCCGACGCCGCGCCGAGGACGGCGGCGGCGATGAAGATCCAGAGGATGTTCTCACCTGCCCAGGTGCGCACTCGATCGGAGGCGAGACCGCGGAAGGCGAGTGAGGCGCCGGCAAGGATCAGCATGATCAAGACGACCAGCATCGCTCCGGCAAGGATGTACGACGCGATGACCTGAAAGCCTTGGAAGAACGGGGCGGAGAAGTCTGGTTGGATGTCGGGGACGTCGACATCGGTCGGGACGATACGCGTGATCATGGTCATGCTCCTTGCTCTGTGAACTACTTCAGGGGGAGGCCAAGTGCGGCCATGAAGGGCTCCGGAGGTACCGGAGTTCCGGACTTGCGGACTTCGAAGTGCAGGTGACATCCGAACGATTTGCCGGTATTGCCCTCGGCGCCGATCGGCGTGCCAGCTTCGACCTGCTGGCCAACGGATACCCTGAGCGAGTCCCACTGCATGTGGCCGTAGAGGGTCACGATCTCGTTGCCATGGTCGATGCGGACAGCGTTGCCATAGCCCTGGTAGGTGCCCGCAGTGATGACCCGGCCGGGGCCAGCCGCGTAGATCGTGGCGCCGCAGCCCTGGGCCATGTCGTAGCCCTGGTGGTTCGTCGAGCAGTAGCCGCAGCCGATCACCGGGTTATAGCCGAAGCCGCGGCCCTTGGAGTAGTCGCCGGCGAGGGGGTAGCCCCAGTCGCCGTTCACTGCCGGAGCGCCACCCACTGTCGTTTCGGTAGTGCTCGCGGACGCGCCGACGATCGCGAACGGGATCGCGATGAGCGGTGTCACGAGGAACGCGACGATGAGCGCGATTCCGACGATCGCCCCTACCAGGATCTTCCGGCCGGTCCTCGTGTTGAGGGCCGCGGCGGCGATCGCTGGGGCTCCCATGTCAGGGCTCCAACGGCTCCGTGAAGTAGCGGACCACCTTGCAGTCGCCAGGCCGTTGAGCCGTGTCTGGGGTGGGGATGGAGCTTGGGCCGCAGAGGACCTGCACGCTCACGCGCACCTGCTCGTCGTACGAGGTCTCGCTGTCGCCACCGTCAGAGCGAGTGAAGGTGAGCGTCACGTCCGACGTTCCGATGGACATTTCACCGGATGCGTCGTCGGAGACCGCGACGTACAGGACCTCACCTGTCGTCGTCGCCACAACACGGCCGTCCTCGTTGGCGAGCGAATCCCACTCCTCCTGCGGAAGCACGACACCTGTTCTCATCTCGACCTTTGAAGATGTCGTTGCAGCCTGTTGATCCTCTTCGGACGTGTACCGCGTATCGAGCGTGAACCACGTGTCCAGATAGTTGAGCCACTCTTCTCGGCTGCTCTTGGTCGTATCGAAGGTGGATGCGGCTTCGAGGGCAGCGCGAATGTAGATCTCGGCATCTTTCGTGATCGGCTCCGGCGTCCAACCTCTCTCGGAGGCGGTCGGATCCACGAACTTGTCAGTCGGCGGGTCGGTTGCGGTGCCGGTCGGCCCGACCGAGGCGCCAGGGGAGGTCGCGGTCGGTTCAGCTCCTGACCGCGGCAGCGTGGAGCTGACGATGATCGCCACGATCCCCGCGATGAGTACGAGCCCGCCGATGAGGGCCCACACGAGCCCGCGACGTCCTGGGCTCTTGTTCGTCATCATCGGTCGGCCCTCCCGATCTCCAGGACGGCTGCCGTGCATGGATGGAAAGGCTCGTGCGTCGGTCGCCGTGACGGCATCCTACGCACGAATCGCAGTCTCGGAAAAGGAAGTGACGCGAAGTTGTGGATAACCTCGCGACTGCTGCGGCCTGTGGAGGAACAGACGACTATCTGGCAGCGCCGACGCGATTGTACCCTTGGGAAACGGGCAATGTCTGTAGGTAGTTCGGGGGACACGTGGACCTGCGGCGACCTCCTGTTCGGTCCAGATAGCTCGCAGCCTTTAAACATGCCCACACGCTATAACAGTATGGGAGAAAAGTACACAACTAACCGGGATGGTTTCCTGGACTGGCGTGCGACCCGTGCGGCACAATAGGCGCATGCCTCGTCTCGCCCAGCCCGCAGGTTCGGAAGACGCCCAAGATCCGATTGCCCTACTGGGCAACCTCGTCAAAGCGGCGATCCTTCGTTACCTGCGCTCAAACCCTGACGTCACCGTCGGGCCGATATGCGACGCTCTCGACCTGGGTCCCACGACGATTCAGCCACGGCTCAATGAGCTCGAGGTCGCGGGCCTGGTGATCGCCGACCCGCCTGCGATCGCGGGGGAGTCCCGCAAGGGCGTCTGGGTCAAGTACCGCGCGAACAACGAAGCCGTAACCGACCTCTACCTGCGTCTCGGGATGGCGATCGGGGAGTTCTGAATTGAGTTCGCGTGGACCCACGGTGGGCATCATTCCCACCGTAGGTTTCGGACACTCACGCGACTGCGGAAGTGCAGGGCGCGCAACGGGAGTTGGGCATCCGGGGGAATTCGCAAGGTGGATCAGGATGTTGAATGCCCACTCACGGTAGGGGTGCCTGAGGGACCCACCAGTGTCCGCATTAGGAACGACGGTCGTCGATGAGTAGGTCTCAAGATTGCCGGGCGCCAACGCACGCGATCTCCGGCCCGCGACCGCCGGCCCCCACCGGCGGCTCCCCTACCGGCGGCCCCCTACCGGCGGCCCCCCTACCGGCGGCCCCCTACCGGCGGCTCACGTCGGTGACGAGCTCGAGCAGCACTCCTAACTCCGACGTGGTGTCGAAGTAGGCGAACGAACCGGCATCCGACCCACCTTGGTGAACAATGGCGTGCCCCATTCGTGTGAGCTCCTCGCCGGTCTCGGGGGTGTCGCCGCCTCGCACTCCAATGTGGTGGATACCCGTTCCGAATCGCTCGAGGTGGCTCCGCCAACTGCTTGGTCGCGGACCGGGCTGGATCAGTTCGATGCCCACGCCCCGCCAGATGAAGTACACCTGGCGGAACTCGTCGTCGACGACATCCCCTCGGTACTCCTGGTGGAGGTTGGGGCGAGGGCCATCTTCGATGGCGGGCAGGGGCGCGCCGAGGAGGCTCGTCAACCATTCGGTTGTTCGCGAAATGTCGTCGGTGACGATGCAGAAGTGAAGTTCGGTCGCGCTCGACTGTTCGGACACCGGGTGCCTCATTGCTTCTCCCATTCGACGATCGCGGTGAGCGTCGACGCGGTCCGCGTCTTCACCGCCAGGTAGTAGTCGGGCACATCCTCCGGTGCGATCGTCGTCGCGAGGCCGGAGACATCTACTATGCCGTCGGCAAGCCATGTCAGGGACTGCCCCATGAGCGTGGCCAGGTCGATGCTGGGAACCCATTGCTTCGACCTCCACGGGAGCTGCCATTCCCAGCCGCTGCGCAGCGTCAGGAACTTGTGGAACACGGGATCGAGCACATCGAATGCCGAGGCATCGGATCGACGCAGCCAGGGCACTCCGCTGAGCACGAGTTCCCCACCCGGCTTCAGTGCGCGCAGCCCAGCGTTCACGCCGCCCTCGGTTCCGGAGCATTCCACGAGGAAGTCGACGGACTCGTCTGCGAGGGTATCGAACGCAGGAATGGATGGCGGCAGCAGGTTGCGCCGGATCTCGGACGCATCGGCCGCCACCGTGTTGAAGCCGCTCGCCTGCAGCACTCGGGCGGTGAGCTGACCGATCAACCCGAGTCCGAGCACCGCGGCGCGACGGCCCGGTCGCGAGGCCGAGGTCGCGACCGCGCTCATCGGTACGTTCATGAGGCGGGCGAATGTGGCGGTGCGGGGAGTCAACCCACTCGGCACATGCAGCACGTCGTCGGCGGAACGCCGCTGCCAGGATGCGTGCGGACCCAGAGTGACCCCAAGGTCGCCGGGCGCCCAGCCGGAGGCGTCCCGTCCGACCTCCTCTACCCGGAAGACAGCCGAGTACCCGAGATCAGCCGGAAGGGGAATGGAGTCACGCGTTCCGTAGGCGACGGCCAGTTCCGTGCCCGGGCTCAATACCGTCGCGATGGTCGGACCGGCGACCTCGTCAGTACCCACCGCCTGGCGGTCGAAATCGATGAGGGCGATCTCTCCCGGGGCGACCGCGACGACCTTGCTAGGCACTTCGCACTTCAACCCGATTCGCGCGCGGACTCGCGTCCTGCTGCTGCGCGTCTTTCCCTCGCACTGTCATCGAACCGATCTCCGTCCACTGGGTAGCAATACTACTGGAAAACATCGAGCGACACCGTGGAACCGTACGTATCGGGTGCTCGAGTCATGAATTCTGATAGTTTCACTACCGTGTCAACTTCGCCATCTCCGCGACCCGTCGTCCTCGTGACCTCACGGTCGTTCGGCTCGGGAAATAGAGACCTCGTGGCCGAGTTGGCTGACGCGGGATATGACGTCGTGCGCGCGTCGCCTGCACACGATCTGGCCGAACTTGTCGCCGTGCTGCCTCGGGCCGTGGGTTGGATTGCGGGTACCGGCCCGGTGACGGCGGCGGCGTTGGAAGGGGCGCCGAATCTGAAGATCGTCGCCCGCTACGGGGTGGGCATCGATGCCGTTGATATGGATGCAGCCGATGCACTCGGCATCGTGGTGACGAACACTCCGGGCGCGAACTCCGCAGCAGTCGTCGAACACACGATCGCACTCCTGCTTGCAGCACTGCGAGGCATACCCGCCGCGGACCGACGCGTAAGGGCTGGCGATTGGAGCGGCTGGACCGCTCGAGAGCTCTCCGCTCTCACGGTGGGCATTGTTGGGCTGGGCCGCATCGGTCGCGGCGTCGCCACCCGCCTGGCGGTCTTCGGCTGCGAGATCCTGGGTCACGATCCGTGGGTCGCACCCGACGATGACATCTTCCGCGTGGTCCGCCGAGTCGAGGCGGACGAGATCCCGCGACTGAGCGACGTCGTCACCCTGCATGTACCAGGAGGGTCGCGGCTCGTCGATGACGCCTGGCTTGCGATGGGTGACCGTGAGCTGTTTCTCGTGAACACCGCGCGCGCGGATCTCGTGGACGAAGCCGCCGTCGTTCGCGCACTGGAGTCGCGACGCCTGTCCGCCTATGCAGCTGATTCGCTCGCCACCGAGAACCACGGGACCGACTCACCCCTTCTGGCCCCTCGGCTTGCCGATCGGGTGATCATCACCCCGCACCTCGGCGCGCAGACCCGCGAAGGCATCGATGGGATGGGCGTCATGGCGACCGATGACCTGCTGGCAGTGCTCGCGGGCGATTCGCCCAGGTTCGCGGTGCACGCGGCGGCTCGACCATGAGCACGGTCGCGGAGGCTCTGAAGCGGGACGTCGTCGTTGCGGTTGTCCGAGCGGAGGATGCGGCGGGTGCATCGCGTGCCGTCGACGCGCTCGTGGCCGGCGGTGTGCGCGGCATCGAGATCACCTTCACGACCCCAGGCGCGGAAGAAGCCATCGCAGTGCTCGCGCAACGCTACGGGAAGCACATCACACTAGGCGCGGGCACCATACGCACGGCGGCGCAGGCGACCATAGCGGTCGAGGCAGGCGCGGCCTTCCTTGTCTCCCCTGGCACCGACGTCGACCTCGCGGTGCAGATGGCGAGCACCCGGGCATTCCTCTTGCTCGGCGCGCTCACTCCCAGCGAAGTTCTCTCGGCGCTCAGTGCGGGTGCCGGCTTCGTCAAGCTGTTTCCAGCGTCGCTCGGCGGTCCTGCCTACCTCAGATCTCTGCGTGGGCCATTCCCCGACGTCGCATTCTGCCCAACCGGCGGCGTCAACCCCACGACTATTCCCGATTGGCTGAGCGCGGGCGCCGTCGCGCTCGGCGCGGGCAGCGAACTCTGCTCGAGTGCCCAGATCGCCGCGGGGGATTGGACGGGGATTGAGGAGAACGCCAGGGCATTCGCGGCGGCCGCCCGATCATGAACGGACTAATCCGCACGGTACTTGGCGACATCGCGCCGAGCGAGCTGGGCCGAACCGACTATCACGAGCATCTCTTCCAGATTTCTCCGCTGCTGCCGGGCGAAGAACTGGACGACGAGGACCGCGGCCGGGACGAAGTCGCGTTGCTCGCCGCATCCGGGTTCGACGCTCTCGTCGACGCGACTCCGCTAGGGCTCGGCCGCCGCCCCGCCGCAATTGCGAGGATCAGCGCAATGACCGGAGTCTCGGTCATCATGACCACCGGAGCCCATCGACGCGAGCACTACGGTGACGATCACTGGCTCGTCTCGGCGACCACCGACCAGCTCGCGACCTGGTTCACCCGAGATCTGCTCGACGCCGCGGGGGAGCAGGAGCCCGAAGCCCCGCGCCGTGCGGGAATGCTCAAGTGCGGGATCGGCTACTGGACTATCGACGCGTTCTCGAGAAGGGTCATAGCCGCCGTCGGTGCCGCCCACCGCGCATCCGGCGCCCCGGTCATGGTGCATCTCGAGCACGGCAGCGCCACCCACGAAGTGCTCGACGTGCTTCAAGACGAGGGCGTCACGGCGGATCGCATCGTGCTGGCGCACATCGACCGAAACCTTGATCCGGGACTGCACACCGATCTTGCGGCACGAGGGGCGTACCTCGGCTATGACGGCGTGGCTCGCCATCGCGAGCACCCGGACTCCGAGCTGATCGATTGCCTGATACGCGTCGCCCAAGCCGGGGCGTCGACGCGACTCCTGCTCGGCGGCGATGTCGCACGGCGGACACGCTACGCGGGCTATGGCGGGATGCCGGGCCTCGCATACCTCGGCGACCGATTCATCCCCCGTCTGCGCGACGCGTCCAGAGATTCGCTCGTCGAGCAAGTGCTTCGCGAGAACCCCGCGCGGCTGCTCACCTGGTCGTGACAAGAACCGTCACGAGATCTCGCGGACTGAAGCATCGTCGAGATTAGCTTCTCGGCGACGCCATGCGTAGCTGAACTACGGAGAATCGCCGATTTTATCGATTATTGGGCCGCGGGTTGCGATGAATACCCCTCCAGATGTAGTATGACTACGTAGTTGGAAGTCCATACTCTTGACGATCTGGAGTGATCCATGCGCGCCGTCGCACTGCCGGTAGAGCCCGCTGCTCTGGACGTTCAGCCCGCCGAAGGGCGCATGGTGGGCGACAGTGCGCGCTATGAGAAGTACCTCCGTGACCTCGCCGGTCTCTATCGGGATGACGCGGCGTTCACGCGGGCCCTCGCTTCAGACGACGGGTCGGCCGTGTACTGGGTCGAGAGCAGCACCATCGAACAGGGTGCCGGTGCGCTCACAATCGGCATCAGCGTACTTCGCCCTGGAACGATCGGGGACGAGTTCGCCATGACGCGTGGACACCTTCATCGGGCGGTCGAAGAAGCGGAGATGTACTACGGCCTCAGCGGTCAGGGCGTCATGCTTCTCGAGAGCATCGACGGTCGATCGCGTACCGTTCCGATCTCGCCCGGCACGGTTGTGCATGTGCCCGGGGGCTGGGTGCATCGCAGCGTGAACGTCGGGACGGACACTCTCTCCACCCTCTTCTGCTATTCCACGGATGCGGGGCAGGATTACGACATCATCGAACGAGCCGGCGGAATGAAGCAGCTGATCGTCTCCGGACCCAACGGCTGGTCGACGAGGCCCAACCCCGATCACAAGGGATTCCATGCCGCACCGCAGTGACATGCTAGACAACCTCGCGCGTCACATCGACATCAGCTGCGTTCAGGCCCAGCACTCTCGTGCCGACCTGAAGGAACTGGCCGATATCGCCCGCCGATACGACTTCGTGAGTGCACATGTGCTGCCAAACTGGCTCGGCACAATGAAGAGACTGCTCGAGAGATCGGTCACCCTCGTCGGCTCACCCGCGGGCTTCCCGAGCGGCGGCGCCAGCACCGCGATCAAGCTGGCGGAGGCGGCCGAACTGCTCGAAGGCGGCGCACAGGAGATCGACGTCGTGGCTCCGATCGGCCGTCTGCGCTCCGGCGAACTCGACTATGTGGCTGACGAACTCGAAGCCGTCGTCGCACTCATCGACAGCGCAGTTCCGTTGCGGGTCATCCTGGAGGTCGGGCACCTTCGTGACGACGAAATCCGCGCAGGCGTCGAGGTCGCGATCGCGGCGGGCGTGCCGTGGATCAAGACGGGCACGGGCTGGTCGGGCATCCCGACGACCGTGCACCACATCGAGGTGATCGCGGCCGCGGCGAACGGTCGTGCCGCCATCAAAGCCGCGGGAGGTATCCGAGACATCGACACGATCGAGAGGATGATCGACGCGGGCGTCACGCGCTTCGGAATGAACCTGCCCTCAGCCGTCGCCGCAGTGACCCGCCCAGCGACGAGGACGCCGTGACGATCATCTCCCTCCTGCCCGGAACGCTCGTACCGGCGACGGCCCCGACGCTCTACTTCATCGGAGTGACGACTGCGAGCTCATCGATCCAGGCCGTCTTTCCGCGCTGGGCCGAGCAGCTCGGACTCACGGGTGCGCTCCTGAAGGGAATCGACCTCCCGTTGCATGCGGACGCCGAAGACTACCGTCGAGTCGTGGACTTCATCGCACGTGACCAACTTAGCCTCGGAGCCCTCGTCACCACCCACAAGATCGATCTGTTCAACGCGTGCAAGGACATGGTCGACATCCTCGATCCGTTCGCCTTGCTCATGGGCGAGACCAGCTGCATCTCGAAGCGGGATGGACTCCTGATATGCCATGCGAAAGACCCGATCTCGAGTGGTCTGGCTCTCGATTCGTTCGTACCCGCCGATTACTGGATGGGCCAAGGCGAAGAGGCGCTCTGCATGGGTGCCGGCGGGTCGACCATCGCGATCAGCTGGTACCTCTCGCGGGCGGCGGCCGGCGAGAACCGGCCGCGACGGATCATCGTGACCAATCGCTCGGCCGCGAGACTCGACCATATCCGCGAGATCCACGCGAGCCTCGACACGACAACGGAGTTTGACTACGAACTCGTCCCCAGTGCCGCTGACAACGACGTGGTGCTCGCCGGATTGAGCCCCGGTGCGCTGGTCGTCAACGCGACGGGGCTGGGGAAGGATGCCCCCGGTTCGCCGCTGACAGATCGAGCCGTCTTTCCCGAGCGTTCGATTGCGTGGGATCTCAACTACCGCGGCGATCTGGTGTTCCTGGACCAGGCGCGCCGCCAGCAGGCGGAGCGGGCTCTTCAGATCGAGGATGGCTGGGTCTACTTCCTGCACGGCTGGATGCAGGTGATCGCCGAGGTCTTCGACACGGTAATCCCGACCAGCGGCCCCGCGTTCGACGTCCTGGGCGAACTCGCCCGCACCGGTCGCTAGCGTGCCTTCGCGAGAGCTGGCGCTGGCGCTCGACCTGGGAACCGGTGGCTGCAAGGCATCGCTGTGGTCGCACGGTGGTGAGTGCGTCGCCGAGACGTCGGTGTCGTACCCGACGATGCATCCCGGCCCCGGACTGTCGGAGCAGCGGACGAGCGACTGGTGGGACGCGGTCGTCACCTCGACGCGGCGCCTGCTTCAGTTGCATCCGCCGGGCGTGGGGGCCATCTCCGGCATCGCCTTGTCCGGTCAGAGTCTGGGGCTCGTGCAGCTGGATGCCCGCGCTCAGGTCATCGTCGACTCGACTCCTATCTGGTCCGATACGCGCGGCGACGGATTCACCGCAGGGGTATTCGACTCCATCGAAGAGGGCGACTGGTATGCGCGCACCGGCAACGGGTTCCCCGCAGGGCTCTACCCCATCTTCAAGACCGCTTGGCTGCGGTCTCATCGCCCCGAGGAGTGGGCTGCGACTCGACACGTCGTCGGATCAAAGGACTTCATCAACCTCGCGCTCACGGGTGTCATCGCGACCGACCACAGCTACGCGTCGGGCAGCGGCGCCTACAACCTGTTCACCGGCTCGTACGATGCCGAGATCCTCGCGGCCGCGGGTGTTCCGGAGGGTCTCCTGCCCGAGCCTCGCGAATCGACGGATGTATTAGGCGCACTGACCTCGGATGCCGCTCGGATCCTCGGCCTTGCCGCCGGCATCCCGGTCCTCGCGGGCGGCGTCGACAATGCGTGCATGGCGCTGGGGTCGCGGGGCACAGCCGATGGCCGGGTGTACGCGGCCCTCGGCTCGTCGAGTTGGATCACAGTGACGACCGCGCAGCCCATCATCGATCCCGCGACACGACCGTATGTGTTCCGATCGGCGATCCCCGGACTCCATGTGAGCGCACTGTCGACATTCAGCAGCGGTACGAGCCTCGAGTGGCTGCGCGATATCGTCGCGGAAGATCAGCCCACCGCGCAGTTCATCACTTCGGGGTTGAACGAGCCCATCGGAGCGCGTGGAGCGCTCTTCCTGCCGATGCTGTCGGGCGGAACACCACTCGAGGGCGGACCGCAGGCCCGCGGCGCACTGATGGGGCTGGAGCTCGGCCAGAGCAGCGCAAGCCTCGCGCGCGCGGCGCTCGAGGGAATCGCGCTGGCCCTGCGACGCAGCTTCGTCGAGCTCCGGAAGCTGGGGCACTTCAGCGGTGACCTCCTCATCTCGGGCGGCGGTGCCCGGCACGACGGCTGGAACCAGCTGTACTCCGACGTGCTCGGCACTCCGATCGTGCGCACGGCAGTCGACCATCAGGCTGCCACGCTCGGTGCGGCGGCGATCACGTTCGTCGGCCTCGGCCTGTGGCCCGACTTCAGCCGGGCGGATGACCCGCACGACGTGATCGCCCGATTCGTTCCAGAGGCTGCACGCCAGCGCGACTACGACGTCGTGCGACAGCGGTTCGATGCCGCGATGTCGTTCAACAACCCCCAGTAAGGAAGGCACCATGTCTGATCTCCCACTCGTCGTCATCACCGGCGCAAGCTCCGGAATCGGTGCCGCCACCGCGCGCGCGTTCTCGGCGGCAGGCCACCCGCTGCTCCTCGTCGCGCGCCGCATCGAGCCCATGCTCGAGCTGGGTCTACCCGACACGATCGCCGTATCGGCAGACGTTCGGGACACGCGAGCCGTCGCCGACGCGATTGCTGCCGCCGAGGCATCCTTCGGTGCCATCGATCTCCTCGTGAACAACTCGGGCCTCATGGCGCTGTCCTCCGTCGTCGAGCAGGATCCTGCGAAGGTGCAGGAGATGTTCGACGTCAACTGCGTCGCGCCGATGTTGATCAGCCAGCTCGTGCTTCCCGGTATGCAAGCACGACGCCACGGCACGATCGTGAACATAGGCTCCATCGCGGGCAAGGCGATCTACGGCGATCACACCGTATACAACGGGACCAAGTACGCGGTACACGCAATGACAGAGGGCCTGCGCCGCGAGAATGCGCCGCACAACGTGCGGATCATCCTGGTCGCTCCCGGCATGATCGACACGGACCTGCTCTCGAACACGGGCGCCGGTGACGTGCTCGCCGGATACCTCGGCTACAAGGCGAGCATCGGCGGCGGGTTGAAGCCGGCCGATGTCGGCGAGGCCATCCTTGCCGCGTATCAGATGCCGCAGCAGATCACGCTGCGAGAAGTCGTCGTAGCCCCCACCACGCAGGACTCTTGAGACAGGCGGACACCCAGTGAAGAAGACCGGAATCCTCAACTCCCAGCTCAACGCCCTGATTGCGAACCTGAGCCACACCGACACCTTCGTGATCGCGGATTCGGGCTTCCCGGTTGCACCCGGCGTGCCGATTGTCGACCTGCGCGTGATCTACGGAATCCCGAAGTTCGCGCAAGTGCTCGACGCCGTCGTGCCCGAGGTCGCCATCGAGGGTGGGTGGTATGCGTCGGAGATGCCTGGAGCGAATGCTGAGTCGTTCGCTGCGCTGAGTGCCGCAGTGCCGGGGCTCGAGGCTGTGAGCCACGACGAACTGAAGGCGAAGGCTGCGAACGCCCGCTTCGTGGTCCGCACGGCCGAAGACACGCCCTATGCGAACGTCCTGCTGATCGCCGGCGTCGCCTTCATGTAGGCGGTCGGCGTCGCGCGCTCACCAGGCCGTGTAGCCGCCGTCGATGGTCACGATCGAACCCGTCATGTACGACGCGGCGTCCGACGCGATGAACGCGACGAGCGAAGCGATCTCCCGAGGCGTACCCAGGCGCCCCATCGGCGTGCGACGCTCCCAGTCGGCGATCCAATCCTGCGGCACGCCCTCCCGAGTGAGATCGGTCATGACGTAACCCGGAGCCACCGCGTTGACCCGGATGCCCTGCTCGGCGAATTCGACGGCCAGCGACTTCACGACGAGGTGCACGGCCCCCTTCGACGCGTTGTAGGCGACTTGTCGCTGCGGCGCGTTGGCGATGTCGCCCGACATCGACCCGACCGCCACAACGGAACCGCTCCCGGCCATGTTGCGAATGGCCTCGCGTGCGCACCAGAACGTGCCGGTGGTATTGACGTCGAACACGCGAGACCATTCGCGCGCGGGCAACTCGAGCGCGGGCGTGTGACTGGCTATGCCCGCACTGGTGACCAGGATGTCGAGGCGACCGAAGTCCACCACTATCTGCGAGAAGAACGCCTCGACGGCCGCAGCGTCAGTGACATCGAGCTGTCGATGCGTGACCCTGGAATGGGCATCATCCTGCTCGACATCGAGCACATCCGCGGCGATAACGGTGGCGCCGGCTTCCGACAGGGCGTCTACTATCGCACCCCCGATGCCGCGTCCGCCCCCGGTGACGACCGCCACCTTGCCGTACAGTTCAAGAAGTTCTCGGTACATGTAGCAATACTACATGCCACATCGAACTACTTCTACGACCACGCGACGCTATTCGGACGCGGGCTCCACATCCTGGCGCATCTGTGCGAGCTCGCTCTTCATGCGGCGGATCACGGCGGCGTTGTCGGGCCTGCGCAGAGCGACCCCCGTGGCCAGGATGTCGACGACGACGAGGCCGGCGATGCGGCTCGTACTGGGGGTGTACAGGTCCGTGTCCTCGAATGTGCGCACGATGAGAGGAATGTCGGCGAGCTCCGAGAGAGTGCTCTCTCGACCCGTGAGCGAGATGACGGTGGCGCCCGCTTGCTTCGCTGCATTCGCCGCGACGATCGTCTGGCGAGTGTGGCCCGTGTTCGAGATGGCGACCACAACGCTCGACTTCTGGCTCATCGTTGCGGCGATGAACTGCTGGTGGAAGTCGACCGGAGCCTGGCAGGGCACGCCGAAAAGGGGGAACTTCTGCTGTGCATCCTGCGCAATGATCCCACTCGCGCCGAAGCCGATGAACAGCAGATCCGTGCTCGCAAGAATGCTGTCTAATGCTCGTTCCATCTGGGCGGCGTCGAGCGTGCGGCGGGCGCGGTCCAGGCTCGAGATCGTATGGTCGAACACTTTCTCCGAGAGGTCGGCGACGCCATCGCTTGCCGTGATGGTCGAGTGCGTGATGGGCAGACCGATCGCGATGGTCTGTGCGAGCTGGATCTTGAAGTCCTGGAAGCCCTCGCACCCGATGGACGCGCAGAAGCGCATGACGGTCGGCTCGCTCACTTCGGCCGCCTCGGCGAGTCCAGCCATCGTGAACTGCACGACTCCCGTCGGATCATCCAGCACGAGCGCCGCGACCTTGGCCTCTGAGCGCCGCAAAGACGGAAGGCTTCGGGTGATGCGCTCGAGGAGGGTCAGCGACGTCGAATCGTCTCCCAATGACTCGGGATCGGTAGTGTTCACGGCAGCTCCTCGGCGCGTTCCAGGTCGGGCGTGGTCCATGCTATTCGCCGGAAGCCCCGCGATCGTGGCGATGGTGCTCTGGTTCGGTGAGAGCGCGTCGGAGACCCGCACACCGACTCGATAGACGAAGCGCCGATCGGAACGAGGCGGAGCGGCCCCATTGCTTCACACCTTCGCTGCCGATGAGTCTGCGTTCCAGGCGCGAACCGTCAGCGGCGGCAGAGTGTCGATACCCCGAACGTCGATGGCTCGTTGCTCGCCGGCGACGAGGCCGAACCAGTTGTCGGACAGGAACGCGCTCGACACGGCTGGCAGCCCGTCGACGATCACAGGAAACGCCGGTACATCCCCAGTGTTTCGCACCGTCAGCGTCCATCCGCCGTGTGACGCCGTCGATACGACGGCCTCCAGCGCAGTTCGCGGCAGCTCCCGCAGCGGCGCCGGTCGGTCGGCGGCGTAGTCGGCGAGGACCTCGATCTGGTCCCACAGCCGGATCTCATCCAGCGGGAGAGCTTCGATCTCGAGGATGCGCTCGGTGCGCGGCCGTGCGTTTACCCAGTACCAATCGTCGCCGAAGTCCTCACCATCCACGCCGACCGTTGAAACCCGGAAGAGCACGAGCTCGCCTCGATGAGAAGCCGCGGGCACGGACGCGACGCCGATCTCAGCCCGGTCGTACGCGGCAAGATCGAACGGGAACGATGCATCCTGAACCACGCGCAGCGTGTTGTCGTAGAAGGTCACCTCGACGGTGCCCGAACGCGCCCGCGTTGAGTCGTTGGCAGCCCAGATCGCCGCCGTCACGTCGCGATCCGCCGCGAAATCGAGCGTCGCGACCTTCGCGAAACCCGCGACATTCCGGCAGACGCGTTTGGCGGTGTAGAACGAACTCTTCGGCACGCCGTAGTAGTCGATGACTGCCCACGAGTTGCCGGGAAAGAGGTCGGTCGCCTTGTAGAACCAGAAACCCGTGGTGTGACCGGGCCGTGAGCCACGAATGAGGTTCGCTGCATATCGAAGCGCCTCCGACTGCGCGAGCTGCGTGTACTCGACCATATCGTCGAACGACTTGATCGGGCCGAAATTCGCGTACCGCGCCTGCTTGGTGAAGTCGAACATCCGAAACTCCGGCTGGTGCTGCAGGAGCGCGGTGTCGTCGGATCGGGGCGGCCAGGCTTCCATCGATTCATTCGGAAGGTACCGCTCGAGGCTCGGTCGTGAGGGCAAGCTCGGCAGACCCCACTCGCCGTACAGCACAGGGTCCATCCCCTGGTAGCCGGTATCTATTGGATGGCCACCGTGGAACACCTCATAGTTGTGGAGGCTGCCGCCCCAAGGGTCGCTTCGGTGGAAGGGTCTGTCGGGATCGAACTGGCGGCACCGCCGCCCGATTAGTCGGAGAACCTCGTCGGCGGAGACTGGCCCCAAGTTCTCGTTGCCGCCGCCCCACATGAACACGCTGGGGTGATGGCGCAGGCGTGTCACGATCTCATGTGCCTGGCGATCGATCACTGCAAGGTCGGAGTGCGGAGAATCTGGGGGGCCCCATGTGATCGGGAACTCCTGGTACACGAGGATGCCTCGTTCATCGCAGAGGTCGTAGAAGTAGTCATCTTCGACGACACCGGCACCCCACGCGCGTAGTACCTGAATGTTCGCGTCGGAACAGCGATTTAGGATGTCGCGATACTTCTCGACCTCTCCACGCAGCAGAGGGTCGGTCGAGCACCAGTTCGCGCCCTTCATGAACAGAGGCACGCCGTTCACGATGAGCTGCCAACGGTAGTAGTCCTCCCCGATCCAGTCCGCCGCCGCAGCCATCTCAGTGGTGCGGATTCCGATACGGCGGTGCAGTTGCGCAAGGCGCCGCGCACCGGACTTGACCCTGAGCTCGGCCTGCATTGTCGCTTCATACAGTGGTTGGTCCCCGAACCCAAGGGGCCACCACACTGCTGCGTCCGGTACCGTGATGGTCCCCTCGAAGCGCTGGTACGCGCTGCCTGTCAGATCCACGTTCGCGCCGACAGTCAGATCGTTGCCGTTGCCACTGAGGGTGAAGCGCACGTCGAGCACACCGGTGACCTCGTTCGGGTTTTCGAGGTCGAACCCCACGCGTAGGGTCGCCGTGCCATCTGGCTCGACCGACGTGGTGGTCACCTTCAGATCGCGCACGTCGACGAGATCCACCCGCCGGAGGCCGACAGAACGCCAGATTCCCATCGGAATGAGGTGGCCGTAGTGCCAGCCGAAGCCGGCACTGCCGATCGGGCGGCCATACCAATGTGGGGGAGCGGAGTCGACCCTTACGACAACGGTGTTCTCCGCGCCAAAGCGCGCGAGGCCAGTGATGTCAAGGGTCGGACCGCCGAACATGCCCTCGTGGTTGCCGAGTGGCTTCCCGTTGATATAGACGCTCGCCGAGTAGCTGATTCCGTCGAGGCGCAGTTCGACGCGCGACCCCGTCCACTCAGCGGGAACAATGAACGTTCGAGCAAACCACCAGTCCTGCTGCTCGACGCGGGTGTGCCGAAACGAGACCTGCCAATCGGCAGGTGTGCCGTGCTCGAGCTGCTCGTCGTAGGTCGTCCCCGCCCAGAGCGGGTCCGGGAGCTCACCGGACTCGATGAGTGCGTTCTGCACAGTCGTCGGCACATTCACCGGCAGCCAGCGGGAGCGATCGGTGGTTTCCTCCCACCAGGTTGGGCCGCCTTGTCCGGCCCAATGCATCCATGACGATGGCCAATCTACCTGGGAGACGACGGGGTTGAGCTTAGGGCTCGATGCAAGCTTCCATTCACCGTCGAGCGATCGGGTGTTGTCTTCCTCCGCGGAGGGGAATGGCGTGGCCGGCCGCAGTTCGACGGGTCTGACGGGTCGTGTAGAGACGAAGTCGACCCATCGATCCCCGGAGATTGTCACCTCCGCGTACTCTTCGTCGGCAACGTCCTCTAGCTGTCTGGCCATGGGTGGCTTCCCTTCGTGATGAGATTGTGAAGTCGGTGATCGACGGCTTCGACAGTCCGACTGCGCCTTCAGTGCTCCGGTCATGAACCGGGCCGTGAGTGTCCAGTTGCCGACAGTTCAACGGCGTTTTGAGTCGGCCCAACGCAACTGGATTCCACGGTGTGCGAGAACGTTCTGGAAGTTGGCGACGGCTTGGGGATCGTCGTAGATCGCGTGAGGCTCGGAGTTCACGTCTAGGCAGTGGGCAGCGAAGGCGCCACTTGCCTCGCCGATGCTCCATTCGACCGGGTGCAGGCGATAGCTGCCGTTCGTGATCTGCGTTGTGCCGATGTTCTTGCAGGCAGGTAGCAGATTTCGCATACGAACGGGAATTAGCGCTCCCAGAGGGATTTCGAAGGGGTGCGGATAGCCGAGAAAGGGTAGATCGTGCCGCGTCGTGTGATGACGATCTATCCAGAAGTAGTGCCCGGTGCCGACCGTATCCCAGTACCTTTCGGCTCCGCGGTCTCCCCGATAGGCCGTGGACAGTTCCTGCTCAAGAATGGTCTTGCGCGCCTTGATCCGGCGGGATTCACGGATATACGGATGCATCGCGAATCCGTCAGACGTGCCGGCCACATCCGATCTCAGTCGCAACCCCGGCCACCCTGTTCCGCCGTCGGGTCGCGGCGCATCGTTCTGCAGCCAGTACAAGAGGCTGGTGCTCTGAGCCTTTGCCTGGCCCCAGTGCTTCGGGGCGTCCTCGCCCATGTAAAGTGAGCCGCCGAAGTAGTCATTCATCGGCCAGTTCACGAGCGTGATGTCGCTAGCAAGGTAGCCGGGCGCGAAGAGTTTGCGTGCTGCAATTCTCCTGAAGAGCCAGAGCGACGGGCGTAGGCCTTGATCGTAGTGATCGAGGTTGACCCTGAAGGGATCGTCATCGGGGTTGGGTTCGAATGTCCAGCCGTGCTGAGTCTCATCGCGCGGAGCGAAGGCAAAGAGAGGCTCGTCGTGGAGTTGCGGCGCGCGTAGGTCCCTCCAGTGCGCGTAGTCCTGCGGCCTATCGATCGTGTGGTTCTCGCCTTCCCTATGCTCCAGGGCGAAGCACCACGCGACCGCCTGAGTATTGAGGGGGTCGGAGAAGTCGGGGGCGCCTGGCTCCCCGGTCTCGCGTTGTGACTCCGTTCCAGTCACAAACTCGACCCCTCCAAGGTCGAGCAGGTCGCCGTGCTCCGTCGCGTCCAGATAGATCTCGGCGCCGATGGTCGTTTGTTCCCCATCTGCGGCCTGTACCGTCACTCCGGCGATGAAGTCGCCCTCTGTCGCGACCGAGACAACCGCGACTTCCGTCAGCAGTCTCAGACGCCCCGAAATCAGGTGGGGCAGGAGCAGTTGATCGATGACGGCGACGGCAACTCGCGGATCAACGCAGACCGGGCTGACCCACCCAGCTCCCGGATTCAGATTCGGCGTCGACTTGGCCTCTGGTCGAAGCGGAAAGTTCTGCCTGTAGTACTCACGCAACATGTTGCGAAAGTGTCGGTATGACTCGTTCGCGCCGTCGGTTTCGATGAAACGATGCTCATCCAGAGGAACCATCTGGCTGGTCAGTTGGCCGCCGAGCCAGCGGGTTGGCTCGGTCATCACGACGGTTCGGCCTGCCCCGAGCGCGGCGAGTGCTGCGGAGACCCCGCCGAATCCGCCTCCGATCACGGCGATGTGCGCCTGAATGTGCATGCTATGTGCCTCCCGATTGCGCGTTCCACGGTCTAGTTCGGTAGCCATCCTACTGAATATCCAAGGTATTGAAGCCATTCTGGCGAGATCTTTGGCGATTCCACGTCATTATGGATAGTGTTACTACACAGCAGAGAGAGACGATCCAGAACGGGTCGCCTACACACGTGGCCTGATGGAGCGCGCCGAACCAATGTCGGTACGGCTCGAAGGTCTGAGGAACGGGGAAGTAATGCGTCGACACAGAGTGGTTCTATCAGTATCGCTAGCCGCCGCCATGGTGGCCATGGCCGGGTGCTCGCCGGCAGCCGAGCCAGATGGTCCGGTGGAGCTGAGGATGGCGGTCTGGACGGCCAATGAGGGGCACCTTGAGGTTCTCAACGCTATTGGCTCCGCATTCGTAGAGGCGAACCCGGATATCGTTTCTGCGGTGACCTACGAGTCCATCACGGCACCGGACTACATCGCGGCTTTGACTACCCAGATCGCGGGCGGAGATTCACCAGACCTTGTATGGGTTTTCGAACGCAATGGTCCCGAGTTCGTGCAGCAGGGGGTCTTCGCTAACGTCACTGATGTGCTGCAGAGCACTGAAGGTTACGACTTCGACGACATCCTCATCGACACGCTCGCGCCGTGGTCACAGGGTAGTGATGTCTTCGCCTACCCGTTCTCAAATAGCCCTTACGGCATCTTCGTGAACTCCGCCCTCCTCGAACAAGCTGGGCAGCCCAACCCGCGCGATCTCATCGCCTCGGGCGACTGGACGTGGGACGCAGCGACGGAGATTGCCGCATCGGTATCGCAGACGGCGGACGTCGGCGGTTTGTTCGTCGGGGATCCGTATGTAGCCTGGAACGACGTCCTGCCCGTCCTCTGGGAGAGCTGGGGAGCGAACGGCTGGTCGGCGGATGGCACGACGTGCGAGTTCACGTCGCCCGAAATGGTCTCGTTCCTAGAGTGGTTCCACACGCAAGTCTTCGAAGCGGATGCCATCCCCCGACCCGGTGAGGCAGCGGACTTCGCTGCCGGCCAGGCGGCGCTGGCGTTGGGCCAGATGAGTTGGACGCGCGCGTTTGGAGAGGACCTTGAATGGGACTTCGTGCCCCTTCCGGCTGGGCCCGCTGGGGTCGCCCCCGTCGTGGGACAAGCGGGGGTTGGCGTGGTCGCTCGTGGCGACAATCCCGAGGTCGCTGCCCAGTTCCTCGCCTTCTTCACCAGCCCGGAGAGTGTGAGCCAGCTGGCTGCGTTCTTCCCCCCGGCGCGCGAGTCGCTTCTCACGATCGAGGTAATCTCGGAGGCGGCGCCGGCGCTTACGAACGAGCAAATCCAGGCCACCGTTATCGACCAGGCACTCGAGGGCAGTACGAAGGAGGGGCATCCGAAGATGAACACGATCGTGCCTCTCGTCCGGTCTGCACTGGACTCGTTGTGGGTACCAGACGGTGACGCGGCAAGCGCGGCGCAGTTGGTGTGTGACAACATCGATCCCGTGATCTCAGCGCTATAGGCACTGGAACTCAATGACGCAAGTGACGGGTGCGGCCCGGCCATCGCGCCCTGGCCGCACCCCCCACGTGACGCACGCATCCACGCGCCTCCGGCGCATCGATGCTGCGACTGGGCTCGCCTTCGTTGCACCACTGGTGCTTGGGGTCATTGTGCTCGGGCTTGTTCCGTTCGCCTATGTGATCTGGTACAGCCTGCACGATTGGTCTCCGCTCAGCGGTCGATTCGAGTGGATCGGCCTCGACAACTTCGCGACAATGCTGGGCGACGCCCGAGTATGGTCCTCGCTAGGAACGACATTCGCATTCGCGGGAATGCTCATGGTGTTGAACATCCCGTTTGCGTTGTTGCTGGCCGTGCTGTTGAACCGCCGCATCCGCGGAGTGGGGGTGTTCCGTGCTGCCTTCTTCTTTCCGGTGGTCGTCTCTGGCGTTGCATGGGTCGTCGTTTGGAGCTACCTGGTTGCCCCGAATGGCGGGATAAACGGCGTCCTCGCCTTAGTCGGAGTCGCTGGCCCGAACTGGCTCCGAGAACCCGGTTGGGCACTCTTCACCGTGGTCGTGATCCAAGTCTTCAAGGGGCTGGGGTTGAACATGATCTTCTTTCTCGCCGCGTTGCAGGGTGTGCCTACTGAACTAGTCGAGGCTGCACGAATGGATGGTGCAGGTCGGTTCACTGTGTTCAGATCAATCGTCCTTCCACTGATAGCGCCGACGATCCTCATGGTGTGCATCTTGACCGCGATCGGGGCGATGGACGTTTTCGTCCCGATCCAGGTGCTGACGTCAGGCGGCCCGGGCGACTCCACCACAGTCCTGTCTTACCTCCTCTACCGCACAGCTTTCGCCGAGCAGCGGTTCGGCTACGCGAGTGCGATCGGCGTTCTGCTCTTCGTGGTCGTCTTCGCTCTGGCAGCACTGCAGTGGAGTAGCAGGAGGGCCTGGATTCACGATGAAGTCTGAGACCACCCGCCGACCGGATACCTCAATTCGTGCCACCAGTGGGCGCCGCCGACGCGTGATGGTTGGTCGAACCCTGCTGTTCCTTCTGCTTTCCGTCCTCGCGGTACCATTCGTCTACCCGACGATCTGGATGATCTTTGCGGCGTTCAAGCCGAATAGCGAGATGTTCGCGACCCCGCCGACATTGCTGCCGCGTGAGTGGACGCTTGAGGGCGTGGAGCGAATCTTCACAATGACACCGTTCGCCGTCCAGTACTACAACTCGTTGTATATGGCGGTTCTGATCACTGCCGCCACAGTCATACTTGCGGCAATGGCGGGCTACGCGTTCGCGCGTATCAGATTCCGAGGATCGAACCTGCTGTTCCTTGTGCTCATTTCGGGTTTGATGATTCCGGCCGAGGTCACCATCATCCCGATCTTCCAGTGGGTGTCCGAGCTTGGGCTGATGGACAACCACATCCCGATCATCGTGCTCTACACTTTCGGTCCCGGCTCCGTTGTCTCGGTGTTCATCTTTCGACAGTACTTCCTGTCCCTGCCCGTGGAACTTGAGGACGCAGGGCGCATTGACGGACTCGGTCGTTGGGGACTGTTCTGGAGGATTGCCCTTCCGCTCTCCGGCCCCGCAATCGCCACCGTTTCCATCCTCAAGTTCCTGACCGCCTTCAACATGTACTTCGAACCAATGATTCTGCTCAGGTCGCCGGAAGTGTTGCCCGTCAGCGTTGGAATCACGCGGTTTAGCTTGGGTTTAGGCGAGCCGCTCTACAACACCCAACTCGGAGCAGTGACACTAACGATCATTCCTGTGCTGATCGTGTTTCTGTTCGCCCAGCGGCAATTCGTCGAAGCGTTGGCGAGAAGCGGAGTGAAGGGTTAGCGAGTCATCCTGTGTGCCGCGATCCACCAGTGCTTGGCGCACGGGAGGGGAGCCAACCTGCACTTCAGCGCGTCTCCACCAGCGATGGAATGTCGACGAGGCCCAATGTCGGCGTGATGGTCGGTCCCGAGTTCGTCGAGACCATCGACGTTCGTCCGTTCATCGATGCGTTCGTGTTCCTGATCGTGAACCCGCTCGCGGCCGCCGTGCCCACCCAGCTCCTGGCCAGCACACTCCCAGGGAAAGCGGTGAGCAGGATCGCAGCCGCCGCCATGGTGCCGCTGATGATGGTCACCTTCGCCGTCGTCGTCGCATCACAGATCTTCCACGTCAGCGAGCAGATGAGCCTTCTCCTCCCAGTCATCCCCGTAGCCGTGCTGTTCGCGGCCGTGATGTTCCCATCGGCACGCTCTCCGGCAACATCGCGCGACTGGACGTACCCGGTCGACGAGCTGTCGTCATCAGCGGCGCCACCCGCAACTCGCTGGTCGTCCTCCTGCTGGTCATCGCCTTACCGGCCGGGTTCGCGCTCTCGCCACTCGTGGTTGTCAGCCGGGGGGCGCGGAGGCCTCGTGTCTCGCAAGAGACACCGAGTTCCGTCCATTCATGCATCGCGAGGACCTCGCCGCTGCGCGGCGGCTCCTGACCATGTGCGAGAGAATCGGACTAGATCGCCGAATGGTCGCAGAGAACCTCCGCAGTGTTGCCCTGTGTTGTCCAGGCCCGACCCGTGTGGCAACACAGTGGCAACAACTGAACGAAATTGGACCGGACTCAGTTGATTGAAGCGGGGCGTCCACCTGAGTGAATCCCTGCCAAACCTGGGTTTCAGAGCGAGGCAGATCTTGACGTTGTGGGTTCAAATCCCACCGTCACCGCCACAGCCGAAGCCCCGAGATCCCTTTTAA
>WOYI011340475.1_pt1 | contig 56517 bp, 43 predicted proteins | sample 6423411 | NCBI WGS metagenome assembly WOYI01 (sample SAMN13441803, study PRJNA592873) | oil field metagenome | biome: oil field; feature: oil-well bore; material: oil-contaminated soil; isolation source: oil-contaminated soil from oil-well borehole | place: Germany: Wietze | collected 2016-10-18 ... | reverse complement strand
CCGCCCGTCGTCATGGTCGGCGGCCAGGACTGGGATGCCGTGGTAGCCGCCGCGCGCGAACACGCCGGCGAACGCATCGTCGTCAACATGGGCCCACAGCACCCGTCCACGCACGGCGTGCTGCGGCTGATCCTGGAGATCGAAGGCGAGACCATCACCGAGGCGCGGTGCGGAATCGGCTACCTGCACACCGGGATCGAGAAGAATCTCGAATACCGCACCTGGACCCAGGGCGTCACCTTCGTGACCCGGATGGACTACCTGTCCCCGCTCTTCAACGAGGCCGCCTACTGCCTGGGCGTGGAGAAGCTGCTCGGCGTCACCGACGATATTCCCGAACGCGCCAGCGTCATCCGGGTGCTGCTGATGGAGCTCAACCGGATCTCCAGCCACCTGGTCGCACTGGGCACCGGCGGTATGGAACTCGGCGCGATGTCGGCCATGTTCTTCGGATTCCGGGGCCGCGAAGAGATTCTCGCGCTGTTCGAGACCATCACCGGACTGCGGATGAATCACGCCTACATCCGGCCCGGCGGCCTGGCCTCCGACCTTCCCGATGAGGCGATGCCGCAACTGCGTGAACTGCTCAAGATCCTTCCGGAACAGCTGCGGGACCTGGAGAAACTGCTGCGGGAGAACTACATCTGGAAGGCCCGCACCGAGGGAATCGGGTACCTGGACCTGACCGGATGCATGGCGCTCGGCATCACCGGACCGGTGCTGCGGGCCACCGGTCTACCGCACGACCTGCGCCGGGCCCAGCCGTACTGCGGGTATGAGACCTACGACTTCGACGTGTGCACCGACAACGGCTGTGATGCGTACGGCCGCTACTTGATTCGCGTCGACGAGATGAAGGAATCGCTGAAGATCGTCGAACAGTGCGTCGCCCGGTTGAAGCCCGGGCCGGTGATGCTGACCGACAAGAAGCTGGCCTGGCCGGCCGATCTGAAGATCGGCCCGGACGGGCTGGGCAACTCCACCGAGCACATCGCGAAGATCATGGGATCCTCCATGGAGGCTCTGATCCATCACTTCAAGCTGGTCACCGAGGGCATCCGGGTGCCGGCCGGTCAGGTGTACGTCGCCGTCGAATCACCGCGCGGCGAACTCGGCGTGCACATGGTCAGCGACGGCGGCACCCGTCCGTACCGCGTGCACTACCGCGATCCCTCGTTCACCAATCTGCAGGCGGTGGCCGCCATGTGCGAGGGCGGCATGGTCGCCGACGCGATATCCGCGGTGGCATCGATCGACCCGGTGATGGGAGGAGTGGACAGGTGACTCTGGTCGAACTGCAGCTGGGACAACGCCCCGACGAATCGGGTCCACCGATCAGCGCTGGGCCACAGCTCTATTCGGACGAGGTGACGGCAGGCCTGTCCGCCGACGCCGAGCAGATCATCGCCCGCTACCCGGTGGCGCGGTCGGCACTGTTGCCGCTGCTGCATCTGGTGCAGGCCCAAGACGGTTACCTGACATCGGCCGGAGTCGGTTTCTGCGCCGCTCAACTCGGCCTGACCGCCGCCGAGGTCACCGCCGTCGCCACGTTCTACTCGATGTACCGGCGCACCCCCACCGGTGACTTCCTCGTCGGGGTCTGCACCAACACCCTGTGCGCGGTGATGGGCGGCGACGCCATCCTCGAGGTGCTGCAGGATCATCTGGGCATCCACGCCGGACAGAGCACCGCGGACGGCTCGATCACGCTGGAACACATCGAATGCAACGCGGCGTGTGATTACGCCCCGGTAGTCATGGTCAACTGGGAGTTCTTCGACAACCAGACCCCCTCAACGGCAAGGGATCTCGTGGACGACCTCCGGTCGGGCGCACCCGTCACGCCGACACGCGGGGCCCCGATGTGCACCTTCAAGCAGACGGCCCGCATCCTCGCCGGCTTCCCCGATCAACGACCCGGCGCGAACGACGCGGGACCCGGTCATGCCACACTCGCGGGCCTGCGGGTGGCCCACGAACGGGGCATGACCGCACCCGCGCCGTCGGCCGACCTGCCGCCGAAGAACGGGGACCGACCGTGACGCTCGCGCCCGTCCTGAGCGAGCACTGGGACCAGCCGTCGTCCTGGACGCTGGACGCCTACCGAAGCCAGGGCGGCTACCAGGCCTTGACGAAGGCGCTCGACATGGCGCCCGACGACCTCATCGCACTGGTCAAGGAGTCCGGGCTGCGCGGCCGGGGCGGGGCGGGGTTCCCGACGGGACAGAAGTGGTCGTTCATCCCGCAGGGCACCGAGGGCGCCGGCGCCAAACCGCACTACCTGGTGATCAATGCCGACGAATCGGAACCCGGTACGTGCAAGGACATCCCGCTGATGATGGCGTCGCCGCATGCGCTCATCGAGGGCGCGATCATCGCCGCGTACGCGATCCGGGCACGACACGCGTTCATCTACGTGCGGGGCGAGGTGGTGCCGGTGCTGCGGCGCCTGCAGGCCGCGGTCGCCGAGGCATACGACGCGGGTTATCTCGGCAGTGACTTACCCCGTCGCTCCGCTCGCCCCAGTGGCGTGGACCTCGTCGTGCACGCCGGCGCAGGCGCTTACATCTGCGGTGAGGAGACCGCACTGCTGGACTCCCTGGAGGGACGCCGCGGCCAGCCCCGGTTGCGTCCGCCGTTCCCGGCCGTCGCGGGCCTCTACGCCTGCCCGACCGTGGTGAACAATGTCGAATCCATTGCCAGCGTGCCTGCCATCGTCGCCCGCGGCGTGGACTGGTTCAAGTCGATGGGGTCGGACAAATCGCCAGGCTTCACGCTCTACTCGCTGTCCGGTCACGTCACCCGCCCCGGCCAGTACGAAGCACCACTCGGCATCACGCTGCGAGAGCTACTCGACTACGCCGGCGGGGTGCGGGCCGGACACCAACTGAAGTTCTGGACCCCCGGTGGCTCGTCGACCCCGCTGCTGACCCCCGAACACCTCGACGTGCCACTGGATTACGAAGGGGTGACCGGCGTGGGATCGATGCTGGGCACCAAGGCGCTGCAGATCTTCGATGAAACCACCTGCGTGGTGCGCGCGGTTCGGCGGTGGACGCAGTTCTACGCCCACGAGTCCTGCGGCAAGTGCACCCCGTGCCGGGAGGGCACCTACTGGCTGGCCCAGATCTACCAGCGTCTGGAAGAGGGCTCCGGCGGGCAGGAACGCAGCGAACAGGGGAATCGGTTCGGGACACCCGAGGACATCGACACACTGCTCGACATCTCCGATGCGATCCTCGGCAAGTCGTTCTGCGCGCTCGGCGACGGTGCGGCCAGCCCGATCATCTCTTCCATCAAGTACTTCCGCGACGAATACCTGGCCCACCTGGGTGGTGGGTGTCCGTTCGACCCGTACCCGTCGACACTGTTCGCCGTCGAAGGAGCGGGCGCATGACGATTGCCCCACCCGCCAAGGAAACCATCCCCGTCGAGATGGTGACGCTGTCCATCGACGGCCACGAGATCAGCGTCCCGAAGGGCACCCTGCTGATCCGGGCCGCAGAGCTGATGGGCATCCAGATCCCCCGGTTCTGCGATCACCCGCTGCTGGAGCCGGTCGGGGCCTGCCGTCAGTGCCTGGTCGAGGTCGACGGTCAGCGCAAACCGCTGGCCTCGTGCACCGCGGCGGTCACTCCGGACATGGTGGTGCGCACCCAGCTGACCTCCGAGATCGCCGACAAGGCCCAGCACGGGGTGATGGAACTCCTGCTGATCAACCATCCGCTGGACTGCCCGGTATGCGACAAGGGTGGTGAGTGCCCGCTACAGAACCAGGCGATGTCCAACGGCCGTACCGATTCCCGCTTCACCGATGTCAAGCGCACCTTCCCCAAGCCGATCAACCTGTCCGCCCAGGTGCTGCTGGACCGGGAGCGCTGTGTGTTGTGCGCCCGGTGCACCCGGTTCTCCAACCAGATCGCCGGTGACCCGTTCATCGACCTGCTGGAACGCGGTGCGCTGCAACAGGTCGGTATCGCGCCCGGGGAAGCATTCGACTCCTACTTCTCCGGCAACACCGTGCAGATCTGCCCGGTCGGCGCCCTCACCGGTACCGCCTACCGGTTCCGGGCGCGGCCTTTCGACCTGGTGTCCTCGCCGAGTGTCTGCGAACACTGCGCCTCGGGATGCGCGCAACGCACCGACCATCGGCGCGGACAGGTGTTGCGGCGACTGGCCGGCGACGACCCGGAGGTCAACGAGGAATGGAATTGCGACAAGGGCCGCTGGGCATTCGCCTATGCCCGAGCACGTGACCGCGTCACCACTCCCCTGGTCCGCGACCCCGACGGCAGCCAGCGCCCGGCGTCGTGGTCGGAAGCGGTGGCGATCGCGGTACGCGGTCTGACCGCCGCAGCCGGCCGGGCCGGGGTCCTCGTCGGCGGGCGCGCGACCGTGGAGGATGCCTACGGCTATTCCAAGTTCGCCCGGATCATGTTGGACACCAATGATATCGATTTCCGCAGCAGGGCCCACTCGGCAGAGGAGGCCCAGTTCCTGGCCCATGCGGTCGCCGGACTGCCCCAGTCGGTCAGCTACGCCGATATCGAGTCCGCACCCGCGGTGCTGCTGGCCGGGTTCGAACCCGAAGAGGAATCTCCGATCGTCTTCCTGCGGCTGCGCAAGGCATTCCGCAAGCGCGGCCTGCCGGTGGTGTCGGTGGGTCCGTTCGCGACCCGCGGGCTGCACAAAATGGGTGGCCGTCTCATCCCGGCCGCGCCGGGCGGTGAAGCCGCAGCGCTGGACGGCCTGAAAGACGAACTGCCGCCCGACGCTCTCATTTTGGTCGGTGAACGCCTGGCGGGCTCCCCCGGTGCCTACTCCGCGGCGATCCGGCTGGCCGCCGCGACGGGTGCCCGGCTGGGCTGGGTGCCGCGCCGGGCCGGTGATCGCGGCGCGCTGGAAGCCGGTGCCACACCGCATCTGCTGCCCGGCGGCCGTCCCATTGAGGACGCCGCCGCCCGCGCCGAGGTGGCGACCGCCTGGAACGTCGCGCAACTACCCGCCCGGCCCGGCCGCGACACCGCCGGGATCCTGGCCGCGGCCGCCGCCGGCGACATCCAGGCACTTCTCATCGGCGGCGTGGAGGTCGACGATCTGCCCGACCCGGAGGCGGCCGTCGCCGCCCTGGACCTCACACCGTTCGTCGTCAGCCTGGAATTGCGGCGCAGCGCCGTCACCGACCGCGCCGATGTGGTGTTCCCGGTGGCGCCCGTCGCCGAGAAGTCCGGCACCTTCGTGAATTGGGAAGGCCGGCATCGGCCGTTCGGGGCGGCGCTGCCGGCGGCCGCTACCGCTGATATGCGGGTGCTGGCCGCCCTGGCCGATGAGGTCGGTGTCGACCTCCGGCTGACCGACGCGGCCACCGTGCAGGCCGACCTGGAACGCCTGGGCAGTTGGCAGGGTGCGCGTGCCGCCGCCCCAACTGTGCCGCCTGCTGAGGTGGCGCAGCCGGGACCAGGTGACGCTGTGCTGGCGGGCTGGCGGATGCTGCTCGACGAGGGCCGGTTGCAGGACGGGGAACCACATCTGGCCGGCACCGCCCGCCCCGCGGTGGCCAGACTGTCCGCGACGACGGCGTCCGAGATCGGTTGCCAAGAGGGTGATCCGGTGCGGATCAGCACAGATCGCGGTGAGTTGAGGCTGCCGGTGGAGGTCACGGAGATGCCCGACCGGGTGGTGTGGGTGCCGCTGAACTCCGCCGGATCGGTGCACAAGGTCCTCGGTGCGGTTGGCACCACGGTCCGGATCGAGCCGGCATGAACCGGCGAGAAGCGAAGCGGGATCTGGGCATGAACCGGCGAGAAGCGAAGCGGGATCGCCCATGAATATGCCCGACCTGGACTCATTCGGCCACGACCCGTGGTGGCTGATGCTCGTCAAGTGCCTGGCGATCTTCGCGTTCCTGATGCTCACCGTGCTGGTGGCCATCCTCGCCGAGCGGAAGATATTGGGCCGCATGCAGATGCGGTTCGGTCCCAACCGCGTCGGACCGTTCGGGCTGCTGCAGAGCCTGGCCGACGGCGTCAAACTCGCGCTCAAAGAGGGCCTCATCCCGGCAGGTGTCGACAAACCGATCTATCTGATGGCGCCGGTGATCGCCGTCGTCCCGGCGATCATGGCGTTTGCCGTCATCCCGATGGGCGGGCTGGTGTCGGTCTTCGGGTACACCACCGCACTGCAACTCACCGACCTGCCGGTGGCGGTGCTCTATGTGCTGGCGGTGACCTCGGTCGGGGTGTATGGAATCGTTTTGGCGGGGTGGGCATCCGGATCGACGTATCCGCTGCTGGGTGGTCTGCGTTCCAGCGCACAGGTGGTCTCCTACGAGATCGCGATGGCGCTGTCCTTCGTCGCCGTGTTCCTCTACGCAGGCACCATGTCCACTTCCGGCATCGTCGCCGCCCAGAACGGCACCTGGTTCGTATTCCTGCTGCTGCCGTCGTTCCTGGTGTACGTGACCTCCATGGTCGGCGAAACCAACCGGGCGCCGTTCGATCTGCCGGAAGCCGAAGGTGAACTGGTCGGCGGATTCCACACCGAATACTCGTCGCTGAAGTTCGCGATGTTCATGCTCGCCGAGTACATCAACATGACGACGGTGTCGGCGCTGGCCACCACGATGTTCCTCGGCGGATGGCAGGCACCGTTCCCGTTCAACATGATCGACGGCGCCAACTCGGGATGGTGGCCGCTGCTGTGGTTCGTCGGGAAGGTGTGGGCCTTCCTCTTCCTGTTCATCTGGCTGCGCGCCACGCTGCCCCGGCTGCGCTACGACCAGTTCATGGCGCTGGGCTGGAAGCTGCTCATCCCGGTCTCGCTGGGCTGGATCGTCATCGTCGCCATCACCCAGACGCTGCGCGGGCAGGGCTCACCGACCTGGGTCGCCGTGGTGATCAGCATCGGCGCGGTGATCACGGTGGCCCTGATTCTGATGATCCGCCTTTCGTTGCGGCGCAAAGCGATCCCGGAGTTCAGCCTGCCCATGGATCCGGGCGCGGTGAGCGTCTACCCGATCCCACCGATCCCCAGTCCACCGCGAGTATCAAGGGAGCACTCGGATGTCTAAAGTCGGTGATGCGCTGGCTGGGTTCGGCGTCACATTCAAGGCGATGTTCAAGAAGCCGATCACCGAGCAGTACCCCGAGGAGCCTGGACCGGTCTCGGCGCGCTACCACGGCAGACATCAGCTGAACCGGTATGCCGACGGGCTGGAGAAATGCATCGGCTGCGAGTTGTGCGCCTGGGCCTGCCCCGCGGACGCCATCTTCGTCGAGGGTGCGGACAACACCGAGCAGCAACGGTTCTCACCGGGCGAGCGCTACGGTCGGGTGTATCAGATCAACTATCTGCGGTGCATCGGCTGCGGGTTGTGCATCGAGGCGTGCCCGACGCGGGCGCTCACCATGACCAACGACTACGAGATGGCCGATGACAACCGCTCGGATCTGATCTATGGCAAGGACACGTTGCTCGCCCCGCTGGCCACCGATATGATCCCGCCCCCGCATGCGATGGCTCCGGGCAGCACCGATGAGGACTACTACCGCGGCAATATCAACGCCATCGGACTGATCCAGCAGCCGGAGACGGCCTGATGACTCTGGATCTGGTGGCGGCCAACATCGATGGCGAGGTGCTGACGCGCACCTCGACCACCGAGGCGGTGTTGTTCTGGATCCTGGGCGCGGTGATCGTGGGCAGCGCGCTCGGGGTCGTCGCAGCCACCAAGGCGGTGTACTCGGCGATCTTCCTGGCCCTCACGATGATCAGCCTCGCGGTGCTCTATGTCGCTCAGGACGCGGTGTTCCTCGGCGTGGTGCAGGTGGTCGTCTACACGGGCGCGGTGATGATGCTGTTCCTGTTCGTGCTGATGCTCATCGGCGTCGACTCCTCGGAGTCACTGGTGGAAACGATCCGCGGACAGCGCATTTCGGCGATCGGCGTGGGTGTCGGGTTCGGCATCCTGCTGATCGGCGCCATCGGCAACGCCTCGGTCAGCGGCTTCGCCGGGCTCGAGCAGGCCAATGGTGCCGGCAACGTCGAGGGCCTGGCGATACTGATCTTCACCCGCTACGTGTGGGCGTTCGAGCTGACCAGCGCGCTGCTGATCACCGCGACACTGGGCGCGATGGTGCTGGCCCACCGGGAACGGTTCGACCGCCGCAAGACGCAACGCGAGATGGCTGCGGCGCGCTTCGCCCCCGGCGGGCATCCGACGCCGATGCCCAATCCCGGTGTGTACGCCCGCCACAACGCCGTCGACATACCGGCGCGACTGCCCGACGGGACCGGCGCGCGCACCTCCGTCAGCTCGGTGCTGGTGCCGCGTGGCCGGGTGGATCCCGATGTCCGCTTGGCGGGAGACCCAGAATGAACCCGGCGAACTACCTGTACCTGTCGGCCCTGCTGTTCACCATCGGTGCCGCCGGAGTCCTGCTACGCCGCAACGCCATCATCATGTTCATGTGCGTCGAGCTCATGCTCAACGCCGCCAACCTGTCCTTCGTCACGTTCTCCCGCCTGCACGGTCACCTCGACGGTCAGGTGGTCGCCTTCTTCACCATGGTGGTCGCCGCCTGCGAGGTGGTGGTCGGGCTGGCCATCATCATGGCCATCTTCCGGGCGCGTCGTTCGGCGTCGGTGGACGGCGCCAGTCTGTTGAGGCACTAGTGGGCTCGATGACCTGGCTGCTGATCGCCCTGCCGCTGGCCGGCGCGGTGGTACTGCTGCTCGGCGGCCGGGCGACGGACGCCTGGGGACACCTGCTGGGCCTCGCCGCCGCCGCATCGGCGTTCATGGTCGGGCTGGTGCTGTTCACCCGGCTGCTCGGTCGCCCCGAAGATGACCGGACGCTGCATCAGACACTGTTCTCCTGGGTGCCGGTCGGCGAGCTGCGTGTCGATTTCGGGTTACAGGTCGACCAGTTGTCCATTTGTTTCGTGTTGCTGATCACCGGGGTCGGATCGCTGATCCACCTGTACTCGATCGGCTATATGTCTCATGACCCTGATCGCAGAAGGTTTTTCGCGTATCTGAATCTGTTCCTCGCGGCGATGCTGCTGCTGGTGCTGGCCGACAACTACCTGGGCCTGTACATGGGCTGGGAGGGTGTCGGCCTGGCCTCCTATCTGCTGATCGGTTTCTGGTCGCACAAGCCCAGTGCTGCCACCGCGGCCAAGAAGGCGTTCATCGTGAACCGGGTCGGCGATATCGGGCTGGCGGTCGCGTTGATGGCGATGTTCGCCGCCACCGGAACCGTCTCCTACGACGGTGTTTTCGCCGCCGCTCCGCAGCTGTCCGGCGGGACGCTGAACGCCATCGGGCTACTGCTGCTGTTGGCAGCGTGCGGTAAGTCCGCACAGGTACCGCTACAGTCCTGGCTGGGTGACGCGATGGAGGGCCCGACGCCGGTCTCCGCGCTGATCCATGCCGCCACCATGGTCACCGCCGGCGTGTACCTCATCGTGCGGTCCGGCCCGGTGTTCAACCTGGCGCCAGAAGCCCAGACCGCGGTGGCCGTCGTCGGCGCCGTCACCCTGCTGTTCGGCGCGATCATCGGTTGCGCGAAGGACGACATCAAGAAGGCCCTCGCCGCGTCGACGATGAGCCAGATCGGGTACATGGTGCTCGCCGCCGGGCTGGGGCCGGCCGGGTACGCCATCGCGATCATGCATCTGCTCACCCACGGATTCTTCAAGGCCGGTCTGTTCCTGGGCGCAGGCTCGGTGATGCACGGGATGAACGACGAAACCGATATGCGCCGCTACGGCGGGCTGCGCACCGTCATGCCCATAACCTTCGTGACCTTCGGCCTCGGCTACCTCGCGATCATCGGGGTGCCGCCGTTATCCGGCTTCTTCTCCAAGGACGCCATCATCGAAACCGCTTTCGCCGCAGGCGGAGTCAAGGGCCTGCTGCTCGGCGGCGCGACCCTGCTGGGTGCGGGTATCACCGCGTTCTACATGACGCGGGTCATGTTGCTGACGTTCTTCGGTGAGAAGCGCTGGGCGGTTGGTGAGGCGAGCGATGCGACGGGAAATCAACACAGCACGCATCCGCACGAGTCCCCGTCGATCATGACCGCGCCGATGATCGTGCTGGCCATCGGCTCCGTGGGCGCCGGCGCGCTGCTGGCCATCGGCGGCACGCTGGCGCACTGGCTGGAGCCGGTGGTCGGTGCCCATGAGGCGCACCACGTCGTCCCGGTGTGGGTGATGACCACCATCACCCTGTCGGTGGTCGCGATCGGAATCGGCATCGCCTACCGCATGTACGCCACCCGGCCGGTCCCCGAGATCGCGCCTGCCGGATCCGCGCTGACGATGGCTGCCCGCCATGACCTGTACGGCGATGCGTTCAACGAGCGGGTGTTGATGCGACCTGGTGCGCAGCTGACCGCGGGACTGGTCGAGATCGACGACGAGGCGGTCGACGGGGTGACCCGCGGGCTGGCAGCGGGTATCGCCGGGGCATCACAGCGGATGCGGCAGTGGCAGAACGGATTCGCCCGGTCCTACGCGTTGTCCATGCTGGCCGGCACGGTCCTGGTCATCGGCGCGATTCTGGTGGTGAGGGTCTGGTGAACGGGATCGGCTTGCTGACCGCACTGTGGGTTGTGCCGATGCTGGGCGCCGTGGTGGTGATCCTGCTGCCGTCGAAGGCTTTCGCCAAGTACACCGCACTCGCGGTGTCGTTGGTGGTGCTCCTGCTGGCCGCCGCGTTGGCGGTCCAATTCGATCCGGCCGGGCCGCAGTTCCAGTTCGTCGAGGATTATCCGTGGATTCCCACGTTCGGCACCGGTTACATCCTGGGCCTCGACGGGATTGCGCTGGCACTGGTGGTGCTGACGGCGGTACTGGTGCCGCTGCTGATCGTGGCCGGCTGGAATGACGGTCAGGATGATGGCCGCTTCGGCAACCGCTCGGCACAGAGCTATCTGGCGTTGACGCTGGCGGTCGAAGCCATGGTGCTGATCTCCCTGATGGCGCTGGACGTGCTGCTGTTCTACGTGTTCTTCGAGGCGATGCTCATCCCGATGTACTTCCTCATCGGCGGGTTCGGCGGCGCCGGTCGGTCCAAAGCAGCCGTGAAGTTCCTGTTGTACAACCTGTTCGGCGGGCTCATCATGCTCGCCGCCGTCATCGGCCTCTACGTGGTGACCGCAGGAAGCGATCTCGGCGGCACGTTCGACTTCCGGGCCGTCGCGGCCGCGGTCGCCGACGGCGACCTGAACGTCGACCCGGCACAGCTGAACGCATTGTTCCTCGGGTTCATGTTCGCCTTCGCGGTCAAGGCGCCGCTGTGGCCGTTCCACCGCTGGCTGCCCGACGCAGCCGTCGAATCCACCCCGGCGACCGCGGTGCTGATGATGGCCGTCGTCGACAAGGTCGGCACCTTCGGCATGCTGCGTTACTGCCTGCAACTGTTTCCCGACGCCGCGAAAACCTTCCAGCCGTTGATCATCACGCTGGCGGTCATCGGCATCGTCTACGGCGCGATCGTCGCGATCGGGCAGACCGATGTGATGCGGTTGATCGCCTACACATCGATATCGCATTTCGGTTTCATCATCCTGGGCATCTTCGCGATGACCAGCCAGGGTCAGGCGGGCTCCACGCTGTACATGGTCAACCACGGCATCTCCACCGCCGCCCTGTTCCTGATCGCCGGATTCCTGGTGTCACGCAGGGGAACCCGTCTCATCTCCGACTACGGCGGTGTTCAGCGGGTGGCACCGGTGCTCTCCGGCACCTTCCTGGTGGCCGGTCTGGCGACCCTGTCACTGCCCGGCCTGGCGCCGTTCATCAGCGAATTCCTGGTCCTCATCGGCACATTCACCCGGTTCCCGGTGCTGGCGGTGATCGCCGCGAGCGCGCTGGTGCTGTCGGCCATCTACATCCTGTGGGCCTACCAGCGCATGATGACCGGACCCGTCACCGCGGGCAATGAGTCCGTGCGGGACCTGATCCCCCGCGAACTCGTCGTGGTGGCCCCGTTGATCGCCCTGCTGCTGGTACTCGGGGTATACCCGAAGCCGGCGCTGGATGTGATCAATCCCGCCGTCACACACACGATGACCACCATCGACGTGCAGGACCCGGTGCCCGCCACGGCGGAAGGTCCGGCGAAATGACCATCCAGGCGCCATCCATCGAGTACGGCCAGCTCTCACCACTTCTCATCGTGCTGGGTGTCGCCGTCTCCGGCGTCCTGGTGGAGGCCTTTCTACCGCGCCGGGCCCGTTACGGCATCCAGCTCGCGCTGGCGCTCGGTGGGCAGGTCGCAGCGCTCGCTGCTGTCGCCTGGGTACACACCGACCTCGGCGACTCGCCCGGCAACACCGCCGCGGTGGGCTCGCTGGCAGTCGACCGGCCCGCCCTGTTCCTGCAGGGACTGCTCCTGCTGATCGGTATCCTCGGAGTCCTGCTCATCGCCGAACGGCGCATCTCCGCAGAAAGCGCGCCGGGACTGGATGCCTTCACCCCGCAGGCCGCCGCGGTGCCCGGCAGTCTCGCCGAGAAGGTTGCGACGAAGGCGGTTGTGGCCCAGACCGAGATCTTCCCGCTGACGATGTTCGCTCTCGGCGGCATGATGCTGTTTCCCGCCGCCGATGACCTGCTGACCATGTTCGTCGCACTGGAAGTGCTGTCCCTTCCGCTCTATCTGATGTGCGGACTGGCCAGGCGGCGCCGCCTGGTGTCACAGGAGGCGGCGCTCAAGTACTTCATGCTCGGCGCATTCTCCTCGGCCTTCTTTCTGTACGGAACCGCCCTGCTTTACGGCTATTCCGGCGGCTTCGCCCTCGAGCAGATCGCCGCGGCCGTCGAGGCCGACGCGGGCGACACCGCACTGGCGCTGGTCGGCGTCGGGCTCGTGGCCGTCGGCGTCCTGTTCAAAGTCGGTGCGGTGCCGTTCCATTCCTGGATTCCCGATGTCTATCAGGGTGCCCCCACACCGGTCACCGCGTTCATGGCAGCCGCCACCAAGATCGCCGCGTTCGGGGCCATGCTGCGTATCTTCCATGTGGCGCTGCCCGGATTGGCCGATGACTGGCAGCCGATGCTGTGGATCATCGCCATCGTCACCATGGTGGTCGGCACCGTGACAGCGGTGTCGCAGAGCGATGTCAAACGGATGCTGGCGTATTCGTCGGTCGCACACACCGGTTTCATCCTCACCGGCGTGATCGCCCTGAACGGTGCCGGCATCGCGGCGACGTTGTTCTACCTGTTCGCCTACGGGTTCAGCACGCTGGGGGCGTTCGCGCTGGCGGGTCTGGTGCGCCGCGCCGATGGCGAGGAGGAGACCACGCTGACCCAGTGGGCGGGTCTGGGCCGCCGCTATCCGGTGGCGGGCGTCGTGTTTTCGTTGTTCCTGCTGGCCTTCGCCGGCATCCCGCTGACCAGTGGCTTCGTCAGCAAGTTCGCGGTGTTCAAAGCCGCGGCCGAGGGTGGGGCGGCTCCGCTGGTGGTGATCGGCGTCATCGCCAGCGCGGTGGCCGCCTACTTCTACGTACGGGTGATCGTGCTGATGTTCTTCACCGACCCGCCCGAGGACGCACCGCAGGTGGTGGTGCCGAGCGCGCTGACGCTGAGCGCCGTCACGATCACCGCCGCGGTCACCTTCGCGCTCGGCGCGCTGCCGCAGCCGCTGCTGGATCTGGTGAACCAGGCCCAACAATTCGCCCGCTAATTTCGCCGGTGAGCGAAGTTCTCACCGCCGACCACGGCGCTGTGCGCGTGCCGGTCCGGACGCCCTGATTTTTCAACCCGCGACGGTGCGCAGACTCTGATCAGCGGGCGGCGTGTCGGCCTCAGACACGCACGCTCGCGGGCTCGCCGCGGGAGGGACGGGAGAGGGTGTGGGCGAGCCGGCCTGCACCCTGCCGAACACCATCGACTCCTCGATCCGGTCGAAGCGGTGCTCGACGACGTCCAGCGCATAGTTGTGCCGGACATTCCACGGACGTTTGGTTCCCGATTTGGGCAGCACGTGCAGCGCCCGCCTGACATATCCCGCGTCGATATCCCAGGCCGGCTTCTCCGGCATGGACTTCGATCCGAGGTGTGGATAGGCGCGGGTGTATCCGTGAGAATCCATGTACGCCAACAGTTTGGCCACCGCTCGGGCAGTCATGTCGGCGCGCAAGGTCCACGATGCGTTGGTGTAGCCGATGCACCAGGCCATGTTGGGCACATCTTCGAGCAGGTGCTCCTTGTAGACGAAGCGGTCGGTGGGGTCGACCCGCTCGCCGTCCACATTCACCTCGATCCCGCCGAGGGCCTGCAGTTGCAGGCCGGTGGCGGTGACGATGATGTCAGCGTCGATCCGGCCGCCGGACTTCAGCACGATGCCGTCGGCGTCGATGCGTTCGATATGGTCGGTCACGATCTCGGCCCGGCCCGCACTGATGTCCTCGAACAGATCACCGTCGAGTACCAGACACATCCGCTGGTCCCACGGGTTGTAGCGCGGCTTGAAATGGACGTCGACGGCGTAGCCGGCGGGCAGCGCCGCGGCGTTGGCCCGGCGGATCATGTTGCGTCCGAGTCGGGGCGCCTTGCGGAAGAACGCGTAGGAGAGAAACTGCATCCAGGCGTTGCGGATTCGCAGCACCTGATGGGATATTCTGCGCGGCATACTCTTCCGGACGGCCTGCATCATCTTCGGAACCGCGGCCATGGACAGCATGTACGTCGGCGAGCGTTGCAGCATGGTGACGTGAGCGGCCTTCTCGGCCAGCGCGGGGACCAGGCTGACGGCGGTCGCACCGCTGCCGATCACCACCACCCGCTTACCGGTGTAGTCGAGGTCCTCGGGCCAGAACTGCGGATGCACGACGGTGCCGGCGAAGGACTCGATACCGGGGAACTCCGGGGTGTATGCCTGGTCGTAGTTGTAGTAGCCGGTCCCGAAGAACACGAACCGGGCCCGGTGAGTGGCGGCCACCCCGTCACGCTCGGCGTGCACCGTCCAGGTATCGGTGCTGGAATCCCAGTTCACCGAGGACACCCGGGTGTCGAAGCGGATATGGCGGTCGATGCCGTGCTTGCGGGCGGTGGTGGTGAGGTACTCACGGATATCGGCACCGTCGGCGACATGTTCGCGCCGCGTCCACGGCTCATAGGGGTAGCTCAGCGTGAAGATATCGCTGTCTGAACGAATTCCCGGATAGCGGAAAAGATCCCAGGTGCCGCCGATATGCTGTCGCCGCTCCAGGATGGTGTAGCTCAGCCCGGGATTGCGCTGATGGATGCGGTAGGCGGCGTTGATCCCCGAGATGCCGGCGCCGATGATGAGCACATCGCTGAACTCCGGCTCGGCAGCGGCATGTGGCACGTCCTGCTCATTGGCCATCGACAACCTCCTTGTGGTCCTGGCTCGTTGCCGACCACTATAGGCCGCCAGGTGCGCCGCTCGTCAACGATCTGAGCCGCCCATCTCGGCCCAGCGGCCCTGGTTGGACATTGCCAGTGCGATTGGTGTAGCGAAACCCGCGTTGATGAGGGCTCGCGCTCGACAAATCGCGGGAGACTGGGGGTGTGACCGATGTGATCGTGGTGGGGGCAGGCTTCGCGGGACTGTCCGCGGCGAGGGCGCTGACCAAACGTGGTCACGAAGTGATGGTGCTGGAGGGCCGGGACCGGGTGGGGGGTCGTGCGTACACGGCAACGGTGGCCGGGGTGCCGGTCGACCTCGGCGCGACATTCGTCGGCCCCACTCAGGACGCCGTCATCGCGCTGGCCGCCGAACTGGGTTGCGACACCGTGCCGACCTACAGTCGCGGCAAGAATCTCATCCACTGGCAGGGCCGGGTGCGGTCCTACCGCAGCACCATCCCCAAGCTGTCGCTGATCGAGCTGCTCGATGTGTCACGCATACAGTGGCGCTTCGAACGGCTCAGCCGCCTGATCCCGGTGACCGATCCGTGGACGGTACCCGCCGCGCAGCGCCTGGACCAGAAGAGTCTGGAGGGCTGGCTGCGGGCGGTGCACGCCAGCGCCTCGACCCGCAACCTGATGGCGGTCATGGCGCGGGTGACGTGGGGGTGCGAATCCGACGATGTGTCGATGTTGCATGCGGTGCGCTACGTCAAGGCCGCCGGCGGGCTGGCCCGGATGCTCGATGTGAAGGGCGGCGCACAGCAGGATCGGTTCCGGGCCGGCACTCAGCAGATCGCCCAGCGCATCGCCGCCGATCTCGGCGACCGGGTGCGCATCGCAGATCCCGTGCGGCGCATCACCCGCGACGGCTCCGGGTTCATCGTGGAATCGGAGAAGGGTCAGCACTCGGCGCCTGCCGTCGTGCTGGCCATCGCACCGGCGCACCGCGCGGCCATCACGTTCGAGCCGGCACTGCCCGACGGTTACGACAACCTGGTGTCACAGTGGCCGCAGGGCAATCTCAGCAAAGCCTACGCCGCCTACGAGAAACCGTTCTGGCGGGCCGCAGGGTTCTCGGGTGAGGCATTGTCCGACGAGGGTCCCGTCTTCATCACCTTCGACGTCAGCCCCAGCGATGACGGTCCCGGAGTTCTGCTGGGGTTCGCCGACGCCCGCAACTTCGACGGTTTGGCGCCGGAGGTGCGTCGCGAGCGCGCGCTGGGCTGCTTCACCACCCTCTTCGGCGACGCAGCGGCACATCCCACCGACTATCTGGATCACTGCTGGGGCACCGACACATTCGCCCCCGGCGGACCGACCGCTGCCGTTCCCCCGGGGGCGTGGGTCGACCACGGCAGGCACCTGCGGGCGCCGGTGGACGGAATCTTCTGGGCCGGGACCGAAACCGCCGATCAATGGACCGGCTTCCTGGACGGCGCGGTGCGTTCCGGGCAGCGGGCAGCCCTCGAGGTGGCCGCGTTCCTCAGGAGCTGAGGCGCTGCCGGCCAACCGATTCGGCCAACCAGCGCAGCTTGCTGTTCACCTCATCCGGGCGTTCCAGGATGGAGCAGTGCCCGCCGGACAGTTCGACGAACTCGGCCAGGTTGGGGGCATGCTCGGCGATATGCCGGGACGCATTGATGGGCAGCAGCCGATCCTCGCGACTGCCGATGACCATCGTCGGCACCGTCAGGTTACGTAGCGAAATATGCTGCGCGCCAAGACCGTCCACCAGAACCCTGGCCCAACCGGCACGGGCCGCCGGCGGGGTGGCGGCGAACAACTGGTACACCAGCTCGGCGACCGACGGGTCGGCGTCATGGCCGACGGCGAGGTGGGCGACCAGGCGCTTGTTCGCGCGGCCGGCGAGCTTGGGCACCGGCGCCGCGCCTATCGTCTTGAGCAGGGTGCCCGCACCACGGATGCGGGTGGCCGCCAATGCCGGCGGTACCTTGGCCAACTGTATATCGCGGACCAGGTCCCCGGTGGTGGTGTTGATCAGCGCGACGGCGTCGGCGCACTGGGCGACGCGGTGCGGGTAGCGTTCCGACCATGCGCTGATGGCGATGCCACCCATCGAGTGCCCGGCGATCACCGCCCGCTGCCCGGGCGCCAGCGTCGCGTCGAGCACCGCGTCCAGATCCGCCGCCAGATGATTGAGGCTGTAACCCTCGCGACCGCGCGGTGCCTCGCTGAGGCCATGCCCGCGGTGGTCAAAGGCGATCACCTTGTGGTCACGGGCCAGATCGGCGATCTCGTGGGCCCAGACCTCGATGGCGCAGGTGATGCCGTGCGCCAGCACGATCGGATAGCCATCATCGGGGCCGAACACCCGCGTGTGCAGCTGGGTCCCGTCGAAGGAGCGCACCAGCAGGGTGTTGCCCGGGGGTAGCACTGGCCGCGTCGTCCCTGCTCCCATCGTCCCTGCTCCCGTCGTCGCGTCGTTGCCTGGAACTGGATCCTAACTCAACGCCCCGTGAGCAGGGCCGGTTTGATCACCTGGCCGGCGCCGCGGCACGCGCCTTGATCATCGATGTTAAATAGTCAGTCATGCGCGCTATTCAGATACCCCGGTTGGACGGTCCCGACGCCGCGGAGCTGGTGAACATCGACGAACCCGTCGCCGACGGTGTGGTCATCGATGTGCATGCGGCCGGTGTGGCGTTCCCGGATGTGCTGCAGACGCGCGGTCTCTACCAGTACAAGGCACCGCTGCCGTACATCCCGGGCGCGGAGATCGCCGGTGTGGTGCGCAGTGCCCCGGCCGGCGCCGCGGTGGCCGCCGGAGACCGGGTCGCCGGGCTGACCATGCTCACCGGCGGGATGGCGGAGGTGGTGACGCTGCCGCCGGAGCGGGTGTTCGCACTGCCGGACAATGTGTCGTTCGAGGCGGGCGCCGGGGTGCTGTTCAACGATCTGACGGTGCACTGCGCGCTGCGCACCCGGGGCAGGCTGGCCGAGGGCGAGACGGTGCTGGTGCACGGCGCTGCGGGCGGAATCGGCACCTCGACGTTGCGGCTGGCCCCGGCATTCGGCGCGGCGCGGACCATCGCAGTGGTGAGCACCGAGGAGAAGGGCGAGATTGCCAGGGCCGCAGGGGCATCCGATGTGATTCTGGCCGACGGGTTCCGCGAGGCGGTCAGGAAGCTCACCGGCGGGCGAGGCGTGGACATCGTGCTGGATCCGGTCGGCGGTGACCGCTTCACCGATTCGCTACGCTCGCTGGCCCCGGCGGGCCGGCTACTGGTGGTCGGCTTCACCGGCGGTGAGATCCCGACGGTGAAGGTGAACCGGCTGCTGCTCAACAATGTCGACGTGATCGGTGTCGGGTGGGGCTCCTGGTCCGGAACGCATCCGGGTTACCTGGCCGAGCAGTGGGCCGAACTGGCACCGCTGCTCGCGTCCGGCGCGGTCAGCGCCCCCGAGCCCATCGTGTATCCGCTGGAGCGCGCCGGTGAGGCCATCGCATCCCTGGAGAATCGGACCGCCAAAGGCAAGGTCGTCCTCAAACTCCGCTGAAATCACTCGGGGACGGGAAGCAGCAGCCGCGAACCGGTGCCGATCTCGTGGGTGGAGCGCAACAGCCGCGACGCCGACCACACCGGCTGCCCGGTACCCGGGTTACGCGCGTACCGCGGATGGGAACCACCGGCGATCGCCACCCGGATCCTAGACCCGGCACGGAACCGGTGCGCTATCGGATCGAGGTCCAGCCGCAGCAGACCGGCTTCCCCGGGCGCCCGACTGACATACCCGTCGCTGACGTTGCGGGAACGGCCGTCGGCGTCGAGTTCGCTGAGGCGCACCCACACATCGGCCCACCCGGTATCGGCGCTGTGCGCCAACTCTATTCGCGGCACACCGATCACCTCGAGCGCGTCGTCGAGGACGGGCCCGGTGAAGGTGACGACGTCGGCGCGGGCGGCCAGTGCGGTGTCGTCCTGATAGCCGCGCGGGGCGTACAGCAGCCGCCCGCCCAGAGTCGGGGTGGGGTCGGCGGGGTCGAACACGAACCTGGCCAACGGGTCACCGGACGGCGCGGGTTCTTCGCTCAGCTTCGCCCGCGGCTGCAGATGAAGCACCCGGTGCCCGGACTGCGGCGGCCAGGCCTGCAACTGGCGCCAGCCACCGCCCCCGGTGACGTGCACCCGCACCCCGCCCATGCGCTCCCCGTCCAGCCAGCGCAACGTCTCCCGCAGCACGTCGTAGCCGCCATCGCCGTGGCTCCACGGCCCGACGATGAGCGCCTGCTGCGCACCATGATCCTGCAACTGCCGGTCCTGCAACTGCCGGTACTGCTCGAGGGTCTGCGTCAGGAAGACGTCCTGCCAGCCGGTCACCAACAGCACCGGCGTGTTGACCCGCTGCAGCGCAAGACCGAGCCGACTGGGGCGCCAGTACGGATCCGCGGAGTCGGGGGTGCGCAACCAGGCCTCGTGCCACGGGGCACGCCCCTTGAACATCTTGGCACCGGCGTCGCTCAGCGGCACCGTCCGCAGTGGACCTCGCAACCGCCTCGGCAACGTCGTCAGCCGCAGAAGGGTGCGCAGCGTGCCGCCGTCTTCTTGGCGGGCCAGCTGATAACTCCAGGTCAGTGAGTCGGCGAGGGCGAATGTTCCGGTGCTCCAACCAGTTTCCGCGAGATCATGCGGCGCCATGGCGATCACCGACGTGGTGAGTTCGGCAGGCGGATCGGCCAGCAGCGCCCACTGGGTGAAGCCGAGGTAGGAGGAGCCGACGGTGGCGAACTCACCGTCGAACCATGGTTGCTCACGCATCCAGGCCACCGCGTCGGCGGCGTCGGGAGCCTCGGCCGTCCCCGGTTCGAAATGACCGCCCGAGCCGAAAGTTCCTCGCACGCTTTGCATCACGACACGGTAACCACATTCGGCATACATGCCGGCGGTCATCGTCGCCGCCAGATTGGTGCGTCCGTAGGGGGTGCGGATCAACACCGTGCCTGCCGGCTCCGTCGCGGGTGTGTACAGATCGGTGAGCAGCTGGATGCCGTCGCGAGTCGGCACGGCCAGATCACGGGTCACCCGGTAGGTTCCCGGGGGTCCGGACAATCCCAGCCGCCTGCGGGCCGCACGGGTGGCCAGCCGGACGATCGAGCCGGGTCGGGTGTCACGAGTGGTCGCCATCGCACTCCATTCTTGATTCTTGCCGATTGTTCCGGAAGAGCCACGAAAGCAGGGATGTGCGACTCAGAGCCTCGCCCATGACCTACCTTCGTGTCATGCACAGCAGTCTGTCCGGCGGCCTGGCCGCCACCGACCTGGTCACCTGGGCCAAACCGATCGGCTTCACCCTTCGGAGCTGGTTCTGACCGGTAAGATCGTTTACCGATATCGGGTTCGTCACTCCATTGCTGAGAGGTGGGATGGTGCGGGAGTTTCAGCGCGGTGCGGTGCGGCTGCACATTCTGCATCACGCCGCCGTCGAAGAAGTGCACGGCGCCTGGCTCACCGAGGAACTGTCGCACCACGGCTACGACATCAGTCCCGGCACGCTATACCCGACGTTGCACCGCTTGGAAGCCAACGGACTGCTCACCTCCCAGCAGCAGGTCGTGGACGGCCGCACCCGGCGGGTCTACCGCGCCACCAAGGCGGGTAAGCAGGCCCTGGCCGAGGATCGGAAAGCGTTGACGGAGTTGGCCCGCGAAGTCCTGGGCGATCAGTACGGGTGAGAGGTGTGGCAACAATCAGTGCGCCCGCGTTGACCTGCTCGTGAGCGCTTGCCGCAGGACGTAGATCAGCGCCCCGACCGCGATGACCCCGGCACCGGTGACCACCGACACCAGCGGCAGCGCGAACGCGAGCACCACACACCCCGCCAGTCCGACGACGGGCACGACCCGTGCCGGGCGGCCCATATCTCGGGTAAGTGTCCAGGCTGCGGCGTTGGCGATCCCGTAATAGATCAGGACCCCGAACGACGAGAAGCCGATCGCGCCGCGCACGTCGACGGTCGCCGTGACCACGACGACGACAGCGGCGACGGCCAGTTCGCAGCGATGGGGGATCTTGAACCGGGGGTGTACCGCGGCCAGCACGTGGGGAAGGTGGTGATCGCGGGCCATCGCCAGCGTGGTGCGCGAGACCCCCAACACTAGGGCAAGCAGCGACCCCAGCGCGGCGATCGCAGCGCCGACCTGCACGACCGGCACCAGCCAAGCCGCGCCGGCGGCCCGCGCGGCGTCGACCAGCGGGGCGGTCGAGGACCCCAGCCGCTCGGTACCCAGCACCGACAGCACCGCGACCGCCACCGTCGCATACACGACCAACGTGATGCCCAGCGCCAGCGGGATCGCTCGGGGAATCGTGCGGGCCGGGTCGCGAACCTCCTCGCCCAGGGTGGCGATTCGGGCATACCCGGCGAAGGCGAAGAACAACAACCCGCCGGCCTGTAACACCCCACCCACGGTGATGTCGGCACCGATATCCAACCGGCCGACCTCGGCGTGACCCGAGGACAGGCTGATCACCACCACCAGCGCCAGCACCGCCAGCACGATCGCGACTATGACCCTGGTCAGCAGCGCGGACTTCTGCACGCCCCGATAATTCACCGCGGTCAACGCCACCACCGCCGCTACCGCGACCGCGCGCGCGTGCGTGGGCCACGTGTAGGCCCCGACGGTCAATGCCATCGCCGCGCACGACGCGGTCTTGCCGACCACGAACGCCCACCCCGCCAGATAGCCCCAGAAATCTCCCAGCCGTTCACGGCCGTACACGTAAGTCCCACCGGACTGCGGATACTGGGCCGCCAACCGGGCCGAGGACGTCGCGTTGCAGTACGCCACCACCGCGGCCACCGCCAACCCCGCCAGTAGGCCCGAGCCCGCTGCCGCGGCGGCCGGTCCCAGCGCGGCGAAAATGCCCGCCCCGATCATCGACCCCAGGCCGATCACCACCGCATCGAAGACACCCAGCCGACGCTGCAACTGCGGATCGCTGCCCTCTGACTTCGTGCTCATCGCCCTCCACCTCGCACTCACCGGACACAGGACACCGGACACCGGTAACGCTATCCGATATCGGACTTCGTTACCGATCAGGTTCGACCACAAGGCTCACACGGAGGCCGGTTTAGCGGTGGGGTGTGAAAGTTCACCGACCGTTCGCTTGACCTCGAATTTGATACTTGTCAATATCGACGTATGTCGAATCAATGGTCGGGCGGGGAGGCCTGTCCAGTGGCTCCGCTGGTGGCTGAGCCATTGAGCATGGCCTCTGCGGTGGAGACGGCTGCGAAGTTCAAGGCCCTGGCGGATCCGGTGCGTCTGCAACTGCTCAGTTAGGTGGCCCGCCATGCCGGTGGACAGGCGTGCGTGTGACATCTGTGTGCACAACGCGGGCCGCTCTCAGATGGCCGCGGGCTTCCTGCGCGAGCTGGCCGGTGTTCCCCGGCATCAGCTACCGTGACTGGGAACTCGAAGACCCGGCAGGCAAGGGCATCGACGCCGTGCGCCCGATCCGCGATGAGATCAAGACCCGCGTGCAGGCCCTGGCTGAACATCTGAATCAGACTGTGCCCCAACCCGAGAAGGAGATCCGATGAGTAAGATCGAGGTATTCGAGCCGGCCCTGTGTTGCGCCACCGGTGTGTGCGGTGAGGACATCGACCAGGCTTTGGTCACCTTCTCCGCCGACATGGATTTCATCCGCAGCAGCGGCGGTGACATCGCCCGTTACAACCTGGCGAGTGAACCGCAGGCCTTCGCCACCAACGAGGCCGTCACCGCGTTTCTGCACGTGTCCGGATCGGCCGGGCTTCCCCTGGTTCTGGTGGACGGGGTCACCGCGATGACCGGTCGCTACCCCGACCGCACCCAACTGGCCACCTGGGCAGGTGTGGACGCCGCCCCCGCGGGGGGCAATGGGCTGGGCCTCACCGTCGCCGCGGCACCGGAGGGCGGCTGCTGCGGCGGCGCGGCCTCGAGCTGCTGCTGACCCGACACCGTTCACGCACACCCACAGAAAGACCGTTATGAACCCCAATCTGTGCACGACGTCACCACCCGGAGGACCTGCACCTGATGAAGTTCCTTGACCATCCGCCGCGCTTTCTGTTCTTCACCGGCAAGGGCGGGGTAGGCAAGACCTCCATCGCCTGTGCCACCGCGATCACCCTCGCCCAGCAGGGCAGGTCGGTGCTTCTGGTCAGCACCGACCCCGCCTCCAACGTCGGCCAGGTCTTCGGGCTGACGATCGGCAACACCATCACCGCCATCCCCGCGGTGCCCGGGCTGTCGGCGTTGGAGATCGACCCCGACCAGGCCGCTGAGGCCTATCGGGAACGCATCGTCGGACCGGTACGCGGCCTGCTGCCCGAGGCCGAGCTGGCCTCGATCACCGAACAGCTCTCCGGGTCGTGCACCACCGAGATCGCCTCGTTCAACGAGTTCACCGAACTGCTCACCGACTCCGAGGGCCGCATCGGACAGTTCGACCACGTCCTGTTCGACACCGCCCCCACCGGCCACACCATCCGACTGCTGCAGCTGCCCGGCTCCTGGACGGAGTTCCTCAACGAAGGCAAGGGCGACGCCTCCTGTCTGGGCCCGCTGGCCGGCCTGGAGAAGCAGCGCGCCGTCTATGCCGCAGCCGTCGATGCGCTCGCGGATCCGACCCGTACCCGCCTGGTCCTGGTGGCCCGCGCGCAGACCTCGACGGTGGCCGAGATCACCCGAACCCATCGAGAACTGGCGGCCATCGGACTGACGCATCAGTACGTGGTGATCAACGGTGTCCTGCCCACCCCCGCTGACGACAGCGACCCGCTGGCCTCGGCGATCTACCGCCGCGAACAGGCCGCGATCGCCGCCCTGCCGGACGAACTGCGGGGTCTGCCGCTGGATCAGGTGGAACTGAAGGCCACCAACATCGTTGGAATCGACGCCCTGGCAACACTGTTCACCCCCGACACCTCCAACGGCCAGGTCGAGGTGCCTGCGGTCGAGGTGCCTGATGCGCCCCTGGCCGCGCTGATCGACCAGATCGCCACCGGGGACAAAGGGTTGATCATGTGCATGGGCAAGGGTGGGGTCGGCAAGACCACCGTGGCCGCCGCGATCGCCGTGGCACTGGCGCAGCGCGGCCACCCGGTTCACCTGACCACCACCGACCCGGCAGGCCATCTCACCGAGACGTTGCACGGGACGCTTGCGAACCTGACCGTGTCCAGCATCGACCCCGTCGAGGCCACGCGGGTCTACCGCGAGCACGTGCTGGCCACCAAAGGCGCGAACCTCGACGAGCAGGGCCGGCTGATGCTCGCCGAGGACCTGCGTTCCCCGTGTACGGAGGAAGTCGCTGTCTTCCAAGCCTTTTCGAGAGTCATCGCCGAATCGCGCCGCCAGTTCGTGGTCGTCGATACCGCCCCCACCGGGCACACCCTTCTGCTGCTCGACGCCACCGGCTCATATCACCGCGAAGTCGCCCGCCAGTTGGGCGACCGGCACTTCACCACCCCGCTCATGCGGCTGCAGGATCCGGAGTTGACCAAGGTCATCATCGTCGCCCTCGCTGAAACCACCCCGGTGCTCGAGGCGGCCGGCCTGGACTCCGAACTGCGGCGCGCACAGATCCATCCCTGGGCCTGGGTCATCAACAACTCCCTGGCCGCCGCCGAACCCACCACACCGCTGCTGCGCCGCCGCGCCGCCGCTGAAATTGCCCAGATCGCCACCGTGCGAGACGACTACGCCGACCGCATCGCCGTGGTGCCTCTGCTGCCGGTCGAGCCCGTCGGTATCCTCGCGCTCCAGGCACTCGCCGACGCGCGCGACACCGTCTCGCAGTAGCGGCCAACCTGTGGACAGCGTAGTGGTCATCGGCGGCGTGCAGGCCGGGCGTGCTGACCGGACCCATAGGGTGAACAGGTGAGTATCGCCTCCGGTCCCGCCTCCGACGCCGGTCCGGACGTCCGCTACTGCGGGTCGCAGATGCCCTGAAGCTTGGCGTTCTGCGTGTCGGCATCCTTGACGCGTTCCTGCTGCGCCGGATCGTCACTCGGGATCTGTGCGACGGCCGCGGCGCCGACGTCCATGAGCGCGTTACCGAATGCGCGAGCGGTCTCGGCAAGCTCGGTCTCGGTCGCGGGGTCGACCCGGTTGAGCATGTACTGCCCGCCGCCGTAGAGGGCGAGGCGGGCATTCGTGGCGATCGCGATGGCGCCGATGGCGCCGCCATCCTCGGACTTCAGGGAGCTGCTGTTCGTAACTCCCGCGCTGACCAGGAGAAACGCGTCGCACACCTTGACCTTGGCCTCGTCGCGCTGGGCATCGGTGAAGGTGACCTCCGCCGGTGCGGCAGGCGCCGACGGCGCATCTATGGGGGTCAGCGGGTGGCGCCACATATAGGCCGATGCACCGAGCGTGGCGATGGCCACCAATACGGCGACGACGGCGATCACCACCGGACTGCGCGACGACCTGGGCTGCTCCTCTGATGCGGCCTCGGCATCATCGGTGTCATCCCCGGCCCAGTGTTTGCCGGTTGCCGCTGGGGCATCATCCGCGCGGACATCGTCGTCCTCGGGCGTGGTTTCGTCGGGCACGCCGGCAATCCTAGCAACGAGCGGTGCCTCGACCGGCGCTCCGCTACACCACGCTGCATCGGCGTTTGCCCAGCTCCGCGCCACCCGAGAGACCCGATCAGCGGGCCGGCTCGAACACCAGTTCCTCCTTGAGGAATAGCGCATGGAGACCGCCGAGGGCTGATACCTGTCACCTGACAGAAACAATGGCAGCACGCTGTTAACAGCATCCGAATCATCGGTTACATCGCGGCAACCACCACCGCCCGCGCAACGCGAAAACTGTCAGTCGACAGAAAGCCCGCCGGCCGGCGGGCTCCCGACTTCACGAGGGTGGGCAGTGAGCAACACCGGCACCGAATCCGACACCGCCACCACGGCAGGGGCCAAGGCGCACGCTCGCGCCCAGCACGGGCGCACCGCGGAATTCATGCGCCACATCCCGGCGTCGACATCCCCGACAGCGCCCTCGGCGCTCGCCGCCGAAAAGCTGACGTGGTCCGAAACCGTTGCGCCGGGCGGCTATTCCAGCGCCGTATTGGCCCGAGGGACCCGGTTGAGGTTGACCGACCCGATCGGTGACGCGTGCGCACACCTGCTGCTGCACCGCGCCGACGCCCCCCACGAGCGACTCAATGTCGCCGACACCGTCAAAGTCCCATGGCAGGCCTACCTCGGCAACGGCCATCCGCTGCTCAGCGGCTTCGGCCGGGCCCTGGCCACCATCGTCTCGGACACCTCCGGCGCACACGATGCACTGACGGGAACCTCCACTCGCGCAGGCAATCTGGAACGGTATGGCGCGGCAGCACCCGAATCGCCCTCCCCCGCAGGGCGCGAACTGTTCACCCTGGCCGCCCTCAAGCACGGACTCGACCGCCGCGACCTGCCGCCTTCGGTGTCGTTCTTCCAGGGTGTGCGCGTCGAGGATGACGGCACCTTCACCTGGCGCGGGTCGGCCGGTCCCGCAACGCATGTGGATCTGCTGCTGCACGTCGACGCCATCGTGCTGATCGCCAACACGGCCCACCCCCTGGACCCGCGGCCGGAGTACACCTGCTCCCCGCTGCTGTTGCACGCCTGGCCCGCATCCCACGACCTCGACCGGCTCGTGAACGGAGACCTGTTGGGGCCGTTGGGACCCGAACACCGCCAAGCCGTCGCCAACACCGATGCCGATCTCACCGCAAGGGGACAGCTGTGATCACCAGTTCGGTTGTGCCCGCCCTGATCGAGGGCGCGGTCGTGCTCGACGAGTTCGTCGAGGCACGCGCCGCCTGGTCGGCCGTCGTGGCCGCCGGCGATGTGCTGACCATCGTCGACCTCGCCGGCAATCAGGCCGTCGACTGCCTGCTGTACGCCGCCGCCGACACCGGTGTGCGGTATTCGGCGCCGGAGACGATTCGCCGCCAGGGCCGCATCACGCTGACCACCGGTTCGGTGCTGCGGGCCGACACCGGAGACGCGCTGATGACCGTCGTCGCCGACGAGGTCGGCGTGCACGACACCCTGGGCGGCGCCTGCTCCAAGGAATCCAACACGCTGCGTTACGGCCAGCACACCCGCGCCCAGCACGGCTGCCTGGAGAACTTCCTGCTCGAGGGATCCCGGCACGGCCTCGGCGCCCGAGATCTCGCGAGCAATATCAACTGGTTCATGAACGTGCCGGTGGACCCCGACGGTGCGCTCGGCATCGTCGACGGACTGTCCGCCCCCGGCAAGCGCGTCGCGTTGCGCGCCGACATCGGCACGCTGGTCCTGGTGTCGAACTGCCCACAGATCAACAACCCCTGCAACGCATTCGACCCCACCCCGGTCCGGATGATCGTCACCCGGAACGGGGCGAGCGAAGCGACGGGAAATGGCACGGAGGTTGCCACATGAACACCGTCCTGGTCGCCAACCGCGGCGAGATCGCCGTCCGGCTGATCCGTGCCGCGCGCGGGCTCGGATGGCAGACCGTGGCGGTGTTCTCCGATGCCGATCGCGGTGCCCCGCACGTCGCGCTCGCCGACCAAGCAGTCCGGGTCGGTCCCGCAGCACCCCGGGAGAGCTACCTGCGCACCGACGCGATCCTGGCCGCCGCCGCATCGACCGACACCACCATCCTGCACCCGGGCTACGGATTCCTTTCCGAGGATGCCGATTTCGCGGCGGCAGTGGAAGCCGCGGGAATCGCGTTCGCCGGTCCCACCCCACACCAGCTGCGTGAGTTCGGCACCAAACACACCGCCCGGGCCGCCGCCCGGGCCGCGGGCGTCCCGATCTTCGCCGGCTCCGATCTGCTGGACGATCCCGATGCCGCGGTGACCGCCGCCGACGAGATCGGCTACCCGGTGATGCTCAAGGCCACCGGCGGTGGCGGCGGCATCGGCATGCAGGTATGCCGCGACGCAGCCGATCTGCGTTCGGCCTACCAACGGGTGGTGTCCCAGGCCGAACGCAGCTTCGGCTCGGCCGGCGTGTTCGTCGAGCGCTATGTCGAGAACGCCCGCCATGTCGAGGTGCAGATCTTCGGCGACGGCACCGGACGGGTGCTGTCCCTGGGCGATCGGGACTGCTCACTGCAGCGCCGCCATCAGAAGGTGATCGAGGAGGCGCCCGCACCCGCTCTCCCGGATGCCATCCGTGAGCAGCTGCACGCCACGTCACGAGCACTGGCCAAGGCGGTGCGCTACCGCTCCGCCGGCACCGTCGAGTTCGTCTATGACGCGACGCGCCGGGAGGCGTCCTTCCTGGAGGTCAACGCCCGCCTGCAGGTCGAACACCCCGTCACAGAGGCCGTCACCGGAGTCGACCTGGCCGCGTGGATGATGCGGCTGGCCATCGGTGACGCGACGATGCTGGATGAATATCCCACGGGGGCCGTGCCATCGACCGGTCATGCGGTGGAGGCACGTGTCTACGCGGAGGACCCGACGCGCGATTACCGGCCCAGCGTCGGCACCATCACCTCCGTCAGCTTCCCCGAGCACGTCCGGGTGGACGGTTGGGTGCACGACGGTACCGAGGTCACCGCGTCCTACGACCCGCTGCTGGCCAAGGTCATCACCCACGCCGACGACCGCGACGGCGCGCTGGATGCACTCGGCGAAGCGCTCGCCGGGACCGTGTTCCACGGTATCGAGGTCAACATCGGAATGCTCTGCGCGGCAATCGAGCACGCCGATATGCGGGCCGGAACCCACAGCACCGCGACACTGGCGCAGGTCACCGATCCGCGACCCCGTATCACCGTCGACCGGCCCGGTCTGCTGACCACCGTCCAGGATGTGCCCGGCCGGGTGGGGCTCTGGCAGGTCGGGGTGCCGCCGAGCGGTCCGATGGACGACCTGTCCTTCCGCCTCGGGAACCGGGCGCTGGGCAACCCCGAAGATGCTGCGGGACTGGAATGCACGGCGTCGGGACCCGCACTGCGTTTCACCCATCCGGCGACCGTCTGCGTCACCGGCGCCGAATGCCTGGTCACCGTCGACGGCGCACCTGCCCCGATGTGGGAGCCCGTGCAGATCCCGGCGGGCGGGGTCCTCGACATCGGGTCTGCCGAGACGACGGGCCTGCGCACCTACGTGCTGTTAGCCGGTGGCCTCGACGTTCCGGCCTACCTGGGCAGCGCGTCCACCTTCACCCTCGGCCGGTTCGGCGGGCATGGCGGACGTGAGCTGCACGCCGGAGACGTGTTACGCACCCATCCCCCGCACGCCGACGCCGCATCCGCACCGGGTGCGGGCGTCATCGCACCCGAGGTCCGTCCCGCCTTGCGCACCGAGTGGGAGCTGGCCGTCACCGAGGGGCCGCACGGAGCACCGGAGTTCTTCACCCGCAACGACATCGACACGCTCTTCGACGCCGCCTACCGGGTGCATTTCAACTCCGCACGCACCGGTGTCCGTCTCGAAGGCCCGAAACCGCAGTGGGCCCGCCCCGATGGCGGGGAAGCAGGTCTGCATCCGTCGAACATTCATGACAACGCCTATTCCGTCGGCGCGCTGGACTTCACCGGCGACACCCCGATCCTGCTCGGCCCGGACGGCCCGAGCCTCGGTGGTTTCGTCTGTCCCGTCACCGTGGTGTCGGGACAGCGCTGGAAGTTGGGTCAATTACGCCCCGGCGACACCGTGCGTTTCGTGCCGGTACGGGCGGTTGACGCACCGTCGCGCACCGAGCTGGGTACTCGTCGCGGTGCGGCGGCGCCGCACCTCGTCCGCTCTGGCGGTGACGGCGACGACGGGGTGCTCGCCCGCCGCGCCGGTGCCGACGGCGCCCCCGCGGTCACCTACCGCCGCAGCGGCGATGACAACGTGCTCATCGAATACGGCGACATCGTGCTCGATCTCGCGTTGCGCGCCCGGGTGCACGCCCTGCACACCCGGCTGGAGGGCAGCGCCACCGGCATTCTCGACCTGACCCCGGGTATCCGCTCACTGCAGGTGCACGTCGACCCCGATGCACTGTCCGTCCCGAAACTGCTCGGGCTGCTGTCCGAGATCGAGGACAACCTGCCCGCCTCCTCAGAGCTGGTGGTCCCGAGCCGACAGGTACGGCTCCCGCTGAGCTGGGATGACCCGGCGACTCGCGAAGCCATCGCCCGCTACACCTCCGGGGTCCGCGATGACGCCCCGTGGTGCCCGTCCAATATCGAATTCATCAGGCGCATCAACGGTTTGGCCGGTCAGGCCGATGTCTACGACACCGTGTTCGCCGCGCAGTACCTCACCCTCGGTCTGGGCGACGTCTACCTGGGTGCACCGGTGGCAACCCCACTCGACCCGCGGCACCGGCTGGTCACCACGAAGTACAACCCGGCCCGCACCTGGACCGCCGAGAACTCCGTCGGCATCGGCGGCGCCTACCTGTGCATCTACGGGATGGAAGGCCCGGGCGGCTACCAGTTCGTCGGCCGCACCACCCAGGTGTGGAGCCGGTATCGGCACACCGCACCGTTCGAACCCGAAAGTCCTTGGCTGCTGCGGTTCTTCGACCGCATCTCCTGGTATCCGGTGTCGGCAGCGGAGCTCCTGGACCTGCGTGCCGACATGGCCGCGGGCCGGGGCACCGTCGACATCACCGACGGCACCTTCTCCCTGGCCGATCACGACCGCTTCCTGGCCGACAACGCCGACGATATCGCCGAATTCCGCGCACAGCAGGCCACCGCCTTCGCCGCCGAACGGTCCGCGTGGGAACGGGCGGGTGAATTCGACCGTGCCGAACAAGCCGCCACCAATGCCGTCGTCCGCACCGCAGAACTCGTGCTCGGCGACGGGGATCAGCGCGTCGACGCCCCGTTCTCGTCGAGCGTGTGGAAGGTCGATGTGGCCATCGGCGAACAGGTGGTGACCGGTCAGCCGCTGCTGGCCCTGGAGGCCATGAAGATGGAGACCGTATTGCGCGCACCCTCGAACGGTGTGGTCACCCAGATCCTGGTCGCCGCGGGACACCTGGTCGATCCGGGCACACCGCTGGTCGTCGTCGGGACCGGCGGGCAGTCATGAAGGCAGTCGAGCGCGTCCGCGCCGCGTATGCCGCCATCGAGGCGGCCGACCGTCCGGAGATCTGGATCATGTTGCGGCCGTTGGCCGATGCGCTGTCCGATGCCGAGCATGTCGACCGCCACGATCCGCCGCTGCCGCTGGCCGGCATGGTCGCGGCGGTGAAGAACAACATCGACGTCGCCGGGATCGCCACCACCGCGGGCTGCCCCAGCTTCGCCGAGGGCCCGGCGGACGCCGATGCACCCGTGGTAGCCCGGTTGCGGGCCGCGGGCGCGGTCATCATCGGGGTGACCAACCTCGACCAGTTCGCCACCGGACTGGTCGGCACCCGCAGCCCGCACGGCGCGGTGCGCGACGCCCACCGGCCCGAATACATCTCGGGGGGTTCCAGTTCCGGCTCGGCGGTGGCCGTCGCTCTGGGTCTGGTCGACATCGCCCTGGGCACCGACACCGCGGGCTCGGGCCGGGTGCCTGCCGCCCTGCAGGGCATCGTCGGGATCAAGCCGACCCTCGGGGTGGTGCCCGTCGACGGGGTGGTGCCGGCCTGCCGGTCCTACGACTGCGTGGCGGTCTTCGCCCGCGACCTGGACAGCGCCGACGCCGCCATGGGTGTCATCGCCGGTGGCGCGCGCACCTTCCCGCCCGACGCGCCGCTGGCCGCGCCACCCAAGACCAGGGTCGCGGTGCCCCGCACCCTGCCCGGGCTGTCACCGGAATGGGCACAAGCTTTTCGCGTCGCCGCTGAACGCCTGGTTTCCAACACCTTCGGCGTCGACATCGAACTGGTCGAGATCGACCTGGACCCGTTCCTGGAGGCCGCCCGGCTGCTCTACGACGGCGGGCTGGTCGCCGAACGGCACGAGGCGGCCGGCGCCTTCGTCGACGCTCATCGGGGCGCGGAGGATCTGGACCCCACCGTGGCGGCGATCATCGCTGCCGCCGGTGTGGTACCGGCGACCCGGCTGCTGGCCGACCGGGCCCGGCTGTCGGAGCTGACGGCCGCGGCGATGAACACACTCGCCGACTGCCATGCCCTGCTGGTGCCCACCACCACCGAGCACCCGACGCTCGCCGAGGTCGCCGCCGATCCGGTCGGGGTCAACTCCCGCCTGGGCACCTACACCAACTTCTGCAACCTGATGGACCTGTGTGCGGTCGCGGTGCCAAGCGGAACCGGTTCCCACGGTGCACAATTCGGTGTCAGCGTGCTGGCCCGCGCCGGCGCGGACGCCCTGGCGCTGGACATCGCGCGGCTGGTCACGGAGTCCCCGGCAGAAGCAGCGCCCTGGCCCGCGCGAGCCGGTCTCGACACCACCACGCTGCTGGTGGTCGGCGCGCATCTGCGCGGTCAGCCGCTGGCCTGGCAGCTCGACGACCGTGGCGCCCGGTGGTGTGGACCGGTGCACACCGCACCGCAGTACCGGCTGGCCCGGCTGGACACCGACCCCCCGAAACCCGGCCTGGCACGCGTCGCCCCCGGCGACGGCGCGGCCATCTACGGCGAGCTGTGGCTGATCGGTACCGCGATGCTCGGCGATTTCCTGGCCGCCCTGCCGGCCCCGATGTCGCTGGGCCGGGCCACCCTCGCCGACGGCACCGAGGTGGTCGGGTTCGGGTGCACCACCGAGGCATGGGAGTCCGGGCAGGACATCACCCACCACGGCGACTGGCCGGGCTATCTGCGCCGGGTGGGCGGCGGGACCGCTGCCGCCCGGGCCGATCTCAGCCATCGCAGCTGGCACCGGGTCGCCCTGGCCGTGCCCGGCACCTGCGTGGACAACACGACCGAGGTCGAATGGTTGCAGGCCGGCGAGCTCTACATCGATCTGCGGACGCCCGCCGACATGCCGCCGATCACGGGTACCTCGCTGGACGAGCTCACCCGCGATGACCTGGTCGCGCTGTGCGCGCAGCAGGGCTTCGCCGGACGGCTGGCCGCCGCTGGTGACCAATGGACATGGTGGCGCGACGTGGATCTGCATCCCGCGCAACCGCTTCCCGATCGGGGCCGGCTACACCTGGCCGACGGCATCCTCATCGAAAACGGCGTCGGGCGCGACTATTACGAGGACTGGGTCGCCGGCCCCGGCGCCGCCGAAGCGACCGAACTCACGCTGCGCGACGGCACCGGGCGCTTCGGCATGCTGCTGCGGGTCGGGGACCGCTTCGGGTATGTCCGTGGCCGGGCCGCCGGCGTTGCACCCGCACCGGGCACCGCATTGCGCGATGCGGTGGCAGGAGCGGATCTGGCGGCGGCACGTGCGCTGGTGGACCTGGAGATCTCCCTGGGTGCCATCGACGGCGACCGCTGGCTGATCACCCGCTCCACGCTGCCGTTCCGGACCGGTGACGACCTGGCACCCGACCTGGGCAACGGTGAGATCACCGTCGCCGAACGGTCCCCGGCGGGTGAACCCACCCGACGGCGCTGGACGGTCGCCCGGGATCGCTCCGATCACCTACTGGCCCTTTAGGACTGCTGATGACGACCGACTTCACCGACGTTCCGGTGCTGGACATCTCGGCTCTGCTCGACGACTCCGGGCCACGCTATCCCGACGCCGTACGCGCACTGGGCGAGGCTGCCCGGCAGGTGGGCTTCGCCCAGATCATCGGCCACGGTGTGGATCCCACACTTTTCGACGCCCTGCTGGAGCGCACCAAGGCGTTCTTCGCCCTGCCCGACGAGGACAAGCTACGGGTACACATCGCCAACTCCACCAATCACCGCGGTTACGTGCCACCCGGGGAGGAGATCTTCTCCGCCGGGACCGTCGATGCCAAAGAGGCCTTCGACCTGGCCATCGATCTGCCCGCCGACGACCCTCGCTACCTGGCCGGGCACCCGCTGCTCGGCCCCAATCAGTGGCCGGCACTGCCGGGGTTCCGGGACACCGTCACGGACTGGTACGAATCGGTTTTCGCGTTGTCCCGCACCCTGCTTCGGGCGTTCGCGGTGGCGCTCGGCGAGCCGGCGGACCGCTTCGACCGTCATGTCAGCGCCCCGCCATCTCAGCTGCGGCTGATTCACTACCCCTACGATCCGGCCGCCGCGAACCGGCCCGGTATCGGCGCGCACACCGATTACGAGTGCTTCACCCTGCTGCGGCCGACCGCACCCGGCCTGGAGGTGCTCAACGCCGCCGGAACATGGGTCGACGTGCCGCTCATCGATGATGCGTTCGTGTTGAACATCGGTGATCTGCTGGAGATCTGGACCAATGGTGAGTTCGTGGCCACCACTCATCGGGTGCGCAAGGTGGCCCAGGAGCGCTATTCGTTTCCGCTGTTCGTCAATGTCGACCACGACACCGAGGTCGCTCCACTGCCCGCGTTCGCCGGCAATGGCGGTCCGGTCAGATCACCGGTGGTCGCGGGTGAGCACCTCTTCGCGAAGACCGCGCAGAGCTTCCGTTATCTGCAGGGCCGCCTCGCCCGTGGGGAGGTGACTCTGCCCGAGGGCGCCCATCCGCTCGCGACATTCGGCCGAAAGGTCCTCGCAAATAACTGATCTCCACCGCAGCGATGCGGCTGCAGTCTCTCGCCCCTCCGGCAAAGATGCCGAACTCTCCCACCCGCACTCCCCTTTGGAGTTCCGCCATGATCATCACCGGCGTTGCCGTATTCCTCCTCATTCTCACCGTCAGCGGTGTGGTCTCTGCGCGACGAGTGCGTGGAGACTGTTCGAACTATCTGGTCGCGGGGCGCGCCCTACCCGCCGCACTGGTCGCCGCGGTCCTCATCGCCCAACCCGTCGACTCCAACGCCACCATCGGCAATGCCGACCTGTCAGCGGCTTTCGGCTTCTGGGCGGGTGCGGCGCTGCCCATCGGGTTGGCCCTGTGCCTGCTACTGATGGGGCTCTTCTTCGCCGAACGCATGCGGACGGCCGACGTCGTCACACTGCCGGAGTACTTCCGTAACAGGTTCGGCCGTGCCACCGAGGTCGCCTCGTCGTATCTGACCATCGCCAGCTTCATCATCCTGCTGGCCGGCAACCTGGTCGCGATCGGCTTCCTGCTCGAGCGTTTCGTCGGTGTCTCCTACGCCTACGGGATCCTGCTGACCCTGCCGTTGGCGCTGCTGTACACCATCACCGGCGGCATGTTCGCCAGCGTCTACACCGGTGTCACGTGTGTGATCGTCAACATCATCGGTGTTGTCTCCCTGGTGATCTGGGTTGCCGCCACGCACGGTTTCAGCGCGCCCGAAGGCATGGGCGCCGGCGATCTGGCGCAGCTCACCTCCAGTGAATCCGGCGCGGTCATCAACTGGGCCACCATCATTGCGCTGGGCCTGGGCAACCTGGTCGCCATCGACCTGATGCAGCGGGTGTTCTCCGCCCGGACTGCCCGCGGGGCCCAGAACGCCTGCTTCGCCGCCGCAGCCGGCATCCTGATGCTGTGCATCCCGCTGTCGTTCGTCGCGCTGGCCGCGGTGAGCATCGTCGGGGACGCCGCAGCCGACGGACCGATCCTCTACACCCTGCTCGCTCAGTACGCCCCCGTGTGGTTGGCCATCATCGTCATCTCGGGCCTGCTCGCGGCGACCCTCACCACCGTCAGCGGCATCCTGCTCGCCACTGCGGCGGTGCTGGTGCGCAACGTGTTACGCATCGATGCGGACGCACCGGTGATGACACCGCGGGTGCTGCGCGCCACCCGGTGGGCGACGCTGCCGATGGCGTTGCTGGCGGGCGTGGTCGCACTGCGGGTTCCGCAGACCGGCATCCTGCTGACCCTGTCCTTCGACCTGCTGCTGGCCAGCCTGGTGGTGCCGTTCATCCTCGGGCTGTACTGGTCGCGCGGTGGCGCTGCCGCGGCCGGGGCCGCCATCGTGGTCGGCATCGGGGTGCGCATGACGTTCTTCGTGCTCACCCCGACCATCTACGGCGTGGACAACACCCTGCTGTACGTGCCGAACGACTGGGTGACGACCGCGGCCGACGGCTGGAGCACGCTGCTGGCCGGTGCCGCGTCTCTGATCGCCTATGTGGTGCTCGCCGCGCTCACCTCGCGGCCCGCCGCACCTGTCGAGGCGGCCGAACCGGAAGTTGCGCCCGCACCGGTCGTTCTGACATCGGCGCAGCCCTGAGCCCCTCGGAGAATGTCACGGACATGTCGGTCCTGCCCGCCTGGCAGGATCGACACATGCGTACCCCCGCGAGTGGCCGACCCCGATTGGAGGGACGTAAACGGCCGGGCAAGACCGCCCGCGATGAAGTGCTGGACGCGGCGGCCGAATTGTTCACCACGCTCGGTGTCGCGGCCACTTCGACGCGGCAGATCGCCGAGGCGGTCGGGATCCGCCAGGCCTCGCTATATCACCACTTCCGTACCAAGAACGACATCCTGGCGTCGCTGCTCAGCGGGACGGTGGTGTCCTCCCTGACGGCCGCACACCAGCTGCGGGACCGCTCCGAGCCTGCGGTGGTGCTACTGCACGCGCTAAGCTACCTGGACTGCCGCCTGTTATGGGACAGCCCGTGGAATCTGGGCATCCTGTACCTGCTGCCCGAAGTCCGCGACCCGCAGTTCGACGAGTTCCACCGGCAGCGCACCGAACTGCGCAACGCCTACCACGACCTGTCCCGCCGCGTGCTCGCCGATCTGGATCCGCCAGACCCGGACGCCCTGGATGTCGGTGTCGACGGGGACGTCGTGTTCCGATTGGTGGAGACGCTGCCCAACCTGCGGGTGGACGGGCTGGGCGTGCCCAATCAGCCGGAGCGCACGGCCGACCTCGCGGTGCACCTGCTCGGCTGGCGCGGCGACTGGGAGGCACTGCGCTCCGCATCACGGGCTGTCGCGCTCGCGGTCGCGGTGATCGAGGCCACCAACGTCATCGTCGAAACCCCGGGAGGCACCTCGTGAAAACCCTTGCCGCGGCCATCTTCGGCATTGCGGTGCTCGTTGCCGGTTGCTCGGCATCATCGACCGAGCCGTCGCCCACCGAGGCGGCGCAGCAGTTCGTCGACCTGGTGACCGGCCCGGCGGGCCAAGAAGTTCTGGCGGCAGCGGGTTTCGCCGCCCCATGATGTCGCGGCGCGCCGGTGGGGTGATCCAGGTCGGGCTGCCGGCCTGGGTCTATCTGCCGGCCGCCTGCGGTGCGCTGTTCGTGATTCTGCCGCTGATCGCGATCCTGCTCAAGGTCGACTGGGCGAATTTCATCCCGCTGATCACCTCCGAATCCTCCAGAGCTGCATTACTTCTGAGCCTGCGGACCGCCACCGCCAGCACGGTGGTGTGTGTCCTGCTCGGCGTGCCGATGGCGCTCGCGCTGGCGCGTGGCCGGTTTCCCGGCCAGCGGGTGCTGCGCGCGCTGGTGTTGCTGCCTCTGGTGTTACCGCCGGTGGTCGGCGGCATCGCGCTGTTGTACACGTTCGGCAGGCAGGGTCTGCTCGGTGCGCAGCTCGACCTGTGGGGTATCCGGATCGCGTTCTCCACCACCGCGGTGGTGCTGGCCCAGTCCTTCGTGTCGCTGCCGTTCCTGGTCGTCAGCCTCGAAGGGGCACTGCGCTCGGCAGGCTCCGGTTATGAACACATCGCCGCAACCCTCGGCGCCCGCCCCACCACGGTGCTGCGCACCGTGACGCTGCCGCTGGTACTGCCCGGGGTGATCTCGGGTGCGGTGCTGGCGTTCGCCCGTGCACTCGGCGAGTTCGGCGCGACCCTGACGTTCGCCGGTTCGCTGCAGGGCGTCACCAGGACGCTGCCGTTAGAGATCTACCTGCAGCGCGAGACCGATGCCGATGCCGCGGTCGCGCTGTCACTGCTACTCATCGTGGTCGCCGCCGCGATCGTGATCGCTTCGGCTAGCAAGCGGTTGGCCGGGCCCTCATGAGTGGGGTCACGGTGCAGGCCGTCCTGCGACAACGCAACGTCGAGTTCGATGTGGCGTTGGGCGACGGTGAGGTGCTCGCGGTGCTGGGACCCAACGGCGCCGGAAAGTCGACGCTGCTGCAGATGATCGCCGGGCTGCTGCGGCCCGACGCCGGCCGGATCGAACTCGGCGGCACGGTCCTCACCGACACGGACGCCGGAACGTTTGTGCCCCCGCACGCCCGCGGTGTCGCGATGCTGTCACAGCGGGCCATGCTCTTCCCGCACATGAGTGCCGCCGCCAACGTCGGTTACGCCCCGCGCTGCCGCGGCCTGTCGCGTGCTGCGGCCCGGGCAGCCGCGCGGCATTGGCTCGCCGCCGTCGACGCCGGTGAGCTGGCCGACCGCAAACCCGCGCAGCTCTCGGGCGGGCAGGCACAACGCATCGCCCTGGCTCGCGCGCTGGCCGCCGAGCCACGACTGCTGCTGCTCGACGAACCGATGGCCGCCCTCGATGTCACCGCCGCCCCCGCGATGCGCCGCCTGCTGCGCGACATCCTCCGCGACAAGAGCCGCACCGCGATCATCGTCACCCATGACCTGCTCGACGCCCTGGCCGTGGCCGACAGGGCGATCGTCGTCGACAACGGGCAGGTGGTGGAGGCCGGCCCGGTCCGCGAGGTGCTGACCGCCCCGCGCAGCGACTTCGCCGCCAGAATCGCCGGCATCAACCTGATCCCGGGAGTGATCACCTCACCGGGCACACTCCAGACCTCTTGGGGCGCCGACGTTTCCGGTATCGGCGACCTGGAACCCGGCACCGCGGCGGTCGCCCTGTTCCGGCCGGCGGCCGTGGCGGTCCATCTGGCGCCCCCGCAGGCCAGTCCACGCAACGTCATCGGGGTGACGATCGCCGAAATGGACCTGCACGGCACCACGGTCCGGATCCGCGGCGGCGAGCAGTCCGACGGCAGCACCGGGCTGGCGGCCGATATCACCGCCGCCGCCGCGGCCGATCTCGATCTGGCGCTCGGGCAGACGGTGTACTTCGTGGTGAAAACGCAGGAAGTGCAGCTTCATCCGGCCCTGTCACCAATGATGTAGGGATGATGGAAGACCAACCCGTACAGATAGAGCCACCGCGAGACGTCCGCCCGCTGCGCCTGGCGATCATCGTCGGTGCGCTGGGGGTGGTATTCGGCGATATCGGCACCAGTCCCATCTACACCCTCCAGACGGTGTTCAACCCGGACGATCCGCACCCGGTACCGCTCAGCCAAGCCAATGTGTACGGCGTTGTCTCGCTGATCTTCTGGTCGGTCATGCTGATCGTCACCTTCACCTACGTCACGCTGGTGATGCGTGCCGACAACCACGGCGAGGGCGGCATCATGGCGCTGATCACCCTGTTGCAACGCGGTGCGAGCACTCGGGGTCACCGGAGCGCCATCGTCCTGGGTTTCCTCGGGCTCTTCGGGGCGGCGCTGTTCTTCGGCGATTCCATGATCACGCCCGCGATCTCGGTGCTGTCCGCGGTGGAAGGGCTCAAGACCATCGAGCCCGATCTCACAGACTGGGTGGTGCCCATCACCGCGGTGATCATCGTCGCGCTGTTCAGCGTTCAGCGGCAGGGAACAGCCGTCGTCGGCCGGTTCTTCGGACCCGTGATGATCGTGTGGTTCGTCGCGATCGGCGCCTGCGGGGTGGTCGGCATCGTCGTCAATCCGGGCATCCTCGCCGCGCTGTCACCGATCCATGCCATCGCCTTCATCAGCGGTCAGTTCCACATCGCCTTCTTCGCGCTGGCAGCGATCGTGCTGGCGGTCACCGGGGCCGAGGCACTGTATGCCGATATGGGTCATTTCGGGCGCCGCGCCATCGTCTTCGGCTGGCTGAGCCTTGTGCTGCCGGCCTGCACCCTCAACTATTTCGGCCAGGGTGCGCTGCTGCTCGCCGATGACAGCGTGCACAGCGCGCCGTTCTTCCTACTCGCGCCGGAGTGGGCCCGCCTGCCGTTGGTGCTGCTGGCCACGGCGGCCACCGTGATCGCCTCGCAGGCGGTCATCACCGGCGCATTCTCGGTGGTGTCGCAGGCTGTGCAGCTGGGCTATCTGCCGCGACTGCGGATCACGCACACCTCGGCGACGGCCATCGGCCAGATCTACGTCCCGTGGATCAACTGGGTGTTGATGGTGTCGGTGCTCACGCTGGTCTTCGCCTTCGAGACCTCCGCTGCGTTGGCATACGCGTTCGGCATGGCGGTGACCGGAACCATCACCATCACCACCATGCTTTTCCTGTATTACGCACGGCAGCAATGGAAGTGGCCGCTGTGGTTGCTGGTGATCGGCGGGGGGGCGTTGCTGGCCGTCGATCTGATGTTCTTCGCGGCGAACCTCACGAAGTTGGTGCACGGTGCGTGGCTTCCGCTGGCCATCGCCATCTTCGCATTCACCGTGATGACAACCTGGCAGCGTGGCAGACACCTGGTGACCGATGCGAGGCGGGAGATCGAGGGTCCGCTTCGTCCGTTCATCGACGAACTCGCGGATCGGCGGCCCGCACTGGCGCGAGTGCCCGGGACGTCGATCTTCCTCAACCGCAGTGATGACACCACCCCGCTGGCCATGCGGGCCAACGTCGAGCACAACCACGTCCTACACGAACACGTGGTCATCGTGTCGGTCGAGACACTTCCCGTACCGCGGCTTGCCGACGATCAACGCATCGCGGTGGACGCGCTGGGGTACCGCGACGACGGCATCGTGCACGTCACGGTCCACGCCGGATACATGGAACGCCCGGACGTTCCGGCCGCGCTGCGGATGCTGCCCACCGAGGCCACCGAGGGCGCCATCGATCTCGCTCGCGCGTCCTTCTTCCTGTCCCATCTGGAGTTGGTGCCCGGTGACAGCACCGACATGATGGGCTGGCGCAAGAGACTTTTCGTGGCGACGTCATTTCTCACCGCCGATGCGGCCGGCTATTTCAACCTGCCCCAGGATCGGACGATCCTCGTCGGCTCCCGGATGGAGGTTTGAGTCACGCCATCACCATGTGCCCGGCCGTCGCCGGGCTCACCGACGGGTTCAACAGCGAGGCGCTCTCGCTGACGCCCTGACCCCAAGGGTGCCGATCGCCCTCGGCGCGCAGGCCGCACCCACCATCGTTGGGCTATAGGCTAGGCTCGGCTAGGCTGCTGGTGAGCACCGGAGCCTGCGGTATCCGCATGGGCCGAGCGGGATCACTCAGAGTCGAGAGACCATGCGGTGCGATGTGTGCACTGCAGCGTTGAGGAGATCGCCCGTTGTCGGGACTTCATGATCCGGACCAGGAGAAGAGCAGCTGCGGCGTCGGCCTCCTGACCCGCAAGGATGGCCTCCAGACCCATGAGGTGATCCGCAAGCTCCACGAGGCGCTGTGCGCGGTCCCGCACCGCGGCGGCATGTCCTCCGAAGGCGTCGGCGACGGCGCGGGCGTCAACCTTGACCTGTCCCTGCGGTTCTTCCGCGAGCTCACCGGGCGCCCCGATCTTGCGCTCGGCCAGTTCGGAGTGGGCAACTTCTTCCTGCCCAACGACCCCGCATTCCACGCCGACGCCGAAGATGTGATCGAGAACACCCTGCGTGCGCACGGCCTCAACATCCTCGTCAAACGTGACGTCCCGGTGGACAATACAACGATCCGCCCGGCGGCCGTCAAATATCAGCTGCCGATCCGCCAATGGGTGTTCTCGGCCGAATCGGGCATCCTCTCCGATCGTGGGATTCACGACGCGCTGATGGCCATCGAGGCCGTCGCGTACACCAACCCCCAGCTGGCCGGCCTGTACCCGCTGTCGGTCAGCGCCCGCACCCAGGTGTTGAAGGGGCGACTCAACTCGAACGAGGTCGTCCCCTACTTCAGCGATCTGTCCGACCCGCGGATGGAAGTGCACTCGATGTTCTTCCACACCCGGTTCTCCACCAACACCGCGCCCAATGCCACCATGGCGCAACCGTTCCGGTTGATGGCACACAACGGCGAACTCAACACCGACAAGAAGAACCGCCTGTCCGACAACGCGATCGCCCGCGCCCGCAACCGCGACATCGTGCGGCCGAAGGGCCAGTCCGACAGCTGCCGGCTGGACCAGACGCTGCAGAACCGGGTGCTGGAAGACGAACTGGACCTGGTCACCGCCGTCGTCGCGATGATGCCACCGGCCTGGGAGAACGACGCGACGCTCTCGCCCCAGGTCCGGGCGATGCTGGAGTTCTTCAGCCTCTACGAGGAGAAGAACGACGGTCCCGCCGCACTGATCTTCGGCGACGGCACCTACATCGGTGCCCGCCTGGACCGCCTCGGGCTGCGACCGCTGCGCACCGTCGAGACCGCCGAGTACCTCGGCGTGATGTCCGAGGCCGGCCAGGTCTACTTCCCACCCGAGGAGGTGACCAAGCGCGGCCGCATCAAGGCCGGCGGCATGCTCTACTACGACCACCGCGAACAGCGGTCCTACAGCACCACCGAGGCACTGGAAAAGCTTGCCGCCAAACATGATTACCTGGCGATGCTCGACGAGGCGCGGGTCAACCTCGCCGATCTCCCCGCGGTGCCACCGGAAAGCCAGCTGTCCCCCGCCCGCTACAACGGCGATCTGAACCGTTACCAGCGCTATGTCGCGTACTCGATGAACCAGGAGACCTTCAAGTTCCTGATGGATCCGATGCTGGCCACCGGGCAGGAGAAGATCTCGGCGATGGGGTACGGCGCGGCGATCAACGCACTGTCCAACCACGAGGGCGGTATTGCGCGGTACTTCTCGCAGCGCTTCGCCCAGGTCACCAACCCCCCGCTGGACAGCATCCGGGAGGCCGACGGCATGACGTTGCGCGTCGCGCTCGGCGCCAAACCGAACAGTGGCGCAACGCCGGCCCCGCAGATCGTGGTGCCCTCACCGATCCTGACCCACCTGGACATGCTGAAGATCCGCGATCAGCAGATGACGCCGGTCCGACGCTTCGGGATGCGCTACCGGATCGACCTGACCGATCGTCAGGCCAATGCCGAGGCCCTGGTGCGCGGCATCGATGCCCTGTGCGACGAGGTCGAGGCCTATGCGCGGGAGTCGGGCGGCATCGCCGTCATCTCCGACCGCCACGTCGAAAGTGAGCTGGCGGCAATGCCTCTCACCATTGTCATGTCGGCGATCAACCAGCGCCTCATCGAGGAGGGACTGCGCCGACGGGTTTCGGTGATCGCCGAGAGTGGGCAGCTGGTGTCCTCGCACCACATTGCGACCGTACTCGGCTTCGGCGCGTCCGCGGTCTATCCGCTGGGTGTGCAGATGCGCGCCGAGGAGAAGTTCGGCCCAGGTGACGATCAGATCTCCACTGCCTTCAAACGTTTCGCTAAGGCGGCCGAGAAGTCGTTGATGAAGACGATGGGCCGGGTCGGGCTGTGCACCGTCGAGAGTTATATCAGCGGTGAGTTCTTCGAACCCAGCTACCTCGACACCGGTGAGCCGGTGTTGCGCCGCTACTTCCCCAACGTCGCGTCCCCGGTAGGCGGCGTCGGGTTCACCACACTCGCCGACACCGTCGCCGAGTGGCACAACCGTGCCTTGGCGATCAGCGGCGAGAAGGATGTGCCGCTGCTCGGTCTGTTCAAGGAGCGCGCCGAGGGCGCCGGGCACTCATACGGAACAACGGCCGTGCGCGGATTCGTGGACATGACCGAGGAATCCATCTCCTTCGGTGACGAGGCGCGACCGGACAACCCGGACATGGCCGACCCAGAGTTCCTGAAAGTGCTGCCCCTGCACCAGCTGGAAGGTGCGTTCGGGCTCAATGATGAGGCCTACCGGCACAACAGCTTCGACGAGATGACACCGCGGGCCATCAACAGCTTCGACATCACGCCTGGATACCGCAACTTCGTGTTCGCCATGAACGCCGAGCGCACCCGCCGGCCGGCGGCACTGCGCGACGTGCTCGCGTTGCCCGCCGATGTCAACTTCGTGCACACCGCCGACGAGTTCACTTCCCAGATGAGCCAATTCGCGGCGTTCGGCAACAACAGTTATGTGGTGCGCGGGTTGACGTGCGATCAGGTGGGTGACGAGTTCACGCTGAGGCTGGCGCACAGCGCACAGCGACTGGACGCGCTCGCCGAGTCACTGGTCCTCCGCTTCGGCACCGACATCATCGACTCCGACGTCATCGGCGACCGGCTGTGGGTGCGCGCCTGCGGTGCGGCGCTGGACTACCTGACCATGGTGCGGGCCGCGCCCGCTTCGATTCCGCTGGGATCGGTGCAGCAGGCCGACGAGATCGCCGCGACGCTGACGTCGGGCGCGATGAGCCACGGCGCGCTGGTGGCGCCGGCCCACGAGGCTGTCGCGCACGGCACCAACATGGTGGGCGGCCTGTCGAACTGCGGTGAGGGCGGTGAGCACATCACGCGCTACGGGACCATCCGTGGCTCGCGGATCAAGCAGTTCGCCTCGGGCCGGTTCGGTGTGTGGGCGGGCTACCTGGCCGACCCGATGCTGCGTGAGCTGGAGATCAAGATCGGCCAGGGCGCGAAACCCGGTGAAGGTGGCCAGCTTCCGGCGCCGAAGGTCACAGTGCAGATCGCCGCGGCCCGCGGCGGCACGCCGGGAGTCGAGCTGGTGTCACCTCCGCCACACCACGACACCTACTCGATCGAGGATCTGGCTCAGCTGATCCACGACTGCAAGGCCGCGCGGGTCCGGGTGATCGTCAAACTGGTGTCCTCGGAGGGCATCGGCATCATCGCCGCGGGCGTGGCCAAAGCAGGCGCCGACGTCATCAACGTCGCGGGCAACACCGGCGGCACGGGCGCCGCCGCGGTCACCAGCCTCAAGTACGCGGGCCGCTCGGCCGAGATCGGCGTCGCCGAGGTACATCAGGCGTTGGTGGACAACGGCATCCGCCAGAAGGTCGTGTTGCGATGTTCGGGTGCGCACCAGACCGCCAGCGACGTGATCAAGTCCGCGCTGCTGGGCGCCGACAGCTTCGAATTCGGCACCACCGCGCTGATGATGCTCAAGTGCGTCATGGCCAAGAACTGCAATATCAAATGCCCGGCCGGCCTGACCACCAACGCCGAAGCCTTCGAGGGCGATCCACGCGCACTGGCCCAGTATCTGTTGAACATCTCCCACGAGGTCCGCGAGATCCTGGCGACGCTGGGACTGCCGTCCCTGCGGCACGCCCGCGGACGCAGCGATCTGCTGCACCTGTTGGATCACCCGTCGAGCATCGGCCGACTCGATCTGCGCGCCATGCTGGCCCCCGCGGAAGGGTTCGTGCCCGACGATCCGATCTACATGGAGAAGGACTACGCCGTCGACGACGCGTTCCTGACCCAGCTCGACCTCGACGGTGTCACGATGGCGCCGGTCGAGTTGAGCAACGGCAACAAGAGCGTCGGCGGTCAGCTGGCCATCGACATCGAACGGATGCTCAACCACCCCGCAACAGACGGGCCCGCCGACGGTGCGGCCGTGGCGACCGATCACCGCGGGCGTCGTTACCTGAAGCCGGACAGCGTCCTCATCAACACCACCGGCTCCGCGGGGCAGAGTTATGGCGCGTTCTGCAACGACGGAATGACACTGACACACACCGGAACCTGCAATGACGGTGTCGGCAAGAGTGCCTGCGGCGGCTCCATCGCCGTGTGCACCCCCGGCGGCGGCTCCGACCAGCCCGGCGGGAACGTACTGATCGGCAACTTCGCGCTGTTCGGCGCATCCGGCGGTCGGCTGTTCGTTGCCGGCGAGGCCGGAGACCGGTTCGCGGTGCGCAACTCGGGCTCCACCGCCGTGGTCGAGGGTGTCGGCGACTTCCTCTGCGAGTACATGACGAACGGTGCGGTGTTCAACATCGGCGGGTTCGGCAAGGGTGTTGCCAACGGGATGAGCGGCGGCTTCCTCTATCAGTACGACCCGGCAGGCGAACTGGCATCGAAGGTCAGTGCCGACTCGGTGGTCATCGCACCCTTGGCCGAGTCGCCGTTCCACGAGGTGGCAGCGCGCACCCTGCTGGAATGGCACGCCGAGGCGACCGGTTCCGCCAAAGCGGCTGCTCTGCTGGAAGCCTGGGAGCAGACCCGCCTGCACGTCACCTACGTGATGCCTCGGGCGCTGTTGCAATACCAGGATGCCGACGCGATCCTGGCGGCGAAGACTCGCAAAGAATTGCTCGACGAGCTCACCGCCGCGCTCGCCGGATATCAGGTGCATAAATTCAAGCAGTCCTACCGCGACAACGTGACGGTGCTCGGCGGCGCGGTGCCCGGCTACGGCGATACCGACACCGAAGAGATGTATACGCTGCTCAACACCTACACAGTGCTCAATCTCGCTCAGCAACTTGCGCTCTCGCGGCTCAAGGGGGTCGCCGATGTCGCCGACCCGCAGGTCGGCAAGACGGTGCGCAATCTGGTGCTCACCGAGGACTTCTTCCTCATCCAGAAGCTGCAGAAATATGCCCGCGCGGCCGTCGACGGGTTCAGCGACGAAGACTTGGCGGTGTTCATCGCCAACAAACGAATCACCGACTACAAGGACGCGCTGACCCAGCGCAATGTGCTGTCGATGGACAGCCCCGGCACGTACGGCTGGATCCTGTACCAGAGCGCCAAGAACGTCGAGCGCATCGGTCGCCTGCCCTCATTCGAAGAACTCTTTGCCGCGCAGTCGGTTCCGGACGTCGTCGCATCGCTCACCGCCCTGGAGACCACGCCATGAAAATCGCCTACATCCCCCAGGACGCCCCGTTCAACGAGGACCAGCGCGCCTGGCTTTCCGGCTTCCTCGCCGGATTGCACTCGCGACTGGCGATGAATGTCGCCCCGCCGCCCCCGGTCGCCGCCGACCAGTCGGCGCCGCGCCCGTCGTTGCGCATCCTCTACGGCACGCAGACCGGTAATGCCGAGGGTGTCGCCAACGACGCCGCCGCCGCAGCCAAGGGCCAAGGCTTCGACGTCACGGTCAGTGGACTCGACGAGATCGAGCTCGAGGAGTTCGCCGGCCTCAAGTACGTCCTGATCGTCACCTCCACCTACGGCGAGGGCGAGATGCCCGACAACGCCGAATTGTTCTGGGAGGCCCTGTCATCCTCGGTCGCACCGCGGATGGAAGGCGTCTCCTTCGGGGTACTGGCACTGGGCGACACCAGCTACGACGGGTTCTGCCAGGCCGGCAAGCTGTTCGACACCCGCCTCGAGCAACTCGGGGCATCGCGGGTGTTGGCCCGCACCGACTGCGATGTCGACTACGAGTCCGAAGCGGCCGAGTGGATCCAGGGCGCACTCTCCGCGCTGGTGCCGACGTCGGGCGCCAGTGGCGTCCCCAGCACACCACCACCGAGTGCCGTCGCCCGCTCGGGATGGACGCGCAAGAACCCGTTCCTCGCCGAATTGGTGGTCAACAAACTGCTTTCCGGCCCCGGCTCGGACAAGGAGATCCGGCACTACGAGTTCGCGTTGGCCGACAGCGGCATCGAGTACGACGCGGGCGACGCGCTGGCCGTCATCCCGGAGAACAACCCGGAGGTGGTCGAGGCGATCGCCGAGCACTTCCGGGTGTCCCCCGACACGCTGGTCGACGGCGAACCGCTCGGCGAGTTGCTGTCACATCGCTACGAGATCAGCGCACCGTCCAAGGATCTGCTCGGTGAGGTGGAAAAGCGCGCGGAGAACGAGGAGTTCTCCCATGTGCTGCGCGGGGGCGTGAAGGAGACGCTGGAGCGCTGGCTGTACGGCAAGGACATCCTGGATATCCTGCGGATCGCGGGTGATGGCCTGAGCGTCGAGGAGTTCGTCAGCTTGCTCAGACCGCTTGCACACCGGGCATATTCGATATCGTCGAGCCCCTTGGCACATCCGGACCGGATCCACCTGACCGTGGCCAGCGTGCGGTACCGCAAGAGCGGTCGCCTGCGCGGTGGGGTGTGCTCGACATTCCTGGCCGACCGGGGCACCACGGCGAAGATCTTCCTGCAGCCCAACAAATCGTTCCGGGTGCCTGCCGACGACAGCGCGCCGATGATCATGATCGGCCCCGGCACCGGGGTGGCACCGTTTCGTGCGTTCCTGCAGGAACGTTCGCATCGGGAGGCCAAGGGGCCCAACTGGTTGTTCTTCGGTGATCAGCACCGCGAGCACGACTTCGTCTACTCCGAGGAGATCACGGCATGGCAGAACTCCGGGCTGCTGAATCGCCTGGAGCTGGCGTTCTCTCGCGATCAGGCCGAGAAGATCTACGTGCAGACGCGGATGCTGGAACACGGCAAGGAGCTGTTCGGCTGGCTGCAGGAGGGCGGCCACTTCTACGTGTGCGGTGACGCGACCCGGATGGCCAAGGATGTCGACAAGGCGTTGCACGATATCGTCGCCGCCCACGGCGGGCTGGACGCGGACGGGGCGGTGGAATACGTCAACTCGCTGAAGCGGGAGAAGCGGTACGTGCGCGATGTGTACTGATGGACGAAGATGCACATTCCGGCGAGGCGCCGGTCTGCGGTGATCGCCGCGTCCCGGGCCTTGTTGTCCGGTGTGACGTCGATGTGGAAGCCATGCGCGCCTACGACTGCACTCCCACCGTTTTGTAAGCACTCACCGATGACCAGAATTTCGCGAATCCCGTTCTGAACGGTGATGATTCGTCAGGTGACCATTCCCAACGTTCGTCATCGAAGTAGTACCTATACCACCCCACTCGCCGGGGCATACCGGCGGCGAGTGCCACTGGCAAAGCTTCTGATTTCCTCACATGTCGACATTGCCGTGCCCCACCTCGTGTGCCGTGGGCTGCCAGCGATTTGTGCTGCACGGCTGCAGCCATGGACTGCAGCCGTGCACCACGCGAAGGAGTTAGCTCGAGTCGACCGTGGTCGATTCGATGGTGCGGGCGGCGCCCGCGTGCGCGACGTCGATGCGGCGCGGTTTGGCGCGCTCGGCGAGCGGGATGCTCACGGTGAGGACGCCATTCTCGTAGGTGGCCGAAATGCGAGAGCAGTCGACGCCTTCGCCCAGGGACAACTGACGGCGGTACGTTCCGGAGAATCGCTCGTTGGACAGCCACTGGACGGCATCTCCGGACCGTGCACTGCGATGCGCGGTCAAGGTCATCGTCCCGTTGTCGACACTGACGTCCACTGATCCGGGATCGACACCGGGCAGGTCAGCAGTCAGAACGTAATGATCGTCGACCTTGTACAGGTCCATCGGCATGAATCGCGGCACGCGACCGGAGCCGACCTGGCTCGCCAGCACATCCCGAGTCAACGCATCACCAAAAGGATCAAAACGAAGCACAGCAATCCACCTCCTCGTCACTCACGGAGCCCGTCTCTTGGCGGGCCGCTCATTCACTGTGCAACCAGAAATTTAGCACTCGAGACACGAGAGTGCTAGTCCTGATTTTCAGTACGACCGCCCCGGGTCCTGCTGCGCTGCAGACCTTCTCACCGTCACCCCGCAGCGACACTGGCCAGCAGACGCAGCGACGTCGCCCCCACCCGGTCGATCACGGAGATCACTCCGCGGCCGTCCGCAACGGATAGGCGTCGACACCGCTGAGCGGCTCGATCAGGATGATCACGCCGCTGCGTTCGGCCAGCTGACCGACGTGCTCGAGGTTCTCGGTCGCCACATCGTCCTGTGCCTGCGGGTCCAGGCCGGTGAGCCGGTTGCCGTAAAGCGCGTTGAACGCCTTGGTGCCCAGCCGGTCCCCGATGCCGAACGCGACCTCGGCGTTGTCCCGGAACTCCTGTCGCCGGCCGGGATCCGACAGCAACCCGCGCTCCCCTGCGGCCATGTCGCCGCCGACGAAATTGAGCGCGGTGAGCCGGACTCCGGCATCTTCGACTGCCGCGATGAAGGCATCGACTTCGGTGTCTCCGGGGATCGCGTCGTCGAAGGGCCACCAGAACTCGACCGCGTCAAAGCCCGCGTCACGAGCCGCCTGCGGACGCTGCAGCAGCGGCACATCGGTCAACAGCATCGAGCAGTTGACGACGAATGCCATATCAGCCGCGGCCGGAGTAGGGCATGGCCCGCGCCATCACGGTCAGGGTCGGGACGGACACCTCCAGCGGGAGGTCCACGATATCGGCGATGGTCTGCGCCACATGCTTGACGTCGAAGGTCGGCTCGGCGGTGAAGCCGCTGGTCATCTCGGTGGCCGCGTTGCCGATGTCGATCTGCGTCACGCAGATGTCGAGGTCGCGCAGATCGAGCACCAGCGATGCCGTCAGCCCGCTGATCGCATGTTTGGTGACCACGTAGGCCAGGCTGCTCGGGCGCGGTCGGTGTGCGGCCAATGACCCGTTGTTGATGATCCGGCCGCCGCGCGGCAGCTGCCCGGCCAGCGGCTCCGGCCGCCGGCCTGCCAGCACGACCTGATGTCCGGCGTCGAGCAGAACCCGGGCCGTCGCGCGGCCGATACCGCTACCGGCGCCGGTGATGACCACAACCTTGTGCATGGAATTGATTGTCCCGTTGCGTCAAGGGACGTGCGCTTGCCCACACCGACGATCCGCCATTTGTTCTCCAACCCTCCAGTCAGGGTAGAGTTGGCGTCGTTCCTGAATCAGCCCTCGTGGCCGATTCTCACTCCGCACGTCGGCGCGCGACGCCGAATGCCAGTTTCAACCAACACTTTTCGTGTGAATACGCGTAACCGACGACGGTCGCGCGACGTCGCCGCGCCCATCGAAATGGAGCTGTGGATGGAAACACTGCCGAATAGGCTCACCCCGCAACAGGAGCAATCGGTACTGGCCACGCTGCGCTCACCGAAACGGCTGCGCACCGAGGTGCTCGCCGGTCTGGTGGTGGCGCTGGCGTTGATCCCGGAGGCCATCTCGTTCTCCATCATTGCCGGCGTCGACCCACGCATCGGACTGTTCGCCTCGTTCACCATGGCCGTCACCATCGCCATCGTCGGCGGCAGGCCGGCCATGATCTCTGCGGCCACTGGTGCCGTCGCGCTGGTGGTCGCCCCGCTGGTGCGCAGCCATGGCCTGGACTATCTGATCGCGGCGGTGATCTTGGCCGGTGTCCTTCAACTGATCCTCGGGGGTCTGGGCGTTGCCCGGCTGATGCGGTTCGTGCCGCGCAGCGTGATGGTCGGCTTCGTCAACGCGCTGGCCATTCTGATTTTCGTGTCCCAGGTGCCGCATCTACTGGGGGTGCCGTGGCTGGTGTACCCGATGGTTGCCGTCGGCATCCTGCTGATGGTGGCGCTGCCCAGAATCACCACCGTGATCCCCGCTCCGCTCGTCGCGATCCTCCTATTGACCGCTGCCACCATCGGATTGGGATGGGCAGTGCCCAATGTCGGAGACGAGGGTCAGCTTCCGTCGAGCCTGCCCACCCTGCTGATCCCCGATGTGCCCTTCACCCTGCGGGCGCTGGGTGTCATCGCGCCGTATGCGCTGACGATGGCCGTGGTCGGTCTGCTGGAATCTCTGATGACGGCCAAGCTCGTCGATGACATCACCGACACCCATTCCCACAAGTCGCGGGAGGCCATGGGACAGGGTGTGGCCAACGTCGTCACCGGCTTCTTCGGCGGTATGGGCGGCTGCGCGATGATCGGCCAGACCATGATCAACGTCAAGGTGTCCGGTGCCCGCACCCGCATCTCCACGTTCCTGGCCGGGGCGTTTCTGCTCGGCCTCGTCGTCGGTCTCGGCGATTTGGTCGCGCAGGTCCCGATGGCCGCCCTGGTCGCAGTCATGATCATGGTGTCGGTGGCCACCCTGGACTGGCGCAGCATCCACCCAAAGACGTTGCGCCGCATGCCGAGAAGCGAAACCACTGTCATGCTCGCCACCGTCGCAGTAACCGTGGCCACCGACAACCTCGCGTACGGCGTGGCGCTCGGCACGCTTACCGCCATGGTGCTGTTCGCCCGCCGGGTCGCCCACCTCACCGAGGTCGTCGACATCGCCCACCCCGACGACGACACCCGCGTCTATGCGGTCAGAGGCGAGTTGTTCTTCGCATCGAGCAATGACCTGGTCTACCAGTTCGACTATGTGGGCGACCCCATCAATATCGTCATCGACATGAGTCAGGCCCACATCTGGGATGCCTCCACGGTCGCCACCCTGGACGCGATCACCACCAAATACGCGGCCAAAGGTAAGAATGTCACCATCGTCGGGATGAACGACAACAGCGCCGAGCGCCACGCCCGCCTCAGCGGTCGACTGGACGCGGCACCCTAGACCGATCCGGAGGGACTGCCAGAGTGGATAGCCGCGACGCCGATCCAGAACTGCTGCAGATCGGCGACGTCGCCACTCGCACCGGCCTGTCGATCAAAACCATCCGTCACTACGACGACGTCGGACTGGTCACTCCCTCAGTGCGGTCATCCGGCGGCTTTCGCCTTTACACCAGTGGTGACGTCGCACGACTGCTGTCCATCCGCCGGATGAAACCTCTCGGTTTCACCCTCGACGAAATGCGCGGGCTGCTCGAGGCGCTCGACACTCTTGACAATGACGCATCAACGAAAACGCAGAGCGCACAAGCCATGCGCTACCTCGCCGACTGTCACCAACGTACGCTGCAGGCGTGCGCCAAACTCGCGCAGCAACTCGCCTACGCCCATGAACTCACCGATCAACTGGCCCAGTACCGCGACCCCGGCGCCGCCGGGCGGTGGGAGCCCTGAGGATGCTCAGATCAGGCATGCCGCCTGGGTGGCCCGGCGTGTCGGTCGTGGTGGCACTTTCCTCAGCGGTCGGCGCGGTCGGCATCCTGCCGATCGTGGCGATTCTCATTGGCATCGTCGGCGCCGCCGCAGTTTTCGGGTGGCCACGGATGGTCAGTCGGCGCACGGCCGACGCCGACCAGAGCTGAGCTGAGCTGAGCTGGGTGTGCATATCGGTGAAGGAGGATGACGCATGAATGCCACGGGCTATGTCGATGGTATCGAGGTGTTGTGGCGGCCGGGCTGCCCGTTCTGCAGCAGTCTGCGCAGAGGACTACGGCGACGCGCGATAGCGACGACCGAGATCAACATCTGGGACGATCGCGGCGCCGCGGAGCGCGTACGCGCCGTCACCGGCGGTGACGAGACAGTCCCCACGGTGTTCGTGGGGACCGCAGCGTTGGTCAATCCCAGCGTGCGAGAGGTGGTCGACACCGTCAAGGCCGAATTCGGTTTGCGTGCAACGGAACTACTGGGGAGCCACACGGAATCGGTTCGACGGCCATGGTGGTCGCGGATGTTCGGACGCGCATCGGGTTGACACCCAGGGCGCTCGGGTCAACGCGTTGCGGGTTCAGCGCTGCTTGTCACGCCCCGACGACGCGAACAGAAACAGACTGATCGTCATCGGTCCGAATCTGGCGCATATTCCACCGGACCGGACATTGCCGCAGGTCCACGCGGCGGGTGACTTACGGCACTAGTCGACACCAGCCTGCGTGGGGCAGTGTGGAAACCAAGGGAACCAAGGGATTGGTCTGGTCACCACTTGCGAGGTGAGGCTTTTGCTCGAATCGGTGTCGCCTTCGATGGCTCATCATGGTCTGCCAGCGCATGAAGTGGTGCTGTTGTTGGAGACCGATCCGCACCGCGGTCTCTCCGACGCTGAGGCGGCCGAGCGGCTTGAGCGCTTCGGGCCCAACACGTTGCCGGCCGTCGCGGGTGCCGGTTTGCTGGTGCGCATACTGTGCCAGTTTCATCACCCGTTGATCTATGTTCTGCTCGTCGCCGGAGCCATCACCGCCGGGCTGCAGGAATTCGTCGACGCCGCGGTGATCTTCGGCGTCGTGGTGATCAACGCGATCGTGGGTTTCATTCAGGAGTCCAAGGCCGAGGCCGCACTGGAGAGCCTGCGCTCCATGGTGCAGACCCAGGCCAAAGTGGTGCGCGAGGGCCACGAACACACGATGCCGTCCGAAGGGCTTGTCCCTGGTGATCTGGTGTTGTTGGAGGCCGGGGACAAGGTCCCGGCCGATGTGCGGGTGGTGCGCGAGACCGAGCTGAGGGTGAACGAATCGGCGCTCACCGGGGAATCGGCGCCGGTGCACAAAAACGAGGTAGTGCTGCCGCCGGTGACGCCGGTGGCGGATCGCCGCAATATGGCCTACTCGGGCACGTTGGTGACGGCGGGAAACGGCGCCGGCGTCGTGGTCGCTACAGGCGCCGAAACCGAGCTCGGCGAAATACATCGCCTGGTGGGTGCCGCCGACGTTCTCGCCACGCCGCTGACGGCGAAGCTCGCGTGGTTCAGCAAGGTTCTGACCATCGCCATCTTGGGATTGGCCGCAGTCACCTTCGGTGTCGGGTTGCTACGGGGGCAGGATGCCGTCGAAACGTTCACTGCGGCGATCGCGCTGGCGGTCGGGGCGATCCCCGAAGGCCTGCCCGCCGCCGTCACGATCACTCTGGCCATCGGTGTGTCTCGAATGGCCAAGCGCCGCGCGGTCATTCGGCGTCTTCCTGCGGTGGAGACGCTGGGAAGCACCACCGTGATCTGCGCGGACAAGACGGGCACGCTGACCGAAAACCAGATGACTGTGCAGGTGATCTGGACTGCCGGCGGCCTGGTTGAGGTGACCGGAACCGGCTACGTCCCCGACGGTGTCCTGCGGGACCGCGGTGATGCGCCGGTGTCAGTGGATGCCAATGTGGCGCTGTGCTGGTCGCTGCTGGCCGGGATGTGCTGCAACGACGCCGCACTAGCTCGTGACGACGACGGGCGATGGGACGTCGTGGGTGACCCCACCGAGGGTGCGATGCTCGTGGCCGCCACCAAGGCCGGCCTCGACCGGGATCGGCTCGCCGCGACACTGCCCCGGCAGGCTGCGATTCCGTTTAGCTCCGAACGTCAGTTCATGGCCACGCTGCACGGCGACGGTGGCAGCGACCACGTCGTGCTGGTCAAGGGTTCGGTGGAGCGGATGCTCGAGCTGTGCAGCACCCAGATGGGCACCGACGGTGCGCCACGGTGGTTGGACCGCGCCGAAGTGATGAGGGCGGCCGAGATGCTGTCCGCCCAGGGGCTGCGGGTGCTGGCCACCGGTGTGCGCGCCGCGACCGACCCTCAAGACTTTCAGGAGGGCGCGCTCGCGGGTTCGCTGACGTTGACTGGATTGCAGGCGATGCTCGATCCGCCCCGCGCGGCGGCGGCGTCTGCGGTGGCTGCCTGCCACGCTGCGGGCATTGCGGTCAAGATGATCACCGGCGACCACGCCGGGACCGCCATCTCGATTGCCACCAAGGTGGGATTGCTCGCGGGGGGTGAACCAGCGCCGGGTGCGGTTCTCACTGGTGCCGACCTCGCCACGCTGAGGTCCGAGGAGTATCCCGACGCCGTGGACGGGGCGAGCGTGTTCGCCAGGGTGTCGCCCGAGCAGAAATTGCGCCTGGTGGAGGCCCTGCAGTCCAAGGGGCACGTGGTGGCGATGACCGGTGATGGTGTCAACGACGCGCCGGCGTTGCGGCAGGCCAGCATTGGCGTTGCGATGGGTAAGGGTGGCACCGAGGTCGCCAAGGATGCCGCCGATATGGTGCTGACCGACGATGACTTCGCCACCGTCGAAGCCGCGGTCGAAGAGGGCCGCGGCGTGTTCGACAATCTCACCAAGTTCATCACCTGGACCTTGCCCACGAATATCGGTGAGGGATTGGTCATCCTGGCGGCCATTGCGTTTGGCGTTGCGCTGCCGATCCTGCCCAGCCAGATTCTGTGGATCAACATGACCACCGCCGTCGCACTGGGGCTCATGCTCGCGTTCGAACCCAAGGAACCCGGCATCATGACCCGGCCGCCGCGCGATCCCGACCAGCCGCTGCTCACCCGCGCGCTCGTCACGCGGATTCTGCTGGTCTCGACACTGCTCGTCGCCAGCGCATGGTGGCTGTTCGAATGGGAACTCAGCAATGGTGCCAGCCTCCCGGAAGCCAGGACGACGGCACTGAACGTCTTCGTTGTCGTCGAGGCGTTCTATCTGTTCAGCTGCCGATCGCTGACCCACTCGGCCTGGCGCATCGGAGTGTTCTCCAACCGCTGGATCACCCTCGGCGTCACCGCACAAGCCGTCGCTCAACTCGCGATCACCTACCTACCCGCGATGAACACGTTGTTCGGTACCGCACCGATCGGTATCGGCGCCTGGTTGCGCATCTTCGCCATCGCGGTCGCGGCCAGCGTCGTCGTCGGCATCGATAAGTGGCTGCGCCGACCACGCGAATCGGGTTCAATTCAACCGACTCACGAAGAC